>Ga0065720_1019418_pt1 | contig 26411 bp, 23 predicted proteins | sample Thericmetagenome_FD_59107 | JGI IMG/M metagenome (GOLD analysis project Ga0065720, IMG submission 59107) | Thermophilic microbial communities from the Joint Bioenergy Institute, California, USA of rice/straw/compost enrichment - eDNA_2 v2... | ecosystem: Engineered > Solid waste > Grass >... | reverse complement strand
AGACTCAGGAACTTGGAGGTCGATATTCCAGCATGCCTAATAGTCCGGGGAGAAAAGCCTATCCAAGTATTATTCATGCGCATCAGCCCACTTACGAGGAACTGTTTTACAGGCAAGTGACTCACAGAAAGTCCTTTAGTAGCAACTTCTACTATCCTAAACCAAGAAGAACCATGGGTGAAACTGCAAAGCGAGAATCCACAAAGCCTACTAACCAGAAAACTCATTCTAAACTTGAAAATAGCCCTTCAAGACCTCTTACTTCAATTAAATATACTTCAAATTCAAGACCAATTTCCCCTACTAAAAAGCCGAAAGGAGAAAACTTTAGAGAAGTCAGAAATATAGAGTTTGGAAATCGGACTGAAGAAATCATAGTGGAAACCAGATTTGGTGTGCCTATGATTGTCCAAGAAAAGCCATATTATCTTCATTGGCAAAAGACTCTGGAAAGGCTTTCGCCAGTTAAGAAGAAGGAGCCAAAGCCTGATTTAAGTCATGGACATCACTTTGTCAGCCCCTTTGACAAATATCAGCAAGCAAAATCTCCTAATAGGCATAAAGTTCAAGAAGAAAAAGAACTTGATATCATCACAGGTCAGCCATATCATATTACTTTAAAGAATCTCTTCCCGAAGGATATAAATCCTACTAGAAAGGGATATCCAACTATAAACATTCATAAAATAAAGCAAAACAAGATTAAATAAGCCAGCCCCATATATTTTATTACTAATCTGTTCACAATACGGCAAATTCTATGCCATATTCTTTTTCGCGTTGCTTTTGTTTGAACTCCATATATTCTTTTATTTCTTCTTCTGTCTTTTCCTGGTACTCATGTTTCTTAGCAAGTTCTTGCAACTTTTTCACACCCTCAGCATCGCATTTGTCTGGTACAATCATAACGCCCTCATAGTTAATAATCTTAAGCATATTGAAAAGCTATCTGATCAACTATAATTCTCTATATTCTTACCAAATTAAAGTCAAAAACTCCTTGGCCTATTGGAACAGTTTCAATATCTAATTGTTTATTTTCTTCATTTCTAATTGAAGTTAGTTGGAGGTCTCATTTGATATTACTGCTTAACAGAGAAGTCTCTGAGGTCCACAACTTTCAGATTGTTATCAAATCCGAAACAATATTTCAAGAATTCGTGTGAGTATTTTTTGTCTTGGAGATTTTCAGGCTTAAGGAAGCTGTCATTGAGCCCTTGGAGGATTAGATATGCGACCAATATAGGTACTCAGATCGACACCAATGTACTTGGATTTATTAAGCTGTTGGAATTTTTCGAAATTGGCTCTATCGGTCTTTTGCTTGTAATACTTGAGGAGGTAAACAGGAGTTGTGAAGTTCAAGTTTTGTTGAGTTTGCCCTAGGATGTCCAAATTCTAGTTGGGAATTAAGAAAAGAGGGAAACAAAATACAAAGAAGAACTCTTCTATCAACTTTTCATCCTTATTTTCAATGACAGAGTTGAAAAATTTCTCAGATTCCTAATGATAATAAACTGATTAGGAAGAAATTACGATAAGGAAGTAGGAACCCAATTTAGAAGTTTCCTTTAAGTACTTGGAAGCCTTGAGAGCGAACTGAAATTCATTAGTTAAGAAATGTTTGGTAGGTTGGGCGAGGGCCATACTATATTGCATTCCTTGAACTATGATTGCTTTAGCATCATTTTGAGTAAGACTTACCTTTAAGATCTGGGAATTCATCGGCTAATCTTTTGATTCTTTGTATAACTCTGTGAATACTTTGTTCATCGTCATTGGCTTTCAGCTTAATAATGACATGATTGACCCCAGCCTTGTAAAATTTGTTGATTTTCTATTGCTTTGAGATTTAGTGTGGGATTAATGATACCTGTAAGACTGTATCAGCATATTGCTTATCAACTAAGTTTTGTCCATTTATTGTGAAGGCTTAACAATAAGAAAACTCATAAATCCATACCCAAGTTAAAATAACTCTCGTTGAACCTGTAATATGTCGAAAAAGCCCTATGGAAGGGTGACTTTCTAGGAGAGAAGAAGTTCTTAATCATTTAAAATTTATTGATGGAATTATCGCCCTAGGCTTCTAAAACACTATTAAAATCCTCAGCCCTTAATGCATTTTTCTGATAAATTCCTAATCCTGTTCTATTTCTTTCTTAGTCGATCTCTTATTTTTATTTTAGAAAAATGACGTGGCTTAATTATCAGGCTACAAATTTAAGACAATACTTGAAAAAGCATATTTCTTTCTTACGCAAGAGACTCATGAAATTGAATCAGGTTACCCTTTGATATAAATATACTTCTACATGATTAATTGAGTTTATTTAGGTATGCCTTCCTTATCTCTAATGTAACTGAAAAATTGTTGTACAGAGGAAGGTTGGTTCAAGCAGAAAATCCAATCAGCGTCGATCGGTGAAGGTGTCAGAAGATCAGAAAGGATCAGGATTTTTTTGGGTTTTTCAACTCATATCAAAATTTTATATATTTATTCAAAATTTCATATATCTTTGCATCAAATAATTAGTTATGGCAACCCCTGTTATCAGCCCAAACGACACTCGTCTTTATAGAACCATCACTCTCGAAAACAAGCTCACCGCCTTGCTTATCTCAGATAAGGACACCGACAAATCAGCTGCAAGTTTGACTGTCCATGTTGGCCAAATTCAAGATCCAGTTGAAAGACCAGGCCTTGCTCATTTCCTTGAGCACATGCTCTTCCTTGGTACCAAGAAGTACCCCAACCAGAGTGAATATAGTCAATACATTTCCTCAAATTCTGGTTCCAACAATGCATACACAGCTTATTTGGACACTAATTACTTCTTTGATATTTCAACTTCAGCCTTAAATGGTGGTCTTGACCGTTTTGCCCAATTTTTCATTGAGCCTTTGTTCACTGAAGACTGCACAGAAAGAGAAATGAACGCTGTCGACTCCGAGCATTCTAAAAACTTAATGTCTGATTCTTGGAGAAAATACCAGCTTTTCAGAAGTACCTCCAAGAAAGGACATCCTTTCAACAAATTTGGAACCGGCAACAAGGAAACTCTCTCCCACCCAACCATTAGAGAAGACCTCCTTGCATTCTATAAAAAATATTATAGTGCTAATATCATGAAGCTCTGTGTCTATGGCAAAGAAGATCTCGATACCCTCGAAAAATGGACCAGAGAGATGTTCTCTGATGTCAAGAATCACGACACTGTCCTCCCAAAAATTGAAGAAATTCCTTTCGACAAAGAGCACTTAGGAACTTTGTGGAAAGTTGTCCCTATTGAGGATTCCGACTACCTCGAAATCCAATGGGTCACCGAAAACATTAACCCATACTACAGAGACAATCCAGGCCACTATATTACCACTTTAATTGGCCACGAAGGCAAAAACTCCCTTCTTTCTTATTTAATCGATGAGGGTCTTGCCCTTGAACTTAGTGCTTATCACTACACTCACATGGACTTGTTCACTGAGTTCCATATTGGAATCAAGCTTACCAAGAAGGGTCTTGCTGAATACGAAAGAGTTGCTAGAATCACCTTCCAATATATTAAGATGTTGAAAGACCACGGAGTCAACAAGGAACTCTGGGAAGAATTCAGAAAGGTTTTGAAGCTCAAGTTCAACTACAAGGACAAGGAAAAGCCAATAAACTACGTTAACACCCTCTCCGTCAGAATGAACTACTATCCTATTGAAGATGTTGTCCAACTCAGCCACTTAATGGAAGAGTATAAGCCTGAATTGATCAAGAAGATCATTGATAGCTTTACTTTGGACAATATGAGAGTTTATCTTGTCTCAAAGTCAGTCGAACCTGAATGTGATATGACTGAAGAATGGTATAAGACCAAGTATACTTACAAGCCATTCTCAAGCGAATTCAAGGCTATGTTTGAAAACCCTAATGTCGGACCTAGCAAGTCAGGAAAAATCCTTGACCTTCCACCTACAAACTACTTCATTCCACAAAACTTCGATATCTTTGCCAAGGATCTTACTTCTCTTCCTAAGTATCCTAAGAAGATTTTCAGCTCAGATAGAGTTGAAATCTGGTTCAAGCAAGACAACACCTTCAGCAAGCCCAAGGCCTCTATTTACTTCCAGATCTACTGCAGTGATCATGGATTTAACTCTCAACCTGAAACTTTCCTTTTGTTCCAAATTTGGTCCAAGCTCTTCAATGAATCTCTTAGAGAATTGATGTACGAAGCTGAAACTGCTGCTTTGTCAATCAAGATCAACGACACTCCAGAAGGAATTAGGGTCACCATTTCTGGATTCAACGACTCCATGAATAAAGCCTGCGAAGCTGTCTTCCAGAGACTCAAGGAATTCAATCCCTTGGAGAGAAAGGAACACTTCGAGGATATTGTTCATGATATGATCAAGGAGAACGAGAACTTCAGCAAGAAGTCTCCTTACCAGCAAGCTTTTGCCCTCCATGACTTCCTCATTCAAAAGGATGATAAGGACTGTCATCCCGAAGTTGCCATCAAGATCTTGAAGAAGATCACCTTTGATAAGCTCATGAACTTCCATCAAGAATGGCTCAAAACTTCCAGAGTTGATTGCTTGGTCATTGGAAATATTACTGAAGAAAATACTATCCAAATTGGTAAGAATGTCGAAAGCATCCTTGCCAACATTAGACCTGACTCAACTCCCTTGCCCAAGGAATTAGTCCCTGAGATTAGAGTATTGAATATTCCCTTCAACACCACCTGGTTCTATGAGCATTGCTTGAAGGAAGGAGAGAATGGAGAAAAAGAACCTAACTCTGCTATCATTGCTCACTTCCAATTCGAAAGAGAGACACCCTTGCACAGTGTTATCCTTGATATTATGGCCAATTACCTCAAAGAACCAGTCTTTGAAGTCTTGAGAACAAATGAACAACTTGGTTATATTGTCTTTGGTTACAAAACCGAAGCTAGAGGAGTCCTTGGCTATAACATTTTGGTGCAATCCAGCAAAAAGGGACCTCAATATCTCAGCCAAAGAATCTTTGCCTTCATTGATGGAATTAGAGATAAGATCAAGAACTTGACTAATGAAGAATTTGCTCAATATGTTGAAAGTGTTAGAGTTAAGATTGCTCAACAAGATCTCTCCATTCAAGAAGAAGCTAACAGATATTGGAAGGAAATCGCCAAGCATACTTATCTTTTCGATAGAAAGGAGGTCAGTTTGGATGAATTGACTAAGGTCAAGAAGGAGGACGTGATCACCTTATTTGAAGATATTTTCTACAAGAACAGAAGACTATTCGAGACTCACGTTATTAGTTTGGACCATGCTGCTGAGAATAGCGAACACAAGAAGGAAAGATTGACTAAAGAAGCCAATACTAAGGAAGTTCCAACTCCAGAATGGATTAAGAGAAGACTGCCTTTATATCCTGACTTCAACTCCATGTTCTAAGAACGTGTCTTTCATAAATATATATTAACTTATATAAGAAAGAACTCTAAGTGATTTAAGGAAGATGTAATTCTTTTTCTTAGGAATTTAGTGATTTTGTCAGGGACTTTAGCAGGATTCTTGACATCATTCCGATATAAGAAAAAGTGAGAAACAACTATTTTTGAAATTTATGAAAGTGTATTAAAAAGGAAGTTAGGGAATTCGCGAGCTTATATTTTTCGGGTAAGAATAAAAACAAATTAAATCGCTAAAGTTACCGAACACGCTCCTATTTAAATCGTATTAACGTTCTAATAAATAAAACATATTTTCATAAATTTCATAATATTCCAACAAGAAACATATTTCCTCATGGCTTCAGGTCTCTCAATCAACGCCCTTCCTCAAAGCTTAACCCAAAATGAAAACTCTTTATCTTCCAACAACGTACTCGGCAAGGAGAACTCTCTTGGTCAAGCAAACAGCACATCTAATAGAGCTTTCGGAAGAGAACTGACTAATTTCCACAAGGCTGAGTCCCTAGTCATTGAAGCTCCTAAGTCTTATGTAAAATAACCTTCCCCACAAGTCTAATATCTTTCTAGGCTCTAAGAAACCAACCTAAAGGAGGAAACTTAATGCATCTTAGAAGATCTCAAACTGAGAACTTCAGCATGTCAGTGGAACATCAAAAAGACCTAACTAAGCATGAACCAACAAAAGACTTCACCAAGGCACATGTCGAAGATGATTCTAAGAAGGATGATATTGACCCAGTTGATCTTGACAAAGTCAATAACCCTCAATATGTCGTTCCTTATGTCAAGGAAATTATGGCTTATTTGAGGGAAACTGAAGGCAAGTATCTCCCCAAGGAAGGATATATGCAAAAGACTCAAACTGATATTAATGAGAAAATGAGAGCCATCTTAATTGATTGGCTTGTTGATGTCCACTTGAAGTTTAAGCTTCTTCCTGAAACCCTTTTCCTTACTGTCAACATTATTGACAGATATCTTAGCCAAGTCCCCATCCCTAGACAAAAGTTGCAACTTGTCGGAGTTAGTGCCATGCTCATCTCCACCAAGTATGAGGAAATCTATCCTCCTGAGGTCAAGGACTTTGAATATGTTACTGACAGAGCTTACAATAGACAAGAAATCCTTGAAATGGAAGGAAAGATCATTGCTCAATTGAACTTCAACTTGACCACTACTTCTCCCTACAGATTCCTTGAAAGATATGCCAAGGTTGCCGGTTTTGATGAGAAGAACTTCAACTTGGCCAGATACCTCTTAGAACTGGCCCTTGTTGACTACAAGATGATCAAGTACCTTCCCAGCAACTTGGCCTGCAGTGCTATTTACCTTGTCAACAAAATCCATAAGAGAGAAGGATGGAGTGATGTCATGATCAAGCATGGCTGCTACACTGAATCTCAAATCAGACCTTGTGCTAAGGATTTGTGCCTTTTGTTGCAAAACGCTGGAAAAGGCAATCTTCAAGCTGTTAAAAGAAAGTTTACTTCCACTAAGTTCTTGGAAGTTGCTAAAATTCAGCTTGATAAGCTCTAAACACAAATTTATTTGTCCCAGGTCCCTAGGAATAGAACGATTAGGGTCCTAAACCATTTATTGTAGACGATGTTTCTTTCCTTGTACAAAGATAATGTATGATATAATATTATCTATTTTAAACATTAATAAACTATCACACCAGTAATTTCAAGATTGCAGAAAGTAAAGATATACTCATTTAAAAGTATTAAAAGCGATAAATAAAATGCTCTTAATTGCTCAATGTATAAACAAAAAATTCTTACGTTCTTAAAAACCCAATATATATAAGTAATTGGAAATTTCAATAATATATATTACACATTGCCCTTTAAGTAATTTACCCTCGGCCTTCTCTGTGAAAATTTAGGCATTGGAATGAAAGGCCCTCAGGTTCTTTGCAAAACTTTTATTCATAGAATAGCTAGTGCTAGATGTAGCACTATTATTCCCATCACTCTGGTTAAATAGTCCCTTTTCAGAGTCATCTGAATTGTTGTCGCCATCATCCTCTTTATTATCAGTATTGACTTTCAGCTCCTGAAGGAGTTTATCCAATTTTGAATAAGTCTCTAATATAGAAGAATTTTTATCATTTTCCTTATGTTCAAGCTTAGCAACAAGCCCACCATTCTTTGTGAAAGAAATTGAGTTAATCCTTGAAGGACTAGCAGATTTCTGTATTTTCTTTTTTTCCTCTTTTGAAGAGTCTTTGGTGGCTACCTTTTTAGCACTAGCATTGGTAGAGATGCTCACAAGTGCTTTCTTATCCTGAACAGAATGATGTACGGGTGTTTTAGGCTTAAATAATGACTCTTTTGGAGTCTCCTTTCCGTCTTTTGGTAGGGCTGTTACGGATGTATTTATCTCACTAATCGACTTCTTTTTCGATTTAGTCTTCTCCTCACGTGGAGAGGAAAGGTATTTAGAACTACTATTATTGCTCTTTTGCTCAGAGATATTTTGTATAAATTCATCTAATTTTGAATCTTCAATTGGCTTGAAATAGGTCATTTCAAAGTGGAAATCGCTATTCTTAGAAGGTTGTATGCTAGTTTTTTCGTAAGGAGCATCGGGGAGTGTGCTCACTCTCATACTTGGCCTTTTAGTGCTCTTCTTTTGGACAGTTGCTTTTTCCTTGGTATCCTTTTTCTCTTCTTTTATTTCCTTGGTCGGATTGTTTTTACTTAGAAAGCCTCTAGAAGAATTACTGTTTGGTGTTGTAATAGTGGGCCCAATCTTTCCTTTAGGAGAAGCCTCATTAACAATAATCTCAGCTCCTTTTTCACTCTTCATCTTTCCAAGCTTTAGATTATTCAATATATTTTCAGCAGGTCTATTAGGAGAAGTTAAACGTCTTACATGAGTTTCAACCCTTGCCTTAGACTTTGATGGCTGTGTCTGATTTTCTTCACTCTCTTGAGTATCCAGCCGTTGCTTTTGAACTTGCTTCTCTTTGGCAGTCAACCTTGGAGAGCCAAACTGAGAGCCTGTTTCACTCATACTGATATTACTCATGCTTTTATTTGACGAATCCTTGAGGATCTTAGTATGAACAGCTTTGTAAAGTCCTGTCTTTTTGACCGATTTAGGATCAACTTCTTCAGGATTATTCTCTTTTCGACGGTCTACTGAAACTTCTGTGATTGCTCGACTTCTTGAGCTGCTTGCCAAAGGGGTATCTTTCATAAGGTCTCTATTTTGGTTAGCTTTTAAAATGTTTTTCAGGGAAGTTTCAGTTTGGCTTGTTGTCTTGAGAAGTTTTCCTCCATTAGGCGTTTTTGGGTGGTTGGCCACAAGAGCATTGCTCTTAGGGGTAAATAAGCTAGTTTCAGGTGTTTCTCGCTAAAACATTAGCTATAGGAGCTCTTGAATATACTCTTAAAATTGCTGAATCAAGGGAAAATTCTGTTTGGCTTCGATTTTTCTTTATATCTTTCTTTACTGGTCTAGAAACAATCGTGTGTTTTGTCTCGTTGATCTTGGCAGATTCTCTTGGTGATTCTGGAACATCCACATCCTAGGTTTAATGAAGGAAAATTACAAGTATACTTCGAATAATTTATTCTGACTAGTTGGTTGACTATTTTTAGTTGAGAAGAATGTTGCATTCTTGGATGGTTTCACAAGGGAAATACTTTTATTGGTTGCAGTAGTTTTGGTGCTTATTGTGGATTGGTCCTGCTAAATATCACTTTATGACAAATTTCAATTACTTTTGGATTAACCCTTTCAATGGATCTTTCAGCTGAGCTATCACATTTGGTCTTGGATGCATACTTGGCTTTCTCCGCCTTTGGGGTTTTTGAGCCACTGGGAGGGGAGTTGAGATTATCACTAATGCTGTTTTGCTGAAATTTTAGCATTGAAGATAAAACTAGTACCTTTTTATAGCTGTCTTCGACTGTGGAAACTTGTGAAGTGTTCTGAATAAGTTTTGTTTTATCATTATTCAAACTGATTATTGTTTTATAAGCATAAATAAACTTGTTTCCGTTCTTTGGGGTTTTCTTGCCTGTTGGGGTACGGGCCTCTGCCTGAGGAGGCTCTGCAATGAGTCCCTCATCGATAATCTTCAAACTCAATTTTTTGCTTTTATCATTTGTTTTGGCTGGTACTTCTGTAACTCTTTTCAATTCTATGGAGGCACTCACAGCAGCTTCTTTATTTTTTGAAGAGAACAAACGAGATCCCACGCTGTCAGAACCTTTTGGGGTTGGCTTGTTCTTTGCATTTCTAGGAGATGGATCAGTTTCAATTCTCTGTTTTAAAGACTGGGACGTAGGAGTTTCCAAAGTTATTAAAGGAGTTTCTAAGATATTTGAAATTGTAATTAAATTCTTACTCGGACTTGTAGGATTGTTTGTATTGGATCGTGAGTGGGAACGGGCGCTGACAGTTTTTTGCATTAAGCTGCTAAATTAAAGTCTTATTAATAATACACCTAACTAATTAATTGATATTGCAATCTACTCAGTTCTATATCGAACCTATTCTTCTCTATCAACAGCCTTGTCTCTAAGTACAAGGACGGGCTTGTCATAGCCTTGAATACTTGGCATAGGTACGAATTATTATCTTGCGCAAAAATACAGTGCTTTAGCAGAGAAACGAAGCCCAAATATTGAGGCTCATTGACAGTCTTCTTGAAGGGATTATTTAACCTAGATTGCTAAGGCATTTAGTTTAGCTTGTGGTTTTCGTTATCGAAAAAGGAAATCGCATATTACAATAAAAATAACAAGACACTTAAATTTACAGAAAAGTGCAAAAAAATTCCAAACACAGATTACTCGATTCTTTCTATAAAATTTTACTTCTTCTTGTTAGAATTTAACAGCTTATGGTTGATTTGAGGGCCAAGCTCAACATTGTGAACTCTTGCACCAAACTTTAACGAATTTATACTCTCATCCGCGCTATGGAGTGCAGGGCTTATCTAGGCAAATTAGAACCCAAATTCAAGAGATTTACCTGTAGAATCATAAGAACCTTAGAATCTCCAGACAAGGAATCTTGTAACAAGAATGTTAGCAAAGAATTCCTAAAAGGAATATGACTGTTTTTGTTCAAGCGAGCTGCAATTACATCTCCAAATGCTGACAAAGACTATAACATTAGGCCTAACTATCTCAAATATACCTTATTGATGAAAATTGACTCTTTTTGGATCTCACCAGTAGCTCTTGATTTTGACAGCCTTTCTGAACCTGCCAGGTCTATCAGATTGAGCTTTGACGTGAAACTCTGCTGTTCAATTAAATTTTTGCCCTTGACCTTGATGGTGTAGATCAAATGTGATCTGCTTGAATGCTCGTTGAGATTAGTGCTGGCAACAGCACGATTCTTGGTACCCTTCTCCAAGTATGGTAAAACCTCCTCATAGCTGCTAACATCCATCCAGCTGAGATCCTGAACATATACTCCGTTGTTTCCATGCTTAACTTCAACTTTTTTCTAAAGCTTATGATTGGCAGTTAAAATTTTTTACTGTTTGTTCTCCAAATAGATCCCTAAGTTGCTCATTGTAGATTTCCATTAGACTGATTTCAACTGAATATTCATAATGCTGATGTCTTTCCTTGATCATCTTAAACAATTCTTCAATGGCTTTATGGAAAACACCTCTGTCTTGTGGAGGTCCCTCCATTGTATATGTCTTTCCTGAGCCAGTCTGTCCGTATGCAAAAATGCAAACGTTATATCCATCTAAAACAGATGTAATCAATGGCTTGATCTCTTTAAACACATCATTCTAGCAAATCATTCATTGAAATTTTTTTGCTACCTGGGTGGCGTAAGTTGGAAAGACATAATCAAATTCAAAGGTTTTAATAGTTTCTGTTGAAGGGTCTCTGATACTGATCTCATACTCACTTGGAAACTTGACAAGATTTTCTTTCTCATTGGGATGTAAGGGCCTTACTCTACAGAAGACCCGAATATTGCCTTTGAGTTCCTGGAGATAATTATATAACTTCTTTCTTTCTCTGATTTCCCTGATATACTTAGTCTTCAAACTGAAGGCCTCATTATTCAACCCTTCTAAATAATCTTGAATCATCTCTGTGATGATCTAAAAAATTAGTAAAAATTTACTCTTTCTTTACCTTATCAAATCCATTGAAGATCAGCTGGCTAAAGAAAGAGGTATTTTGAGCAATATGCTGGAGCTCTGCTCGGACCAACTGAATTGATTCTCGGACTTGATTGATCTTTGCAATTGCTATCTCTTTAATCTTTTGAATTTTGGCCTCTGTTTCTTTTCTTAGCCCGTGGATAATTCTGGCAGCCTCTACCAACTTATTCTTGTTTTCTCTTTCAGTATCTTCGAGTTCCTTAACCCTACTTTCAAGGAAGGCCCTTTCACTTTCCACAGTGTCAGCTATCCCTTTTTTTCTTTCAGCTTCTTTTAATTTCTTTTCCAAAATTGCTATTTGCTCCTGAAGTTGGGGAATTTCTCTGTTCTCATAATCCCTGATTTTCTCTCTCAAGGTGTCAATTTCCTTCTCATAATTCACAATTTGAGGATCATAATCTGGCCTGAAAGAGCCCAAGACTTGGTGCTCATTCTTTTCAAGTTGTTCTATTCTTTTGAGACTCTCCTGATATTTCTTTTCCAAAATAGCATATTGGACCATTTTCTCATCCAAACTATTTTCATTACCCTCAGTTGACATGGTATTCAATTTTGTCTGTAAATGATTTATTTCTCTTTTCAAGTCATCAACCACTTCCTTTGTGTAATATATAGAAGTATTGACTTCATCATCTCTTGCAAAGCTTCTATTCATAAGAGATCTGATATTTGCATTTTCTTCTTTATTTCTTTGTTGCTCTTTTCGTAGTTGTACCAATAACTGGTTTATCTTGGCTTGATATCCTTTGATTTCTTCCTGGAATTTTTGAGTTAATTTCTCTTTCTCAGCTTCCCAGTCCATCTATGAATTTATTTTATTTTTTGTATTTTGATACCTTCTTCGGGGATTTGCTGGCTTCTCTCTCTTCAAAAACGAAAGAGCCTTCTAGTTCTTGAGGATTGTCAAGGTCTTTGGGAGGTCGGATATTAGTATGATTTTCGTAAAACTTGAGTTTACGCTTCAGTTGCTGGATCACCTTTTGATCATTGGAACTCCTTTCTCTAGCTTCTTTAACCTTAGAGTTACTATATCTTAACATTTGAGTGTACTTCTTGACGGCCAGATTTCTTATTCGGAGAATCTGATGACATTGATTGATCTCTCAAAGATATGCTGTTACGTAGTTGAATATAACTACTGTTTAATTCACTGAAACATTATTCAGATTATCTGGGTGTCATACTTATATTTTTTCATCAATTGCATGTATTCATTGAGTGGCACCTGCTCATTATTATTTTCGTTAGGAGTTTTAAAAAGACTTTTGTTCAGGCTATAGGATTAGTCACCTTAAAGCAAAGAGAATATTACAAATTCAAATTTGAGGCTTGAGAGAGTGATTTATTAGCTCTTTTCTTGGCTAATTTCTCGTCCAAGAGGTTGATAAGTTCGTTGCTCATTTTTAACTAATATCTCTAACAACAATAAATTTATTTTTTGTGCGAAAACAAATATAGTGTTTTTATACCTATCCAGAATAATGTCTCTGTATCGACATATCCAAACGAGTTCAACAAAATCATCCCTTACTCTAAAGTATCAGGACGTAAAACAAAAAATTTGTAGAGTCAAGAAAAAATAGTTTAGATAAAGCATGCCTCATTGGTAGGAGCTTGATAAATCTTTAAGTAATTGTTCAATAACATGTTCTGACCCTCATTTTTCAAAGGAGAAAAATGGCCTAAAAAGCATCCCAAACTATAGGATCAATTTTGCAGGAAGACTTGTTTAAATATAGGGTTCCTAAAGAAGAATGAATTATTCTCACTAAGTAAAGTCCTGAAATCCCTTCACAATTTTTTGAATTTTCAATTCGAGGAAGTACATTTCATAAATTTACAATGGCTCTATTGACAACTTTACATGCTTTCAATACAAATTAGATCATTCTCAAGTTGCCTGCCCTTGAGCGTTATCTGCATTATTTTATAGCTCAATACTGAATTAACTCTTAATCTTAGCGTGAACTCTCAATCTCTTGAAGATGTCCTGTTCGAGGATCAAGAAGGCAACAAAGTGACCGACGCCGAACATGAATCCATAGACAAAGGGATTGAGAAGGTTATTCTTGATGTATTCTTTCCAAGTAGTGCTCTTTTTCTGTGCGTCACGTTGAAAATCTTCATAATCCATTTTTAATTATCAATAAAGACAAATTATGTAAAGATACAAGATATGTATAATTAAGCAGGAAAGTGACTAAAGTATAACCTTATCATTGACACTGATTTTATATTTCCCGATATCTTCTACCAAAGTCAGAAGATATATACTCCACATTCCATTAACCTCTCCTCTGACCTCCTCTTCTCTATACTCATTACGATAATACAGACCCAAACTATTCTTTGATTTCCAATTCCTTTTGATCTCGAGAAAGACTGTTTCCTCAAAATCTTTATTACTGAGAATCTTCCTGATCTGGGATCCCTTTAGCAAGTTATCATAATCCCTGACAGTGATAATTTCTTTTATATAGTTATCACCAAATTGATTTATTCTTTCAAAAGATTCGGGGCTCATTTCATTGTGATATTTAAGAACAATATTATCATTTAAGGTGTCAGCAAGCAAACTATGCTCTTTCTTCTGCTTCAGTCTCACTTTTGTCAAGACAAGATTATTATTGATTTTATCACCCTTTGTGGGATTTCCTTTAGAGTCATATTTCTTGCTAGCAAAAAGCATTCTGGCCTTGTCAGGAACTTTCGAATCCAAAAAGCTGAAAAAGACTTCATACTCAATAGGATAGTTCCTGTTGATTCTATGATCTTTGAAGTCTAGCTTGACTTCTCCATCCAAAATGAGATGTTCAGGGGATGCTTCTATTAAGAAGGGGTTAGGTCTTTCCCTTGTAAATAGTTCTTCACTAGGCGGCTTTTTGAAGACAGGGTACATAGCATGGTACATGGTTTCAAGATCATCATCTCTAAAGCGTGGGTTCTTCTTCAACTTTGGAGTAGGCTGCTTCTTCAATGTGAAAGAGACTGACATATTGGATGTTGTCGAAGGGAATAGGCTATCACTCTCTTCTTCAACCATGTCCAGTTTTGCCTCAGTTTTTTCAGGTTGAATTTCTGATGGCTTCTCCTCTTTCTTAGGTTTCTCAATTTCTATCTCCTTTTCTTTTTCCTTAGGAGGAGCCCTATTCAAAATTAACAAGATTTTAAGCCAGTTTACTTCCAACTTGAAACGATCTTGTCTTCTAAGTAACCCTTAAATCCAGGCCTATTAGGTTATTTTTGAAATATTTTAGTCGATACGATTCGAAGTAATTTCTGATCTCCTTGAGATAGTCACCAATCTTCTTTCTAGCAATATCTTCCTGAGTTTCCTCCTTAGGAACATCACTCTTGATCTTCTTAGGAGGAGCTAACATCTTGGTATTTAACAAAAACTTAGTGCTAGAAGCCTCCTTCTTCAAGGCAGGAGGGAGCTTGATAATTGTTTTGGATGTCTCTGTTTCTAGATGGGGTAGATTGATATGCATAACTTCTGCTTCGTCTTCCATAGGCTGTTGTTGAGCAGCCAATTTCTGTTCTCTGTATGTCTTGACTTGTGCAGCCATATTAGCTCTGAAGTTTCGTCTTTCTTTATCAAAAACTTCATTTTCTTCTGGAGTGAACTGAATATATCTCAGATCCATTGTTTCTTTCAAGTAGCTACAAATCTTGTCCAAATGCTTAGAAATTCTTGCAAATTGTTTGGGTGTGATCTTCTCCATGTCATAGTTATATCTGACATAGATCACAAAATCAAATAGGAACAAAAGGACCCGACTATAAGCAATTGACTTCTCACCTAATATTAGATTAGCAGCTTCATCCTTGAGAGATATGAGAGTCTGATCCTTAATATCAAGCTCATCAAACCACCTATCAAGCTTTCTGATATGTTTCTGGATCTTTTTAGAATACTTTGGTAACTTCTTCTTAGCATATTCATCAAACTTGGAATTGACCTCGCTAAGCTTAAATGTAATTTTGCTATCCCAAGGTTCTTCATCTTCTACCTTTTCCTCTCCTGTTGTAATATTGCTAAATGTGGAGAAGTTATGGTCAAAGCTGGGTGCTTCCATAAAACTGTCTGCGGGTTGTGACATGGTTAAATTAGGAAGCTCATTCTCTTTTTCCTCATCAAGGCCAGATGTTGGTTTCTGGGGCTCTTTTTTCAATATCTCATTAAGTGCAAGCCTTATAGGCTGGCTTTGTTGGCTCATATCTCTTGGTGGTGGGAGAACAAGAGGCTCCTTCTTTTCAGGGGGCTTAGAGGTTTGCTTTTGGATAGAAGGAATTTTGAAAGTTAGATCAATTTGAGGTTCTTTCTTGACTTCTGGTTCCACTTTCTCTGTCTTTTTCTCCTCAGGATGTGTAGTGAGTTTCGGAGAGGGATGTTCGGCCTTTTCTGTCTTGGCTGAAGGTGCTGCGGACTCTTTTTCTTTTTGTTCAAGAGGTATATTGAACTCTTTGATCTTCTCAGGAGACTTCATTTCTCGATGAGAACTTTCTTTGTGAACTGTATGGAGAGCTTCCAGGCTTTCCAACTCTTTGGTTGGTTTCTCTTTGGAGGCTGAACTACCTATCTGCTCGCCCAAGGTCTTTGTATGTAAAGTGAATCCTGCATTGGAATGTTCAGGGGATTTAGCCAGACTGGTTGTGCCCAAGCTGATCTTGAGAGTATTCTGAGATTTTGGTGGTTCTTTCATCTGAGCAGGTCTTTCAAAGACATTCTCAGGCTTTAAGATAGGAGGATCCTTAATAGGAGTAACGGGCTTTTGGGGTTGGACAGGTTGAGGCTCTGGCTTTTTTGCAGAAATCTGCTTTTGTACCTCTGGCTCAGGTATTATCCTATCCTCTAGCTTTATGGGAGATTTTTCAATTTCCATCTTTATTGGCTGTTTGTCTGGTTTTCTCTCAAACATAGGACTCTTCTTGTCTGGGAAGGCTTGTTGTGTGGTAATTTGATTTTGGGGTTTTGGCTGGAATGCATTTTGTGTAGTCATGGTATTTTGTTGAGAGGTTGTAGCCTGGGTCGGTTGAACAGGAGTCTGGACTGGGGGTTTTTGTGGAGTGTGCTGTGTAGGTGATTTATCCATAACCATGTTGTTTATAGCATTGGAGTTGAAAGGCACAGCTTGTTGGGTAGGCTGAGTAACTCTAGGTGGAATATTCAAAGGTGCAGGCTTGTTTTGGGTCATCTGGGTTGTTGGTGGTGGTTGTCTGGTTGTAGCATCAAAGCCGTAAGGCTGTTGATTAGTAGGGATCTGTTGTGGACGAGGTTGGGTCTGGATATCTTGAGAAAAAAAGTTATTTGTGGGTTGGCCTTGAGAAAATTGGTTTTGAGTATGTTGTTGATAAGGACTAGGAGTTTGAGTACTTGGATACATTTGAGTCCTGGGAGGTTGATTTTGCTGTGTATTCATTAAGGGCTTTTGTGAAGTGATTTGGGTAGGTGAGGGTTGGTTCTGTAAGACATTTCTCATAGCATTAGATCTAGGTTGGAAATGAAGATTGGATCCAGCATTGCCAGGGCTGGACTGTTGATGTGGGTAGGACTGGTATGTATTAGGATAGGCAGAGCCACCATAGGGATAGCTTTGAGTATTTTGTAGGGGAGGAGCTGAAATATGTGTCGACAATCTAGGAGGTTCGTAATAACTAGACCTCTCAGATTGAAATCTATGCTCGGGCTCTTTGGGCCTCATGACAGGTGTTGGTTCAGCCTTAGCAATTTGACTGAAGGAAATTTTTATTTTAGTAGAATCGTCTTTTTTGGAGTCAAAATGTTCATGACGAGGTTGATAATAATATTGATCTAAACTTCGAAGGGAGGAGGAATCGTTGTATTCTGCCTCTTCATTAGGCTCTGCATAGTTGACCTTTTTTTGGCGGGAAGAGACAGTAGAAAGTGATCTTTGCATATTCTGCTGATCGCTTAATAGAGCTTTCTACACTTGTTAGAAGGTTGAAGAATATTCATACCTGCTCTTTTGTTAACTTAACTTTGTCAAATTCGCTATCATCGACCTTACTATAGTCTAATTCTGCAGTATTTATGTCGACGCCGTAGTTTAAAAGTGCTTCTGCATTCTCATTCCATTTTTTTGCGACGTACTCCTCGAACTGAGTAGCCTTCTTTCTGACCGTCAGTGTTGGGTTTGTATTGTACCTATTGGAATGAGCTGACGAAAATTCAATTTATTACTCTTTACAATTTTGTACAATAAGCTTGAAGTCGTCTAGGATTTCAGTTGCTTTATGATATTTTCTGTTTCTAAGTTTACTCTAGTAAATGAGTCTCACGAGGGCTAAAAAGTACCAACATTGTTGAAATATCCATTGGATTCTTAATGATGGCATAGTAACCAGGAGCCTCATCCTTTTGCTCATCTACTGGATTTATGAAAAAGTGGGCGAGCTGTTTAGATTTAACGTTCTCAATGAGTTCTTTCAAGTTTAGGACGAGGTTGTCATGATGCTTGACTGTCTTTTTTTTGCTTGCCATTTTCAATCGGATGAAAATAAATTTTATTTGATATGTCTGATCTTTTGAACACCTTTACTACCTACGAACAGCAGCTTATATCAGAAGACATAGGGCAGGTCGTAAAGGCACTATCAGAGATTAAGAAGATTATTAAGAAAACTGAAAGCAAAGTCCTTTTAAATAGCATTGTCTCTAAAACTGCGAACAATTTTGAATTCACTAAAAATATCAAAAAATATCAATACATAGAGGTTGCTTTTCTATTCTATGTTCGTGATCTTTTAGTTCTTTAAATCTTTGGAGCCTTATTTCGATCTTATTCAAAATAAGAAACAAATTCTGGATGTCATCTCAAGACTTTTAACCTCTAATGACTACATTGCAAGGATTATTTGTCTCGAAATTATTGTTCTTTTTAAGAACTACATTGATGACCGAGCCGACATCTTTCATAACGTAAATGAGTCATAAAATACATTCAAGGGAATAGCTTATAAATGTTGCAATGACAACTAATAGTACCTTAGAGTTGAAATATATTTTCAAAGGATTTATGATCTTGGTCCGCAGCTCAGAAGCCTTTTCCTTCACAATACTTCAACAAGTAATAACAATAAATCTGTTCCTGATATTTTAGATGAAAAAGATACACAATAGATTCAAGGATAAAATACAGCGGAAGAAATTTTTAGCACTCATTGCAGCTGCTGGATCAAATATCTCCAAGGAAAAGTATATCCAAGTCCTCATGACAACGTTTTCTGAAATGTTGGAAAATGAATTTAAAGGAATTATTGAAGAGAATAATGATTTGCAGATGACTTATGCCTGTATCGTAGCAATTGGAAACATAGTAATTCACAGCCTAAGCAACACTCCAGATTTAGTATTAATCATAGCTAACTTTGTTACCCCATAGGTCAATATTGCTCTAACTATCTTCTATTTCATTGTTGAAAAGTGCCCTACCTCTATGGATAATCAAGAAATATATTCTTGCTGCAAGCTTGTAATCAGTCTGTTTAGAAAGCTGTTAACACTTTTCCCAACTTTGAAAGCTCAGCTAGGTGGAGAACTAAATCAAATGTTGAATAAAGTTATCACAGATAATCGTTTTGACAAAAGCTTTGCACATAAAATTTTATTAGAAATTATTGCAACAAGCAGTAGCAGCGTACCCTTAACAGATTTCTTTAGCAAGTTGCCTTCTGATGTTTTAATTCATCAGTTATTAAGAAGTGGCAATATCTTCCATTTTGAGTTGGACAAAATAAGAGAATTGTTTTCTCAGAAAATAGATGATTTAGTTGCGTCGAAGGAAATGCTGCATAGCAAATATTATACAAACATCATTGATCTATTTCAAGGCTTTAGTGATCAGAGTTATAAAGACTGGATTGAGTTCTTGTTCAAGCAATTTAGAAACTATAGCAAAGTCGATGACCAGCTTGTGATATTACATCTGATGCTGCTTTCTATAGTAGCAATCCAGCAAGTAAATTGGAATATAAATGTATTGATATTTTAGAAACCAAACAATTCTGAAGAAACGATGAATATAATAGCAACTCAGATATTTGAATTATTTGATTCTATAAGCCAGATGCAAGAGCATTCTGCTGAACAATTAACAAAAGAGGTGTATATTCTCTGCCTAGAAATTTCAAAAATTATGGGAATGAATTCTAATGAACTTGAAAAGATCATAATAAGCAAATTGAAGGACAATAAAGTGATCAACTCTAAAGCCACATTATTTTGGCTATTAAGAAGAGCTATGACAAATAATTGCTTTGAGTTAGCAAGATATTTAATCAGAAGATTACAGGAAATGACGACAGTTGAACAAGTGCAGATCTGGGTCAATACCTTGCAGTTTCTAACTGAATTGCCTGTAGAATTTCAGGACACATCAAAGAATAGCTATCTAGGATATATGAGTACAATTCTCATCCTATTGAATCAATGTGTAGAAATGCTGAACAAGATTAAAACTTGTATCAATGAGAATACATTCACTTATCAATACCTCAAAAATGTCTACTTCTTGGTTTCAGGTAATTCATTATGGACATTCAGAATAGAGTAATAGGAGCTAAAGAAGCTTTAAAGATTTCCAATAAATCAGATGCAAACTTTTTGGACTTAGTGCACAAGTTATACAATGCTCATAAATCGTATTCAATGTTTTATTCATCTGATTTTCAGGCTTCTATCACTAAAAGAAGAGTATTTTCTTGACAAAAATTCAAAAATAACATTCAATATTTTTGTGTGTCTCTTCGAGATTGCTGTTATCTTATTCGAAAGCACTGACAACACAGACATCAAATCAATCTCCGATAAAGTTTCACTCATCTCCAAGGTATTTAGCTCTATTTCGATTCTTATTTTCTAGAAAATAGAAAATTCCATTCAGTCAACTCCCCTACATGACGGAGAGCTAAAACTATATTACTATCTTCAGAGTGAATTTCCAGTCCTACAGACTGTAGAAGATGTTGTTAACATGAGAAGAAAATTGTTAGAAGGATTCCAAAACTTAAAATTCTTGATGTTCCCTAGAGTCTTCTTTAGATTCCAAAAGAAAATAGATTTGCACTTCAGATTAATAAATCAAGAACAATACATTGACAGAAAGACTGGCGCTATCAATGCCTCTTCGCATTTGGCATATGTCATGGACATCAGAGTTGACATCAAAAATTTGTCAAAGAATTTCAGCAAAAATTTAACTCTCGTCGCGGAAGCTACAACAAAATTCCATCATAATTATGGAAGTCCTAATGATGTCACTAATGAGATAGCTAATTTGAGGGAGAACTTTGAAATAAATACTAACGCAACTCACAAGGAAGTGACATTCTTGTGGCATTTTCCTTGTATTGGGGTAAAAAATTTGTAAATGAGAGTTAATATAGTAGAAATTTACTACTAAAGTTGTCTTTACCATATTGAACAAAAAGCTCAGGCAATTAGTAACCAAGAGCCAGACATATATTATAAATGTTTACTAATGATCTTACATTTTGTAGACCAAAGTGACAATTAAGATGTATTATTGTATGCGTTCATTCAAAGACTTGTCAGTAAGAGTCAAAGTCTTTTCACGACCTTGATTACTAGCACCCTCATTTATGGTTACAGATTGGAATTGTTGAGCTAGTTCCTCTTGCTTTGTCTTTTGTTTGAAGAGAGCGTCATAGTTGGTCTTGATAGTTCTAAGAAATAAGAAATTCCATCAGGATTTATATTATACCTATGGTCAGCCCCAATTTTATCAACTCTAATTGGCTTGCAGAGCTTCCAGTCGACGTTCCATTGGAATTGGTTCCTAACAAGTTATTCAAATTTCTTATAGGCTGTACTTCATTTCTGATTTCTTGACTTGGATAGATTCATATCTAGCGTAGAGGGATCTGAGAGTGGCAAGGACCAATTCTTGGAATTCGGGTTCATCTTGAAGTTCGATCCAATTATCCAAAAATTGAACGGCGAGCTTGCTAAGGACGTGCTTGAAATTCATCTAGGAATTTATACTAGAAAATGAAAATCATACATCAGAGCACTTTTGGTATTTGAATATATTTGTTTGTGGCTTTTGTTCGTTGATTCTTCCGAATTCACTTTCATAGAAAGTGGTAATTTGAGATTTTCTGTAGATTTCTTCAGCTTTCTTGATACTATTACTTTTAGAACTATACTCTATCACTTTACTCGATGGTATTGGTTGGCTTGAAGCTGGCAAGTTGCTTGGAGGGAGGATCAGCTCTAAATTTCTTCAGACCTTTATGCTTGTATATAGCAGCAATGAGTTTCAATCCTTTTTTCTCCTTCTCACTAGCGAAGGCTTCCCAATCGTGAAAATGCTGCATTAATTCAGGCTTGATAATCTGTTCAAGAATGGCTTTAGTTTCCATGGCTCTCTCGGTTATAAAATAAAAGTTTATCAATTAAGTTACTCTATTTTGCTGCAAAAGACCTTAAGACATTCAGAAAGTAAAACACTCTGAAAATAATTTACTAAAGGAATCTCTTCAAGACTTGATCTAGATTATGTGATGGACTTCTTTAAGCCTTTCAGAATGGAAATTAAGCTATATCTTTAGGAGTAATAACTTATCACAAAGTATAGACTCCATTCTGGGACAATAATTAGCTGTCCCATTGTTTAATGACTTGAATTCAGAGGTTTGATTAAGTAAGGAATAGAGGATTTGTTGGGAAAAAGACTTCTTAACGTATTAAAAATCAAATAAAAATGTCAGCTTACGGATTTTTAGTCTTCCAAGGGGCAGCTCTTCCTATAGAGAAAAAATCTGTGATTATCGGTAGAGCGCCTTCCTGTCATCTGGTCTTTTCAGTACTGACATCTTTATCCATTACTCATTATTAGCATCCAAGCATATCAAAAGAGCACGCCAAAATTGAATTTAAAGATGAGGGCTATGCAATAATTAAAGACCTTGGTTCGATGAATGGTACATTTGTGAATAAGAAATGCTTGACCAGAGATGAGGAGTACATTCTTAAACCCAATGATCTTATAACTTTTGCAAAGGGTAAACAAATAATTTAAAATTTTTCAAGTCCTAGACCCCAATGTCTACACCTTTGTGATCAATAATGTCTTCCAATCTCCAACTAAGGATGTGGTCACTGTTTCCAAACCTCAAAACTTAGATACACCTGTAAGGTTGGTCGATACAGCTTCCATTAAAACCAATCAAGTTCCAATACAGAGTCCCCCGCACAAAAATCTTGAGACCTTTAATCCAAAAACAGGATCAACATCCCCTGTAAGATCTTCACTTAAAAAAGATGCTATTGGAGGGACTGTAACAGCATCTGTTACATCAGAAGATATTGCAAGATATGAAAAGGAGTTTTATAGGAGTCAGTTTGCAGACAGCCAGGCAGGAGCTCAGAATGAATTATTGTATTTATTCCAAAGAGTTCGAGAGTGTGAGGATATTATTGCGCAGAAAGACAAAGATATAGAAGCTTGCCAGAAAGAGATTCATTACTTGTTAGATGAAGCCGAGAAGCTAAATGTTAAACTTAAAGCTGTCGAGGTATATGCTTCTGATCTTCAAAGAAAAAATGATGAACTCTTGAAAGAATTGGCTGAAAAAAATCAAAAACTGATTGATTATCAAACTAATGACTGGGCAAAGATTTCTCAAGAGCAAGCTGTAACTAGAGAATTATATAGACATTAAAGTTTTAGATTGAGATCAAGCATTTAAGGCAAATTTTCACTATGAAAGAAAGTGAGATTTTCTCATTAAAAGAACAGATTGAAGGACTTCTCAAATCTTCTGCAGAGACAAATGCTAACATTCCTTATATACAGCATGTTATGGAGCAACAGAGCAAAGAACTAACAATTACAAGAAAGAAATTAGAAGAATATGAAGCCAGAGAAAAAGAATGTAAGAGAAAATGGAATGAATTAATCAAGGTATATTTACAACTAACAACCTATAATTGAATAGACCCACATTAACATGGAAGAAGAGATTAATGGTCTCAAATTCCAGCTTAAGAGGGAGATGGAAAGTTATCAGCAACTCTACTCTTCAAATAATGAAAAGATAAATGCCCTCTACCAAAAGATTGGGGAGCTTGTCAATGAGAACAAAGCATCCCAAGAAAGACAAGCCGCGGATATTTTGGTTCGTGAAATGAGAGAACTCAGGGAAGAAAATGCTAGACTTGCTCAAGACAACGAGCAACTTCACTTTGAAATCCAAGGATTTATCAATGAAGTCAAAAGACTCACAAATGAATTGGAAGAGTGTAATAAGTACTTCAAGGCGACTGACTCTGTCTTGGCAGATAGCAAGATTCCTAACTATGAAAAAATGAAATCGCGTATAGAAGAATTAGAAGATACAATTATAGAACTCCAAAAGAATGGCGGAGTCAATAAGACAATAGAATTAACTGAGCTTGTTGCTAATCTTGAGAGGCAACTTGCCCATGAATCCAGAAATCTTGATGAACTTAGAACTAAGCTGTTGAACTACAATCCAAAGATTAGTCGTGATGCTAATCAACAAAATATAATAGAGCATCTATCACAGACACTTGAAGAAAAAGATGCCAGGATTGCTTACCTCCAAAGCGAGTATGATAACCTTAAGGTAATAATACCATATATTGATAACTCATACTTAAAGAATAAAGAGAGATATTATGAAAGTGAGGTCCACAGACTTAGAGAAAGCCTAACTGAGGCTTCTCAACAATTAGAAGGTATAGTGATAACTTCATTTAATTATTTATTTCTAGAGTATAAACTGAAGCAAAGTAAATTAGAAGGGATGTTATCAGGACCAGAAGTGAATATTGTTGGTCAAAGACCAAGTAGATATGATCTAATTGTTGCTTAGACTTTAGGTACTTCAGAGGGCTTCTATGCAAATAGACAAAAATTCAATTGATCATTTTGTTTGATACAATTTTATACATTTTTGATTAGTAATGTGTGTACACTATATACCCTATTTGTTAACCACAAATGGTCTATAAATTATCTCTTTCAAGTACTCTTCCTGCTTGATTCTGCTTTCCAAGGGGTGCCATTCATAATAAGGGATAATTTGGACATGATAGCCCATTTTCTCCAGAACTCTTATTTTCAATTTATGGAATTTGATAATTTCCAATTTATTTACATAATAATGGGAGTATCCGTGATATTCAAGTATTAACTTTGGCTTCAACAAGAAATCAACAGAATAAACTCCTATATCCTGTTCCTGATGGGTCAAGAACATCAAGTCAAGTAGAATATTTGCAATTTTCTTTTGGGTGTTAGAATCTCCTATGACAGATCTCTTGAACTTGTGATCAGAGATCTTGCTTAGTCCTTCTGAAATTTCTCTCAATATGGCATCATTTCCTTCAGCAAGAACTCTCAAATTCTCAAGATTGAAAATCATCACATTTCTTGTTGAAAAATCTTCAGGAGAATTATCAATGAGTTTCCTTAGTATCGGTTGCAGGTTTGGTGAGTCTATATTATTTTCCATTAGTATTGCATTCAGTAAGAAAAGATATGGTCTAGCTGGTGGAACATCAGATTCTAAGCTCTTGTCTTTCATATTCAGAATTGAAGTGAGCAATTCGTCAAACTCTTGCGAATTAAATTCGCATGAATAGCTAAGATTATTTAGGATCTTGGTTGCCGTATAAAATTGAAATTGGGATTCTTTTTGTAGGAAATTGGAAAGTAGTGTTATAACTTTTTCTTTTTGTGCGTCATCCATAAATATTCTTCCAAAGTAGTAAAGTGAGACCAGTCTTTCAAGATCGTAAATATCTGAAACTTTCGATAGCAATGAATCGAATTCGCTGTTTACATGAAGCAGAGCATTCTTGATATCGTCTTCACCAATCCAATTTGCATCAATCTCCAAAAAAAGATTCTTAAGCTCTTTAAGAGATAAATCATATGTCTCAAAAGAAATGTTCTTTAATTTAGAAATCAGACCTTTCTTTTGATGTGAAAGAAGTGATTTGAGATTAACGATAGACTTTTTTAATGACTCTGAACTAAAAGTGGAGTCACTATGCTGATATCTTTGTTTAGCATCTGGGTGCTCACCTGAATCTGAATATCTCGACGATTCAACAGGTTTATCTTTAGCATCATAGGGCTTTTTAGATTGTTTTGATTTGAATTCAGTTGTTTGTGGGTAAGATTTAGATTTATTTTTATCCATTGTACCGAAAGAGAATTTATTGACTGGAATGATCCTTGAGTAATAACAAGAACGAAGTATTAGGCTATGTCTTCGAAAAACATCCTTAATAACCTGCATTTTACCTCAAATAAATTTATTTTTGATTTTCAATTAATCTTGTTCTATTTCAAAGTAAGAAAATAACAACATTTTCCATGAATAGTTTTGATTAAAGGATGATTTGTCTTATCTTTCATCTTGAAGAAGTGATCTTCTTTTCATCAAAATTATTTTCCGAGAAGAACATATCTGTTTCTGACCTTTTATTCTGAAAAGAGGAGTTAAAACCTAAATATCAATTTCTTCAATTAGATTATTCAAAAATGGATCTAATAATTTGTAGGTAAGATTTGATTTTGTTATAACGAAATTATTCACAAATTGAAATGCAACTCATTTATTAAACAAGTATTTTTCCCCATTGTTTAGGATTTATTTCAAAAACTACATATTGAAGCCTCTTTGAGAAATACTTAATGACGTGAAATATATATGTGGCCTAGTGGGTTCTTATCTTGAGTCTAATACATTTTTGAAATAGAGAATGTTAATAATAA
>Ga0065720_1003318_pt1 | contig 26417 bp, 21 predicted proteins | sample Thericmetagenome_FD_59107 | JGI IMG/M metagenome (GOLD analysis project Ga0065720, IMG submission 59107) | Thermophilic microbial communities from the Joint Bioenergy Institute, California, USA of rice/straw/compost enrichment - eDNA_2 v2... | ecosystem: Engineered > Solid waste > Grass >... | reverse complement strand
CGAGGCGGGCCGCGACGTGCCGATCATCGCCCAGGTGACCGTGGAGACGAACGGCGCCCTGCTGCTCGGCTCGGAGATCGGCGCGGCGCTCACCGCGATCGAGCCGCTCGGCGTGGACGTGATCGGCCTCAACTGCGCCACCGGCCCCGCCGAGATGAGCGAGCACCTGCGCTACCTCGCCAAGCACAGCCGGCTGCCGCTCTCCTGCATGCCGAACGCGGGCCTGCCCGAGCTCACCGCCGACGGCGCGTACTACCCGCTCACCCCGGCCGAGCTCGCCGAGGCGCACGACGCCTTCACCCGCGACTACGGCCTCGCCCTCGTGGGCGGCTGCTGCGGCACCACGCCCGAGCACATGCGGCAGGTGGTGGAGCGGCTGCGCGGCCGCGAGCGCACCCCGCGCCGCCCGCGGCCGGAGGCCGGCGCGTCCTCGCTCTACCAGCACGTGCCGTTCCGGCAGGACACCTCGTTCCTCGCGATCGGCGAGCGCACCAACGCCAACGGCTCCAAGGCGTTCCGCGAGGCGATGCTCGCCGAGCAGTGGGACGAGTGCGTCGAGATCGCCCGCGCGCAGGCCCGGGACGGCGCGCACATGCTCGACCTGTGCGTCGACTACGTCGGCCGGGACGGCGTCGCCGACATGAAGGAGCTGGCGTTCCGGTTCGCCACCGCGTCCACGCTGCCGATCGTGATCGACTCCACCGAACCCGCGGTGATCCAGGCCGGGCTGGAGATGCTCGGCGGCCGCTCGGTGATCAACTCGGTGAACTACGAGGACGGCGACGGCCCGAACTCCCGGTTCGCGCGGATCATGCCGCTGGTGAAGGAGCACGGCGCGGCCGTGGTCGGGCTCACCATCGACGAGGAGGGCCAGGCCCGCACCGCCGAGCACAAGATCCGCGTCGCCACCCGGCTGATCGAGGACCTCACCGGCCGGTGGGGCATGCGCCTCGAGGACATCATCATCGACTGCCTCACCTTCCCGATCGCCACCGGCCAGGAGGAGACCCGCCGGGACGCGCGTGGAGACGATCGAGGCGATCCGCGAGCTCAAGCGCCGCTACCCGAACGTGCAGACCACGCTCGGCGTGTCGAACGTCTCGTTCGGCCTCAGCCCGGCCGCGCGCATCGTGCTCAACTCGGTCTTCCTCAACGAGTGCGTCAACGCCGGGCTCGACTCGGCGATCGTGCACGCCTCCAAGATCCTGCCGATGGCGCGCATCCCCGCCGAGCAGCGCGAGGTCGCGCTCGACCTCGTCTACGACCGGCGGCGGGAGGGCTACGACCCGCTGCAGCGCTTCATGGAGCTGTTCGAGGGCGTGGACGCCGCCTCGATGCGCCAGGACCGGGCCGCCGAGCTCGCCGCCCTGCCGCTGTGGGAGCGGCTCAAGCGGCGCATCATCGACGGCGAGCGCAAGGGCCTCGAGGCCGACCTCGACCTCGCGCTGCAGACCCGCCCCGCCCTGGAGATCATCAACGACGTGCTGCTCGACGGCATGAAGGTCGTCGGCGACCTGTTCGGCGCGGGCGAGATGCAGCTGCCGTTCGTGCTCCAGTCGGCCGAGGTNATGAAGGCCGCGGTCGCCTACCTGGAGCCGCACATGGAGAAGGTNGANNCCGGCGGCAAGGGCCGCATCGTGCTCGCCACCGTCAAGGGCGACGTGCACGACATCGGCAAGAACCTCGTCGACATCATCCTGTCGAACAACGGCTACGAGGTGATCAACCTCGGCATCAAGCAGCCGGTGTCCGCGATCCTCGAGGCCGCCGAGGAGAAGCAGGCCGATGTGATCGGCATGTCCGGCCTGCTGGTGAAGTCCACGGTGGTGATGAAGGAGAACCTCGAGGAGATCAACGCCCGGGGTCTCGCCCAGCGCTACCCGGTGCTGCTCGGCGGCGCCGCGCTCACCCGCGCCTACGTCGAGCAGGACCTCGCCGACCTGTACCAGGGCGAGGTGCGGTACGCCCGGGACGCCTTCGAGGGCCTGCGCCTGATGGACGCGTTCATGGCCGTCAAGCGCGGCGAGGAGGGCGCCGAGCTGCCCCCGCTGCGCACCCGGCGGGTGAAGGCGGGCGCCCGGCTGATCCGCACCCCGGAGGACGAGCTGCCGGCCCGCTCGGACGTCGCCGTCGACAACCCGGTGCCGAAGCCGCCGTTCACCGGCGCCCGGGTGGTGAAGGGCATCCCGCTCGCCGACTACGCCGCCTACCTCGACGAGCGGGCGACGTTCATGGGCCAGTGGGGNCTGAAGCCGTCCCGGGGCTCGGGNCGGCAGGGCGGCCCGTCGTACGAGGAGCTGGTGGAGACCGAGGGNCGGCCGCGGCTGCGCATGTGGCTGGAGCGGCTGCAGACCGAGAACCTGCTCNAGGCNGCGGTNGTGTACGGCTACTTCCCGTGCGTCAGCGAGGGCGACGACCTGGTCATCCTCGACGACGCGGGGAACGAGCGCACCCGGTTCACCTTCCCCCGGCAGCGCCGCGACCGGCACCTGTGCCTGTCGGACTACTTCCGCCCGCGCGAGTCNGGCGAGACCGACGTGGTCGCCTTCCAGGTGGTGACGATGGGCTCNCGGATCAGCGAGGCGACCCAGGAGCTGTTCGNCAAGGACGCCTACCGCGAGTACCTCGAGCTGCACGGCCTGTCGGTGCAGCTCACCGAGGCGCTNGCGGAGTTCTGGCACGCGCGGGTGCGCGAGGAGCTGGGCCTCGCCGGGGAGGACCCGGACGACATCGAGGGCATCCTCGACGTGCGCTACCGGGGCTGCCGCTACTCGTTCGGCTACCCGGCCTGCCCGAACCTGGAGGACCAGCGGCAGCTGTTCGAGCTGCTCGACCCGTCGCGGATCGGCGTCTCGCTCTCGGAGGAGTTCCAGCTTCACCCCGAGCAGTCCACCTCCGCGCTGATCGCCCACCACCCGGAGGCCAAGTACTTCAAGGTCTGACCGGCGCGCGGCGGGGCCCGTGCCGGCCGCCCCGCCGCGTCCGGCACGGGGGCGCCCGGCGCGCCCCTCGGCGGCGCATGGCAGAATCCCCTGCGGACGCCGTACGTACGCGCCGCCAGGCGGGCGGCCGGCTGAGCGAACCGATTTCGGGGGTGGTGTGGTGGGCGTCGAGGCGGTCCTGTTCGACATGGACGGCCTGCTCGTCGACACCGAACAGGTGTGGTACGAGGTGGAGACCGAGGTGGCCGAGCGGCTCGGCGGCACCTGGGGGCGCGAGCACCAGCGGCGGCTCGTGGGCGGGTCGCTCGACTCCACCGTCGCCTACATCCTGCGCGTGACGGGCTCGGACGTCGCCCCCGACGTGGTCGCCGGGTGGATGCTGGACAGCATGAAGTCCCGGCTCGCCGAGGGCGTGGAACTCATGCCGGGCGCGGACGAGCTGCTCACCGCGGTGCGCGCGGCCGGGCTGCGCACCGGCCTGGTCACCTCGTCGGCCGCGGTGATCGCGGACGCGGTGCTCGGCGTGGTCGGCCGGGAACGGTTCGACATCGTCGTCACCGGCGACGACGTCACCCGCTACAAGCCCGACCCCGAGCCGTACCGGCACGCGACCGGCCTGCTCGGCCTCGACCCCGGCCGCTGCGTGGTGCTGGAGGACTCGCCCAACGGGGTGGCGGCGGCGACCGCGGCCGGCTGCCTGGTGGTCGCCGTGCCGAGCGTGCTGCCGATCCCGGAGGCGCCGGGCCGCCTCGTCGTCGGCTCGCTCCGCGAGGTCACCGTGGACCGCCTGCGCGGCCTCGCCGCCTGACCCGCCCGGGGCGGCCCTCCGCCCCCTAGGGGATCGGCCATCCTCACGGAGGAGGGCAGGCACCGTCTCGCGTGCCAGGATGGAGACGACAAGCGATTCCGACGCTGCGAGGCGGATATGTCGTTCGAACAGATCGCGTGGTTCCCGCTCTGCCTGGGACTGACCGCGGCGGGCCTGGTGCTGGCCTTCCTGGCGTTCCGGCGGCGCGGGGCGGGTTCGGGGCTGCGGGTCACGGCCTGGGCGCTGCTGCCGATGGCCGCCTACCTGACCGGCGCGCTGCAGACCCTCTGGCAGATCGGCACGGCGGTGGTGCGGTTCGTCACCGGGCTGGTGTTCTCCCCGGCGGTGTGGGCGGGCGTGATCCTCGCCGGTCTGTCGGTGCTGCTTTTCCTGGTGTCCGGCGTGATGCGCAGGCGCGGCGCGGGCGGCACGCGGCGGGCGAAGGCCCCGGCGGAGGGGAGCGCGGCCGCCCCCGCGGGCGGCCGGCGGCAGGACGTGCGCGCGGCGGAGCCGACCAAGCCGCTGCCGACGAAGCCGCAGACAGCCGCCCCGGCCGACGATTTTTCCGACATCGAAGAGATTCTCAAACGACGTGGGATCACTTAACCCAAAGATCCTCTCAAGCGTTTTCCAAGCGGGAGTATGGGTAAAATTTCTTCTCTGTTTTTCCCTGCTCTGTCACGGTTTTGAGACATAATCATGACACCCCCAGGACATTCACGCCAAGATCAACACAGATGCGTTTCGCCTGAATCACAGTTGAGCCACAGCCCTCGTTCAAGTACTGGTCAGTGCAGTTAGGCGCATAGATTCTGCCTCCTGAGACCACATTAGGGTGGTCGTCCTAGGCCGTGCCGGCCACACGCCGGCCGGCGGGTTTGGTCAAGTCGTCTGTGATCCAGGGGGCCGACAGAATGAGCGCGCCGCTCGACGTGCCCGGCAGTAGCGTCGAGAGCCAGCCGGAGGCCGTGCTCGAGGGTGCGAGCGGAAAGGCGATCCAGGGCCGCTCGCTCGGACAGATCGCCTGGGGCCGTCTCAAGCGCGACAAGGTCGCCATGACCGGCGCGTTCGTCGTGATCTTCCTGATCTTCGTGGCGATCTTCGCGCCGGTCGTGGTGCGGCTTTTCGGCCACGATCCGTACGAGTTCCACCAGGACCTGATCGACCCCGTCACCCAGATCCCGAAGGGCGGAACGGGCATCAGCCCCGACTTCCTCTTCGGGCTCGAGCCGCAGACCGGCCGCGACCTGTTCAGCCGGGTCGTGTACGGCTCGCGCATCTCCCTGCTGATCGCGTTCTGCGCCACGTTGCTCTCGGTGCTCATCGGCACCGTCATGGGCATCATCGCCGGTTACTTCGGCGGCTGGGTCGACTACATCATCAGCCGCCTGATGGACGTCTTCCTCGCCTTCCCCCTGCTGGTCTTCGCCCTCGCCCTGGTGGGCGTGCTGGCGCAGTTCGAGCAGCAGCTCGGGGTGAAGGGGGACGCGCTCCGCATCGCGCTGCTCATCTTCGTCATCGGCTTCTTCAACTGGCCCTACATCGCACGCATCATCCGGGGCCAGACGCTGTCCCTGCGGGAGCGCGAGTTCGTCGACGCGGCGCGCAGCCTCGGGGCCCGCGGGCCGTACATCCTGTTCCGGGAGATCCTGCCCAACCTCGTCGCCCCGATCCTGATCTACGCCACCCTGCTCATCCCCTCGAACGTGCTGTTCGAGGCGGCGCTGTCGTTCCTCGGCGTCGGGGTCCAGGCGCCCACGCCCACCTGGGGCGGCCTGCTGTCGGAGGCGGTCAAGTACTACACCGTGCCGCACTTCATGTTCTTCCCCGGGATGGCGATCTTCATCACAGTGCTCGCGTTCAACCTGTTCGGCGACGGGTTGCGCGACGCCCTGGACCCGAAGTCGTCCCGCTGACCACCGATCATGATCCCCGTTATCCCAACCACCAAGGGGTGCAAGCAATGAAGAAGAGATCCGCGCTGGCTCTCACCGCCGCGGGCGCCGCCCTCGCCCTGGGGCTGTCCGCCTGTGGCGGCGGCGGGGCCGCCTCGGAGGGCGGCTCCTCCGCCTCCGAGGCGAAGAACACCCTGAACGCCGCACTGGAGAACGTGTGGAACCCTTCGGAGAAGAAGGGTGGCACGCTCAAGATGGCGATCTCCGAGGACTGGGACTCGATCGACCCGGCCGACACCTACTACGCGCTGTCGTGGAACCTGATCCGCATCTACGGCCGGCCGCTCGTCACCTACAACCCGGCACCGGGCGCCAAGGGCCTTGAGCTCGTGCCGGACCTGGCCGAGAGCCTGGGCACCCCGAGCGACGGCGGCAAGACCTGGACCTACAAGCTCCGCCAGGGCGTCAAGTTCGAGGACGGCACGCCGATCACCTCCAAGGACGTGAAGTACGCGGTGCTGCGGTCGCTGGACAAGGAGACCTTCCCCAACGGCCCGACGTACTTCAACGACTGGCTCGACCTGCCCAAGGACTTCAAGAGCGTCTACAAGACCCCGGACGTCAACACCGACCAGGCGATCGAGACGCCGGACGACCAGACGATCGTCTTCCACCTGAAGAAGCCCTACGGCGGCTTCGACAACTTCGCCGCCTTGCCGGGCACGATCCCGGTGCCGAAGGACAAGGACACCGGCAGCAGGTACCGCGAGCACCCGGTCGCGTCCGGTCCGTACATGTTCGAGACCGTGCAGACCGGCAAGCAGTACACGCTGGTGCGCAACCCCAACTGGGACCCGGCCACCGACCCGATCCGCAAGGCGCTGCCGGACCGGTACGAGATCTCCCTCGGCGTGAACCCCGACGACCTCGACAACCGGGTCATCTCCGGCGACCTGCACGTCGACCTCGCCGGCACCGGCGTGCAGCCGGCCGCCCTCGGCCGGGTGCTGAGCGACCCGACTCTGAAGGAGCGGGTGGACAACCCGACCGGTGCCCGCACCTGGTACATCCCGATCGTCCCGGACGTCAAGCCGTTCGACAACGTCGAGTGCCGCAAGGCGGTGATCTACGCGGCCGACCGGGTCAGCCTGCAGAACGCCTACGGCGGCGAGTTCGCCGGCGGCGAGATCGCCACCGGTCTCATGCCTCCGGCGATCAGCGGCTGGAAGAAGCTCGACCTGTACCCGACGGGCACCGGCGACATCGAAAAGGCCAAGGAGGCGCTCGCCAACTGCGGCCAGCCCAACGGCTTCGAGACCAACATGGCCTACCGCTCGGACCGTCCGAAGGAGAAGGCCGTCGCCGAGTCGCTGCAGCAGTCGCTCGCCAAGGTCGGCATCAAGCTCACCCTCAAGGGCTACCCGACCAGTGACTACTTCTCGCTGTACTTCGGCAAGCCGTCCTTCGTGAAGGAGAACAACATCGGCCTCGGCACCCACGGCTGGGCCGCGGACTGGAACGACGGCTTCGGCTTCATGTCGCAGATCACTGACAGCCGGACGATCCGCGAGTCGGGTAACTACAACATCAGCATCAAGAGCGACGAGATCGACAAGCTGATCGACCAGGCCACGGTCGAGACCGACCAGGCCAAGCGCGACGAGCTGTGGGCCCAGGTGGACCAGAAGGTCATGGAGGAGGCGTTCGTCCTGCCGATCGTCTGGTCCAAGAGCGTGCTGATGCGTCCCATCGGCGCGACCAACGTGTTCGTCACCGATGCGTTCGCCATGTACGACTACCTGAACATGGGCGTCGCGTAGCGACCGCCCGGTAGGTTCGGTAACCAGGGCGCGGGGGGCCGGCCCGACGCGGCCGGCCCCCCGGCCCCCCGGAGCCGGGGGAAGGTGTGGGCACTTACATCATTCGGCGCCTGATCGGCGCAGTGTTCATGCTCATCGTGGTGAGCATGGTCACCTTTTCGATCTTCTTCGTGGTGCCGCGGCTGGCCGGCGCGACGGCGGAGGACCTGGCCAACCGCTACGTGGGCCGGGCGGCCACCGGCGAGATCGTCGCCGCCCAGGCGGAACGGCTTGGGTTCAACGACCCGCTCGTCGTGCAGTACGGGCGCTGGATCGCCGGGGTGTTCTTGGGTGCCGAATACGACACCGGCGCGGGCGTGGAGCAGTGCCCCGCCCCCTGCTTCGGCTACTCGTTCATCACCCGGCAGCCGGTGTGGCCGGACCTGCTCGACCGGCTGCCCGTGACGGCCTCGCTCGCGACCGGCGCCGCGGTGCTGTGGCTGATCGGCGGCATCGCCACCGGCGTGGTCTCGGCGCTGAAGCGGGGCAGCCTGTTCGACCGGGCCGCGATGGGGGTGGCGCTCGCCGGCGTCTCCCTGCCGATCTTCTTCACCGGTATCGCCTCGCTCGTCATATTCAGCTACACCCTCGGCATCACCGCGCCCGGCGGCAGCTACACGCCGCTCACCGAGGACCCGATCGAGTGGGCGTACAACCTGATCCTGCCGTGGACCACGCTCGCCTTCCTCTACGCCGCCTCCTACGCCCGGCTCACCCGGGCGGGCATGCTGGAGACGATGAGCGAGGACTACATCCGCACCGCCCGGGCGAAGGGCCTGCCCGAGTCGAAGGTGGTCACCAAGCACGGGCTGCGGGGCGCGCTCACCCCGATCGTCACGATCTTCGGCCTCGACTTCGGCCTGCTGCTCGGCGGGGCGGTGCTCACCGAGAGCACCTTCTCGCTCAACGGCGTGGGCAAGTACGCGGTGAGCGCCATCGTCAAGAACGACCTGCCGCAGATCCTCGGGGTCACGATGCTCACCGCGTTCTTCGTGGTGATCGCCAACCTGATCGTGGACCTGCTGTACGCCGTGGTCGACCCCCGGGTGAGGCTGTCGTGACCGTGCGAAGCGAGGGAGCCGATGCACACGGCGCCGTGGCGATGAGGGCGGCGAAGGAGGGCTCGTGACCGAGAAGACCAGCGGGCGGGCCGCGACCGCCACCGGCGAGCGGTCCCCGCGGACCACCTCGTTCCTCGAGGTGAACGACCTGCGCATCCACTTCCCGACCGAGGACGGCCTGGTCAAGTCCGTCGACGGGCTGTCGTTCCGGCTCGACCGGGGCAAGACGCTCGGCATCGTCGGGGAGTCCGGATCCGGCAAGAGCGTCACCAGCCTGGGCATCCTCGGCCTGCACAAGGGGGGCCGGGCCAGGATCTCCGGCGAGATCTGGCTCGACGGCGAGGAGCTGGTGTCGGCGAGCGCCGAGCAGGTGCGCCGGCTGCGGGGCAAGAAGATGGCGATGATCTTCCAGGACCCGCTGTCGGCGATGCACCCGTACTACACGGTGGGCGACCAGATCATCGAGGCGTACCGGGTGCACAACAACGTGAGCAAGCGGGTGGCGCGCAAGCACGCCATCGACATGCTCGGCCGGGTCGGCATCCCGCAGCCGGACCGCCGCGTGGACAACTACCCGCACGAGTTCTCCGGCGGCATGCGGCAGCGCGCCATGATCGCCATGGCGCTCTGCTGCGACCCGGAGCTGCTCATCGCCGACGAGCCGACCACGGCGCTCGACGTGACCGTGCAGGCCCAGATCCTCGACCTCATGCGGGACCTGCAGCGCGACTTCAACGCCGCGCTCATCATCATCACGCACGACCTCGGCGTGGTCGCCGAGCTCGCCGACGACATCCTGGTGATGTACGGCGGCAAGTGCGTCGAGTACGGCTCGGCCGAGGACATCTTCGAGCGTCCCGAGCACCCCTACACCTGGGGTTTGCTGGGATCGATGCCGCGCCTGGACCGCGAGCCGACCGAGCGGCTCATGCCGATCAAGGGCACCCCGCCCTCGCTCATCAACGTGCCGCCCGGCTGCGCGTTCCACCCGCGGTGCGCCTACACCGACCGCACCGGCGGGAAGTCGAACACCGTGGTGCCCGAGCTCGTCGAGACCGAGGGCGGCCACCTGGTGCGGTGCCACATGAGCCGGCAGGAGCGGCGCGAAATCTGGGAGAACGAGATCAAGCCCAGCCTGGAGTCGATGTGAGCGGCGAGGCGAGGCGGGCGCCGCGGGGGCGCCGTCGGCCGGGCGTGCCGGGTTCGGCGGGCGTGACGACGGCGAAGGAGGTCGCATGACCGAGGAACAGCCGCTGCTTTCCGTCGAGGGACTGCAGAAGCACTTCCCCGTCACCAAGGGACTGCTCAAGCGGCAGGTCGGGGCGGTCAAGGCCGTCGACGGCGTCACCTTCGAGGTGCGCAAGGGCGAGACGCTCGGCCTGGTGGGGGAGTCCGGCTGCGGCAAGACCACCACGGGCCGGCTCATCACCCGGCTGCTCGAGCCCACCGGAGGGAAGATCCTCTTCGAGGGGCAGGACATCACGCACATGTCGCAGGGCAGGCTGCGCCCGCTGCGCCGCGACATGCAGATGATCTTCCAGGACCCGTACTCGTCGCTCAACCCGCGGCACACCGTGGGCACGATCGTCGGGGCGCCGTTCCGCATCCAGGGCGTCCAGACCGAGCAGGGCACGAAGAAGGCGGTCCAGGAGCTGCTCGAGCTGGTCGGCCTCAACCCCGAGCACTACAACCGCTACCCGCACGAGTTCTCCGGCGGTCAGCGGCAGCGCATCGGCATCGCGCGGACCCTCGCCCTCCGGCCCAAGCTGATCATCGCCGACGAGCCGGTCTCGGCGCTCGACGTGTCGATCCAGGCCCAGGTGATCAACCTGCTGGAGGACCTGCAGAGCGAGTTCGACCTCACCTACATCGTGATCGCGCACGACCTGTCGGTGGTGCGGCACATCAGCGACCGGGTCGCGGTGATGTACCTGGGCAAGGTCGTGGAGCTCGCCGACCGCAAGTCGCTCTACGACTCGCCCATGCACCCCTACACCAAGGCGCTGCTGTCGGCCGTGCCGATCCCCGACCCCAAGCGGCGGATGGAGCGTGAGCGCATCCGGCTGCAGGGCGACGTGCCGAGCCCGCTCAACCCGCCGCCCGCCTGCCGGTTCCACACCCGGTGCTGGAAGGCGCAGGAGATCTGCCGGAAGGTCGAGCCGCCGCTGGAGGCGCTCAGCCCCGGCCACCAGGTCGCCTGCCACTTCCCGGAGAACGCGCCGCCGAAGGTGCAGGACGCGCAGGACCCCGAGAAGGCGGTCAGCGCCGGATAAGGCCGGATACGGCCGGGATACGGTCGCGACGACACTCGCGCGGGCAGGTCGCCGGGCTCCGGCCCGCGAGAGGCGCGGCGGGCGCCACGCGTGCCGGGGCCGTACGGCCCGCCCGGCCCGCCGCGCGACCGGCGGCGTGCCCGGGCCGCGTGACCGGCGCGGCCCCCGCCGGGCCGCCGGGGCGGCCTAGGAGAGCGCGCCCGGCGTGACCAGTCCCGTCTCGTAGGCGAGCACGACCGCCTGCACGCGGTCGCGCAGGCCGAGCTTGGTGAGCACGTTGCCGACGTGCGTCTTCACCGTGGTCTCGCTCACCACCAGCTCCCGCGCGATCTCGGCGTTCGACATGCCGCGGGCGATCAGCCGCAGCACCTCCAGCTCCCGCTCGGTGAGCCGGTCGAGGCGCGGCGGGGTGGGCGCGGGATGCACCGAGGGCAGCCGGGCGGCGAACTTGTCGAGCAGGCGGCGGGTCACGCTCGGCGCCACGATCGCGTCGCCGGCCGCCACCACCCGGATCGCCTGCACCAGGTCGTCCGGCGGCACGTCCTTGAGCAGGAAGCCGCTCGCCCCGGCGCGCAGCGCCTCCACGATGTACTCGTCGAGGTCGAACGTGGTGAGCACGAGCACCCGCGGCACGTGCCCGCCCGGCGCGGCGTCGCGGACGATCCGCCGGGTCGCCTCGATGCCGTCCACTCCCGGCATGCGGATGTCCATCAGCACCACGTCCGGCAGCAGCGCCCGGGCCTGCTCGGTGGCGGTGGCGCCGTCCCCGGCCTCGCCCACCACGGTGACGTCGGGCTCGGCCTCCAGGATCAGGCGGAACCCGGTGCGCAGCAGCGGCTGGTCGTCCACCAGCAACACCCTGATCGTCATCTCTCTCCTGGCGGGTCCGTCGTGAGGGGGAATCGGGCGCACACCTCGAATCCGCCGCCCTGGCGCGGGCCGATCCGTAGTACCCCACCATAAAGGGAGACGCGCTCCCGTATCCCCACCAGGCCGTGGCCGGTGCGCTCGGCGTCCCCGTCCCGATCCCGGTCGCCGTGCCGTTCCCCGTGCCGGTCGCCGTTGACCCGCTCCGCCGGGCGCGGCTCGGGCGCCGGCCCGCTCCCGTCGTCCTCGACCCGCACGGTGAGCTCGCCCGGCTCATGCCGCAGCGTCACCCACGCCCGCGCGGACGGCCCGGCGTGCCGCAGGGTGTTGGTGAGCGCCTCCTGCACCAGCCGGTAGACCGCGAGGTCCACGCCCGGCGGCAGGCGCGGCCGCTCGCCCTCGATCCACAGCTGGGCGCGCAGGCCCGCCTCCCGCATCTGCTCCACCAGGCCCGGCAGGTCGTCCACGCCCGGCTGGGGCGCCCGCTCGCCGCGATCCTCGTCGCCGTCGGTGCGGAGCACGCCGACGATGCTGCGCATCTCCGCCATCGCGGTGCGCCCCATCTCCTCGATCGCCGACAGGGCGTCGGCGGCGAGCTCCGGCTTGGTGGCGAGCACCTTGCGCGCCGCGGCGGCCTGCACGGTCATCACGCTCACGTGGTGGGCGACGACGTCGTGCAGCTCCCGGGCGATGCGCGAGCGCTCCTCGGCGCGGGCCGCCCGCCGGTCGGCCTCCCGCGCCCGCTCCAGCCGCTCGGCGCGGTCCTCGAGCTCGGCGAGGTACGCCCGGCGCAGCCGGGTGGTCCGGCCCACCATCCAGGCGGCGAAGATGAGCGCGCAGGCGAGCAGGTGCAGCAGCCACGCGGTGGTGCTGATCAGCGCGGTGATCACGTAGCCGAGCCCGGCGGTGGCCACCGCGATCATGCTCAGCGCGAGGCCCCGGTACGCGGCGACCGCGTGCAGCAGGACGAGCGTGGCGAGCCCGGCGGTGCCCGGGTCCGCGTCGATCGCCGCGAGCGCGATGATCGGCGCCTGGTTGAGCACGAGCATGCCGTACGGCCGGTGGCGGCGCAGCGCCACCGGCGCGCAGGCGAGCGCGACGAGCGTCAGGCTGAGCGGGCTGTCGGCGGCCTCCCGGCCCGGGATGAGCGGCAGGCCGGCGACGGAGGCGACGGGGTCGACGGCCGCCGCCACGCCGACCGACACCAGCGCGAGCACCGCCGCGAGGATCACGTCCCCCGGCGCGGGAACGCCTCGCCCGCCCGACCTCACACGCACCATCTCAATGTAGGACGCCGTGCGCCGCGAATGCCCTGCCAGGGGCGGATACCGGCCTCCTCCTCGAGGAGGAGGCGCCCGCCTCCGCCCCGCGCCCCGCCGGGCCCGGCCGCGCCGGCTCCGGCCGGTCCGGTCAGATCTCGTCGGTGGCGGCCCGGCGGCTGCGCAGGATGTCGGCGGGCTCGCGCTCGGGCACCGGCGGCGGGGTGCCGCCGAACTCCGGGCAGAGCGCCTGGTGGTCGCACCAGTCGCACAGGCGGCTGCGCCGGGCCCGCCACTCCCGGGTGCGCACCGCCCGCTCGATCGCCTGCCACAGCGCGTGGATCTTGCGCTCGGTGGCGCGCAGGTCGGCCTCGTCCGGCGAGTACCGCAGGATCTCGCCGTTGCCCAGGTACATCAGCTGGAGCAGCCGGGGGACCGTGCCGCGCAGCCGCCACAGCACCAGGGCGTAGAACTTCATCTGGAACAGCGCCTTCGCCTCGAACTCCGGCCCCGGCGCGCTGCCCGTCTTGTAGTCGACGACGCGGATGTCGCCGGTCGGCGCCACGTCGAGCCGGTCGATGTAGCCGCGCAGCAGCAGCCCGCTGTCGAGCACCGCCTCCACGTACAGCTCGCGCTGGGCCGGCTCCAGCCGGCGCGGGTCCTCCAGGCCGAAGTACCGCTCCAGCATGCCGGCGGCCTCCGCCAGCCAGGCCTCGCGCTCGGCGTCGTCGGCGAACAGCTCGCCGTACGCGGGCTCCTCCTCCAGCAGCCGCCGCCACTGGGGGAGCAGCAGGCCGCGCGCCGCCTCGAGGGTGCGCCCGGCGGCGGGCAGGTCGTACAGCCGCTCCAGCACCGCGTGCACGAGCGTGCCGCGCACGGCGGCCGGGGCGGGCCGTTCGGGGAGCTGGTCGATGACCCGGAACCGGTAGAGCAGCGGGCAGGTCATGAAGTCGCCCGCCCGGGACGGGGAGAGCGCGCCGATGANGGGCCGTGCCGCGCCGTCGCCGGAGGCCGCCCGCGGGCCCGNGGCGGCGTTCCCCCCGGACGCGTCCGCCGAGGTGTCCGCCGTGGTCTCCGCCGAGGTGGCCACCGTGGTGTCCGCCGCGCTGTCGATGTTGGTCGCCTCTGCCGCCATGAGGGGCACTCTAGGTCACCCGGCCGACCTTTCGCCGGGAGGCCCGGCCGGGCGGGGGCGGCGGGAACGGGCCCGGGCGCGTAGCATCGAGGCACCATGACCATGCCAGCCGCACCAGCAGCAGCCGTCGCAGGGGACCGCCGATGAGCAATGATCGACGTCAGGAGCGCTCGCCCGGTCTGCGCATGGGCCGCCCGTTCGGCGTTCCGGTGTACGTCTCACCGACCTGGCTCATCGTCGCGGCGTTCATCACCTACACGTTCCAGCCCGTCGTGCTCGGCTACCTGCCCTGGCTCAGCGAGGCCACCGGGTACGTCGTGGCGTTCGTGTTCGCCGTCTTCCTCTACCTGTCGGTGCTGCTGCACGAGCTGGCGCACTGCGTGGTGGCGCTGCGGTACGGCCTGCCGGTGCGGCGCATCACCCTCTACCTGCTCGGCGGCGTGTCGGAGATCGAGCGGGAGCCGGACAGCCCGGGCAAGGAGTTCCTCGTCGCGTTCGCCGGGCCGCTGCTCTCGCTCGGCCTCGCGGTCGGCGGCTACCTGCTGTACCAGCTCGTCTCCCCGTGGACGATCCTCGGCGTGCTCGTCCAGCAGCTGTGGCTGTCCAACCTGATCGTGGGCATCTTCAACCTGCTGCCCGGCCTGCCGCTCGACGGCGGGCGGATGCTCCGGGCCGGGGTGTGGAAGGTCGCCGGCAACCCGGGCCACGGCACGGTCGCCGCGGCGTGGGTCGGCCGGGTGCTCGCGGTGGCGCTCGTCGGGGTGCCGCTGGGGCTGACGCTCATCACCGGCCAGGGGCAGGAGCTCACCTTCCTGCTGTGGTCGGTGCTGCTCGCCTCGTTCATCTGGATGGGGGCCTCGCAGGCGCTGCGGGCGGCCCGGGTGCGCGCCCGGATCCCCCAGGTGCGGGCCCGTGAGCTGGCCCGCCCGGCGATCGCGGTCACCGCCGACCTGCCGCTCGCCGAGGCGCTGCGCCGGGCCGAGGAGGCGGGCGCGGGCGCGATCGTGGTCGCCGACCACGACGGCCGGCCGGTCGCGATCGTGAACCAGGCCGCCGTCACCGCCACGCCGGAGCACCGCCGTCCGTGGATCAGCACGGGCGCGGTCGCGCGCAGCCTGGAGCCCGCCCTGGTGCTCGCGGCCGATCTGGAGGGCGAGCCGCTGATCGACGCGATGCGCCGTACCCCGGCGGGGGAGTACCTCCTCGTCGAGCGGAGCGGCGAGGTGTACGGCGTGCTTGTCACGGCCGATGTCAACAGGATGTTTATCGGAGTCTGACCGCGAACCAATCACGGTGAGCGAGCGTCAGACCAGGTGCGTTCGCTCACCGAGTGGTTGGTCCACTCACCGAGGGGATCGGTTCACTCGTGTTCCGAACGCGCCCACACTAGTGTTCTGTCAAACCGATCAGGTTGGCAACGGCCGGTAAGGAAAGTCGAAATTGACCACCCCCCAACCGCCAGCAGTAGCAGGCGATTTGACACCAGAACTACTCGGTACGGCCGAGTGGACCGACCAGATGGTCGCGCAGGCCGGAATCCCGATGCATGACATACCGTTTTTGTCGATTGGTGGCGGCATCGGGTCATTTGTCACTGTCGACTATCTGCGTATCTACGGCGTACCCACGTCGCAGATGCGTGTCGTGTCGAACATCGACCATCCCTGGCAGACCTATGAGTTCCTGACCAGGGTCTCCCAGATCCCCCGTCCCGAGCGAATCCGGTCGGACTCCTCCTCGCGGCCCGACAACATCTGGGGATTCCCCTCCTACGCCCTCGAGGAGGCGTGGCGGGAGAAGAACCTCAGGCACCTGTGGCAGGTGCTGGTCGAGCCGATCTTCGACGACTACTGGACGCCGCGGGCGGGGACCGTCTTCCGCAACATGGAGCGGGAGGCGAAGCGGATCCGGTACTGGGACATGCTGGTCAAGGGCCAGGTCCGGATGGTGCGCAAGCGGGTCGGCGGCGGCTACTTCACCGTCGTCACGCCGCCCGAGGGCGCCGCGCCCACCAAGCGGGTGGTGTTCCGGTCCCGCTTCGTGCACATCGCGGTCGGCTACCCGGGCCTGAAGTACCTGCCCGACCTGCAGGAGTTCCGGCAGAAGTACGGCGACTACACGCACGTGGTCAACGCCTACGAGCCGCACGAGCACGTGTACGAGTACCTCAAGACCCGCCCCGGCACCGTGGTGATCCGCGGCGGCGGCATCGTGGCCTCGCGCGTGCTGCAGCGGCTCTTCGACGACCGGGAGAAGTACAACCTCCAGACCCAGATCATCCACATCTTCCGCACCTTCGTCACCGGCCCGCACGGCCCGCACATCTGGATGCGGCGCAAGGGCGGCGACGGCTGGGCCTACCAGGGCTTCAACTACCCCAAGTCGGTGTGGGGCGGCCAGCTCAAGGCGGAGATGCGGAAGCTGGAGGGCGAGGCCCGCGCCAAGAAGTACAAGGAGATGGGCGGGACCAACACCCCGTACCGCCGCCGCTGGCAGGAGCAGATGCGCCAGGGCCGCGCGGGCGGCTACTACCACGCCTTCCAGGGCATCGTGGAGAAGGTGGAGCCGACGCCCGACGGCAGGCTCGTCAGCCACGTGCGCAGCAACGACGGCACGATCCGCCAGCCGGTGTCCGACTTCATCATCGACTGCACCGGCCTCGAGGCGGACATCGCCGAGCACCGCGTCTTCGCCGACCTGCTGGAGTACGGCGGCGCCTACCGCAACCCGCTGGGCCGCCTGGAGGTCGAGCGGCACTTCGAGGTGAAGGGCACCGCGAGCGGCGATGGAGCGCTCTACGCCTCCGGGTCCGCGACGCTCGGCGGCTACTTCCCGGGCGTGGACACCTTCCTCGGCCTGCAGATCGCGGCGCAGGAGATCGCCGACGACCTGGCCAGGCGCGGGTTCTGCCGCAAGTTGGGACCGCTGCGCTCGACCGTGCAGTGGTTCAAGTGGGCCTTCAACAAGCCGGTCTGAAAGGAAGCAGTTCCGTGGTTCCCACACTGATGGGCAGGATCCAGACCCGGATCTTCCTGCTGGCCACCGTCGGGGTCGTCGTCACCGCGCTGCTCGTGCCGATCCTGCCGGGGCTCGACGGGCCGCTCTCGGAGAGCTACCGGACCGCCTACATCGTGCTCGCGGCGGTGGCCGTGCTCGGCGTGGGCTGGGAGTTCATCTACCACTTCCTCATGCAGTTCCGCTGGGAGAAGGACTGGCCCACGCTGTTCGGCCTGATCACACTTGTGCCCGAAGGTCTACTACTGTTTCTGTTGCTGCGGGCCGACGTGCTCGCGTTCGCCATCGACCAGGCGCCCCCGGCCTCGGCATTCTGGACGCTGTTCATCGTCGTCTGGATCGCCGTCTGGCTGGTGGCCAACGGTCCGATGCGAGTGCCGTTCATCCGGTGGCGCTTCCGGGGAGGGAGAGTTCTTTGACGGGCCAGGGATACGGGGTGGTACGTCCCCTGCCGGGCGACGGCGTGATCGCCCACGCGGGCGGCCTGCTGCTCGTCTGTGAGGCGGGGGGCGCCGTCGAGGGCCTGCTCGCGGCGCTTCGCGAGACCGCCGCGAGCGGCGGCGACGGGCTGGCCCTCGCGCGCCGCGCCGCTCAGGTTCTCGCCAACGCGATGGTGGGGGAGCCGGCGGGGTGCGCCGTCGCCGGCCCCAGCTCGGGAGGCGTCGCCGTGCTGGTGAGCGGTGCCGCGGAGGCGAGCGTGAGCGGCGGCCCCGAGGGCTCGGTGCAGCTGTCCGGGCGCAACGCGCTGACCTGGACCGACCGCCTCGTTCCCGGCCCGGTGACCCGGATCGAGCTGCGCCTGCCCGGGGCCGGGCAGCCCGCGCCGCACGCCCGCCTCGACGGCGGCGTGATCAGCGGCGCGGGGCTGATCTGCGACTTCACCGACACCGAGGCGCCGATGGCGCCCGTCCAGATGGGGCCGGCCCCGATGGCCCAGCCGTCGATGGGGCAGTCCTCCATGTCCCAGTCCGCGATGGGGCAGTCGTCGATGGGGCAGTCCCCGATGGCGGCGCAGGCTCCGGCCCATCCGACACCGCCCGAGCCGCTGCCGGCGCCGTCGCAGGAGGCGATGCCGCAGCCCGCGCCCGCCGCCCCGGCCACGCCGGCGCCGGCCGCCGCCGCTGCCGCGCCGGCCCAGGAGCCGATGTCCGCCGCCGGGGCGCCGAGCCCGTCCGGTGCGATGTCCGGCGCGGCGCCCCAGGGCGGGCAGATGGCGGGTCAGGGCGGGCCCGCGAAGGACGAGGAGCCGGCGGGGCAGGGCGGAGGTGCCCCGGCCGAGCAGGCGCCCGCGGCGAGCGGCGGCGTCGGCCCCGGCCAGCCGTTCGAGTCGGTGCTGCTGCTGCCGGGCCAGGACGAGGGTCAGGAGGGCCCGAAGGAGCCGGAGCCGACCGAGTACATGGCCGAGCCCGAGTCGCGGCCCATGGTCTACGGCGTCGACTGCAAGAACGACCACTTCAACGACCCGCGCGTGCCGTACTGCGCGGTCTGCGGTATCGCGCTCGTGCAGCGCACGCTCGTGCCGTACAAGGGCCCGCGGCCGCCGCTCGGCGTGCTGCTGCTCGACGACGGCATGACGCTGCGCCTCGACACCGACTACATCCTCGGCCGCGACCCGGAGCGGGCGGCCGAGGTGCTGAACGGCGAGGCGCGCCCCGCCAAGGTGACCAGCCCCGACGGCTCGGTCTCCCGCCGTCACCTGCGGGTGAAGCTCGACGGCTGGGACGTGAACCTCATCGACCTCGGCTCGGTGAACGGCACCCAGGTCCAGCCGCCGGGCGACCCCAACTTCTACGACATCCCGCCGAACGAGCCGGTGGCGATCCTGCCCGGCACCACCGTCCGCATCGGCGTCTCCCGCACGATGCGCTACGAGTCGCATCGCACCGCCTGACGACCGGCCGAGACCGGCCGGAACCCGACCGAAACCGCCTCTGCCGAACCCGCCGCCGGAGCCCGGCGGCGGGCTTGTGCATTTCCGGGGAACCCTCGCCGAGCCGCCGCCGGCATCCTCCTCGCCGGGCGGCGCCCGGGATTCAGCCGCCGGGCGGTCCCGGCCTCCGCCGTGTCCCGCGAGGATCCCCGCCGAACGGCCGGTGGCACCCCGTCCGCCGCCGTCCGGGCGTCTCCCGTGCGCCGCGGGCCGCACCCGCACCGGCCGGGGAACACCCGGAACCCGGCCGTACCGCGCCCAGGCCGCGCCACACGCGCGAGCCCGCCGCCGGAACCCGGCGGCGGGCTTTACGCATGCCCGGGGCACCCCCGCAGAGCCTCCGGACCGGTCGCGCGGCGAATGGCGCGTCAGGACGGGGCGGGAGCCTCCGCTTCGGGCTCGCTCCGCCGCTGGGCCGGCACCGCGGCGGGCACGGCGGCCGTCCAGTCCACCGGGTCGGCGTCCTGCTCGGCCCGCACCACCAGATCCGCCTCGCCGGAGACGGCGCTCGGGGTGACGGTCAGCGCGTCGGGGCCGATCTCGGCGGGGGCGGGGGAGGCGTCCACGCCGAGCCCGTGCAGCCGCTGGGCGAGGGAGGACGCGCGCCCGCCGCCGCTGATCAGCAGCGGGCGGTGCCGCGCGAGGGCGAGGTGCAGCGCCACCTGGGTGCTCGCGTCGCCCGCGGCACCCGAGCGGTGCCGGGCGACGACGGGCCCGGTCTTGCCGTACGCCGAGGGGCTCGCGGTGACGACCCGGCAGGTGGTCTCGGCGAGGATCGCGTCGAGGCCGGGGGTGTCGGCCGGGAGCAGGACGAGATCCGGGCGGGCCGAGGAGACGAGCTGCGGCAGCTCGGCCGCGACGTCCGCGGAGAACCGGCTCACCACCCTCGCCTCGGGGCCGTGCTTGCGCACCCGGCTCGCCAGCGCCTCCAGGGCGGCCATCGTCTCGGTCATCTCGGCGAGCTCCGACGACAGTCCGGTGCCCACCTCGAGCCGTCCGGACGGGTAGGGCCGCAGGTGCGCGAGCACCACCTCGGACTGCTTCCCCGCCGGGGCGAGCCCGGCCGCGAGGTCGGCGAGCGGCTGCGCCTCGGCCGGCGGGCCCGGCACGACGGCGAGCACCCGGTAGGCCGCGGTGACCCCGAGCGCGGCCCGCTCGGCCTCCTCGATGTCGCGGGCGACGCGCCGGTCGGGGTAGACGAGGCGCAGCAGCGGCCCGGTCATCGCGGTGGTCACCAGGGCCATGAGGACCATCAGGGAGTACAGCTCCGAGTCGAGCACGCCCTTCTGCAGGCCGACGTTGAGGATGACGATCTCGGTGAGGCCGCGGGTGTTGAGCAGCGTCGCGATCGCGGCGGCCTGCCGGTTCGGCACCCGCTGCAGCCGGGCGGCGGCGTACGAGCCGAGCAGCTTGCCGCCGACCGCCGCCACCAGGATGCCGGCGAACACGCCGAGGCTGCTCACGTCCAGCTCGCGCAGGTTCACGCCGAGGCCGGCCACCACGAAGAACATCGGCAGCAGCAACAGCACGGCGAGCTGCTCCAGCCGCTCCAGGATCTGGTGGTTGAGCCGCTCCGCCCCGGCCCGGGGCATCACCGCGCCGAACAGGAACGCGCCGAAGATGAAGTGGACCTGCATGAACTCGGTGGCCCACGCCGACGCCAGCAGGCCGATCAGCACCAGCGCCAGCAGGCCCGGGGTGAGCCGCCCGGCCCGCTCGAAGGCCGGCACCAGCCGGGCGAGCAGCGGCCGCACGACGAGGAACATCACCAGCACGTACGGGATGGTGAGCGCCACCTTCCACTGGCCGCTCTCCGCCCCCGCCCCGGCGATGGCGACCACGACCGCGAGCACCGTCCAGGCGAGCACGTCGATCACGGCCGCGGACGCGAGGGCGAGCCCGCCGAGCGTGGTGCGGTGCATCTCCCGGTCGGTGAGCACGCGTGCCAGCACCGGGAACGCGGTCGCCGACATCGCCGCGCCGAGGAAGAGCACGAACGGCAGCGTGTTGCCGCCGGAGTGGTCGCCGGCGAGGCCCAGCGCGAGCGTGACGCCGAGCACGAAGGGCACGCCGGTGGAGCCGAGGGCCACCGATACGGCGATTCTGCCCTTGCCTTTGACCAGGTTCTGGTCGAGCTCCAAACCGACCACGAACATGAACAGGATGAGGCCGACGTTGGCGAGCGACTGGAGCGACCCGCTGACCTCCGGGCCGAACAGGGTGTCGCCGAGCCAGGCTCCGAGAAGTGTCGGGCCGAGCAAAATGCCGGCCAGGATTTCGCCGACCACGGGCGGCTGCCCGAGGCGGCGCGCCAGACTACCGAGCAATCGTGCCGCCACCAGCACGATCAATAAGTCGAGCAGGAGCACGTCGACGTGAGGCATCCGCACTTCTTCCGGTAGGTAAAGATGGACCCCTGGAACGACCATGCGACGTTACCGTGTGACGAGGCGTCGCGCGAGCGAACCAAGCAGCGCGGTGTGGCGTCAAACGGACTCGAACAAGACCATCGTCGAATGGCAGGTCATTACCCGAATGGCAAGCACGGAAGATAGGGGTCTCCGGGTGGAGGGCATCGCCGACTACGAGTTCGTGAGGTCGCTGGGCGCCGGAAGTAACGGCGAGTTCTTCCTGGCCCGGCGCCCGCCCAGGCTGCCGGTGGACGCCGAGTACGTCGCGGTGAAGGTCGTGGGCGGCACAGGGGAGGACGCGTTCCGGCGTGCCACCCGCGAGCTGAAGGCGTTCGCCGCGGTGCGATCGCCGTACCTGGTGACGCTGTACGACGCGGGCCAGCAGGCCGGTGTCTTCTACTACTCGATGGAGTACCTGCCGGGCGGCTCGCTCGCGCAGCCGGCCGAGCGGCCGTCCCGCGAGGCGGCGCTGCGCGCGATCGCCTGCGCCGCCCGGGCCGCCCAGGCGCTGCACGAGCAGGGCATCGTGCACCGGGACATCCGTCCCGGCAACGTGCTGCTCACCGAGGACGGCGGCAAGCTGTCGGACCTCGGCCTGTCCCAGGTGCTGCACCCGGGCGCGACGGTCACCGGCATGGGCGGGCTCAGCTCGGTGGAGTTCACCGACCCGGCGCTGCTGCAGGGGGAGAAGCCCACGCCCGGCGGCGACGTGTGGTCGCTGGGCGCGACGCTCCACTGGGTGATGACCGGCACCGGCCTGTACGGCGAGCTGCCCACCCACGACCCCCTGCTCACCCTGCGGAAGGTGTCGAGCACCCCGCCGCGGGTCAGCGACGACGCCGAGCCCGCCGTGGCCGAGCTGGTCCGCGCGTGCATCGGCGACGTGGCGAAGCGCCCGACCGCCGCGGGCCTCGCCGACCGGCTCTACCAGCTCGCCGCCGGCTGATCGGGCGCTCGGGCGCGTGGCGCCGGCCGTGCGGTGCGCACGCGCCGCCCCCGGGGCGGCCAGGGGCTCACCGGCGCGTGGGGGCCTCAGCGGAGCCGCGGGCGCCGGACGGCGGCCGCAGGCCGACCTTCGCCAGCTCGGCGCGGCCGGTGATGCCGAGCTTGGTGTAGACGGCGCGCAGGTGGTTGTCGACCGTCCGCACGGACATGGTGAGCATCGCCGCGATCCGCTTGCTGGGCAGCCCGCCGGCGGCGAGGCCGGCGACCTGGGCCTCGCGGTTGGTGAGCCGGGGTGCCTGCACGCCCGCGAGCGCCGGGGTGCGCGCGCCGTCGCAGCGCGCGGAGAGGAACCACGCCCGGGCGTGGGCGGCGCGGGCCTGGATCGGCCGGCCGGTGGCGACCAGCACCTCCGCGGCCTGGGCGGCGGCCTCGGCCGCGTGCAGCGGCATCCCGATGCGCTCCAGCTCCGCCGAGGCGGCGGACAGGGCGGCCGCGTCGCCCCCGGCGGCGGCGCCCGCGTGCGCGGCGGCGGCCTCGGCGAGCTCGCCCTCGAAGGCGACGGCGAGATCGGCGAGGCGGGCCGCGGCGCGGCGGCACGCGGCCGAGCGCGGGGGCGCCAGCCGTACCACGTCGTGCAGCGCGAGCAGCTCGAACCCGTGCGCCCCGGCCGCGCGGGCCCGCCCGGCCAGGGCGAGCGCGGCGGCGGCGCCGGCGGGGCGGCCGTCGCGCAGCGCGGCCACCCAGGGTTCGGCGAGCTCGGCCCAGAACCCGGCGAGGCGGATGGCGGGCGACGCGGCGCGGCGCGCCGTGGCGAGCGCCCGCTCGGCCTCGGCGAGGTCGCCGCGGAGCGCGGCGAGGTGGGCGATCTCCCCGGCGGCGACGGCCCGCAGGCAGGTGCCCGCCGCGTGGGCCGCGGCGTCGCGGGCGAGGCCGGCGGCCCGGGTGAGGGCCCCGCCGACCCGCTCGGCCTGGGCGAGGCACAGGCCGAGCAGCGCCAGATCGGCGCCGCGCGGCTCGCCGCGGGCGGCGTCCGCGGCGGGGATGCGCTCCCGGGTCCAGGCGGTGTCGCCGGAGAGCAGGCCGGCGGTGTGCCGGGCGAGCCGCAGCGCCGAGCGGGCCTCGGCGGACAGGTCCGCGCCGGCGTCGAGGGCCGCGTCGCACAGGGCGGCGGCCTGCCCGCAGCGGCCGAGCTGGGTGAGGGCGGTGGCGCGGGCGGCGACCGCCATCGGATCGGCGGTACCGGCCGGCCTCGGCCGGGGCGCGGCGCCGAGGACGGCGAGGGCCCGCCGGCACTCGCCCCGCATGGCGAGGTGGTAGGCCTGCTGGGCGACGAGCGCGCCGGTGAGCGCGGGATCTCGTAATCGGCGGCGGGCGGCGGCGAACGCCCGGTCGGCGGCCTCGGTGCGGCCGAGGCCGAAGTTGAGCGTCGCCAGCCTGGCGAGCAGCACCGGGGCGACGGCGCGTTCGTCGAGCGAGGTCTCGTCGACCGCGTCGAGCACGGCGCGGGCCTCCTCCGGCCGGCCCGTCCGCAGCAGGTCGAGGGCGAGCGACGTGGCGGCCTGGGCGTCCGGTGCGGCGGGGCGCCCCGCACCGCCCGGCACGGGTGTGGCGGCGGAAACTCTCACATGCCCGCCTTCGGGCGGATCGCGCCGGTCCGCCCCGGCGGATGGTAACCAGATCGTCACACCGTGATGATAAGAATGCGGAGAGCTACTGTGAATGCCTTTGTGTAGTCCTGACCGTCACCCAGCCTTTCGGGTTAATTGCCGTAATCAGTGCCCTCCTCCTTTATCGGTGCGGAGCCGGACCCACTCCACGTCGTCGCGGCGGGTGCCGTCGGGCCCCGGGAACAGGCCGCGCAGCACCGCCTCCCTGGTGTAACCGGCCTTCTGCAGCACCCGCTGGGAGGCGGTGTTCTCCACCGCGGTCCCGGCGACGAGCCGGGCGAGCGGCGTCGCCGCGAACGCCCAGTCGGTGAGCAGCCGCACCGCGCGCGTGGCGAACCCGCGCCCGCGGTACCGCGCGGCCACGCTGTAGCCGACCATCGCCTGGCCGAGCGGCGGCGCGATGTTCACCAGCTGCACGTGCCCGGCGAAGGCGCCGGTCGCGGCGTCCCGGATGGCGAGCTCGGCGCGCTCGCCGGCGAGCCAGCGGGCGCCCGCGTGCCGGCAGCGCAGCGCGGAGTCGTCGTACGGCGGCGGGACCGGCGGCACCGCGAACCGCACCACGTCGGGCTCGCAGGCGAGTGCGTGGTAGTCGTCGATGTCGGCCGCGGTGAGCATGGTGAGCCGCACCACGCCGTCGGTGAGCACGCCGTCCGGCAGCGGCGGCAGGTACGGCCGGACGGGCTCGCCGGAGTCGCCGGGCAGCCGGGCGAACAGCACCAGGTCGTGGCGCTCGCCGTCGCGCCCGGCCTGGGCCGCCCGCAGGACGCCCTCGCGGACGTACCCCGCGGCCATCGCCACCCGCTGGCTCGGCAGGTTCTCCACATCGCACAGGATCTCGGCGCGCGGCAGGCCGTGGGCGAACGCCCAGGCGGTGAGGGCCCGGGCCGCGGCGGAGGTGAGGCCGCGCCCCCGCGCCCACGGCGCGGTGAGGTAGCCGATCTCGCCGGCGCCGAGCGGGTTCGGCGGTTTGAGGGTGATGTTCCCCAGCCACCGGCCGGTCTCCGCGTCGGCCATGGCGAACGCCGCCCCGCCGTTCGCCCAGGTCTCCTCGACGAACGTGCGGACGTAGCCGAGCGCGTCATCGATCGTGTACGGCACCGGCACCGGGATGTACCGGACGATCTCGGGGTCGGAGCAGCCTTCGGCGATGTCCTGTGCGTCGGACTCGGCGGGCGGGCGCAGCACGATCGGCCCGGCGGGGATCACTTCACGCGGCAACACCGTTTACAGGTATCAGGCGGCGGGCCCGGTCCGCGAGTGACTTTCCGCCCGGTGTGCCCGGGCCCGGCCGCCGGGCGGGACGGGCCGGCCGGCACGGTGTTCCGGCCCTGACCCGGCCGGACGCGGCCGCCGCAGGGCCCGTCCGGCGGACGGCCCCGGCCGCTCCGCGGCGGCAATAAGCTTTCCGCATGGGTTTTCGCAGGCACGGGCCGTTCCGGCCGGGTGATCAGGTCCAGCTCACCGACCCCAAGGACCGGCGTCACACGGTGACGCTGCGCGAGGGCGGGGTCTTCCACACGCACAAGGGCTCCATCTCGCACGACGACCTGATCGGCCAGCCGGAGGGTTCGGTGGTGCGTTCCTCGAACGGCACCCCCTATCTCGCCTTCCGGCACCTGCTGCGCGACTACGCGGTCTCGATGCCGCGCGGCGCGGCGGTCGTCTACCCCAAGGACGCCGCCCAGATCGTCGCCATGGCCGACATCTTCCCGGGCGCCCGGGTGGTGGAGGCCGGGGTGGGCTCCGGTGCGCTCACCTGCTTCCTGCTGCGCGCGGTGGGGGAGACCGGCCACGTCACCTCCTACGAGCGCCGCGCCGACTTCGCCGAGGTGGCGCGTAAGAACGTGGAGCGGTTCTTCGGCTCCGAGCCAGACGGGCCGGTCGGCCGCTGGCGCCTGGTGGTGGGCGACTTCGCCGAGTGCCTCGACGAGTCCGATGTGGACCGGGTCGTCCTCGACATGCTCGCGCCCTGGGAGTGCGTCGACGCGGCCGCGAAAGCGCTCACTCCCGGGGGCGTTATCTGCTGTTATGTGGCGACGACGACCCAACTGTCCAGAACCGTGGAGACGTTGCGAGAACACGGGAGTTTTACCGAGCCGCACGCGTGGGAGACCCTGATTCGCGACTGGCATGTCGAAGGGCTCGCGGTTCGGCCGGATCACCGCATGGTCGGGCACACCGGGTTCCTCGTCACCGCCCGACGCATGGCGGACGGCGTGCTGCCCCCGCCCAGGCGCAGGCGCCCCGCCAAGGGCGCGTACGGGGAGGAGTTCTCCAACGAGCCGTAGAACCGGTTGTTATGACGATCCGGCCACAAAAACGCCTCGATACGCAAACATGGGAACAGATC
>Ga0065720_1019417_pt1 | contig 26431 bp, 16 predicted proteins | sample Thericmetagenome_FD_59107 | JGI IMG/M metagenome (GOLD analysis project Ga0065720, IMG submission 59107) | Thermophilic microbial communities from the Joint Bioenergy Institute, California, USA of rice/straw/compost enrichment - eDNA_2 v2... | ecosystem: Engineered > Solid waste > Grass >... | reverse complement strand
CTTGCTTGTTGACATTTTTCTGCGATTTCCTTCAAGTAAGATACAAATTAGTGTGTTTATAAAAAAATATTTGGAAACTTTTGAATATCTTTTGTGGGACGAAGCCTACCATTTGTTATATGTGTCTTTATTAGAGGACTTGCATTAAGACGCTGCAAATGTAAGAAACAGAATGAGAGGAAAAAGGACTAGAATACGTATGTAGAGGGATATTTTGTACAGTAAACACAGATAATACACAAGAAATTTAAGTACATGAATAAATAGAAAATGACTGATTAGGCGTTGTTATAAACATATTGAAAAATGGTATTTAGTGAGGTCCGGCGGACTATTTCCCAAATGGAGGTTGTTCAGTTCATTTTGAATTAAAATTTAGCAAGCGGATTTTTATCAAACTGAATAAAGCTATAAAATATTATTTCTCTTTTCCAAACAAAGTACCTTTTTGTTATAAAGACAGAAGGACTCTTGCTATGATCATTCAGACCTGAGAACTTCTTGTGTGCAGTTCCGTCTCCCAAAGGCTCGGCCATCCTATCAGGCGTACAAAAGTTCATCATCCTAAAGCATTAAATCAATTGACTCGCAATCTTACTTAGAAGGACTCTCGTACTTTATATTAATAGGAGAGTAAAATAGCGAATTGGAGCTGAACATGTCCTTTCCAAACCCAAAGGCGCTGGTCTTAGGGTTCTTTCCCCACTCAGGAATCATCTTATTTCCTGATCTGTCTCTGTTCTTGCTGTCAGACTTCATGTCCTCGAGCCCAATCATGTTTGGACTCACTGCCATGTTGGGCTTGATCTTCTTCTGAGGCATAGGGCTACTATAAATGTACCCATCGGCCCCATATTCAACCTTCATGTAATTGTGGGTATTGATGTTCTCATCGTTGAAGAAATCGTCACAGTTGTAGGAGGACTTCTGGGGTCTTGGAGAGGCAAACATACTCATTTCCTTGTTGCCCATAGGAGAACTCTGGACCCCGTGGGAAAACTTGCTGTACTCGACATGCTCTTTCTTAATAGAATAGCCTAGGCCTTCGCTCTTGTGGGTGCTATGGTCTTCGAACATAGCAGCAGAACGCTTGGAGGAGTTTGAGCTGGTCTGATAGCTCTTGGAAGTATTGAGGGGGTCAAAGGGGGAAGTTTCTGGCTTAGTTTTGGTAATGAGAGACTTGAGATTTTCAGGGTTATAGACTTGTTCTATGATCTTGAGGTGCTCAGGGTCGCGAAGATTGAGATTCTCAATAGGAATGTCGCTCTTTGTTTTGACCAAATTGGCAATTTCACTGAAGAGTTTAGGATCATAGTTGTTCAACATGTCATCCTGGAGCTTTTTCAGATTGTCAACAAGGGACCCTGGAGAATTAGAGTCCTTGGAAAATCCTTTATTGTCAATAGCGGACAACTTATTGAAAGAATTGAATGACTTGAGTTCAACGGTGGTACCCCTGGAACCTAGTAAAGTAAGACAATTTGAAACCAAAGTACCCTTGGTGTCAATATCAAGCTTAGAAGACTTGCTTCTATGAGGATCGCAGGCAATACCATGTCGTGTATGATAGTCATTATCTCCCATTTCTAAGAGAGTCTTGAGGAGTTTGTACTCCAGCTCGCTCATGTTGGCAGTGTTAGCTGGGTTGTTTAAACCACCACTTTCCTTAAACTTGATGAATCTGTTAAGTAGTTCTGGAATTCTCTTCTTCATAGAGGAGTTCCAGTGGTTCTTGATAGAATTATCAGTTCTTCCTGGAAGGTTCTTGGCGATCTCAGCCCATCTGTTCCCGACAGCTTTGTGGTTCAGAAACAGGATCCATTCTTCTTCATCAGACCAAGTACTTTTCTTGATTTGAGGATTCAAGTGATTATGCCATCTATGACATAAGACGTGAATTTATGGACCTTTACCTCTCTCTGCATTGCTTTCCGATTCTTCCTGGGAGGTGGTCAGCAATGAAGGTCCACTTTTGTGGGCCATGCTTGAGGACGAGTTCCATGACAAGCGCATCTTCTTCCTCGGTCCATGGTCCTAGTGGGTTGAGGAAATGGGTTAAAAGTATACTTTTCTTTCCTTTTGCATAGCTGTCTGGGTTTAGAACCTTTTCCCAACGATGGTGACATTGAAGTTCAGTTTTGCCCTAGGATGATAAGATGATGTGAGATTATGAATACCGGAAAGTGCTCGGCAATTTTCTTCCAATTCTTTTGTCCTCTTTGCTCTTTGACAAGCTTTTTCAAGAGTTCGTCCTAGGGAATAAGAAAAAAATTTAAACTGGGAACTTCTTCAGATGTCCAGGTTGTCTTGCTTGCCTTCTTAGACCCGTTGCGTTTACGTTTCTGTGCTGTGCTGTTATAGTCATTGTCGTAACTCAAACTGTTAGAAGATCTGCTGTTGTGATTACTGGCGTAAGGGTTGTTTTCGTCATTCTCATTTGAATAGTAAGTTGTGTTTGGGTAATATTCATCTTTGGATGTAGAGTATTTATTTCTGTATGATTGGATTCTCCTGAAAATGTTAAGGATATTATCGAGAGCTGTACCCTGATTTCTTGACCTCCATCTGAGATAGAATATGTAATATTGTCTTATTTATTTGTTTGTTTTTAAATTCAAAGACTCTTTCAAATTTAAATTCAGGCTTTTCTTCAAATAAGATTCAAATTCATAATGACTTTTCCTCTTCTCAGACCTGAGCCTGACCCTCATTCCTCAACCACTTTCATTCTAGACCTTCCTACTATCATTCCCCCTGGGCCATTTTATTTTGCTTGAGACTTGGAATACAAAATCTTTTTTATCACTTCAATCATTATCATTTCCTAGGAAAGTCTAGAAGCTTCGCATTAAACAGAAATTTGTATAAGTATAAGCAAACTTTTGAGAACAATAGTGTGAGCACCTTGTCTGGGTTTTATGATCTGAGTTTGGAATTTGTTTGGCAATGAAGAAAATTGGATAGTACAATTTTTGAAATTTGGGAATAATAGCTGTAAGTACCTAGAGCCTAATATTGTAAATATATGGATGAGCATTAGGCCAATTTATTTCTTGATCATTGAGTCCTAGTCTTTTCTCTTTGTATTTTTCAAACCTAATTTAAAACTTCAAATCTCGGAAAATAGCTAAACAAGCAGAGCCTTTGCTGAATAATCAGCCAAAAAATACAATAAACCCTAATGCCTTAATTTTTGTATTTTAGAAATTGAGGAAAGTTGTAAGAAGAAAGATCGAAATTTTTGAAATCTTTTGAATAATGAGTTATTTTGTTGTTCTCGATATTGAAGTCTGAAATTTGCGATTGTAAACTGCATGACTCAGATTTTTTTCAAGAATAAAGCCAAAGCTCTCGAAGGAATGGTTTTCAGGACGGAGCGGCCTGGATATGAGAAAGTTTCCTATAAGATAAAATTTATTTAAATTTGAAAAACGTGAGACTTCGTCAATTAGCTAGAACGTTAAATAGGCCTGATTCTGCTCACTCTTCTTGACTTTCCCTCAGCAAATATATGAATCATGCTGATAATCTAGCATGGGTAGTAAGCAATACGTAACATTAAAGATCTTGGATTAGGGAATTTAATATGAAAGATGAACCTTGTGAAGGGAAAGAAAAAGAAGTTCTAGTGAATAGTTGACATCTATATTTAAAGTTCACGTCCACTATTCATTCGTCTATCATTCTGTTATTTTATCCTAATATAAATCTTTACAACACCTTTGAAGAATCCAAGAAAGCTCCATTTGACTAGATTTCACTAGAGTTATTTATAGTTACTTAGATTAGGATTGTAATAAGGGCAATTCGATCTAAGTTGTCTAATATCTCTCACTCAGGAGAATATTACCTACTAAATTAGCTATTTTTTCACTATTTCTGAATGTTCCGTTCATAATTTCTAAATACAAGATTGAAAGGAGGGACAAAATACATTTTTAATAACAGCGTCTATCGTAAAGGTTATTTTGTGACTTATGAAGGGTCAATATTCTCTTTAGTTTTATTTGAACAAAATTTGATAAAATTTAGCTAATATTTTTTTCTTATTGAAATACAATAAGGACTTCATCTACATTTTGAAAATGAAGCTAAAAGGCTATCTGATCAGAAAATTTCTTGTTATTTAAGACTATTCGTTTTTTACAAGGCTCTTGTTTTCACTTTGGAGTCAGATCAAGAGCTTTGTCAGAGTAGCAAGTGATACTGTTTGGAAAATTGTACAATTACAATTCTTTGCCGGTAATTCTCTAGTGGTTGTTATATTTTTCCAAAACTCCTATCTATTTCAAATAAAATATGGGACGAGAACTAGAACAATTTCAAGGATAGAAAAATTTCAAATTGAAAAATGCGAAAATGTTATACTTTTACTACATGTTGAGACAATGTTCCACTTAGTTTCAGATAAATTGATAATTTAACTGTTGCTAGATAAGAATATGAAAATTATATACTCTTTAGAATAGAGGAGAAATGCGTTAACGAAAAGTCAACAGAATATAGAAATCAAGTCTCATTTACGATCACTATTAGCAAATGATCCGTTCTCTTTTGATGTGGTCGGCACAAGTCAAGGAAACAGGTCTAACTTGTTTCTGACTCTTAAGGTCCAAAGTCAACATAATAAGTGACCCAGGGAGGATAGCATAATCGATCAATCGTTTATGATCCTCCAATGTTTCCTGGCCAAAGACCAGCTTATTCCTTTTGAACGAGATGTCCTCTTGTGTAGCAATGATATCTTTTAGTTCCTTCACAGTCTGTGTTAGACTGATGTTGATCTTGAAGGTCTTTCCTGTGATAGTCCTAATATTTAGAGGAGCAGGAGGACTCTTTTTCTTTGTGGTTGTCTTTGGGGAAGGATTAACAGGTGAGTTTCTAGCAGTGGCTTTCTGTGAGCTGTTACCCATTGTAGTAGATGATATTGTGTGTATTGGTTGATTAGAATAAATATTTATGTTCTAATGTAAATAATCCAGGTTTATATAGGAGATATTTTGTAACTTAAAACCTTTAGCCCAGACTTTTTTATAAAAAACTCTTCAAACAAATTAGGTAGAGCATGTTCTGCTCCTACCAAGATTCGCACTTCTCATATCTTGCCCTCGAAGGTCAGTTTAAGCAAGGCCACATGGGTTGGATGAAGTCTAAATTAAAATTAAACCTTGTAAATTCGAAGAAATCTATCGGATAATTGGGCAAATTTGCAAAGCAGAACAAAGTTTAATTTTATACCGAATCAGAACACAATTTAAGTTTAGTCTATTTCTGATCTTTCAACCTCGGCAATTAAGCCCTAAAATCTGAATTCTTGGCCTTTCAACTAAGGCACTAGAGTAGCCCCTTAGCTATTAGACAGTAGTCTACAAGTATGAAATACTTTGTGTAGATCAACTTAGTTCATAGTTTTCACATTATGGATGTTTACTCTAAAATGAGTATCCACTTTACAATTAAAACTCAGGCATTGGGTTCATATTAAAATACTCTAGGCTTGAGCTTTCCCTAGAGTTCTCGTCTGACTTATGACTGGAACTAGAACTGGAGCTTGAGCTAGAGTCTGAGCTATCGCTACTATCATCTGAGGAGTCTTTATTTGCGACATCAAATACAGAAGAATTCTTGTCGTCGGAAACTTGAGAGGCCACAGAGGATTCTTTATCTAATTGTTTCTTTTTGAGTGCCTCTAGTTTATTAAATATGCTATTCTGAGGTCTGATTTCCTCAACTTGCTTCAAGTCCTCAGGAACAACTCTCCCCGGAACAGTCTCAGGGGCCAAGGTAGCAGGAACCTGATCAGTTTCGACTGGGACCAAGTGGCAGTCAGAAGTCACTTGAGGATAAAGATCCATAATTTGATTGGCAGCCTCTAGGAATCCAAAAATTCCATCGGCTACCTTAATGCCTTTGATCACTTCTGAGACTTGATTGAGAGAATCAGAGCAGGACTTGCCTTCTTTGATAGGCAAGCTAATGCTGCTGGCCTGGAGCCGATACTTGCTTCCAGGGAAATCGCAAACATAATAGTGCTTTTCAGCGAATTCTAAAAGATTGTTCAGATACTTGTAAACATAGCTAGGATCATTGTATTGGAGGGCCAGGCGGGTAGCCATATCGAGTTTAGAAATTAAGGGAACAAGTTCTGCGGTTTTCTTGAGACATAGAGATTTTTTCTCAAAGGATTGGCAATTGGCAGATAGGAGTATTAAGAAAATTGAGATTAAGGCTAGCTTGACCATAGGTTGTATAGAACTTTGGTTTAATAATTATTATTAGGTTAATAAATAGCATCTAGAAAGAGAGAATAGTTTTCGATTTAGTCTCATCAAATTATTAAACCCTAAGCGAAAATAGATCTATGCTATTATAATCCTGTTAAGAATAGTGACATGAGTTATCGCCTAAGCCATTTAGACTCATTCGAACCCTTTATTTTCTAAAGTAGATCTTTTTGTCAAATTGTCCAAGAGTAAGAACTTGCTTTGAGTTAACAAATCTAAGTACATTCTCATGGAAGATAATACACTATTTTTGAAGTAGTTATTAAAGGAGATATTGAGGGAAATACTCATGTAACTTCATAATAATCTAATAGTTACAACATAGAAACTGATGGAGCTGAAGCTAGGCAGGCTAATTGATTGGAGATATAGATTTAAATAATTAGTCTGATTTTGTGTCCAGAACCCATATTTTTATTTCCTCTATCGACTCCCTGTTGCGGGATCCCAACCGAATTTCCATTGTTTAACTATTTTCTGAAATCCCTACTCTTCTTCTCCAAAGGGGGTCTATAAATTTCACTCTCTTCATTTTAGGTACAGATTGAGTTTCAGTCAGTCTCATACATGAATCCATTCAAGCTCCATTTCTTCGACCTTTCACATTATATTTTGGGTCAGACTTTAGGCAGATACTTGAAACTAAGACAAGAAAATTTGGCTACCAAAATACACAAGACAATAACTATAGTATTGAATTTCTCTTGTCCAGATATAAATAGGCCAAAAATGTCATAAGCATATGTATAAATAAGCAGCTCACTCCAATAAAGAGACTTCCCTTATTATCTTGTCTATATCTATCCAAATATAGAGCTAACTTTTGAGAACATCTTTTCTCATGCAGAAAAGTCACACTCCTAATCCAGTGATGAGCAACAAGGAAATAGAAAAATTATACCTAGTTTTCAGCTATCTAAGCGCCATTATTTGCCAGAATAGTCCTAAAATGTTAGAATAGTTGCAGAGGAACAACTTCCATTAGCATAATAGAATACTGGTTTAAAATCATTCCTCGGTATTTTCTGGGCCTTCTCAATTATTTATTATCTTCTCTTCCTGTTCACAAAATTTATACAGGCTGGTAGATTCGTGCTATTTTGAAAAGGTACTGAATACGCCATTTCACCTCTCTAAGTTCATAAAGGTTTTTGAATAGACATTGGAAAATATTTTATGAATCACTATAGTAACTTTGTCGTGTTTGTTGATAAATTGTCAATTTTGAAAAGAATCTTGCATGAGAAAAAATCTATAGTTATTAATGGTGTGAAGTTTTCTGAGAACTCAGATCACCCAAACTAAAAGCCTGCATTAAGGTCTGAGTGGAATAGAAAATGGATTGGAATTTATAATTTTGTAGTTCAGAGTCTGAATTTTTGGATTTAGTGATTTAAGTATAGACAATGTCTAAAAATTAGACTCCTTAATTCAATTTCCTCACTATCTGATCAGTTTACATTCGTAGACCAGGTGAATTGTCCAAAGTTATTTAAATAATTTGTAGACTGTCTAATAATTAGATTCTTTAATTTCGGATATTGACACTATAAATAAGACCCAATTTTACTTAAGATATAATATTTAAGAAATTGCAAAACAAATGAACTACAGAACTTCATATCTATCTCAATTGCAGAAGAAAGTCCCTCTTCACAAAAGAGTCACCTTTGAGCTGATGAAGAAATTGAAGAGATGGAAAATGAAATGATCGAGTTCAAAGACTACACTTATCCTTTCGATGGAAGAAAGGACACCCTGATTAAGAACATCTGTGCTTTTATCAACCATAAAGGTGGTCGAATCTATATTGGTATCACAGATACGGGAAAAGTGGTTGGAGTGAATTTGGACAGACAACAAATGGACCAACTGCCAAGAGACATTCTCTCTTATGTTGCTAACTTCTATCCTAACATCAAGAGTGGAAATTTGGTGACAACTAAACTGATTCCTGTTGAAAAGAATGGAAGGGAGATTCCAGGACTTGTTATTGTTAAGATTATAGTGAGACAGGGTGATCCTAATATTCTATACTTCGCCTCTGACAAAGAATGTGTTTCTTATGTTAGGAAAGAGGCCAACTGTTTTGAAATCAAAAAACCGGCTGACCTACTTCAGCAATTATCAATTCGAGCCAGGAAGCCTCTCTCAGTCATTCCTGATTATGAGTTTGATGATCCTGAACCCAAGATTCCAAGTCCCAAACAGCCATCAGGAGTCCAGAAAATCAACTTACAGCCTCAAGAGCCCAGAAGGTCTCTATCTACAAGCCAAAGGGATCGACCTCTACCAAGAGATAAATCTGCCAAAAAGAGCAAGAGTCCTACTCAACATTATCAGGTGGTCTTGGTAACTCCGATAGAATACAAGGTCTATGAACAAGTGGTTGACGATAATATGTTTAATTTGAAAAGTCTTATTGCTGTAGAAAGGGTGAGCCAAAGCCTCAACACCCTAATACTATTATGAGCTTTTTGAACTTTTCTGATAAGGATGAAGCCGTTTGGTTCATAAACATTGTGAACACCACCTATAAGGACTGGGGGTGTGAGGCCAGAGAAAAAGACTGGGAAAAAACCTCTCCATCAAAGATGGAAAAAACAAACTTACCAAAAAAATCTTGAACATATGTTTCATTACTTGTAAATATTAAAAAAAAAAGGCCATATCTTTGGTCATGCTGTATATGAGTTTGTCTAAGATGATTATTAAATATTAGAAAAGTCCTTCATTAAATGCACAAGTTAAACAACTAGATTGCAGTAGTACAAGATGAAGCTTGCTTGAGGTTCATATCAAGAATCCAACTCAATCAACATGGAAATAAAGGAGATCATCTCTATATTTATAAAAAGTTGAAGAGATGATTGGCTGAATGAGTTGATAAGAGTTCAATAGTACATTATCATTGTTCATGAAAAAAGTTGAGAAGGACTAAAGAATATAAAGTTTAAATGGACGCTAGAGCTATTTTCAGGGATTCCCTCCTGAGATTCACTTATAATCACAAATACATAGTGTTAATTGTTATTTTAAAAAATAATATTATTACTTCTTTCGTGCTCTATTTCGAAAGAAGGACATCTATTTTAAGCATCTTAAGGATAAGCGTTAGTCCTTCAATTAAGTAAGTTAAATCCTATGCGGTTAGCCATTCCCTGATTAAATTCAATAAAGAACACCTGAGTTATTATACTCTTATCTAAGAAAAAAAGAAAACACTATAAAAGTGTGTCTCTGGATCTCATGGCTTCCTCTGGGTCTTTGAAATAAGCCAGCTATTAGTGCACAGAGAATATTTGAATGAAAATATCAAAGGAGGAAGGGACCTACTTGTCTATACTAAAAATGAATATTCAAAGTCAGAAGAGTCGATCTGAGACTCAGATTCCTATTATAAGGATCTAAAAGGACTATAGTATTACGGATACATGTTGATGAGAGCTTATTCTATCACAGTTTGGTATAATTAATTAATACGTGTTGAAAAAGTTGATATTATCAATATCGAGACCAAATTTAGAAAAAAGGGCAGTCATGAGATAAACTTTTTAAGGTTTCCTCAAGAAGAAATTGAATGAGTTGGATAAAGTGATATGAATAAATCATATAAAGCGCAATTCAAATCATTAGTTTCATACTCTGAGATTCATACTAAGATGTAGAAGAATTATGCTTATAAGGACTCTTCCTTAGTTAACTTGGACAGTCAAGACAGTGCCCTCGTGCCATTATAAAATGGCTCATTGGTCGAAGGAGTCCCAACTGCAGGACTCTAAACACAGCCTTTGGCTGCACTCATCATCCCACTGTCACCTCCTTCTTGTGAGAACACTGGCCTCGACTGATTAGTTGTTGATCAAACTCTAAAGCGGCCTAACCGCCGCCCGAGGCCGCACATCCTCAGGGCAGGATTCAAACAGAGAGACAGCATTGAAATGAAATGTGTTAAGAAATCCCTTGTTCATCTTTGAATAAATTAATGTTTTATAATCTGTATCGAGTTGAGATTGTTATAAGGGTTCTTAGCGGATTATAATTAATTCTCTCATTCATTAATTCTTTAACTTCTAGATATTAAACCATCTTTCAATTTATAAAACCAAATCGAACTTCTTAATTAATCTGTACTGTCTTCATACAACAGAAACCAGTATGGAATTTTTGATATTTTCCGGTTAGTCTTTTATTGGTTTTCGTCCAAGACATACGAATTAGATAGACAAGATGACATCGGACTTAGATCAATTCGAATCACTCTGTATTAGGGTAAACTTCCTCAAGAATACCAAAACCCACTCCCAGGGGACACCATCATTCGAAATTTAACGTAAAATAACAGCACAATAGAGATAATTTTGTTTGTTCGGGCTGTTATTGTTCTTAACTGATACCGATTTTTACTATTTATCCAATTTTATTTAAACTCTTCTTCTCTTTTTTCGACTTTTCTCCAACAACAGAACTCAAATTAACGTAAATTTGAACGTTTCCCCTCCTGACATATTCAGGAAGAGATTCCCCTTAGTTGTCTTGCCAATAGGTTCTTTATATAGTTTTAAGCAACAAATAAAGATTAAATTATAGATGCATATCTAGATAGAGGAAATCGAATTAAACCACGTTATGGAGTTACTTGACAATGATCTTTTGTTTGTGTGGCATCCCCTGGGGTCGTTAAAACAATTTCTATAAATGTTCAAAACGTATTATGAAAGAAACAACATTAAATTTGTATCTCACTAGGAAATATAGCAATTGGTGACTGAGGAATTGGGGATTTGCTTGTCCCAATCATGATGTTAATGATCCTATCTTCAATTTCATATACAGACATTTCCCTTAGGAGACAAAATTTGAATCTGGCCATTAAGATAGAAACTTAAGAGACAGTCCTTTCGATATGAAGTTTATATATTGGAAGGGACTTTGAGTAGGAACACTAGTACTACGATTTCTAGACTGTTGAGAAAGGAAGAAGTGACCCAACGCATGAAGGGACCTTAATTCAAAAGGGGCTAATTTGAGCTAATCGTTAGGTGTACTGATGAAGTCTAGCGATCGGATAAATGCGAATTAATAGAGGGAAACAATTTCTGGCGTTAAGGTTTAAAAGAAAAAGATTTCGCGCCTCATTTTTCTTCAATTTATTTATTCAAAATTGTACCCTTAAAAGCTCAGCCGACTGCTAGTTCTACACATGAAACACTTAAGATAAGAGGGTTAAATATGAGTCTATGTTAATAAAAGTTCCCCTAAAAAAGCAACTTCATACACACTGGGCAATAAATAGTTACATACTTTTAGATAGAGTATTTTGTTAAAGTTTGACTCTAGATCCAGAGATTCTTCGAGTCGATTAGCTTTAAAGTTCCATAGTCATAAACACTGTTCAAGTTATCATACTTGCTAACATAGTCTCTTTCCTTAATAATTTGCTCAGTCATGTCCTTGGAGAGAGGCTCTCCTTTGTGATATATGCTAATTTGATACTCATTATTCTTCTTTGAGACATAGAAAGCAAAGGAATGGGCTGTCTCATGAATCTTTTTTAAGAAGACTTCTTCTTCTCCTTGGTTCAATGCGATCTTTGCCTTCTTGCACAATAAGGTTGCAGCTATTCTCTCAGCAATTTGTCCTGACAGGGCGTCATTATCAGTCCCAACAAGGATAGCATCATCACTGGGGTTTCCCAAAAATGAATTAGCAAATCCTTGAACAAGTTTCTGGACTGTGGTGAAGTTAAGCTGATTTTTGCCAGCTCTGAACTCTCCCTGAATCTTTCCAGTTTCAGAAATGGGCAACTCAGAATTAGAAATCTCAAGAATTTCGTCAAATTTCCACTCCTTAAGAAGCCTTTTCATTTGGCCCCTGGTTTTGGGGTTTGTGTCTCTCAAAATCCATTCATGAGCGGCTAGGATTGCCTTATCATATTTACTCAGGTTTCCTTGCTTATATACAGTAGTGTCATAGAACCTGTAGCCCAAGGGTAGCTTTTCATGAAGAGTCTCGTACATAATGGCTCCTGTTTCATGGATGCAGAGGATAGGCAGGAATATGCTAAACTGACTCAAGAGTTGTCGGCAACTTCCACAGGAAGTAATAAAACTATCAAAGCTTTCGCCATTTGAATATACAGCTGCAGCCTTCAGTCTGACAGGCACCTGAGGATTAGATGGGTCAGATCTGGCTTTGATGATGGCTGAGCCTTCTGCGTGGAGGGTTAATGAGAAAGCCACGCTTTCAATGTTGGATCCCTGGTAATATTTTCCTTCTTCTGTGAGAATGGCTACACCCACAGCAAAATGTGAGACTGGCTGGTTCCCAAGGTGAACTGCCATCTTTGCACTTTCAACTAGGGTGTCGATTTCTTCCTTAGTGAGGTATTTCTTTATCCAATCTTTCTTGAAGTCGGCCAGAGACATTAATTTTATTTGGATTTGAGATAAATAATTTTTTTTGTTGATTATCTTTTGATAGTAAGAACTTTCTTTGAGGTATTTCTAGACTACTTATCCTAACTCATGGGCGGTCTAAAGAAAAATTCTGAATTTTCTCTGCAGAAGGATCAATATAATGTTACTTATTATGAAGGTTGCTTTAAGAATGTTATATACGAAGTTATGGCAATAAAAAAAAGCAAAGAACAATATACAACTTCAAGATCAAGGATTTCAAAACAATATTAACACCTATATTAGAGCTTCTTAGTTTGAGTTGGAGTATAAGAAGGACTTCGCAGTCTCCATTGAGAAAAATGTTACAGATCCTGTGATAAGGCTTCTTGTCAGTGGAGCTTCGACTCCTTTATAGAATCCCTTGAGTCCATTTTTTGAATAAATATCCTTGAAATGATATAGTATTTCTCTTCTATCACTGCACTGAACTCTAGTCTTTACAATATCAGTGGGATACACAAGCAACCAAGATGTAAAAGAGGACAAACCACCTTAAAGTAATATTTTCGAGTTTGAATCAATACCTGCAAATAGGTTGGCTATTCTTTGGTCACCAAAGAGTTCCATCAGGGTTCTTTTGTGGAATTCATAGCCGGCAAATAAGACTGTATATTTATTTATATTAATTTAAGAGACAATTACTTGTTCTGCTGGGCATGTCTCTTAACAAAGTGGCAGTAAATCCTCTATACAAAGCCTATAATGTTTATGTAGACCTAAAAGAAAATACCATGAAACCATCTTTCTGAATTGTATTAATAAACATTCTATAGGTTCCAGTTCTTTTTGTCCTAACTCCCACACCCTCCATCTAACAAAATTCTTATTTCAATTTTCAAGTAGTCACTTGAAGCTTCATCTTAACTATATCCATAGGACACAGTACAAAGGCACAACAAAAGCCAGTAAAACACCCAGCAAGCACAACTATTCGATAAAAGTCATCTCTCAATATGATTTACCTTTGGTATTAAATTCTTTGACTTGATCAATAGCCAAATATCTCTGAGCCATCCCATATGAGGTGAATTGGACGGCGAAGAGCAGGGGCATCATGCTTAGAGGAGAAAGGACCCCTTTGTACAATGATGTAAACTAAAATGGTATAATGCGGAGGAACTTCATTTACTCCTTCCTTTTTGACTATGGAAACTAAGTTAGAAAGAAGATTTCCACCTAACATTTGTATTCTGGTCTTGGCTGTCCTAGAAAATCACAAGAAAAATATGAATCTTACTCAAATGGATGTCCAACAAGTACAGTGCAGATTCCTGAGATGCTTCCAGCTATCCAGTCTTTGAAAACTTTTTCTAAATTAAATGCTTGGCCAATCTTGGCAGAGCCCTCGATAGGCTTTGTCTTGGATGCTTCCATAGAAAGATTCCTGAATTGATTGAAAATAAATTTTATTGGGAATCCGTCTGAACTTAAAATACTTCGTTTGCATATCTAAGGAAGTTCCCTAAAGTGATTTTATCTGATATATCATTACATCTCCAGCTGCCTATTATAAATACTGAGATCACTATTTGTGAGGGGCACTTCTGCTGTTGTATCTTGCATCTATCCTCATTCCTCAAAACTACTTATATATGCCATTATTTATTATTTCAACTGTTTTGTAGAGATCAATAAGATGCCATTCTTTATGACTCATTATTCTTTTTCATTTGATGAAAGTGTTTTATGAGGATAATGTTTCGTGATCGATTAGTCTAGCTTCCTAAGAAAAATTAGGTATTATTACCGAAAGCCTGAACCTTAGATCTGGGATCCGCCTCTATATGATGAGCGTAATAAAATTAGCCCTACTGAAAAAATGTCACTTTACCTTAACTAGGATCGCTTTATCTCAGTTCAAAGCAAAGCTGGGCATGCAACTTGCTAGCCATTTGTTTCAAAAAAAAGCAAAAAAAGACTTATTCAGGGTCAAATAATATAGCAAAAAAATCTGAAGCTCTTACTGTTACGATATGAAGCTGCTTAGTTATCTAAAGTTTCTTAAAATTTGATCATATGAAGACCTAATGAAAGGAAATACATTGAAATAGCTTCATTTTCTCTGCAGGCGATGAAAGGTCTCTCCGCCCTTGAGACAGAAAATGAGTAGCAACTTCCAAATTTCAAGCAATTTCTCAAATCTTATTCTAAATTCATTATAAAAACGTAGTTTTAATGATGAAATCTTTGAAGCTAAGAAGTCTTTCATTCATTTGAAAATTGATTTTAGTTTCAATAATACAACAAAGATTACACTCAACAATATTGCCATTGCTCTTTGCTCTCCTGATTTTCGTGGGGCGCATCTATAGTTGTATTTCACAGATGGAAGAATTTAATCTGAGGTTAACGAAGAATTAAAGTCGTGCTTTGTTAAAGACACACCTGTAAGCATTTGTTACACAGATTAAGCAGGATAGTTTTCCGTATAAATTACCCATTGGATTGCTTTCTAGTAAAGTTTTATGTCTTTAACTGTAAGATCTTCTTGTGACAGTGTCTTTACAACCAAAATTTGCAGCTTTCACCCAGTGTCTCAAGATATAGAATATTACATCTGAGGTTTTGTTGCTCGATGCTAGAATAATCGCTTTCATAAAAATTTGTTAATGATCTTTATAACTCTCAAGGAGTATGAGGCTCTATATGATATTGTGAGTTCTTCAAAGTTAAAAATCAAGCATATATCATAGAAGCACTCGATTGGAAATCAATTCTCTGGTATCAACATTGGACAGATTTAGAACCATGCCACTGTCGTAAAGCAATTTTTTGTCAAAAATGTTCTAGTGAATACAAGATATAATTATATCAGAAAGGAATAAAGTAGCTCTGATTATTTCATGTAAAGAAAAAGGAGATCTGAGTATGTGCCTCATTCTGACAATTAAGGAAATTCATTATACCATAATATTGCAATAGATTTTTCGGTCTAAGTAAATCAGTAATGCTTTGGGGGTTCTGACGAGTAAGACAAAGGGTTGGGAAGGAAACTAGTCGTGTGTACTTCTCGGTTCTCAATTAAAAATGAAACTTCATATTTTGATTCTACTATCGATATTTCATTGAAAATTTGAAGATTATTCTAACCTACTCAGCTCATAGTTCACTTTTCTAGGTTTTCAGGACCTTATACACCTTATTACCTTGATAAAACCATTTGATTGTTTTGAAAAATATTTTTCTCGTACTAGAGTTCACTCAGAGTATTTTCTATGTTACATGAATGAAGAACTGGGCAAGAGAGAAGCGAAAACCTAAAGAATAGCTTGATTCTGTTCGTATTGTTAACCATGCCGAAATTATTTTAATACAAGTTCACATTGAATTCCTTGGACATGTCTAAAACACAAGCACCAGAGGACCATGATATAAGGTGAGAAAGATACTGAAGATCAGATACCTCCTGTCTTGAGGATAAATGACACCTTTCTACAACAAAAAATACTAATGTGGTGCAATCTCTATAATTATCCCTTATTATTTTTTTAACATAAGAAAATCAAAGCCGGAAAGGACTTTTCGACCCAAAATCGATGTTCCAGTCTAGGCTTTTCTAGGTGATTAAGAAAAAACTCAAGAATGAGCTGTCTAGGTGACCACACATGATGATGTCTTTCCAAGAAAAATCTTAGTAATCCAGTCGGTAAAGACTTTCTCCATAATTGAAGTTAGACCTACCTTGACCGGGTTTGTATCGGGAAGGCGGGGCAGAACTAGAGTTCTTTAGAGAAGATTCCAGAGTTGAGCGAAATAAATTTATTACGACTAAAGCTAGGCTTAAATTTGTGTGGACAATGAGAAAAGTAATGGTTTATCATATGACAAATTTAGGGCAGGTCGGCTGAAGGATATTTTTAGAATTGACCGTAATAGTATTAATAATGAGTTCAATATGCCGATATTTATCTAGAATTAATCTTTGAGTTTCTATCAGAATTTTACTTTCCTTCTTGGGACCTGATTATAGATCAGAATTTTTATAATTTGAGCTTATTAATCAACTTTCTAGAATCTCAGGGTCCCAAATTTGCTTCTTTTGCGACTTGATCCTTCCAAATTTTTGCATACGAGGGTATGTAAATAATTTACTTGAAAGGCTGTTTCTTAATTTATAGTATCTTTTAGTTGAATTACTTATTGATGTATTTCTACGGTTCTTAGGAAAAATTGCATAAGTGATATAGTGACAGCTAAACTGTAAATTTGTTGACCGCTAAAAGAAATTTCCGACGTTATGCAACTTATTAATACATCAAAAAACGTTATTGGAGTTTCAGAGGACAAAATTAAACACTAAAACGAACCAAATAATTAGAACCAGTTTTCAAATATGGTCTTATTTCCTTCGAATTGTATAAAAAATCTCAGAACGCATTGTAAATGCTATGAAGGAGGGGATTATTAGTAGAAAGTGACAAAAAGTAGATGTTGAGGTGGTTATTTCATCCGATTAAAACAGAAATAGTGTTATAACTTGTTAAACTGACCAGGTAAATGGGGTTCTGGTCAGATTTGAAAATGCTTTTCATTAATAATTAGAAAGTTCGGGATTAAGAATAATATTTTAGATCTTCAATAATTACGCACCCCATTTACTAGATTTTCTTATCAATTTTATTGCTCATGTTTCTCAAGATTTATTACGAAAACAAAATTCATAAAATTTCCAAGATTCCAGAGACTTACATTCAATTCTTGGAAAAAATTATGGAGATCTTGCACAATGCCTTCACGACCCCGAATACAACTATCCAATATGAAGATGATGAAGGAGATAGAATCATGCTCTCTAGTGAAGATGACTATAAGACTATGATCTCTACAGAGCTAGGAGAAGCCGGAAAAACTGTGAAGATCTTCATTTCCCAAAGAAGACTCAGTGCTAACAGTCTTCCCATGAAGAGAAAGGGAATTCTCAAAAGATCTTCTGATAAGGCACTTAGTGATTACTATCAATCATCTGATGAAGATAAAAATCGACTAAGTGACCACAAAGAAGAAAAGACCGCTATCAGCCCCAGACAAAAGGCCGAAGCCAAGTGTAAGGCCGCAGCCGCCAAGAAGTCCACCTGCAAGCAAGGCTATTTCGGTGGTGTCATTGTAAAGGACACCAAGTCGGTTGGTGGCGAAATATTTGAACTACCCAAGAATTCAGTTATGCCTGTAACAAAATTCTATACGTCCAAAGGACTCGTAGAACTTGCTTCAAGAGGCCATGTTAGACTCTTCCCTATTGAAGACATACAAATCATCCAGAAGGATAAATTCTTCCCTAAGGTAATGAAGATGCCTAAGTTTGCTGAACCCACATACAAGAAGGTCCAGTTCAGTTACTGAGGGCCATGGGACAACAATGAAGGCATTTCCATGGAGAAGGATTGACAAGTTCGCGTTTATGTCCGTTTGGCTTGAATGTATGTTGAAACTTGAAACTCAACTAAGGTTTCTCTTAACTTTACAATCATTTCTATCCTGTAGTATAGCTTATTCTCACCTCCCCTAACCTGTCTCTCATTCTTAGACACTTTTTCTAGGTTTTATTTTGAATTTGAGTTCAATTAATCCGTTTAAGTTTCTGTTCTCGATACAAGCTTCGCGATTCTCTCTCTTTCCTAGCCTAAGTAATTAATTAGCTTCATGTGAGAGACAAGTCGGGTCTGAGAATCACTTAGCCAGGAAAATTTTTAATCATACGAGTTACAAAAATAGATAATATGCAAGACTCTAAATATCAGCAGATTCGTACGCAGTCAAAATGCACTTGAGCATATCCTTAGGATTCTCGAAATATTTCAAGACTCCTAAGCCCTCAGCCAAGGAATTCCAATCTGCAGGAAGCTTAGTCTTAATCCATTCAATCCTTGAAATAAGAACTTCAATTTTTGCCCTGTCTACACAACCATATTGTCCCTCAAGATCCAGCAACACGTTAGAATCCTTTACAAAAGCGGCAGTCTCCCTTTGGATAAGGAGCTCCTCACTGAGGGTTTTAAAGGCTGTCATGAATCTTGATATGAAATCAGGGCATTTTTCTTTCATGGCCAGGGAACCATCTAGGGCTATGAGGTTGGGTAAGACCCTGTCAAGATGTTCCCTGAAGATGATTTTGTTGAGTTCGGGGTAGTTTGAGCTTTCGGTTGAGAAAAGAAGCTTTATTTGTAACTGTCCAAGGTCTTCTCTGACTCGTTTTTGTCTTCTGTTCTCAATGAAGCCCCTGATATCCTGTTCAATGGCCTCTTTTATCTTAGGTTCTTCTTCAATAAGCTTCTTGAGTAGGAGATAAACCTGAGAATAGGCGGTAATAAGGTATATTGAGTTTCGAACCTTAGCATAATCTCTGTTCAACTGGCTACCTAAATTAGCTAGAATGGGAATCAAGGTATCTAGGACCATTGCTGGCTCGAAACTCAAGCTTGTCTCGCTCAAATAGTTAGCAAGTCTGCACACAGCATTCTTGACTAGAGGCTTGGTGAACTTGTAGTGGTTCTCCTCGATGTATAAAGGAAGCCAATAGTTATATCTCAGGCCACTCCTGGTGGTTCTAACCTTGTCTACAACGAAATCTTCCTGTGGGGACTCCAGGTCAGCTATAAGACCCTTAGTAAGTCCAGCGTCACATAGAAATTCTGGGATTAAGGAGAGATATTTTTGGCCCTTTTTGTTAGTTTCAATGAGGATTGGGTATCCAAAGGTTGGTTGGGAGTAGTTGAAGTAGTTCTTTCGTGTAGATGAGCAGACTAATCTCCTTGCGACATCATCCTCAATTTCAGCTCTAGTCTTCTCGCCTTGAGAGACGTTATAAACGTTCTCCTGAGTGAAGAGAGAGGGAGCGCTAGGGACTTCCCTCTTCATGAAGTTCTTGAAATCCTCACTGTTAAGAAGATATTCAATTTTCTCTTGGAGTTCCTTTTCATGTTTGAGGTGGGTGCTAGCCTCAGACTTGACAACAACAGTGCTAGTGGATGGCTTGGATGTAGCGCCAGCTTTTTGGGGCTTTTTGACAGGTCTTTCCCAAGAATTAACTGGAGATTTTTCTCTCGGTTCCTCTTTCGTAGTCTGGATTTCTATGATCTTAGAGGCCTGGGACGAAGCCTTTTCAACAATGACGGGTTGGATGGTCTCCTTAGGTGCTTCCTTCTGTTGAGCATTCTCCTGAGTGGGTGGCTTGACAGTCTCGGTAGATTCCTCAACATTTTGCCAGAAGTTGGTAGGGTCATTTGGGTCAACAGCCTCTGGCTCAGAGGTCTGAGCCTTAGGTGCTGAGACCTTCTTTTCGTAGACCTTGACTTGTGTGTATCTTCCATAGCGTCTATTCTCTTCCTGACGGGGCTTAGGGTCCTCAAGGATGAAGACTTCGGTCTTAACTGGGTACTTAGATTGGCCTTCCTCTGAGTTGGCTGGCTGGTCTGGAGTACCCCATTTGACTGATTTCTTGGGCTTTTCAGGCTTTGGTTCTTCAGGTTTGACGTCTACAGGTTGAGGGGTTTGATTTTCTTGGGGAGGCTGAGTAACAGTGGGACTAACTTCTTCAGAGGGCTTAGGTGAGGGAGTAGCTTTGACTTGATAAGTCTTGATAAGATAGCCACCTCTTCTAGTATTCTGCTCTGAGTTAGTGTCATTTTGTGTAGCGCTTCTAGAATGTTCCTTAACCTCTTCATGCTTTTCCTTTTGGGGTTCTAAAAACTCAGGGACGAAAACAGTGACCTTAGGGTTCAAGGGTGGATAGGGCTCGTTGAAAGAGTGCCTAACCGTTTTCTTTTGCTTACCATTCGAGATTTCGAAGTCGAAGGTAAATAGCCTTACATGCTCATGAAGTCTCTCAATATCCCACTTGGTGGGCTTTCCCTTAGGAGGATAGCGGGGATTTTCAAGGACTTCTTTGAGTCTCAACAACAGGTCTGAGAGAGTGTGGGCCATAGTCCACTTGCTGCCTTGGACCTTATTTCTATAGATGAATTGCCCATTGTATGTACTAGTGAGGTCGATGCTTATGCAGTTTCCGAAGCGCTCATCATTGTATACGTATTGATAGAAGCGGTGGTCAAAGGCAAGACCTGGAGCAATATTTACTGCTGGGGCGTCTTGAGGGTAATTTGGGGGAATACGAATGATTAAGTGGAGGATAAGGTCCTTGTAGGGCCCTGCGGAGATGAGAATGTTGACATGGTGAGTGAGAAGGTCAGAAGAATTAGGGGTAATGAGGGAAATTCCTTCAATTGGCTTGGTTTCAAGCTCCCAAAGGTCGAAGGGAACGCGCTTGAGAGCAGGACAGGATTGCTCGGAATTCATTTTTTTATGATTTTGTTTAGATTATTATTTATGAAGAGTAAATCTCAATGAGATTTGTACATCAGGGATTCTGACGGGAAATGAGGTGTCAATAGAATATTCTGATATTTGAATAAATTAATCAAATTTGAATCAAAGATTTGCCGGTTCTACTTGAAATGCACAAACCTTGATCCTAATTAATTGACTTTGCTCATTTTATAGCCTTCTTTATCACACTCTAATATTTAGTTTATAATGCTAAATTCATATTAATTTTCTCCTCTTCTAGCCTAATTCTTTGAAAAAGTCTGCCACCCAACTTTTTCTCCAAATTCTCATTTTTTCATCATGAATATCATCATCCCTCCTATCACCAGCCCACCTCAGTACCACTCATCTCCAATCTTAAAATCTAGCTACTTGATATACCCATTTTGAATATCAAATCCAAGGTTCTCATTAGTCCTCTCTCTGGCATTTAGTAAACTGACTTCAAAGCCAAGAAGACTAGCCTTTCCTTGACAAAAGCAAAACACTTTTCTTGATCTGATCCGAAACAATAAAATATATTTCGCATGGAAATCGAAGTAAAACCTAAGTACCGATTTTTCTTCCAGCGTACGGAACTCGAGTTCGCGGATCCGCGCTTCTCCAGCAAGCGTCTCACTGCCTATAACAAAGCCATTCTCAAGCCTGACCTGGAGGGCCGCTTAATTAGAAAACATCTAAAAAAAGTAAAATTAATCCACACTATCGAAGGCAAGGCAAAAAATTCAGCAGATTTAATCATCCAATTCCCGCAAAGGATCCTGGCCTCATTGCGAAGTCTTCACATCCCCTTCGGGGTCGCAAAAGAGAATAAGAAAATATTCTATAAAATGCGAAAAATCCTCAAGAATATTAAAAACCTCTTCTGGACCGCAAATCTCAAGACAGACTCCCTCAGACTCTACAGAGGCCTTAAGGAACTAGCTATTCTCGGCCCTATCCAGAACCTAAGGCTCTTTGACGGGATGAGATCCTTAGAGATTTTCAAGATAATCGCCTTTAAAAGCTTGTTACCCTTCCAGTACTTCCAGAAGCTCCTCGAGTTTTTACTAAGAGATAGTATTAAAGGTTTCGAGCTCAGAGTCCTCTACATAAAGGACTTCAAAAAATGTTTGGAGAATAGAAAGCATCCCTCGTACCTCAAAATGAAGTCCCTGCATCTTCTTCAGGCCAAAGAAGAGTCCCTTCAGGTTATTCCCATATTTGAAAATCTCGAATACTTGCAGATACGGCTCCAGGCTATTGAAGGGACAACAAAAAATGAATATGTGAAATACTTCAGGCATTTGGTCCTTCTCCACCAACTCAAAGAACTGCATCTGGCCATCCACTATTTCGGAAACTTATTAGAGATCTTTTCTGATGTCTTTTTCCTGCCTGACAGTCTTCAGGTCCTCAATCTCAAGTTTAATAACATTTACCTATCTTACATGGCCCTCAACAGCTCCATTGACTACTTTGGATTCCTCAGGAACATGGCTAACTGTACTAAACTAAGGACCCTCAAGCTAGCCTTCGAAGTCTACGCAGAGCGACATATGTACGAATGCACCCTGGAACTCCCTGACACTCTCCAAGCGCTAACAAAGCTAGAGCTTGAGCTCAGTGGGATGACAGCCTGTTTATTGTACCCCACCTGGCGCTCAATTCTCAAGTTAAAAGGAATTAAGGAACTGAACTTGTCTTTTAGAGAAGTGAATTTTGCAAGGGTAGGGGCTCATACTCTTGAGGATTTCCCTTCTCAGATTGAGAAGATCTACTTTAAGACTTACTTTACGAAGAGCCTTGGGGAGCTGGAGTTCAATAAGCTTTTGCAACTGGTTAATGCAAATAATAATTTAACTTCAATGACTTTTATACTACAGGACATCTGCAACGAGCAAATAGTCAGTCTTTTGACTGAGAGTCTGGTCAACAAAAAGAACTTAGAGGAATTCGGGTTGGGCCTCAGCCTGTCCAGGATGAATAGCGACTCATTTGAGAGGATGAGGAAAGGAATTATCAAATGCAGGAAGCTCAGGAAAATCAATCTCTTTGTTGGTACAGATGGAGATATTGACAGCCTGGTCGAGTTCTATCAGTCCTTAAAGCAGCATTCCAATAACTATCAGGTAAAGTTGATTAAACCAGAACAGAATAGAGAGAGCTTATCCTAGATTTCTATTATAATTTCCTTCCTTTTCGTGATAATTAATCTTTGAATGAACCCTAAATATCCTTTTTTAGCATGATGTATTATTGAGGTCTTGGCAAAGAACCTGAGAGCTTCCATACAAAGTAAAGGGATTTAGGGTGAGAAAAAAATAAATTTATTTTACAGACAAGAAATGGAAGATCGAGATGAGAATAACCTTCCTCGGCAGGTGTTCATCTCAGGAATGCAGAAATCCAAACTTCTGTACAAGAACTACTTTCTCCAGGAACTCCACCTCACCCTCCCCAATAAAGAGGCTACAAACGACGTAATATACTTCCCAGACAAGGAAATTGCGCTAATTGCTTCCTTCAAAAAGATCATTGAATACGATCTCAAAAAGAAACAATACATCAAGGTCATTCCTGCTCATGACTCTAATGTTTCCTGTCTATTTGAAGTTCCAAATCAATATCTGCTCATTTCAGGAGGCTATGACGGGATGCTCAACGTTTGGGAGTACACAACCTGGAAACACAGGATGGAATTCAAGTGGGGAGGGTGGATCTATCAGATCGCCTCAGTTAAGAAAGAAGATTGTGTTGCCTTTCTTGCAGGGAAGCAGGATGAGAGAAAAAATTGCGCAATTGTGATTTGGAGTTTTGACTATGGCGAGATCATAGCCAAACTGCAGTTGGAACAGGAGGGGCTGCTTATCCAGCCTAAGATGACAAATATCTGGGAAGGCTATGAAGTTCTTGTGGCTGATCAAATGAACCAATTTCATAAGGTAAATCTTCTTTCAGGGGAGATTATGAAGTTGGACCTGGAGGGGGAGTCAGAGAAGAGACCTGACTTGAGTTGTATGTTTGTTCATGAGTTTAAAAAGAAGAATACGCCGACCATTCTGAGTCTAAAGAAGCTTGAGGAGCTAAAGACTGACCAAATGGATGAGACTACAAAGGCTTTGAAGGAAAAGCTGGAGCTAGAAGATAAAAAGAGCTTCCCTGAAACATATATGGTTCTCCTCTTTGTGGGAGATTATAAAGGGAAGGTGACTGTGTATAGGAGTAATAGGAAGTTCATGGAATTTAAGTTAATTCATGAAGAGATCGTGAACCTTGAGAAGCAGATCCATGAAATTATGGTGTTTCAGCCAAGGAAAAATACAAAACTGATCCTTATAAGGAGTGAGCAGGAGCTCTTTCTTTATGATATGGATTTTACTAGGCTGGCTAAGTTTACTCTGCAGACAACTTATAGGATTGTCAAGAGCATGCTGTTTTTTAGTTATGATAGGAAGTCTCTGTTGGTAGCCTCTGTGAAAGGAGACTTTTTCAGGTTTAGGATGGCGAACTTGATAACTTATTTCTTGTTGAAGCTAAAGAAGTTTAAGAATCACAACTATAATCCATATCTCTATATTGATATCTTCAAGATGGTGTTTGGACATAGCGAGTTTCTGGAGAATGATATTTCTAATTTCCTGCATTAAGGCTTAACCTACTTTGTTTTGCTGGAAAATAAGCAAAAGAATACATTTATTATTTGATTTATCGTGAAAAGCTTTGGCTTTGAGGAGCCAGCTTTAATTTCATATCGTTGATGAGTAATTTACTATAATTTTACACTTTGCAATAGGCTTATGTCAAGATATCACAAATACATTATTAGCGTCCAGAAGTAACATTCTGGTGTAAAGTTGTTGAAACAAGAATCCACTCAAAAGCATTGCTGTTCCTTCTTCAATTTCCATGAAGCATTTGCTGTTCTCAGATTCATAATATACATATCTATAAGTCACTAAAACTCGAAACTAGAATATTGGAATAATGCTATAGTCCGTTATTTCTCCTGATATCTCCAAAACATTTACTTGATTCTAAGGCCCTTCACTGGTTCTTTGAAAGCGTTATCTGGTATTATCTATAAATCTATGCTAAAGTACTACATAAATAGGTCTGAAAGAAACCACTCCAATGATATATCAAGAAACCTTCATTTTACTCTACGAGTCTTATTGGTGTTGTTTGGAATAACTTAAGAAAATTGTCTAATTATGATCTTTTTCTTCTTGAGATTTCTAAGTTGACGATTAAAAGATGTTATGATGATTTGAAACTCGTGATGTTACATCAACAACAATTTAGATACTTAAATTCATTTTTTCTTCTAAGAAAAGCACATTATGCACAAAAATATCGAAATCAACATCCACATTCCCCGAGAGCCTATGATTCTCATTCGGATAAAAGTACATCTGAACATCATTTCCTTTTTGTTTCAGCATTTTATAGTAATAAATTGTAGCAGCAGGAGGGACCCTCCTATCCTTTCCCCCAAGTTGGAGAAGAACACTCGTCTTAAATTCCTTGTTTTGGCTAATAGGAGACTTCTGATACATCTCTACAAATTCCTCAGTAGTTAATTCAGGATCAAACTCCTTGTTTAAAACTTCTGTGGTAGCCCACTCTGGGGTGTCACTCACAAGGGAGACATTAGCAATATTGACAACAGGATTCTTAATTAAAGCGCATCTAAAGAGTTCAGGGTATCTGGCCATAAGATGGAAGGACAAAAACCCTCCAAAGCTGTTTCCCACTAAAACAAGCTTCTTGGGATTGCCAAGGCCCTTTCCTATACAGTAGTCTATCACTTCTTTGATCTCTTTGATCTCAATATCATTTATCTTTCCAGGAAGTCCTTCTATATGCTTTTGTCCAAAACCTACACTTCCTGTGTAATTAGGCATAACTATATTATAGCAATTATGAAGGAGATAATCTCTGAAAAGATCAAACCCTCCGTAGCTGGCATGGTGGGGCCCTCCGTGCAATATAATCACAAGAGGACGTTCTTTGTCGAGAGGGAGCTTGGTATCTTGTGTTTTTGATTCCTTTAGTGAAAAGAAGGTGCTTTGAATTCCTTTGAGATTGATTATTTCTTCTTGAATTTGCCTTTCCTTTGAGAAGTAGAAGTCAAATTGGCTGGCTTGATCGTCTGAAGTTGTATCAAGGTTGTAAATGTGCCATTTGACATCTTTGATAACTTCTTCAATAGATGTTCCCTTGAGATTGAGACCCTCGCATAATGCGAATTGATTGGGGGTTTCTGGGCTTGATATTGTTACAAAAATGATGTCATCATGTACACTAGATATACGACACACTTGGGAAACAAATTTAGGTTTATCAAGTCTCTTTACTTCTCTTGTCTTAGTATTCAAGATA
>Ga0065720_1019416_pt1 | contig 26438 bp, 23 predicted proteins | sample Thericmetagenome_FD_59107 | JGI IMG/M metagenome (GOLD analysis project Ga0065720, IMG submission 59107) | Thermophilic microbial communities from the Joint Bioenergy Institute, California, USA of rice/straw/compost enrichment - eDNA_2 v2... | ecosystem: Engineered > Solid waste > Grass >... | reverse complement strand
CCTCCTGGGTTCCCTACGCAGAACTCGCCCGCCTCGACAAGCCTGCCGGCTCCTACTACCTCTACTTCCCGTGCATCTTCAGCACGCTGCTGGCGGCCCCCCTGGCCAATCCCATCGCCGTACCCACCACCGTAATCAGCACGTCCCTCCTCTTCCTGGCCGGAGCAATTATCATGCGCGGCGCAGGCTGCACAATCAACGACCTATGGGACCGCAACCTCGATCCTCACGTCGCGCGCACAAGGCTAAGGCCTATCGCGCGCGGCGCGGTGACTCCTTTTCAGGCGCTGGTTTTCACCGGTGGGCAGTTACTCGCCGGGCTAGTAGTCTTGTTGCAATTCCCACCAGCCTGCTTCTGGTACGCGACGCCGAGCTTGCTGTTGGTGGCAACATACCCTCTTGCAAAGCGCGTGACATACTACCCGCAGTTTGTTCTCGGGTTGACCTTCTCGTGGGGCGCGATTATGGGGTTCCCCGCGCTCGGGGTGGACTTGTTGAGCAACGGGACGGCGGCAGCTGCGGCGGGGCTGTTGTACAGCTCGAATGTGGCATGGACGGTGTTGTACGACATGATCTACGCGCATATGGATATCAAGGATGACGCTAAGGCGGGCATTAAGAGCATTGCGCTGAAGCACGAGAAGGAGACTAAGCAAGTGCTTACCGGGCTGGCTATTACCCAGGTGGCATTACTTGCTGGGGCCGGTATTGCAGCGGGTGCTGGTCCGGCTTTCTTCGTTGGCAGCTGTGGTGGTGCTCTGGCGACATTGGGCTACATGATCTACAAGGTCAACCTTAAAAGTGTCAAGGACTGCTGGTGGTGGTTCATCAATGGCTGCTGGTTCACGGGCGGCGCCATTTGCTTTGGGCTGGGCGCAGACTACCTCCTGCAATACACACAAGGCAAGAAGGACTTGGCGCAGGCAGAGAAAGAGGTGGCTCGAACGGAATCGGCGTGATGTTATTGAGTGCTGCTTGGCGACTTGTATGTGGAAGGCGCCTGTGTAATATACCATCATGTACTCTGTAGCATAGACTTCTCCTGTTACATAGAAAGCCAGAAAGCCAGCCTTAGAGTCAATGCAATCATTACATGGCGCCATTCCCAAACATGCATCGTCTGCTACATCGGCGTGATGATGTCTTATTTTTAGACCGCGTCTACCGTGAATCCCCAGATGCCCGAACCGGGAAACGGAATGCCAAAGTGAAAAACGCCAAGCAGACTCCCCATGATACCGACCCGAACCAATTTGTATTGCGAACCCCGCATTTAAGAACGAGGCTTCTCCTTCTTCTCCTTCCACAGGGCAAGGAGACCGACACCAGAGACCTTGACGACTATACGGGATTAGTGAAAGAGGCAATATAGCGGCAGGAAACCGGGAGAACTGACCCTTGAAGCGGACACCAGGAATATCACCCTTGGCCTTGCCCTTACGACCGAAACCAGCGAGGAGGACCTCGTCGTTCTCATCAACGAAGTTCAGGCAACCGTCGTTGGGGACTAGATACATTCGTGAGCGCCAAATCCAGACCATATCAAATTCATCTCGTAGTCGGGGTAGTCATACCGAAAGCCGTGACCTTCTTGCCGTTCTTGATAAGCTGGACACGAACGCACTTCCGAATGGCCTGATCACCCGGGTTAGTCGAAGCCATCGAAGCACTCTATTTCATCATGGGAGGTCGAATATCCCATCAGATCGGAGAGAACATACAGAGTTGGGCTGCTTGGCCTCGACGCCGACCTTCTCGAGGACAATGCCCTTGGCGTGAGAGGAACCACCGAAAGGGCTATCAACCAACACATTAGCCAACCGCCATTTTGGATCCGAACGACTCGATCGATGCACACCTGGACTTGTAGGCAGTGCCGAGGGCACGCTTCTTGTACTGAAGATCGGCCCACCGCTGCTCACGGCGGTTGTTGCGCAGCTTGCGCGCGGCGTTCAGGCCACGGGGCTTTCCACCAGACATTTTTGCTGTATCACGATGATGTCAGCCTCAAAGGAATTGTCGAGGGGGAGGCTGTCAATAGCAAAAAGGCTGAAAGCTATGGCGGGCGGGTGCGGAGGAAACGTACCGACTTGTTGACGGTCACGGACTGGGTGCGATCGTGATGGAAAGGTTCACACAAGCAGTCGCTGATATTTTTTGGGTGCTGGGCGCCGAGTTTGCCAGTAGGGCGCGAAAACCCTATGCAAGCCACGATTGGACAAGAATTTTCCGCCTCAGGCCACAATACCCCACCGGGGCAAAAACTGAGGGGTGTGTGGACATGGCCCGTGCACACAATTTCATGGCAATCATCGCTAATGTGCATGCCGCGATAGATGCATGTCATTGGCAACCTCTCACTGTTGGGTTCATGAGATGAACACGGGCTGGAGAGCCTAGCAACCCACTCCCAAAATTTAATAATTTTGCATTGAAAAACAACAAATGCTTGACCAAAATGTAACAATGTCCCAGAAAGAGCTCACAAAAGGCACAGCCAGCACCCGCAGCCCATTCCCTTCTCTCTTTCAACCACCATCTCAGTCCACCACTCCTCATGGTTCTCAGCCAGGCCCCCCCTCAGGGGGAACATCGGGATTCACATCAACCCTAAATCCCCCGACTGCCTTTTCAGGAACCAACAATTCGCTACGTCCTGGCACATCAGGAACAGCCTCTACAACTCTCCAAAACCCATTTACCGCAGGTCTCGGTACAGGCCCCTCTCTCACGGTTCCTCCAACTGGGATAGCAGCAGGGCAACCTACGACTCACCCTCGCTCAAGTTCTATTTCTCTCTCCATACCCCGTCCACCATCCCGCGACTCTCGTGCTTCGTCTTCACGCCGAGGCCCAGCTAGCGACCGGGTTGATGCACTATGGGCTGAGATGCAAGCTACGCTGGAGGCAGTTGAGCTATCAGCTGGGGCAGCAATCGGAGGATCTGACTCTCAAGGAGGTGCTACTGGAGGGGTACGCGGGCGTCGTATCTTCAGCCCTGAGCACGAACGCATGCTCGACGAGCTACGCAAGGCACAGATCGCGCTTGCGCAAGCGTGGGCGAGGAGTGAAGCTGATGAGGCGATTGAGACTGGGAATGCGGAAGGGGCTGGGGCTGGAGGTGATGGGGGAGGGGCTACGTCAGAAGCGGCTGCTGCCGTCACTGCTACCGGTGCTGGGGCGAAAAGCGTTGATGGTGCTGGTGACGGGACCAAGAGCACAGCAGGCACAATGAGTGCAGCGGCAGCAAGGCCGGGGAGTAGTGGGTTTGTTGCTGGGGCTGAGCAACAGGGCAAGGAGGAGGAGGTAGAGACGGAAGTGGATATCTTGCTGGCCAGGAAGCGCAGAGAGGCGAATGATCGGTACTTCCAGAGGGTCAATCAAGGTGTGTTGGATGTGGTTGCCAAGCTGGACCAGGTGGCCATTTCCATGAGAGCTGTCGAGCAGGAGAGCAAGCAGCTTTGGGGAGATGAACAACAAGAACAAGATCAGGAGAGTGTCCCTGACAGCTCGAAGAGCTAATTGCTGGGTCGGGCATGGCGTTATGGTATGGTATTGGGTTACTACATAATGACTTTTATTGACGCTTGGGTTGCCAGTTCCTTTTCTTTTTTGCTCAAGCACTGGATGCGGCTTGGCTTTGGGATATACCTAGGTGTGAGATACCACTGCTATGGATTTGAGGCACCGAAAGTAATTTTATGATAAATCCCATCTTCTGGCTCTCCTGACTGCTTGGATGATGTCAACTAGCTGCAAGTTTTGTGGGCCTGAAGAGCTTGGCATATCTTAACTGGAGCTACAAGCTCGTTGTCTGGACGGTGTAAAAGGAGTTCGGGCTCAGGTGAGATCCCTTTGTCTTCATTCACTGGAAGACCGTTGTGAGTGAGTTTGATCTCAACACATGCAAACTATGAGCCGTCGGAACAACAATTCACTCACACAAGAGCGTGGGGGCTCACCACCGGAATATGTCGCCATAGAGGACGCTCACATCGGTTGCCTTACACAGCTTTACACATGTCGACCGTACGAGACAAGCCGACAAATCCATGCTGAGCCCACATGCTGTGGAGGTCGGTGGCCCTCGGGATTGCTGCACCGTCCCCGCTTGCACGGCCATTCATCCGGATTGCCGATCGGCTGCCATGGCCATTGGTGCTCCTGATTGCCGTAGGTCGCAGGGCGCAACCTGCAAAAAAGAGGCCTCTTCAGCTGTGCCTCGGACGGCCAGCGACTGCGACGTGGGACGGAGATCGTGGAAAAGATCTGAAATGCGCTCGGCGAGGAGCAGGCTCTGGCTGGAATATGGAGCAAATTATTGTAGATTTTTCCGAGAGAACATAGAGCTCATCCAGGCACCACATAGTCATCATTGACAGCATGCTAGATCCAAAGCAGGTTCCGGGCCGTTGCTGTAAGTGCGGGTGTGTGAAGGCGAGCACTCGGCACAACACAGCAGAGGAAGGACCCTGAACGCCAGCGGGCAACCCTGGACCGTTTCGGCCAAAAAAAGGCTCCTGCCTGCCGCAGCCAAGATTATCGTTACCGTGTGGCAGACGGATTCTGCATTTTCTACGTGTAACGTCCGCGTAACCCTGCATCTCAACGTGTAAATTACAGAGATCCACGTCCCCAATCCCCAGAGTGGCTGCTCAGTGGCCGCCGTGGTAGAGGGCCCCAGTCCCCATCAAAATTTCGGGCCAGCCAGCAACCTGTACCTTTCAGGTTCCCGAACTTCTCGTCCTTTTGCTGAAACAACTCTTGCTCCTCCCGCTCTGACCTTCCTCTCGCGCGGTCAATTCGCTTCGCATCCGTCTCCCGAGACCTCCCAGGCACTTCGCGACCCCGCCTTCTTTTCGTCCTAAGCCCAACCCCTCCGAAGAACCTCGCTCAGCCGATACCGGATACCAGACAAGATGGGATACCTCGAGGACGAAGTCAAGCGCCTGCAGGGCATCATCGCCAACATTGAGAGCCGGGTCAAGGCCCTGGAGGAGAGGCAATTTGGCCAGCAGGCCCAGAAAAAGCCCGTTGAGGACAACACTGTCCGCATGATCCTCATCGGCCCTCCTGGCGCTGGTATGTGGGCATTGGCAAAGACTATGGACATCTCCGGACGTTGCGCTCACCCGGCATACAGGCAAGGGCACTCAGGCCCCCAAGATCAAGGAGAAGTTCAACTGCTGCCACTTGGTAAGCTCAAACACTGTGAGAGTTCAAGAGAAGATGAATGGATCGCTAATCGCGACATCTAGGCTACTGGTGACATGCTGCGCTCCCAGGTCGCTAAGAAGACTCCCCTCGGCCTGGAAGCCAAGAAGATCATGGACGCCGGTGGCCTGGTCAGCGATGACATTGTCATCAATATGATCAAGGAGGAGCTCAACAACAACCCCTCGTGCAAGGGCGGGTAAGTTTTGTGCTCTTGGCGCGATAGCCCTTCCAAAATCAAGGCGTCGGCTAGACCAGACTAATAACAATAATTTCTGCCAGCTTCATCCTGGACGGCTTCCCGCGCACGGTCCCGCAGGCCGAGGGCCTGGACAAGATGCTGCGCGAGCGCAACCAGGCGCTGCAGCACGCGATCGAACTCAAGATCGACGACGAGCTGCTGGTATCGCGCATTACGGGCCGTCTAATTCACCCGGGCAGCGGGCGCAGCTACCATGTCACCTTCAACCCGCCCAAAGTTCCCGGCAAGGACGACATCACGGGCGAGCCGCTGGTCCAGCGCAGCGACGACAATGCCGAGGCCCTCAAGAAGCGCCTGGCCACCTACCACAAGCAGACCACCCCCGTCGTCGAGTACTACAAGAAGACGGGCATCTGGAAGGCTGTCGACGCCGCCCAGGAACCCAACCAGGTTTGGAAGAGCCTGCTGGCCATCTTTGACGGCGAGAAGGCCAAGTCCGCCTCTGCTTCGGGCAAGCTCGCGGCCAGCTCCTAGATGGGCTTTGTCCGCGGCGGCGCTGCCGGCTCTTTCCCCCGTTTCGGTTCTGGTTTGATGATGGGCTCGGAAGGGGCTGCTGGCTGGGGTCGTTCTGGTAGTACTGTTAATGCTAGCAGTAGTGCTGGTTCTGTCAACGACCCTAAGAATCGTAACAATAGCGGTAGTGATCAGGGGACAAAGGAAGACAGAAAAACGGACGAATCGCGGAAACTGCGCGACCTCGAGCTGCTGCTGTAGTTCAGCCGCGCTTGGTGAAATAGAAGAGGTTGTGTAAGAGCAGGCAGCGGTTGTGGGAGTTCACATGACAAAAAAAAAACTCAACAATCAAAATAGCTTGTTGATGGGGTGAAGGGGAAAAGGGGCATAAAATAAGGGTCTTGGTCATCATAACTGTGTTCTTTGATCAAGCATGGGGGAAAAAATACGGATAACGGAAATACAAATGGAATGAGGAAAGAGATGATGGTGGGGGGAGGGGCGGAGATCAACATACCCGGACAATCCATCCAAGCTGCCCAACAACCGTGCATGCATAGCAACCGAGGGTAATAGTGCATGACTGCGAGGCGTTACGGACGTTTTTACCGGTAGGGTATACCCACAGCCAGGACAAATTCTGTCTGGCTGGCTGGGTTGGTTGTGTGCGGATAGAGAGGATTCTGTACTTATTTACTGTAGACAAGAGCAATTGTGTGGACGATTATCAAGGTCTAGTTCAATGGCTTTCTTTGATATGGGTGCCACTCACGGCAAGTAGACGGGCTCTTACATCTCGAAGGGCTCGATGAGTTTTGTATCTGATAACCATCTATCTCTATACATTTGGCGGAGACCCTAGCAACAGGCACTTGCGTTTATGTTGCCAATCCCCTTTTTTGTTGACGCGTACAAGAAAAGGAGGAAATCCACGAATTTTGAAATGTCAAAAGCCTGAAACCGTAACCAGGGAAGAGTAAGCAAAAGGCTACCAATTAAAAAGGGGTAGTGCAAAGCCGTGCTAAACAGGCCGTGAGAACGCCCAGCTCGAGCCCGTGCAAAAGCCAAAGATGACAAATCCCCATGTACATGCTATGCTAGGTATGCACTCCAATGCCAACTGTACCTATGTCCTTCGTCCATGCTTTGTTGTTGTGCAGTGTGTGCGGATAGTGGCCATCAACATCCAACCGAACCAAAGAGGAGATTTTGTTTGTTTATCGCACCAGAGAAGCCAACCCGCCCAAGCCGGCCAGCAGAGAACGGGGGAAGAACAGAAGGGAAAGACAAGAAATGGGGAAGGAAGACATCATAACACGAACCCAACAGCTCATGGAGATACATCACAAGTCAATGCCGCTATCTCCTTCCCTAAGGAAAGCAGCATCATCCTCATCACAATCATCCGCAGTGATGACGCCTTCCAGCTCATACTCTTCATCTTCTGGGCGATCCACGGTGGTAGCGTTAGAGCCCAGCGCCTCCGCAACAGCAGCCGCAAACCGCTTCCAGACCTCAACCCTACCGGCAGCGGCTTCGAGCGCCACGTTCAGGAAGTGGAACACTATGGCGAGCAGGCTTCGCTATAGATCCGCGAGCCACTATCTCCTCGGCGTAGCTTTACCTCCAGAAAAAAACACACCCCCGCGTCAGCAATACGGTCTAACCATATCCCGGTTCATTGAAGGAAGCAGGGTGGTAGGATGGAGACGACGACATACCGTATACCATCTGCCGCTGCTTGTTGACCCAGCTGCGGGGCGCGTCGTGGCGGCGTTGCAACACGACATGGTTGCTCTGCAGACGGCTCGTCAGATCGTACCACGCTGTCGCGATCATGGCGTTCTCGCGCTGGAGGTTGCGGATCATCTGGTCGGATGCCGCCTGTGGAACGTTAGCACAGATCGAGAAGACGGTGTGAAGCAGGGAAGACGGTTAACGGTAGGCCCAGGTTAAGGGTAGTCAGGGATGAGACATCCCCAGATATCAAAGAGTAAACATGAAAATGCAGAACAGGGGTTTGGAAAGAGGATGACCCCTCGAGGACCGACGTACCTTGGTCTCGGCCAGCTTGAGCCGTCGTTGTAGATCGTACTTCTCCTGTTCAGCCTTCTCCAGTTGCTGCAAGCAAGCGTCAGCATCCATCCTCCTTAAAAAATTATTAACGCCCTCTAAACAGGGCCATACCTCAATCTTCTGCCTCAATGCCGCCTTCAACTTCTCAATCTTCTCCGCATCCTCCTTTCTGCCCTTTTGGGCCATCTCCCCCTTAGGCCCTTCGCCAGTGTTGGCGAGGGCCTCTTCCAGCTTCTTCTGCACGCGGTCCTTACTGACCAGAGTCTCCATAAACTGCTCCTTCATCTGGTCGTACTCGAAGACGCGGTGCTGCAGCTGCTTGCGCGTCGCCTCCAGCTCTGTGCGCAGAGACTCTGAGATGAGCTCATCCGATGCCTTGAGCGCAGCGAGAGCGGCTGTCTCGTCCTTCCCGACGGCTTCGACTGTGGAAATGTGTTAGTAAGCGATGCGGAAGCAAGGAAAGGGGATGCTTAGGGGTACATACGGTCTGCCTTCAGGCGCAACAGCTCACGCTCGCGGTCGGCGGCTTCGCGCTCCAGATCCTGCATGTGCTTGCGGGCCTTCTCCAGCTCGCGCGTAGCAGCTGTGAGCTCTTTGCGCATATTGACGAAGGCGACGTCGCTGGGAAAAAAAAAAGCACTCTGGCGTCAGCACCAGAACGAGTTAAGAACATTCCAAGCAGGCATATCTGGCATATCTAACCTCTCGGTTGTAGCATGGTTCATCAAAGCAGTAAGCTGCTCCTCAATGACAGCATGCTGCTGCATAGCCTCGGTGCATTTGAGGCGGTAGTGGTCGATCTTCTGCGTTGCCGTATCCAGCTCCCCGCGCAGCCGCTCATTCTCCGACGCAACGGTCATGTTATTCCGGAGGAGGTTGTTCTCGGCTTTGAGACGCTGGATCTCGAGGCGCAGGGCAACGGACGGGTCGCCGCCGCCACCACCCTCCAGCTCTTCCTCGAGGCTAAGCGGGCCGGCGGCGGCAGCGCCCGAGGACTCGTAATAGTGCAGCTGCTCCTGGAGCTTTTCAATGGTCTCCTCATCCAGCTGGCGCTTCGACTCGAGGTACTCGATGCGCCTCTTGAGCTCCTCGTTGGCCTCCTGGAGGTGGTTCTTGGACTGCAGCGTGTAGATGATCTCCTGCTCGTTGTTGGACAACACCTTCATCTTCTCATCGATCTCGCGCTGCAGCCGCCGGTTCTGCGCCTTGACCTCCTCAAACATCTTAAGCTCCTGCTCCAGCTGCAGGATCTGCTCGTCGAGCAAGCGGTTCCGCTGCTGGATGGCGGTCAGGTCCTGAGCCTTCTTCTTGTAGTTCTCCAGCCCCTTTATCATCTGCTGCTGCTGTTTAGTTTCGTGCTCCAGCACCGTCACCTTGTCCTCCAGATCCTTGACGCGCGCAGCCTTGGCCCGCAAGTTCTCGTTTTCCTTCTCAAGCTTATTAGCCCGAGCCGTCTCCTTCTCAAGCAGGTCCTCCAGGCGGTCGATCTCGACCATCTTCTCGCGGATCTCGTTACGCAGGTCCCGGATGGTAGACGAGACGTCGGAGCCCCTGGCCCGCTTCAGTGTCGAGAGTTCATCCTGGGCCATGCGCAGGTCGCCCAGCAGGGCCTCCCGCGTGTCCATGAGCTTCTCGATCCGTGTCTGGAGGTCGGCATTCTGCCGCTTCAGAATCTCGATCTTGTCCCGCATCTGCTCCAGCTCCTCAGCCATTAGCTCCGGATCCCTGACCGGGTAGACATTCTCAAAGTCATCCACGGACTCCGACTGCGGTTCCTCCTCCTGCTCTTCAGTCTCCGTCTTCAATTGGTTCTTCTCCGTGATGATCTTGGCAATCTCAGCCTGGGTCTGCTGGTCCAGCTTCATAACCTTGGGAACATATGTCGTCGACAGGGAGCCCAGGCAGGCGGCTGACAGGAAGTAGGATAGGAACTCGCACAGGGCATTGTCATCGAGGCTCTCTGCAATGGAACGGAACTCGGAAGGTGAAGGTGCAAGCGAAGGGTTATCTACACGCAGAAAACCGGCCAGACCACGGTAAACGGCCTCGAGGTTCTGCCGTATCTCATCATCGGACCGGGGGCTCTGGATCAGGCTGTCGCTGTGGAACTCGGTGCCCAGCATCTGCTCGAGCATCTGGCCGAGGATGACGCCGTCGCGCAGGTCCTGGAGGGATTGAGCCCTGCGGACCGTATCGAATGTGCCAACCCATTTCAGGAGGGCGGCTTGTGTGGAGGGGCTGTATTGTGTCATGGTCGAATGGCGCGTCGTGGGCATGGTTGGTAGGGAGGAGAAAGGGGGTGCTTCTCAGGGCGACACCACTTCTGGTCGGTGAAAGGAAGTGTTGTATATATTCTTCTTCGGTCTATGAACTTAAGGTTGGCGTCTGAAAGGTAATTCTATTGTGTCGGACTGTCTTCGGCCTGCGCCGCCTAAACACGCAATCGCAGGGACACCTCGATAGGTGATGGATCGTCGGTGTAAGGTAAGGTACACTCCCAGGGCTCGCAGGGCGTCCAGGTCCAGTTGCGGGTCCCAATAGGTCCCAATCAAACTTCGAAGTTCACAGGCACGCGGGATTTACTAGGAACAGACTATGACGCATGGTGCAAGAATGACGGTACAGAGGATTATTGAGTCGAGGATGAATCGTCCTAGGATCTGCAGCTTCAGTCAGGTTGTTCGCGTTTCATGGTCGTGCTGCCGGACCCGTCTGATGCTGTCGTCGAAGAAGACATTGTTCAGTCAGCTGGGGGTGCGACCCACGCCTGTTTGGGGCCGTCTTCCCCATAATAATGATGCCCCACACTTGACTCTGGGCGCTGCCCTGCTGCTGCTGCAGGCGTCCGTGGGGCCTTATCAAAACCCGTGCAGGGGCCTGCTTTGGTTCGGCATTGGACCCTGGTGCAGGCCCAACGCTCATGCATGATGCTGAGCCGCGTTTTCAATCCATCCATTTGAGCGTCGATGTTCCAGATGCACAATGTGGTTGGATAAAATGTCCAACCTGTCCCCGAGTTTTGGCTCTTAATCTCTCCTCTGCTTATTAGAAACATTTTTGTCTTTTCAGCAGGCCTGCGAAGCCAGGTGGCCTGTACCCCGCATCTCCACGGGCAGATCCAGGAGATCAGGACCCGTCGTCACCAACACCTTTTGCATGTGAAGCCCAGCATCACCTGGGCCCGGACATAAGCTGATCAAGCAGGCTCGGCTACGTATTGTATGATTCTGTAGTGTATTCGCTAAATCAAGGTAACGAGCAAATCATAGAAGAAGAGGTATCATCATGTAGTTTTGGCATCTCTGCCTGCTCATGAATCATCCAAAACGCCAAAAAAAGAGCCATGCTCATCGTTGCGTTACATCATCATCCTCCATTCATAAAACGGAGCGAACCTAACTTGCTGCTTGACGGCTGTTTTATGGTCGACTTTGACAACGGCCATTTCGTGCCCAGTCACTGATCTTTGACCACACTCCCACCCTGCAGGGACGTCGCTCAAAGACCACCAACCGCGTGAACCTCAACATCCTCCTCAACGAGCACCTGATACTTCGCACCCATGGCCGAGACCGTCTCGAGGACCTTCTCGCCGACCTTGGCCGCAAAGCCCCTAGAATACAATCAGAACTATTCCCTAACAAACGATTCGACGAGCACCTACTTGATCATCTTATACTCGTGAGTGATGATGCCGCCGGCGTCGATGACGGCCTTCTTGGCTTGGGAAATAACCGAGTCGGGAGTCTCGGGCGGGTAACTGATGATGACGGATTTCTGGATGTCGAGGGCAGCGGCGCCCGAGAGCAACGCCAGGGCTGCAGTAATAGCGGTGATCGGCTTCATGGCGGCGGTGAGCGTGAGCGTGTGATGATGGTCGCTTCGAGTTATAGCTTCGCGTTGTGTGCCTTTGCAAAGTGGTTGTCGACGAGAACAACGATATTCTTGCGTTGTGCAGTTGGTTTGAAGGTGTTTTTAGAGTTCTGATGGCGGGCTGGGAGGACGGTGGCTTATGACGGGATCATGCCCCCTTGTTTGATGAATGCCACCCGCTGGCTGCTCACTAACCAGTCTCCCCACCAGATCACTGGCGGGCCGCAGTAGGCGAAGCAACCAAGACCTGAAACAGGCAGCTCCTGGCGCTAATGGCTTACGTAAGCTAGCAAGTAAACCTACCGGATCGAGAAGCTATCGCGCAGGGTCGCTGGCCCAAGCGCCTGGCAGCCTCGCCGCCCAGCCCGCCTGTTGCGTGGGGCTCTGGTCAAGCCCACCAGGCCAGCAGTGGAACTAGCCCGATCGGGTACTGACCTTGGGGGACGAGGCAGCGAAGTTGTGACGACGACGGACGACACACAAGCTGCAAACATCCAACCAGCCCAGCAACCCGCCATCTGCACCCCGCAAACAAGCTCACCACCACTCCCACTTTCCTATCACCCCGCCGACCAGCCCGCACAGTTGGCCCGCGTCCCTGCCCCAGCCTCGGCCCGTCCCGAATCGACCTCCTCCAGTCCTTCCACTCTCTGATCCCACTTGTCAGTCGTCACCATGGTGCGGACCACCACCGCAGAGACGCTGTCGTTGGTGACGCGCACCGTCTCGGTCGCCCCGCTGGTGTTGCTGTCCGTGGTCGACCACTACAACCGTGTAGAGGCGTACAAGAGCAAGAACAAGCGGGTGGTGGGCGTGCTATTAGGGCAGAATGACGGCAAGAACGTGCGCGTGTCCAACAGCTTTGCAGTGCCGTTCGAGGAGGACGAGAAGGACCCGTCGGTCTGGTTCCTTGACCACAACTACGTTGAGTCCATGCGGGACATGTTCAAGAAGGTCAATGCCCGCGAGAAGTTAATAGGGTGGTATCATTCCGGCCCCAAGCTGCGGGCGTCCGATCTCGAGATCAACGAACTCTTCAAGCGCTACACCCCGAACCCGCTGCTCGTCATCATTGATGTACAGCCGAAAGAGACTGGCGTGCCGACAGACGCTTACTTTGCGGTTGAGGAGATCAAGGATGTACGTGAGACAAAGATTACAAGATTGTACGCATTCTATGACCAATCCCCCGCTAACGTAGCTTCTTCCAGGACGGCACAACCACCGCCAAGACTTTCGTCCACACACCCTCTATCATCGAAGCTGAAGAGGCCGAAGAAATCGGCGTTGAGCACCTCCTCCGCGACATCCGCGACGTAGCCGTCGGCACGCTCTCGACCCGCATCACCAACCAACTCCAGTCCCTCCAGGGCCTGCACACACGTCTACGCGATATCCAAGCGTACTTGCAGAAAGTCCTCGACGGCCAGTTGCCCGTCAACCACACTATCCTGGGCCACCTGCAGGACGTGTTCAATCTGCTGCCCAACCTGTCGACGCCCAAGGCCGGCAGCGGCGCTGGTGCGGGCGTCAAGGGCCACCAGAGCGAGCTCGACTACGCCATGAGCGTCAAGACCAATGATCAGCTGATGGCGATCTACTTGAGCAGCTTGATCCGGGCGATCACGGCGTTCCATGACTTGATTGAGAATAAAATCCAGAATAGACAACAGCAGGAGGAGAGTGATGCAAAGGAGAATGGGGTTGCTGCTGGGAAGGAGGGGGATAAGAAGGAGGCGAACGGGAAAGGTGGTAAGGAGGGTGGTACAGAGAAGGAAAAGGAGAAGGAGAAGGATAAGAAGAAATGAATTAGACGAAGAGGGGAGAGGTCATATGGGTTGGGAATAAACACGACGATTGCCCGGAAGGGCGAGCGATAGATGTTAATATTATGATGACATGGTTGGGATCATTAGGTTCTCTTCCTGGTGACATGCCTTGGTGTCCTTGCTGCCGGCCTACGCGTCGGCCACAATCCCCGCCATCTCCTCCCTGCCAACCTTCTTATCGACAACGTATCTCCCTAGAGCAGTACTCCATCTTTCAGCTAGCAGACAAGCCAGCAGGTGCTTACACATCGGTACGCTTTCTCCAGCAGCCGATTCGCCCTCCAGACCATCTAGACTTAGCCCTCCAAAGGACCATTCTACTTCCTTCAGTCCATCACCCTCAGCATCCCCTCCCTGCTCCCCTTGCCTACCAGTGACCTGTTCTACTTCATTGAACGTCCAACTCACCGCGTTCCCCTGTCCATAAGAAGCGAAGGCAAACGCGGCACAAGTACAGTGCCATGCTTCAAGTCGAACAATGTACCTCCTGACTGCCATCCCGTCGCCGTCCTCATCGTCGTCATCATCAACATCAACCCGTCGACCATGCCACTTGCGCTGGCGCCTTCGCCGCTCCAGCTCTTCTAGGGCAGAGGCAGACGTGACTAGGTAGAAGGCATTTTCTTGGTGCTTCTTGCCCTTTTCATTCCCTTGGGCAGTAGCAGCCGAGGCAGTATCTTGTCCGGCGTCATGTGTATGGTCTTTGGACTGGCTCTCGTGGCCGTGCCCGAGCTCACAATCACGATGATCCCTCTCCGTAGCTGTCTCCCTCTTCACTGTAGCTTTCTTTCCATTCCCCCCCTCATTAAGATCAAGCACCACCCTCCCAATCAACCCTCGTTCAAGCAGATCCAACGCAGGCAGCACCATCCCCGGGAACAGGGCATGCAGCGTCACGAGCAAAGACCGGTGTGATTGGGGCACCTTACGGAGGGGGTTTGTCTGTGTCTTGGTATCATCGAGGCTTTTCAACCTCGACTTCCTCGCTTTTGTGGACCTGCTGTCTGTATCTGCGCCTTCAGAGTCGCTGAAGGAGGTATCAGAATCTGGCTCAAGGGGGATGGTGGCTATGGCGTTGAAGAGGGAAGTTAGGAGTTTGCGAGAGGTTGGCAGGCTTTCGTCATTTGGGCCCTGGCTGCTTGGTTCTGTTCGTGGCTGTTCGGTGAATGTCTTCATTTTGTTGGAAGGGTAAGGTGGTGTGTAGTTGTGGCTTGCACGGTGTTGGGGTGATGTAATCTGAAGTTGAAAGGTGAAAGTTGAGGTTAGGTGGGGAGCATGCACCACAACACATATCAAGTAAGGCCAAACATGACTTCCAAAAACCCGTTGATTCCCCATCCGGTATGTGCAAGATACAAGTCTAATAACAATCCATATGATACAGGACTTTATTTGTTTTTTTTTTCTGTCCTAAACCCTTTACACCCACTCCCTCGGATTCCTCAGCACCTCCTCCATCTCAGCCTCCCGGCTTCCAGGCTCCGGCGAATACATGTACTCCCACCTCGCCGTCAGGGGCATACTCATGAGAATGCTCTCGACCCTCGAACCGGGGGTATTCAGACCAAACGCGGTACCACGATCATGTACGAGATTAAACTCGACATACTTGCCACGCCGAATCTGCTGCCAGTGCTTCTCGCGATCGGTAAACTCCATATCCTTGCGCCTGTTGACAATCGGCACGTAGGTCGGCACGAAGGACTTAAGCGCGTCTTGCACGAAAGCAAACAGCTTCTCGCGCGGCGCGGTCTGCTCGTCCAAGTCGTCGAAGAAGATGCCGCCGATGCCGCGGGCCTCCTCGCGGTGCTTGTTGTAGAAGTACTCATCGCACCACTTCTTGAAGCGCGGATAGTAGGCGGGGTCGTGCTTGTCGCACACGTCCTTGAGCTGCTGGTGGAAGAAGATAGCGTCTTCCTCGAAGAGGTAGCACGGCGTCAGGTCCGCGCCGCCGCCGAACCACCACGCGCCGGAGTTACCGGAGGAATCACCGGGCTTTGCGGTCTCAAAGTAGCGGTAGTTGAGATGCACGGTCGGAGCCATGGGGTTCTTGGGGTGCACGATCATGCTGAGACCGGCAGCGAAGAAGTCGAGCGAGTCGGGGATGTTGCCTTCTTCGGCGATGTTCTTGTGGTTGGCGCGCATCTTGATGATGGCGGGCTTGGGAAGGGTGCCGTAGACAACGCTGACGCCGACGCCGGCCTTTTCGAAGACGTTGCCGTCTTGCAGTACGCACGAGATGCCGCCGCCGCCTTCTTTACGGGACCATTCGTCTACCCGGAACGGCTTGCCGTCCACTTCCTCGAGCGCCTTCACGATCTCCCGCTGCTGCTCCTTGACGAACTTTTCCATGCGCAGGCGCATGGGAGAGGACTCGGAAACTTCCTGTTCCCTGAGCTTCGAGTCGGCTTGGGCGAGGGACGATGTGGCCATCTTGTCGTCTGCGGTCTGCGGGGGCGGGGGTCACTGTCAGCCACCAGCTGCGAGCACAACGCAAATGTCCTGGGCATGCGCTGGGCGTACCATATTAGAATTATGTGATAATGACCCCAAGGGAATTGGTTACAGGCTGCTTATAAGCCAATTGGCCCTGCTCAGAGAGAATAGAGGTGGTTGTGGAAGCAGATGCGGGACGGCGCTCTCCGGAGTTCAGACACAAGAACAAGTGGAGGGGGAAGGTGAAGCACTGAGGACGGGTCCACGGGGCTCAATTGGTGCTAAGTAATCTTTAAGACTGGGACTTGGATTGGCAGAAACAGAAGACAGAGAGACGAGCAACTCCCCAGCACGAGGGTATTCACAATTCTATAAATTACTCTACAACACTACGCAAGACGCATCGCGGTCCAGGTCGCGGCAAAACACCAAGCCGGAGGTGGAAATCAGGCGATCCTAAGACCACTTTCCCGAAGCAGGGCCGCAGGTGCCCCAGGGGACCGGGCGCACCGCGGAGAAGGTTGTCGTCCACCGAGGGATCCGCCGTTCGCGACCGACGAACGACAGGGTCCCAGAACACTTCTAAGTACCCGACTGGTTGACGGCTGCCCTGCGATAGGATGATGTCGCTGCCACAATCAGGTGTTGGCCCCGAAGCGGCGGAATCGACAGGAATCGCGAGCCATGCCGGTGCCAGGAACCCGAGTTCTATATACTGTTGGGATGGGAGCTGCACGAAGATCACTTCTAATGAGGGGGGAGGGGCGCACTGCAGAGGGGTACTTAAGGCCCATAGAGTGCCTGGAGGTCTTGATGGGAGGGCCGCGCTTCCGTCCCGAGCGTAGCGATGCCGCAGCGCAACTTGCAAGCATGTGCTGCTGTGGGTTCGTCACAGTGAGTGAATGGGCTTTGTCCAGTGTCTGCAACCTTGACCCCGCGACGTGGGGCTGTCTTCTGTTAGATGATGGAACGGAGGAGGGGTTATCGTATCGCCGGGCAAGGCTGCTGGAACGGAAGCGAAGTCCATTGATAGCAGGCACTGGAGGACGCAGAGCACGGGATGACCACGATGCGTGCTTCTTAAAGCGAGTGTCACTGTTCTGAACAGTGTGTCTATGTCACCTGCACAAGTCCAGGGATTGCGTCAAAGTGCTGTGCTCAACAACGGTCACGCGGCCCCAACAAAACGGCAATCATCATTAAAACAAAAGAGCGAAACGGTCCCTTTACGGACCCTCACGGTCTCCATATCGATAACGGTGGAATGGTCGCTGTTGCAATGCGATCGTAGCTTACATAAGCAGCCCATTAAGGTGCCTGGGATATTCATGAACAACGAGCACAACGATGATGTACGTGCGTAGGACGTTTTTTTTTTCCTATTTATGCATCACAGCGTCCATGTGCACAAATATCGGCCAAGCCAAAAACGATCAAAATTGACACCGTCAAGGCGACCACAGCACGGGCGGTCAGGATAGTCAGCGTTCCGTTGTTAGTCATCTGCTCAGCCCGCCTGCGAGCCGGGGGGTTTCAGTGCCCCGCCCTGCCCGCCTTTGCTGCCTTCAGCAGTTCTCTGCACTAGCACGTTCAACCCGAACCCCCTCCCCCCGTTTATCAAGGCGGCTTCTACTTGCATTTTGCAAGGCTTCCCGACCCAACTTGATCTCTTTTCTCCTTCTCTTTCTTCCCTCCATCATCAAGAACACCTCTTCCCTCGTCGTCACTTTCCCGTCTCCCGCAAACAAGGTATTTCGAATCCCCATTTCCCATCGCGCGCGCTCGCAACACCCGCGTTTCTTTGGCTGTCTCCTCTTTATCGCTATCGCTGCTCCATCAGACCGCTGACATCATCACCGCTCTTGCTTCTAGTCACCGCCTCTACCTGCTTCGAAACTCTTAAAACTTCTGACAACAACCAACTTCCTACTAACACCACACACTCGAAGGCAATTCTTCACCTTCAAGTCTCAAAATACCCGCCAAAATGCGCAGCAAGTTCAAGGACGAGCACCCCTTCGAGAAGCGCAAGGCCGAGGCCGAGCGCATCCGCCAGAAGTATTCCGATCGCATTCCCGTAAGTCCGCCCGTCGCACTTTTTCCTCTTCGAGTCCATCCATCGCAGGCAGTTTGCGCGAGTATGATGTGAAGAGAAATCAGCTATTTCATTCACCTCGTTATCGCAACCCCTACGCTGTCTGCCTGCCTGCCATCCTCCCTTCCCCCGTTCCTTCTTGCCGTCGCACACACCTCCGCTCTGTGCCACGTGCGAACTTTGGACTAACCAACCACCACACACAAAACAGGTCATCTGCGAGAAAGTTGAGAAGAGCGACATCGCGACCATCGACAAGAAGAAGTACTTGGTGCCCGCGGACCTGACCGTCGGCCAGTTCGTCTACGTCATCCGCAAGCGCATCAAGCTGTCGCCCGAGAAGGCTATCTTCATCTTTGTCGACGAGACCCTGCCGCCGACCGCTGCGCTCATGAGCAGCATCTATGAGGAACACAAGGATGAGGATGGGTAAGTTTTTTTCTTTCCTCTAGCACGCTGCTGCCTGTCGCGGCAGAGTGGTCAGGTGACCAAGCTCAAGGCTGACCATGTGGCCTTCCCAATACAGCTTCCTCTACATCACCTACTCAGGCGAGAATACCTTTGGCGGGTTCGAGTCTGCTTGAACAGTAGTGATTGATGCTTGACGAGCCATCTCTCATACCTTGACTCCTTACCACTGCTCTTCTTCCTATCTACCTACCTAACCTAGTTTTACTTATCCGGCGTTTTCGGTTTTGTGTTGTGATTTTCGGAAGGGATTGAGGTTGGCTTTTGCAGGGAACTACACTACTACTACGTACTACGTACCTACTACTGCACTTCATGGATGGACGGACGGGTGGGTGGCTGGACGGATGGATGGATGGATGGAGAGGAAGCGTATTGGGCTGTGCGTGTCGGTGCGTCGGTGTGTGAAGTAATCTTACGCTGTGGTTTGGCTTGACTTTGCTTGTCGGCACGTTGTTGATGGTTTTTGCGGTGATTTGCTCACGTGCCTTGGTACATCCTGGAGAAGATGGTAAAGGTCAAGACATGGACATTACCGTCGACATAATGGCGGGGAAGGAAACGTGACGGTTGGTGTCGTATCTTGATGACCCTTATAGCCGCATGGTAGGGTCCACGCTTCCAAGTGCTCGTTCTGAGCATTATGCTGGGATACTATGGACAACAATTCACGCTTCCTTTCCTGAATTTGTCAGAGAACATATCCACTCTCACTCCATCTCTCCTTTTCTTTCTACCCCTTTCTTCGCTGGCTCAGGCATCAATTACACACGGATCATATCTCGGGGTTCTCTAGGCCAGTTGATAAGCAGCCCCAGGTTCTCGCACGTCATGGCTCTATCCCCTGCCCCGTTTAAGCTGGTCGATCCCGGGCTCCGTGGACCGGCGGTGTCGGGTGTGGAGCCGGTGACTTCCTGGTTGGGGCCCTGGATGTCCTCAGAAGCTCAAGAGCCAAGGGGCGTTAGGGGCAGAAGGCTGAGGGAATAGTGTTGTTGAGGACAGACCCTGTTGAGTCGAATCACGTGGATAGTCGATTAATACAGCCCAGTCCCTTTCGAAGTCATGTTGTCATCCAGCGTGATTTATCTCAACAAGACTTGGAAAGGTCTTTTAAACCCCTTTCATCATGGTCCCAGTTGGCGTGTACTAGGCCCCATTAAGTTCGCTCGCACTGCGATGGGATGAGATTGAGTGATTCTAACTATCACAACTTACTCTCGGCCCCGTCCAAGCAAGATCAGTAAATCGAGATTATGCTACCAGGGGCCAGGAAAGGATTGGAGACTAAAATCGGAACGTTATGGACAGGTCCTTGGGGCAGCAACCGGTTAATGATGATAAGCAGCCGATAAAAACACCTCCAATAGAGGTTCAAATATCGAAGCCACTTCCAAGACAGCCTCTAAACGGCATCCCAACTGGCACCTCAAGTTTCCTTGACCAGTTGAACAAAGGGGACGCGACTTCAAGCCGAGCAAACAAACCTTTTAAGGATAAAGAAGGATAAAGACTCGCGATAAAGACAGGCTCCAGTCAGCTGACCTCCAACGGTTACAGGATGAAACAGTGCATCAGTTGACGTCCCACGATAGCCAGCTACCAAGGAGCAGTCTGATATAGTGAAATGAGCAATGTCACATGGATTCCTGAATACCTAGACAATGACCCAAAAATGGACATAGCTTGAACGAACAGCTGTATTCGGCAATCCACATCAACTGTAGTGACAGGCTATGTATGCACACATACACAACTATCCTGTTCACTATTCTCCAAGCCAGCTGAACTGGCAACCAACGAGCCTCTTCTCCCCTTCTGACCACTTGATACCAGAATATGACGAGCAATGTTATGATCGTTCTGCTCCTTGTTCTATCTGCTTTGAGAAGATCATTCAAATCTGACCAGTGTGGACGTGTATGGGTGGGCATAACTGAGGGTCGTCGGGGCCCCCATATGGTATGGATGAGGATTTGTGTGTACTCTATGGTTGCCGTCGACTATGGCGAGTATAATGTTGGCTGGCCTCTTCTTTGGCTCCTATTGCCATGTCTTGTCTGTTTCTCCTCCCCTCTTCCAAATGAAACATCCTAACCTTAGCTCTCCTTCATCCTCACTCCTGCTTCCATCCTCCCACCCTATATTTGTGAAATGAGCAAAGCGACGCAGGTTGATACATCTACAGCAGATATACGGCAGTGCAAGCAAAACAAGCGACAACAAAAGGGTTCAGGTAGAGTAGAAAAAAAATCCGTTAGGGATTATAAACACATATATAAAGACAACTCTCTTTCCCCCGCTTGCTTTTACTACTCAGCCTGAATAAGTGAACAGAGAATGATAACAGGGCCGGGAAAAGACTGAAATGTTGAAAACAACTGGGTATATGCAAAAGCACAAAATCACCATCACGGGATTGAAAGGGAGGAGGGATATGGACAGAGCTCAGGGCAAACTTCAAGGCAGTCTCAAAGAAGACGGCATGGACAGAGAGGATAGACGTGAGGGAGTACAATGCGAGAGAAGATAACACCAGGTTAACGTAAGTAGGGCAGGCCCATGGTATCAGGGAAAACATGCTATTTTTACGTGCGTGAACAAAACTACCATCAAACATTTATTTCCTCCTCCTCACCTCTCCCAACTCAACGTTTTTGTCCTCCTCACCCTTCTCCAATTCCATCTTCCCCTTGTTTCCTCACTTAAAACATGTGGCCCCATTAAGTTTGGTAACTTAAGCTTCAAATCAATTCCCCTTTGCATTGATTGGCATCGCATTGCTTAATAATCCCGCCAGATCCCATGGTAGTAGTAGCAGTAGTAGTACGCAGTCAGTGAAGAGTAGGGCAAGCAATTCCAAAAAAAAAGAAAAACAATAGAAGCATGAAACATAAAACAGAGAGCACCAAACCAGATATTCTTCACAAACAACCCCTGCCTATTCTTCTTGTCTTGTCCCGTCGTTTGTTTGTTTGTACCCAAACAATGACGACCAAGACATCGTAAAGCCAGCCAGTCAATTAGAAGAGGAGGGGTACCTAGGTAGGTTTGAGAGCCAGGAGACACTATGCTCTGCTTTGTGGAAGCCATTAAGGCCTTGTGTTTGTGTTTGTCTTGTGCTAATGTGTGAGCGCGGAGCGAGTAGGCAGGCAGAGATCATTATGAAACCCCTCCTTCCAGCCAGCAATGATATAGAGGATGGGAAGAGAGTAGAAGAAACCTTTGAGCAGCCAGGGACGCCAAAAAGTAAAACCAGATCACCACCTTCCATTGGTGTAAGGTATGTAGGTGTGTAAAGTCTAAGCCAAACGCGTGTGATGTGATGAGACGTGTAGTAGTGGTATGACCCTCCCCCCCAAAAAAAAACCCTGTGAAACCCGGACCCGAGAAAACCGGAACCCACTGGGCCATATGTTTGTTCGTTCGCGACCGACCGACCAATTGACCGACCAGAGTGGTTCGTGTATACGTTTGAAGTAACAAGGCAAGATCCGTCCGTTCATTTCGCTCTCATTTTCTTCGTCTCGTTTATCCTGATAGGCAAGCAGGTAGGCATAGAGGAAGCAAAGAAACCATGCAAGCCAATTAATCAGGGGTTCACGTATTCCCTGTCTTCTGTCTCTTATTCGGCAGCCTCGGCGTAGGCGGCTGCTTCTTAAGCTGTACGCCATTAAGCTGCGGCGTGCCAACGGGGACGGGAACCGGGGTCGGGGCCGAGACGGGACCGTTCTGTGCGTGCTGAGCTGCCGCGTTGTTGGCATCCTCCTCGGCCTTGACGGTGGAGGGTCTCCTACGCTTGTTGCCCTGGGCAGGGGACGTGTTGGCGCTAGGGCCGCTGCTGTTTGTGCCCTGCTGGCTGGCCTGCATCTGCATGACGGGCGCGGCCATCGAGCCGGGCGCTGGGGAGTTGGCGATGTGCGGGGAGCCGGGCAGCATCGAGTTGGCCATGGCTGGGCTGTGGGTCATCTGGAACTGGCCGAAGCTTGGGGTGCGGGGGGCACCGGCCTGCGGCATCGGCTGGCCGCCGTTCATGCCTTGTTGCTGGTTGATCAGGTTGACGTATTGGTCAAGGGCGGTGTACGGGGACAGGCCGGGGTTGTTGTGGTAGTAGTTGAAGAGGGGGTTCATCTGGCCCATGATCTCTACCATCTAGGGTGGTCAAACTTAGTGACTGTCAGAAATTGTGAAGGGAGGTGGACACCAACCTCCAAGAACTGATACACAGCTTCCGTCAGGCCCATATTGCTCTTGACATATGAGTGTGGCAGCTCGAGATCAGGCGGAGGGCCCGCAGGCGCTTTGGTCGGCCTGGTCTTGCCCTTCTTGCTCATCTCGGGAGACTGCTTGCCGTCGGGCTGACTGTTGAGCTGGTGCCACTCCTTGACCCAGTTGTGAGCCGGTCTGGCGGCCTGGATGACGAGGCGTCGTGAGATGTACTCCTCATGACCAGTCGTGATGAACTCCATCAAGTCGAACTTGTGATCGCTGTCAAACTGGACGCGAATGATGCCAGTCGCCACGAGCTGTGATGGTTAGCAGGAGAAGCACCTCGAGATACCCAGTGAACTTACGTGAGAGTCGCCATCAAACCAGTAGACCAGGCTCGAATTCCTGTTTTCCAGGACGTAGCAGTCATTGGGCAGGGAGCGTTCTGAATAGCCCTTGTCCATGACGAGCTGGATCTTCCTAACACCGCTGTCGAAGTGCGTCTGGAAATAGCGCGGAAGGGCAGGAAAGGCAATCTCATACTGCTTCTCCTGAGCCTGGTCATCATTCTCCCGCATAAGGACCACGTGCCTGAAGATGCCCTTCTGGGAGAAGAAGACATTAACACAGCGGGTCCAATACTCTAGGTCATCTTTGCCCTTAACCGGCTGGATAGTGTTAGCAGACTGCTACCACAAGAGCTAGAGACAAAACGTACCTGAAAGCCGCTCAGATACTCCGCAAACTGGAACAGTTTGAACCGATGCAAGAGAGGGTCTGGCCGCTGAGGTCGCATCATCACAGCACCAACAGCTTGCTGCGGCTGCGCGTGGACTTGCGACTGCGGCTGCTGTTGCTGCTGTTGTGGTTGCGGTTGGTGTTGTTGTTGTTGTTGCTGTTGCTGTTGCTGTTGCTGTTGCTGTTGCTGCTGTTGCTGCTGTTGTTGCTGTTGCTGCTGTTGCTGCTGCTGCTGCTGCTGCTGCTGCTGCTGCTGTTGTTGTTGTTGTTGTTGCTGTTGCTGTTGCTGCTGGACCTGTTGCTGAACCTGCGCAGCATGCTGTTGAGCAGCAGCAGCTTGAGCAGCAGCCAATTGCAGCTGTTGAGCCTGGGTAGCTTGAGGCGGCTGTGGTGGCGCTGGCGGTTGCTGCTGAGGATTCGGCTGTGGTGTTTGGACCTGGGTAACCGGCGTCGAGGCCGTGATGGGAGCAGTGGTGACCGGAGCTGTCGTGCCTGGGGGGGGAGCCGGCTGCTGTGGAGGACCAGGTGGCGGCTGGGCTTGCGAGACAGGAGGTTGCTGGGGTTGCCCTGGGCCTTGCGGTGCCTGGGCGACCTGAGCGGCCTGTGTGGCCTGGGCGGCTTGCGCAGCCTGAACAGCCTGCTGTTGAGCAGCTGCTTGTTGTTGCGCCTGTTGTTGCGCTTGCTGAGCGGCGGCGGCTTGCTGTTGATGGGCCTGGATCGCAGCCAGCTGCTGTGCTTGGATGAGATTATGTTGTGGGGTCAGCGGATGTTGACCTGGGGTGGCGCCTTGTTGGCTCATTTGAATCTGTTGTTGCTGGAGAGCGATCTGCTGGGCCATAAGGGACTGGGCATGTTAGTCTGAGAGTACCGAAACGCACCGGCCAGACGACCAAGCTTACGTTCATAGGATGCCCTTGTTGTTGGGGCAACTGGGCCTGCTGAAAGGGTACCATGGGCATTCTGCTACGCTGGAGCGCAGCAAGGTGCGCAGCCTGTGCACCTTGAGGCATCTGGGCAAGCGGGAGGCCAACCGGCACTCCCATGTTCTGATACGCCGGATGCTGGGCGGCCTGAGCCATCAGGGCCTGCCGGGCATGCTGCTGTTGCTGTAGCTGCTGCAGGCGTTGCTGCTGCAGTTGTTGCTGCACCTGTTGCTGGAGAGCCGGGTTATTCGCGTCTGGGAACTGTTAGTACACCCTCGGCAAGTTAAATCTGAGTGCGGACATACACATTTGGTTCATCTGCTGCTGGTGAAACATCTGCTGAGCGGCCGGATTCAAGTGCTGCATGACATGGGCGTTGGGAGCGCCTGCTCCGGGTGCCATACCTCCCATGAGGGCGGCGGGGTTGATTTGAGGGCCGGGCCCAGAGACACCCATGGGCCCGGCGAGAGGATGTGGCATTGCCCCCGGCGTCGCGCCGGGCTGGCTAGGAGCGTGAGCCATTCCGGGAGCCATGGGATGGCCCGGAGGCGCACCTGGATGTTGCTGCATCCCGCCGGGGTGCGGCGAAAACGACGGTCCAATGCTGGTCATCATCTCGAAGGGTGTCGATTATCCACAGAGTGGATATCGACAATGGCGCCTCCGCGTTATCGCATGCGATACTGGACTAGGAGATGGGGAATGGCTGCCGTCGGATCGGCGAAACGGGGGAGCGCGCGCGTTATGGACGATGCGTGATCGTGATCGGATGGTCAAGGGCAGGTGAGCAGGCTCAAACACACGCGTGTTCGGAGATGATGCGGTTCGCGATGGCGCGAAAAAGGAAGGACCCGAGGGGGAGGGGGGCTATTTAGCGTCGATGGCGATGGGGCAGCGAGCGATTGCGGAGGCTGGCGTGTGTGGTGCTGTCGGGCGATGCTGATGGAGGATGTTGTGTGTATGAAGGTGAGGAAGTGTGAAAGTGTGGAAGGGTGGAAGGGGAGGTCGGGTGTCGCCGTGGGTGGTGCGACAGCGTCAAACAAGCAGCCCAAGGAAATGGTGCAAACAGGAGAGACGGGCACTAAAAATTGTAGCTGGCGGCCGGGCTCAGGCGGCGGCGTCAGCGAATGCAGGAAATGGACAATGCGTAGCAGCGATGCGACTGCGGCGACGCAGGCGAAGAGCACCGCGGTACAGACGTTAATATGAGGACGTTGGGCGATCGTTTGGGCGTGCAAAGGACGTAGGCGAGGGCAAAAGGGCGTCGTGGGCAGCGAAGACTGAGGAATCGACGTGTCGTGGTCGATGAATTGTGGAGTGTGCAGACTGCTGCAGCGCAGACCACAGACGAGACCAGCGAAACGGGGGGTTGGGATTGATTGGCAGAATGGATGGATGGCTAATGGGAAGCTGGCAAGTTGGGACCAGATTACCGAAGCTGTCGCTTAAACGGCGTGGGCCGATTGAGATAAAAGTTAAAAGCCGGAGAGCAGCGACCCGTTTGATGAGGAGGCTGGCTTGTTCTGCGGTTTTGGAGGAAAAAAAAATTGCAAGCAGTTGGGCTGGTTTGCCTGATTGCTTTGGAGGAGAGGCTTGGAGGTTGAAAAAGGGAAAATGCAAAGTGGGCAGCGCCCCAGGCCAACGGCAGAGGACGAGATGAGGACCGGACAACAGGTGAGTGCGAGTGGACTTCGCTCATCAACGACGAGCGAGCCTCGCTGCAGCCTGGCTCTGCTCCTGGCAAGGAAAACGGCACAGGCAAGGCGAGACTGGAGGACTGGATGCGACGTGCTGCCTGATCCCAAAAGCTAGAGATCAGATACTTCAAGCTTGTGATTTTTTTTTTTTTTGGGGGGGGGGGGGGG
>Ga0065720_1019415_pt1 | contig 26451 bp, 38 predicted proteins | sample Thericmetagenome_FD_59107 | JGI IMG/M metagenome (GOLD analysis project Ga0065720, IMG submission 59107) | Thermophilic microbial communities from the Joint Bioenergy Institute, California, USA of rice/straw/compost enrichment - eDNA_2 v2... | ecosystem: Engineered > Solid waste > Grass >... | reverse complement strand
CCTCCACGTCAACCCCCCGCCATCATCTTCCCAACCCCCAAGCCCTCGACCCCCTCCAAGGACGCGCAGCCTCCTCCTCATGTAGCCAATGCAACCGCGCCTTCTGCCTAAGCTACAACCTCCCGATCTGCAAGGATGCAGAGGAAAAAGATGTGGTAGCCAGCTGTTTCCAGCGAGACAGCCGCAAAGACAGGGTGATTGTGTGGGGGTTTATTGTTGGGACGGCGGGATTGCTGGGGTGGGCGGGCATGAGGAGAGTGATTTTTGAGGGGGAGAAGCCTTTTGGGTTTGGAGGAGGTAGGAGGAGAGAGAGTCCCGGTGGCGGGAGAGGAAGGGGTAGCGTTGGGGGAATCGGTGGAGGTGGTGTTAGTACGAGGGGAGGAGGGGTCTTCGCGAGACGGACAGCGCCTGTAGCGGAGTACAACCCTTTGGAGGGGGAGGCCGGACCGGTGAGGCCGGGGTGAAGATAGAGGATGGGGAGGACGAGAGATGTTTCTGTACACTGGCGTTAGGGTGTAATGGATATGCTTTGGATTGTGCCATGACTGAGAATCGGGATATTATGGTCTGGGACGGCACTGTGCTTTCAGATGTTGTTCATTTGCGTAGGTGGAAAATCATGGATTGGAGATTGCTTTGCCAACACAACGCAACTTTTCTAAACCGGATGCACCATCTAGACCCAGTCGACTATGCTACGCTCTCGAAGCACTTTTGGGCCCAACTCATTCCTTTTGTTTTCCTTCCCAGGCCCATTTTTTGTCACTCCATATGAAGAACGAACGCATTTGCCCAGCATGCCAATACAAGATGACCTTTTTTGAGCCCATTAGTCCCGAAAATTACCGGCCCGAAATCGCCACGCTATCTGTTTTTTTATCCTCATAACCATCTTCATTTCTCATCCCCTTCCTACCAACCCAACCCAACACAACACAATTAACACAACCCCTGTTTGTTTAGTCCTCCTCCAGGGGAGTGGTCTTGGGAGAGCCTTTAACTTGCCCAGCAGTGACCTGGCGGCGCTCACGCACGGCGGCAGCCAGCTCCTCCAAAACCTCGACAGTGGTCTCCCAGCCGATGCAGGCGTCGGTGATAGAGACACCCTTCTTCAGGCAGGACGGGCCCTCAGGAGGCACCTTCTGGTTGCCCTCGCAGAGGTTGGACTCAATCATGACGCCAATGATGGCGGTCTCGCCCTCGCGCAGCTGGTCCGCGATGGCCTTGGCCACCTTCGGCTGGTTGCGGTGGTCCTTGTTGGAGTTGCCTAGATGAGTCAGTATGGTGAGGTCATGAGGACAATTGAGGACGCTTTGCTAACATACCATGAGAGCAGTCAACCATGATGGCCAGCTTCTGGCCCTTCTTGATCAGGGTCTCCTTGGCCTCCTTGATGTGTTCCTTGCTGTAATTGGGGCCCTTAGTGCCGCCACGCAGGATGAGGAAGCCGTGCTCGTTGCCCGAAGTACGAGTAATGGCAGCCAGACCCTGCTTGGTAACACCCATGAAGTGGTGCTGGGCGGCAGCAGCGCCAATGGCGTCGATAGCAACGTTCAGGTTGCCATCAGTACCGTTCTTGAAGCCAACGGGGAAGGACAGACCCGAGGCCAGCTCACGATGCAGCTGAGACTCCGTGGTGCGGGCGCCAATAGCGCCGACCGAGATGAAGTCAGCCAGGAACTGGGGAGAGATTGTGTCCAACATCTCGGAAGCAATCGGCATGCCGGTCAAGGTCAGGTCGCGGAAGAGCTGCCTAGACACCCGCAGGCCCTTGTTGATCTTGAAGGTCTGGTCGATATCGGGGTCGTTGATCAGGCCCTTCCAGCCGACCGTTGTACGCGGCTTCTCCAGGTAGGCGCGCATGATGATGCAGAGATCATCCTGCAGGCGGTCCGAGACGGCCTTTAGCCTGTTGGCGTATTCAATCGCAGCCGCAGGGTCATGGATAGAACAGGGGCCGACAATGACCAGCAGGCGGTCATTGCGGCCCATGATGATGTTGACGGCGTCGCGCCGGCCTTTGACGACAGTCCGGAGGGACTCATCCGGCATGGGGATCTCAGAGATGAGGAGGGCAGGAGGGATGAGGGGGTCCTGGCCCAGCACTTTTGAGGAGGAAGACGCATTAGCAGAACCGCTCTGTGAACCTCACGTATGAGGCAACGAAAGAAGGGTCCGTTTAGACGCCAGAAGGTTGTTTTCGGACGAACAACAGCGCTTTTTGACCTGGGAGAACACCGTACCTCGCATGTCATCGGCCCGGAGGGGCTTCATTTCAACGCCGGGCATTTTGAAGGGTTGTCTTGGGGGTATCAAGGGAGAAGAGGTTTTTGGACGAAGATTCGAACGCCGGACAAACGGGCGGCAGTAGAGTTTGCCAGGAGGTGGTACCCTGGGCAGGAAACGGGTGTTTGTTGTAGAAAAGAAGCGAATCTGTGTTGCCGCCAGCTCGGAGGCGAGATCGGCCCTCAGGGTGCAAGTTAAAATGTGGGTAGGTCCAGGTGTTAGCCCAGAGATGATTGGATGCGATAGTGATAAGGCACACACAAAGAGACCCAGAAATTTGTCCGACTACGCAAGATGGAGGATATGATAGCAGTCAATGTTTATCTAGCCGTCCGAAAGAAACATTTGGGACGTCATTAAATATGGGATGAGCAGTGGGAGTGACTCAGCGTGCCCCAGTTCTTGGTTCACGTCCCACGGGGGAGGTCGGTCCGTGAATCGCCAACCAAACCAGGGGCAGAACTTGGCGTATATGTATCCGGATGTACTGCGAACAAAAGCAGTTCAGAGTCCTGAGCATTCAGAGCTGGCCAGATTAGCCGACCATCCTCCTAGTGTGCTGTCTCTCCTGCATCTGGCCGCACACGAAGCATTGAAGCATGCAGTGATACGCCTGCGTAGATGTCAAAGTTTGAATCACGGTTGCCGGCGTTGAGGTACAAGCCACGACAGGATGTTTGGGCGTTTGGGTTGATGGATGGACGGGACGGTATGCACCCAAACTTTTGAGCAAGGTGGGGGTGGGGCCAGAAGCCAGACGGCCTTTTTCCCCCGCTCACCGCCTTTGGTGCTGGAAGCTCATTGGTAGAAAAGAGCAGCATGTTTGGGCAGCACAAAGCGCATCAAATGCCTGCATGAATACATCGAGAAGAGTGCTGGATGGCCCTTGTTTGCCAGGATCGAGTTTCATCTCGAAGATTGCTCCCGCTCAGCTGAATCTTTTTAAAAGTACTTGTATATCTTCGATGATCGGATACCGCACCTTTGTCTCAATTGTGTTGAGACGTGTTTGTGATAAGTTGCCCTGGGCCATGTTTGTGCTCTTCGGAAGCGAACAGTTCTGTATCCCAGGATGGAAATGGCCGACGGTGTTCTTCTCGAACTTGGAAAGGTCTCCAGAACCCATGTAAAATTAAAGCCTGTTTGAGTCAAAACAGCTCCAGGTGACCTCCGAGCCCGTGTTTCATAGATAGCACCTCAATTACACTCCTTGGCTTTATCACTGTTGTTTGACTTGACCTGGGCTCGGAGACTCTTCGGAGACTAGCAGCGTGTCCACCCTACGGAGTAGCGCCGAGATGCGTCGGAACCGGCCGATGGGCTCTGCACTCCGGGCTCTTCAATGTTCGGAGAATTTGCTTGCAAGCTGCCCGACTGAGTATATAGAAGACTAGGATCCAAGACTGCCGCAGTGATACCTGAATAAATCCGCAGGGGATTCAACTGCTCACTATTCCCTCCGTGGATCGCCTAGCAATGCTCAAGTCTCATACGGGTTGTTCTCTGTCACCCTGATCTGGATGCGGTCTCTTTTGGACTCGAAGAACTGGGGATTAAAAGGACCACCGGCTCAGACACGAAGTTTGGGCCCCTGCAAAGACATCAGGCTTCCAGATTAGAGGTCACGTATAGAACGTGGAGTCGACGACCGTTGCGACGCCCATGCAAGTCAACAAGCCGAAGATGCCGGGCCTGCGGAGACCGGATCCGAGACAGGCGGAACCCCGAGCCCCAGACTCAGCCGAGCTCTCCGGTCCGAGTTTCTGAAAAGATTCAATTCCAGAAGGTTAGGGTCGACAGTCGCAGTCCGGCGTCTTTGGAAGCACCATAAATGGCGGACTGACTGAACTTCCTAAGAAGGCCTTCTGGTGCCTGTCAGGAGATGCTCTTTTTTCACAAACCAAAGAATGTAAATGAGACGAATTCAATGACAAGAACAAGATGAAGCAAGATTACTTTCCACAAAAATTACACTTCGTCCATTAACTATTCAACATCTCCGCGCTCGCTTTAAATGATGGTGACTCTCATTTCGATAGTTTGAAAATCTGTGCATTGAGCTGGAGACAACAGGTTTTGAAGCAAGACTGAAACCAACCACTTCTTGCGTGTTCACATTTTTGGTTGCCAGGAAGCTCTTGATGAGTTTGGCAGCGACCTATTTAACCCCTACCACGCTATGCATGCATCTATATACTATGCGGATAGCAAATCTCATAATGGTTATTGGAAAGGGGTCCACAGGCAGCTTAGATGAGAGATCTTTGGTCAATTCAGGTCAATCTCAAAAAGTTCGATGAGAACAGTGCACACATAATATACTTGAAGCTTCATTCTCTTGAACACATGCTTATCGCGTGTCTGTTTATGTCATTTTATCAGAAACATCACCATGCCCTTGAGTCTCAGTTTATGCATATTCCAGCATGCTCTATGCATGTATCCTGCATTTCCCCGCATTGAGTGCGTGGGTCTTGCTGCATCTGACGTCGATGCCTGCCGGCCGTTGCCTGCCAATCATGGCCTGTGGGTCCAGGGTCTTCCAGACAGCAGCATCCGCCCTTCCCTTCCCTTCGCTCCTTACGGCGAGGGAGGTTTTGCTTTTTACTTCGTGTCATGTGGAAGCCATAGCAACTGGAAAAGGGGCTGATGATGGGCCGTTTTTGCATACTATACTGCCAGTACTAGTCACCGGCGCTCAATAACGCTTCTTCTTCCCCGCTGCAAAAGTTGGGAGACCAGTAGGTTGGGAATTGGTGTCTCTCCGCTGTTCGGCTTGTGATCCAGCCAATCGATTCAAGACAACGGGACGGCTGAGATCTGCCAATACCAGCCCTGGTCTTTCTGCTCAGCCTCATCCCCCACTCGTCCGCCGACTGCCTCTCTCTTCCTCCGCTCTTCGGTTGGTGTCCCAACTTATGAAACGCGTTTGTGGAAAACAACAGCCGTGGAAGAGAGGGATCTATTCTCATTAGTGCTCTTCTTGCAACTTGCTTATCTCCCAGACCCCACCACTAGCTGGGAGCTGTACAACTATCGAGCATACTAGTATCAGCAACCACAACTTGCGCCATCACATCCGCTTGCTTTTCGTCTCACGGATCGCCTTCGTCGCCCCAGTCAGACGCCATTCTGTCACGGGTCTGGCTGTTGTCCAGGCGTAACATAACACCCGACAACAAAGACAGCCCGATTAGCCCCGTCTGCTTCAAACCGACATCATGTTTGTCGACCATTCGTGGCCCGACCAGCAGCGCTCGGGCAAGCGGTGTAGGGAAGACGATGTCGATGAGCTGACTTTCGCCCCGGGGAGTACCATTGGGTTTGCGGAACATAGAAAAGTAGGCCTTCTCTTGTGCTTCTACACGGAATGAGCCCTCTGGGTCTAACACGCGTCGCAGAAACGGATCCAAACACTCCCTTTCAGGTCGGCCACGCAATGGGGCGAAGTGCCCAGTTTCCCTCCGTCAAACCCCATTTTTTCGGCAAACGGGGTTTCTACCAATATCACTCCAGTCCCCTCGAGGGATCCGGAGCCCGATCTCACCATGTACGCCGATGAACCAGAACTACCTTCGCAGCGCCCGGCAACCCCCAGCGACATGAGGGACTGCGATGTCGACATGATGGAGATGTCCAGTCCCAGTGCGAGCCAGGGCCAGCCTCAGCCCACAATGGCGGCTCCTCAGCCTTTCCCCAGCATAATGGGCCGTATACCGACACCGATCACCTGCAGCTTCGCGGCTCAAGTACGGGGCCAGAATCGCAACGGAGTACTCGGGGTAATGGCTAGCCACGGAGACGCCCTGGCAACAACGCCTGAGGAACCCAACCCCGCCATGTTTGCCAATGATGTGGGGCCGTTTGGCAACGCGGCCACAATGCGACAGGTCATGGCCGACTGGAACATGGTCCAAGAGAACCGCCGACTCCCCTCACCGATTAGTGAAAGCGGCGCCGAGGACTGTTTGCCCAGTCCACAGATGCCGCTGGACCAGCAACAACCCTCACGAGCCAGCGGCAGTAGTAGCTTAGACCATCTAACCCACGACCATCCCTTAATCGCGAGCCTCCCCCCACGCGCTAGCTCCGCCATGGAAGCCCGCCGACCACACGAAGGCATGCTCTCCGAAAACAACAACCCGAACGCCAACGGCATGGACGTCGAAGGCTCCGCCGCAACGGCCACGACGGCACCGACGACCCCAACACCAACCACACCAACGCTATCCCCCCCCTCAGCAACACAATCATCTTCTTCGTTAACACCAGGCGGCATGAAAAAGGGCCACACACGCTCCAAGCATACTCTCAGCGCGTGGACGGCCCCGCAGCCCGGCATGAAGCGGACGTTCAGCATAGGGTACCGGGCGGACTGCGAGAAGTGTCGGGCCAAAGTGCCGGGGCACTTCAACCACATCATTATCTCCTAGGATGGGGGCGATGGAAGGAGGAGGAGTGTTGTCCAGGGGTCGGAGGATTGGATGTTGCTGGGACCGGTGCACCATCAGATGGGGGTTACGGTTGTGGGGAGGGGAATGATTGGAGAGGAAGGGTGTCCCCTCAAGAAGAGGAGGGGAGTGAGGGTTATGATGAGGGTGGATTAATTCTGATTGGGACATATGGGCGAAATGGGATTGATAGGAATGGGGAATCATGGGCTATTGTTTCACGAGAATGGGTGATGGGATGGTCTCTTGTGATGGGTTTCTTTTCTTGACGGGAAGCATATTTGATTTCGGGTAGCATGATTGGGAAAGTCAGTAACAAGAAGGGACGAAGGTAGCAAGGAGCTACTGACTTCGATGGACGAAAAACAAGTGGGAACATGAAAAGCTAACATCACTGCGACAATAGCGTTGTCAGTCAGCGTCGTGTATACTTGCTGGTACGTGCGGTTGGCGCATTGGGGTGGGCGCAGGAGATGCAGGCATGCTTGGGTTGTAGGGAACATGGTGTGGCTTCTTCCATGTTATGCGAACCGTCATGTTGATGATGAGTGTAAGCGAATAGCGTCATAAGTAATACTACGTTTCATCGCATATCGGAGCATCCGTCTGTTTGTGAGAAGTGGATTTGGAACGAGAGTGTTGGTGACTGACATGTTCCTAGAATCAAGCTCGGAGACCCTTTGCTCCCTCGAGCATCACGATGGGGCAGCAAGGGGCATGTACAAGAACATATATTGTCATAAATAACTAGTATATACAGTGCACAGTTAGATTCCAGTGCCGTACAATCCCCCTTTTCTCCAGGGTCCCTCATGGCAAGTTGTATATGGTACAGCCGACAACCCCCTAATCTTTACCCACCTCTGCCCGACCGCTGCCCCTTTATCTCCCATACCCTCATCAAAGTTTGTTTTACAGTACATGGCAAAACACAACTGATCACTTTGGAGATGGGTTGTGTAGTTGGTTTCCCCCTCCTGGACTATTGATGATGCAACATCTGTCATCACACCAAGCCGGGACTTTATCAAACCTTGCTTATCCCAGCCCTGTGTGGCCTTGAGGGATGCTGGCTAGGTCGTAGATGGTAGCCCTGTAGCTACGCTTCTAGCCTCAAGCCAACGAGCCCGGCGACAACTTAGCCCCAACCCCTGAAGTCTTTACCAAAACCACCCCCTCTTCCCCTCCTTTTTCCCTCCCTCCGCAGCAGCAGCGGCAGCCGCCGCCGCTTCATCCGCCGCCTTCTTCGCCTGTGCCGCCTCCAGGGCCTTAGCCTGCGCGAACGCCCGCTTCTCTTCAACCGCGCGGGCAATATCGCTGTCGCGCACACCCATGTTGCTGTCCTCCTCGCTCAGCGACTCCCAGCCCAGTCGGCGCTGTGCCGGCGAGTCGTCGCCTTCCTCTTCTTTCTTAAGGTTTGAGGTGAGCCAGGCCCAGAGGCCCTTGCTTTCTTGTTCGGGTGAAGCAGAGTTGGTTGGCTGGGATTGTGTTTGGGTCTTGGAAAGAGGCCAGGAGACGGTCTCCGTAACGGTTGGCTTGACGCCACCGGTGCCGACTTTTTGTGTCGCTGCTGATGATGCTGCCGCAGCGGCGGTTTGTGTTGATTTAGAGGCGTCCTTCTCGGCGGTGTCCAGGACCTTGGGCAGGTTGAAGAAGGAGAAGCGCTCGCCGCGCTTGCGCTCCTTCTCCATTTCCTCCTCGACGAGTTTGATCTGGTCCTCGGTGGCGGTGCCCTTGATGTAGGCGAGACGGGCGGCGGCCAGCTCCTCGGCCTCGATTTTCATCTGGGCCTCGACCCACTCGCGCTGCCGCTTCTTGTTGTAGGTGATCATGTCATAAGCCGTGTAGGCCGTTGCGATACCGGCGATCACTGACGCAAGCACGTCGTCAGCGCCCAGACCTCTCACCTCACACAGGACGGAACCAGAAACCAGAGCTAGAAGTGCCCGCCCAACTCACTCACCTGTGAAGCCGACCAAGCTATAGACGGTGACGCGGTGGGCCGTGTCGAACATGCGTCTGCCCATGTCGATTATTCTGTCGACCTTGGACACCTGGGCCTGCCGGGCCCGGAGGTGGGCTGCGCGTAAACGGGCTACCTTCTGCTCTGGCGTTTCGTTGAAGGGAGGAGGGGCGGCGGCGGCGGCGGCGGCGGCAGCTGAGGCAGAGGCAGCAGAAGGAGCAGCGGCGGGTGATGTGCGAGGGGGAGCGAAGCGGGAAGCCCCCGGGACAGCGCCCTTGGAGGAAGCATGGGGGGTGGTGGCCGTGAAGCGGGTAGCGTCTGAGACGCTGCGCGGGGTCGACGACGATGACGAGGGCGGCTGCTGCGGGGGCGCCATTGTTGCGAACTGGACTGGGGTTTGGTCGGTCTAGTGAGATGGGGGACTACCCCAATTGATGCAGAATGCCAGGGCGCAGTTCCCGGCCGAGAGGCTGTTGTCAATGGATGCTGCCGTCGAGTTGCAAATCTCGACTTGGGACTTGGGAGAGCTTCCGAGCCTTTTCCGCTGCAGCTCGGGTCATCACTCTCAGATCAGCCAATGCCAAGCAAAGGTTTTTTGACCCGAGCTCACCACGCCCAAGCTCAGGACCCCACATTATGTGGCTGAACTGTGGCTGACATCAACAACGTTGTGGCGAGCACAATGGCTTTGCGTGGGGTTGCCAAGACCCAAGGCAAAACGAGACCCACTCTTCCATCTGCCTCAGGCCCCAGGCCGGATGGAAATTTTGGCTGGAGCTTGCGACATTCGCCGGGCGCCGATATCACGATCGCGGGGACGACGACGTAACTACCGCCCGTCCAGTCGCCAATTGTAACCACCCGCACAATATGCGCTGTATTCCTAGGTTACGGTCCCCCGCCGCGGCGGCCATCGTGTGCCAGTCATCCACGGCCGCCTCTGCTACCCTCCGCATCCCCGCCATCACTCCCGCCGCAGCCACCCCGGCGACGATCTCTACCCTCCTCTCCTCGACGAACCATTCCCCCTCCTGCTCTTGCCCATTGCATTCCCAGACCGCCCGCAGGTACCTCAGCACGACGCCTGCCCGCCCCGAGCATCAGCAGGAGCAGGCAGCCGCTCAAGAAGAGGAGTATGTCGAGTATCCCTCTCGGCCTCAGATCCAGACCGACCTTGTCATCCCCGGCCGCATTCGCAGCGCCCCGATCTCTGAGAAGATCACCGACGCCACCTACACACCGGCAGAGACGGCCGACGGGCTGGTTGAGATCGGTGGCCTGGACAAGTGGTGGGATGATCCGATGCATTGGGGTGGCCCTGAGGGTCCCGCGCGCGCTGTTGCTGTCGCTGCGCCTCGGTTTGGCCCCGTCCAGCGTATGACGGACCCTGCCTACCTCGAGGCGATCACGAAGCGAGCAATCATCGAGGCCATTGTGCTGGCCAAGTACTTCCACGGCAGCAACGATAAGCGCGACCAGGAGGTGCTGAGGAGGGTGTTCAACGTCTTTGGTGGCAACGACTGGCTGCTAAAGATGATGGAGATTGAGCTTGTTGCGGGCGAGGATGGAGCTGTGAAGATTAAAGATTTCCGGGACGAGCACAGCGTGCGGGATGTGATGAAGGACGCTGTGGCGAAGGCCATCAAGGCTGAAAAGGAGGGCACTGAGGTGCCACGGACAGAGGTTGTGTGGACGCCCAAGTTCAGGGCGAGCACAGCGAAGAAGATGGTTGAGTCTTGGGGCAAGGAGTGGAAGAAGGCGGAGCTGCGGGATCCCATCGTCAAGTTCTATGTGAGTATCGGCCATCTCAGGCCTCTGATAAACCAGTCTGCTGATTATGATTCCCACAGGCCGCCAAGCGCATCCAACAGCTGACAGGCCACCGCATCCCCGATGGCAAGTTGCACGGCTACAAGACCATTGAGGCCCTACTCAGGCACCTCGTCGACCCGCCTAAGGCCAAGAAACTCTTCGAAGTCGTCCAGCAGAAGGGCGTCTTCAACGAGCTACCTAACGTCAAGGTTTTCCCCAGAAGAGTCACCCCTATCGACGAGGAACAGATGGTGGGTCGCTGGAAGGTCATCGTGCGGGAGCTCAAGAAGCGCGAACTGCCCATTATCGGCCACGAGCATCTCGAGGGTCCTGTCGAGCAGAGATGGATTACCGGCAAGAACAATGGTATGGGTCGGTAAAAATTGTTCTGTGGGCATTGATGCGATGTTCTGGGACGTGTATACCCTGTGTACCATGTATAATGTAGACTTGACTGTGCTGTTCTGTGTATATGATGATTGTGATCACTTAGATGTGCAGGAGTTGATGTCCGTTGGGCTCTTCAATTTCAGGGTTAACTGTGGGCTTGGTTCATGTGACTCAGGGTTGGCTATGAGTGCGGGGTCAAGGGTCTGTTGCTTGAGCAACTCAAACTCAACTGCAGCTTCATCCCATGAACTTCTTTCACACAAGCCTGCCGTGCACATCTTACTTCGCTGTTCTGGCTCGTGTGAAGACCAATATTGAGTTTCTGTATAACCTTAGAATTGCCATAAAGTTCTGTTTCCCAGTAGGAGAGCGCACAAATAACTCCCTCTTCTTTATTGCCAAATGTTTGGGTTGGAAGTTGGCTGACTGAAGCGTTGATTTAGAACCCAGATGAACAACATCTGCCATGGCGTGGACTAAGGACAAAATTTCAGACCTCCTGAATGGCCGGATCAGCGTTCCTGAAGGCCAAGATGAGAAGTCATGGAGGACAGATCAGCTCAAAAATGTGCTCCAAACGGTCCAACAAGGCACTGCAGATGGCCAAGCTTCCATCATCGAGCTGCTCGCCAACGCTGCAAGAGACCGTATGGCCGCCCCTGCTCACTTAGCCTGGAGCTACATGGCTAATTTCTGCTATTTCAGAGTCATGGAGGTCAGCTCTTGGAGAATCCGGACTGATTAACTTCGTCCTTGACGTCGTTTCAGCTGATGGCCCCTTGGCGCCTGATCACCCCTTGAACAAGCAAGTCCTCCGTTTCCTTGGCAATGGTTGTGCCGACAATGGTATGTATAACTCGTGATCATGCTATTATAACTCCCCCCCTCTCTTCCCCCAAGAAGTTCACCATGACTAATAGACACTCAGAGCCAAACCGTGCCATCATTGAGAAGACAGGCAAGCTACCTGCCTTTATTCTCAGGTGCCTGAAGGAGGAGTCGTTGATGCCGTTCGCGTGTATTGCTGCGCTGAACTATTGCCTCGACTATCGTAAGCTTACCAGTATCGACTATATCAGGAATATGTAATAACGTCTTTCAGTCCCGGCTCAGTCACAAATGTCGGCATATGGGTTGAGCAAGGCTCTGGTAGATATAGTGTCTGGCGACCGCCTGAAATGGTGTCTGGAGGGCCCCTTGCCTTCATTATCGCATATCATGACGGTCTTGGAGTTGCTCAGCAACCAAGGTATGTCCAAGCGCATTAAGACAATCACATATCAGGGGCTAACCTCAATCCAGACCACGAACCCTCAAAGGCCTATCCCGACACACCCTCTCAACTCCTCAAACTCGCCACTAGCGACAGATACGACGCCGACCTGGACTCCTTCATGGAAATCTGCTCTCCCGCCCTCGCCTATCTCACCAGCTCGCACTTCCAAACCCATTTCCTCTCCTCTCAAAACCTTATCCTCATTGAAGAAACCTTCACCCAGCTCTACACCCGTTTCGACACCTCCGATATTGACGAAGACACCGCTGCCCAACTCAAACAAATTGGCGAGGCCTTCCTAACCGTCTTTGCCGACCTTTCTGCCCTTCCAGATTTCTCAACCGCCTGCTCGTTGGACAGCCAGCCTGGCAGGACACTTGCAAGTTGGCTAGAATCCTCTCAACCTCCCTACCTCCAAGCAGCAGCATGCCTAGTCCTAGGCAACCTCTCACGCTCAGACGAGTCGAGCATCGCTCTTCTGCCCAAAGTTCAATCCTCTCTGGTCGGCATCCTCATCCGCATGATCCCCTCGTCCCAATCCCCAACTGATATTAGCAAGCCCACCGGCTGGTCCCCCATCCAACTTACCCACGCAGCACTCAACTTCGCCAAGAACCTCGCCATCCCGGCAGCCAACAAACCTTCGCTCGGCGCAGCCCTCCTCGATCCTGTCCATCCAATCTTGCCCCGTCTGTGGTCCTCAACGCGCACCCAGCCCCAACTCCAATTCGCCGCCGTCTCACTCACTCGCCTGCTGCTGGTCAACTGCCCTTCTAACGTCACTCTCCTCTGCACCCCGTTAGAGGCCAATAACAACAACGGACCCAGCACCCTTGCCTTGTTGGTTAGCGCCTCAACCTCGGCCGACGCAGACCCAATTAAACATGAAGTGTCTCGCGCCGTGGCGACGGTTTGTCGGGCTCTGCACTCTCCCAACACAAACACTACTTCTCCAGTCCTCAACCCCTCTTGGAACTGGGGGGCGTCAGACGCGCCATCCCCGCTTGCAGCGTTCTACACTACTCATAGTGCTCACATCGTAAATGCTCTACGTCACCCGCTAATGCAAACACGTTTCCCTGCTCTCAGGGCAGATGTGATTTTCACATTGGCACTCATGACCCGATCCTCGGAAGAGGGGGCGAAGGTTGCGTTGAGGGTGTTCTTGCCACCGAGTGAGCCGCGGGAGGGTGTGGAAATGGATGAGAAGGCAAAGAAGAAGCAGGAGAAGGAGAAGGCTGAAGCGAAGACATGCTGGCTGGCTTTGGCGGAGGTTATTCTCGGAGCAGACGAGGCTAAGAAGTTGGAGGGGTTGTTTTTGTTTGGGGATACGAGTGCTCAGGGTAGTGAAGATCGAGGTGAGGATAGTAAGAGGGAGGAGAAGGACGGCGATGTGTCAGTCATTCAGGTTGGCATGGATGGGCTGTCACTCTCACCACAGCAGATCGACATGCAGGCTCAGAAAGAGCAGCCGGCACATGCGGTCAGGATGAACCGGGAGAACGGGTTGGTATTGCTGGCGGAGCTGTTTAGAAGATTCACTGAGGAATTGGCCCTTCTCAGAAAGACGATCGAGACGCTCCTGACCAAGGGTGGCGAGCTTGTCGTCAAGGATCGCCAAGAACAGAGTTAGTTCTAGAGACATACATGTTCCCCGTAGCATGCACAGCAGTAGCTGGAATGCAGCAGTTTGATGCAATCATAAACCCATAATTATTGCCCTCAACGCCTCAATTCGGTGTGGCCATCAGTCATGCCTTTTCCTGTCCATTCATCTGCGAATGCTCTAGCGGCACATTCCTATGATGCGTGTAATCGTTCTGAGCCCTGTTCTGAGTGGGAATCCCTGAATACTACACGGCCATAGGTGAAAACCATGTTCCTCGCCCAGGCAACCAGGAAAAGCAGAAAGCAGACCAGACCAGACCAGCCAAACGAACACCCGCACCGATCCGACGCCACCAACCCGACGACCCAACTAAACCGTTTATTTCTTGTTGGCCTCGGCCTCGGCCTTCTCCTTCGCACGCTTCTCCCGGACACCAACCAGACGGGCGTCCGACCGCGCCTTCCGCAGAGCGCGGTAGGCACCGCCCTCGATACCGGCGGGGATCTCGCTCTTGGAGATCTCGGTGAAGCCGGGGGCAAGGGGCTGCTCGACGCCGAAGGAAGTGCGCAGGCTGGTGGTGGTCTCGGCGGTCTGCTGGTCCTTGGGGGTATCGGCCTTCTTGGGCTTGTTGGACTTGCGGGGGAAGAGGATGAGGCGGGCCTTGTAGTCCTTCAGGCGCTGGACATTGGCAGCGAGGCTCTCCTCAGAGAGGTTCTTGCGGCGGTGGTCGACAGCAATGCCGATGGTGGGGGCAAGGAGACGGGGAATGCCAGCAGCCTATGAAACTGGTCAGAACTGGCCTTTCCTTCGAGATAACAGGCTCCAAGAGCCGCGGAAAACAATATCGTACCTTCAGCTCCTCAAGAGTGAAGCCGCGGCCCAGACGTGTCCGGCGGTTGTACTTGACGGTGCTACACTGCAATTAGACTCCTCTTCTCCGTCTCAATCTAAAAAAAAATCGGGGCTGACTAACGGGCAGCGGACAATCGGGCGGAGCTTGTCGACAGGGCGGGGGGCGAGGGCAGCAGCCTTCGCACGACGAGCCAGACGGCGGGTGACCTTCTTGCCGGGCTGTTTTCGATTTCCTCACGTCAGAAAATGTGTCCCAATCTCATCGGCTTGCTGCCGTTTTTGCGGAGTTACCGACCTGGTCGAAGTGGCACCGCACACGCCGCTGCCAGTGCTTGCGGAAGTCTGAAAACGTCGAGTCAGTCCTGCTGCGTTGTCTTTTGGGCTCATCGCTCTTCTTCGTCGGAGGGGCGCTGCTCACGGTTGTTCGGAATCTGCTGGTTATGCTTGATCGCCTGTATTACGAAATCTTGTCAGAATCAACGCCTTTACAACAGCAACAATCGCATCGCCAGCGTTTCGAGCAATGTGCGACTCACCATTGTGCCGGTTGTGGATCAAGCCCCTCTGGTCCCTCTGGTTGTCGAAAAGAATCACCGGTCGTGAAGCGGAAGCAATTTGGAGGTCGCTCGGCAGGAGGAGCTCGCGCCAAATTTTTGGCAGGGCTTGGAAACCCTATGAGGGCAGTGGGGAACGCTGATTCGTCGTTGTCAGTATGGTGGGGTCCAAGAACCCTGCAGGGTTCTTGGAACTAGCCAGTTGGCGGCAGCTGTCGTTCCCGCTGTCGGACTGCACACACCGTACCTTAAGGATGTCAGGAACACCAAAGGTCTCTGATGCGCTTGGCAAATTCATCTCGCTAGGAGCTCAGCTACTTGAGCACGTGTATCGACGGCTGGGTCTCACATAATCGGGACTAATTACAAGTCTTAGGCCCTTTTATGTCAAACCTCATTTTTATGCAAAAATTGTTCTGTACCTGACCCGTATTTTGGAAGTGATCTCATCGACACAACAAGCCCTCTTCTCAATCATTTTCAAAAGACGGGGTCCACAATCAGCATCGGACTTTTTGATTGGTCATGCCTCAGGAACAACCACTGAACAACACTTGAGCACACATATCATCGATCTCGTCTTCTGTTCAGTCAATTACTCACATTATCGGCATTCCAGATGCCTCTGGTGCAACCTCACCGCAGAGACAGTCTTACAGTTCCAAAGTTCTAAGCCTCAATGTCTTTAACAACCTCGCAGAAACCGATAATGAACAACCAATTATCCTAACCAAGATATCCAAATCCAATATCAACTCGTGGTAGACCCTTTCCTTAGTCTCAAAGAATCCATTTTCCTCATATCAGTTTGTTCTTCCACAAACCCATTGATCAAGCCCGTTCGAGGATTACGGGAAACCCCCCCCGCAGGTACCACGCCGCTGCCCTTCATAGACAGCCTCGACAACGCCCTATGCACCTTGTCGTAGTCACCGAAGAACTCATGTATCCGCACGTCCATCCTCTTATCCCCCTTCTTCAGGCCATGGCCCAGAGTCACGCCCCAAACGCCGTCAACCAGGATGGCATGAGCATTTGGATCCGAATCCCTTTCCAACAGCACCGAGTACACAGGCCCTGTGTATCTGACCGGCCTGGTTGAGACATCCTTAGGGAACACCCACCGATACCCATCACCACGTCTCACCATGATGGGATGCCACGGTGTAATCATCAACCCAGTGAGACTACTTCCACCCTGACCCTTCGATCCCCCAACCAAACACATAATCTCCCTTCTCAACTGGAACCTCACCACAGCAACCACCCTCCTAGGCCCCCTAGGAGTCAACACCCACATACCAGCCCTCAACCTCCCAATCCTAACCCATTTCCTCTCCCATTCGACACCAACCTCATTACCACGACACTTTCCTCCCGCCGGACGCACCACAACCGCCACCCTCGCCAGCCCTGCAAAGCACCCAGCACAAGGATTGTTATAAATGCTCATACTCGCAATCCCGCTCGTGATACCGTCGGGATCTGCCGTCCGCGGCCTGCTACCTTCCGGCGGCGGGAGCGAGTCAAAGATCTGATCCAACCTATCCCGACACGCCTTGAACAGGGGGCTCTCGCTGCCAAAGGCTTGGGGGCCAAAGTCCTTGAATGTGTTGCACACCTGTCGCGCGTAGGCACCCGCAAGAGATGGGAGGTAATGGATGCCCCAGCGGGAGTAGTACTCTTTGCGGGTGATGGCCAGGGCTATCTGGCCGGTCCAGGACGACGAGGGGCCGGAGATGAAGTCGTCTAGCGAAATGGGGGATTGAGTTTGCTCAGGGGCAGGGATGGGACCGAGAAGGTCGAGGAAGAGGGGTTTGCAGAGGGGGCTAAGGGTCAATTCAGTTGAATCTGAGGTGTTGTCTGTGCTCTTGGTAGGGGGATAGACGGCGGTCTTGCGCAGGAAAGCCGCGATATCGCGGACCTTCTGGGCCTGATCGTCGGCTCCTTCGAGCGAAAACCCTAAGGGATTATGCTCCAGCTCGGCATTGAGCGGGAACAGAGACCCGAGGAAGCTGATGAGCGCCGACCGGGATATATGGTAAGCGATCTCGTTCGGCTCCAGCGACAAGGTGTGTTTTTCTAGAATGTTTTTCTGCGTAGACTCCGAGAAGATGGTCGAAGTGAACTGCTGCCACTGCAGCCCTACGGTCACAATGGGAGCCTGGCCGGTCGCCTCAGCACGCTTGTGCAGTAAGGCTGCGCCCTGGGCTTCGCCGCCGTAGCGCAGGTAGATATCTTTCGATTGGCCGTACTGGATGTTGCCCAGGCTGATGGTCAGCTGAGACAAGCAATCGGGGACGTCACCGCCGAGTGTAACCGGCGGCTGCTTGTCGACTGCTTCGCCCGTCGTCTCCTCCAGTTGCAAATAGGTTGGGTAGGTTATATGCAACTTGGCGTTGTTGGCGACAGTTGATTGGAGATTGGCTACGGCGTGGATGAATGCGGTGCCCTTTTCGCTGTTAATACTACGTGCGACGGGAGAGAAAAGATCAAAAATTTACAGTTATTCATGGGGGATGGTGCTTACAATCATGCCCGCATCGGGAATAAAAGAGTAGTTACCGCCACCAAATTCGGCCAGGGACTTCAACAGCCCAGATCGAAGGTAATAACCAAACCCAAACGTATGGATAGTTGCGGGGAGAGCTCCCATAGATTGCAGCTTCGGGATGTACCCCTGAGGAGGACACATGTGGTTCGGTTGACCGTCGGTGAGGACAAGAACCACTGGCAACCTACCGCTGTGTTTCGGCTTTCCCTCCTCATCCCTGAACAGGTTGAGACTGTCGCGAAGCCCATGCCACAGGTTCGTCATGTCTAGTGGGACCATCTCCTTGATCTTCTTGAGCGTGGCACTCTTGTTCTCCGGCGTCATGTGTGTAAGGGGTTGGAGAACCTGCAGAATTTGACGGTAAAAATCATATCCGTAACATTAACGTTGAGAAAGAGTGCTCATACCTTGCTCTGAGAAGCAAATGTCACGATGCCCAATCGATCCTTTCCATCGAGCGTTTCGATAATGGTCCTGGAAGCATGCTTGACCAAGTCCAAAATCGACAAGCCCAGGTCTTCTACGATCCCAGTTTGTGTAGCCGGGGCAGGAGCTTCGTCGTACATGCTGCCTGACACATCGATACACAAAACCAAGTCGCAGGGTGTTGCAGCAGATGGAGTACTGCCAGCAGCCGGCTCTTTGGGCGGCTGGATCTTTACGATCAATCCATCTTCGGTCGGAAGAGGATGGATTTGGACCGAGATGTTCTCCTTTGGACGTTCAGGAAGTGTCTCAGGAGGAAGATTCTTGGGTTTCTTGCTGCCGAAGCCGAGGACCATTTCTGAGTGTTTTTCGTTAAATTCTTTAAAGGAACTGGTGTCTTTCTGATGCTGATGCTTAGAAGAGTCGCTGTTGCTTTGTTCCTTAGTTCTAGAAGACTTAAACCATGGAAACTTGATCTTGAAGTAGGCCATGACGATGAGGATTCTGGTGTATATGAACAAATTGGCACGGCAGGTGACTTATAGGGCGTATAAGTGATTAGCAATTACTGATCAGGCGCACCCCTGAGTCCCTTAACCTGCGGCGATGCGAAGATTTGTCCAAGGGTGCGTTGCCAATCAATTGAGTAAAATAGTCACGACACCCATGACGATGTGTATATGGTTCTTTGCCTCCCCGAAGACCTTGGTCTCTCTCATTTAGGGGTAAGCAGACAGGCTACGAACTGTCTTGTGAGATCACCTCAGCGACCCTTAGGATCGCCGTCGGAGTTGCTCGAACCAGGCGTTTTCAAAGGCATTCTCTGCGACATGCTGACCAATCAGATGCCGAGTGGCTTGTCTCGGCCGTTACTGGCAGCCGCTCGAGCAAAGTTTAGCTCGGCACACAGCCTCGTCGGTACGACGCAGATGCGACCAGTAAGATGGGGGACAAGACCCTCAGCCAGATGTCAATCTAGGAGGTCTTGATGAACCAACGTCAAAAGCCTAAGGGCTGCGCAGAGACTGCCAGTTGAGGTGGATGAGGTCGATCCAATGCGTTGGATCCTTCTGCATCCGCAGCGTAGTTACTATTATTATCCACGAGGCTCTGCATAGGGCTGAGGATCTGGCTCAAAAATTGGAGTCAAAACCATCTTCCTGCGATGAAGTCAAACCTACCCTACGGCTGATATGTTAATCCTTTCTCCGCCATATACAACCTCCATGCCATTTTCTCTCTTGGTCTGATCTCCGATGAACGCCACGACTCAGACCGCTTCATCGCCGCGGAAGACCCAAGATCACGACCATGTCAAGAAAGAGGCGCATCGCTATGCAGCCTTGGAATGGGCGTAGAGAGCTCGCAGGATGCCTCTCGGACGGGGGTCTTGATAGGATCGTTCGCCTTGATGAGCCCTTTCATCGGCTCCATGGCTAACAGCAGACAACCTTGTCCGCCCGGAAGGACCTAACGGCAGAGGAAAAGAGGGTCTAAAGGATGGCAGGCAGACCTGGAGGCATCCAAGTCACGGGGACAGAGGCATCGCGCGATCAACAAGCTAGACGGTGCTTGCCCGCGATCCGAAGCCATCGGATATAAGGTGCAAGATTTTAAATTGCGAGCCGCTCCCTCTCGGCTTAGGCGGAGGACAAGGCTCTTTCCGTTTTCGAAGAAATGCGTTCGCGGGCTGCCCTCGAACGCCATGTCCGCGAAAAGGCCAACGTCCAACGGGCTGCAGGGACCTCCAGTGGTGCTGCAAGCAACCGATCATAGACCCACAGCTGCCCCATCTCCCCACTTTTTCCCCGGAAGATTCCAGTGTGACCCCCACATTTTACTGCGCGACAGACCTCCCAACCGTGAAAGCACCACGTGAAGTGCCAGGAGCAGTCATGCGGGTACTCATACCGGGAATGTGCTGCCCGCGCCAGAAGGCAAATCTTAGCAAATGCGTAAACCTCATGAGAAACGCTCTCATTGGAGACGTCAAGGGCATCTTGAAGTTTCAGCCAATGGATGACGCGCGATAGGAAAGGGGCAACCGTGCGCCCAGCTCACAAGCTTGCTTGTGTGACACTGTGCGAAGCTCTGGCCTTCATCTGGTCTTACTAGGTCAAACTGACTCGGACCTCTCACGCATCTCATCCCGCGCGATCGGGACGCGATGGAGAGAGATTGGCGAATCGCCTTTTGTGAAGGGGCGCTGGGAGAGGATGACAAGACGAAAAAGCATCGGTTTCGTCGTCTAAGACCCATGTCTGAGCTCGAGATCAGACGTCGCCACTGACGCCCGACATGAGTGCATACTGCTGTGTAGGTGCAAGTGCGAGCGGGTTGTGCAGAGTGACCGACGGCCAAGATGTAAATGGCATCGTGTAATGTGTTGCACTTCGATGGGCCTATAAAGCCCCTTCAATCCCAGCTCCTGCCGGTTTTTTTTTGTTTTGTTTCTCTTCCCACAGTTTGCCAGTGCGTAGAATCAAGCTGTCCACCGACCCTTCCTCTTTGTCCACACAACCCATCATTCCAGAGAAGAGACACTGCAACCTTTCTCCCATCGGGTACAAATTACCACTTTCCATCGACGTCATCAACCACTCGACCACAGCTCTTCTTCCACACTACCCCGCGTAACAACAAGCCCGTCGCGAAGTCGACGACCTCCACTCTCACTGCTACAACCTGCTTCCAACAGCCACCACAAGTAAAGACACTCATAAACCAGAATGCCGGCCTACCAGCCTCGCTGCTGCCACTGTGGTGCCATGCTGGTCATCAGCACCAGCTGCGCGTTCTGCCGCCATAAGCAGTGCACCGACTGCATCTAAGTCAACCCCCGAGAGTCTGGGTGCTCTGTGACTCGAAGAAACTTGCACGGCTTTGACTCGACCGACAAAGCCAACGATGCGCGACTCTTTGGGCATCGTGCGGCCTTGAGAAAGCAAGATGATTCATGTTGGAGGGAGTAAACTCTCATCTACCTACCGGCAGTCCATTTCGACTCGACAAGTTTCACTCTTTTCTGTTCGACGTGCGAATGCAAAACCAATCGTCCGCTGAGCAGCTATGAGCCGAATTTCTTCCTCTATTAATGAGGTCGGTCAAGGCCTTGCAAGTTCACGAATTACAACAGCACATCCATATCAGAATTTTTTTTTTTCCCTCGTAATTGTTTTACTGGGTTTTCCTTTTACGGTGTTGTATTCTATTCACAAGAACGGACTGGAACTGGGCGGGAGGTATCATGAACAACCATTTCGGAAACGGCGGCGGCGTTTTTTATGGTATGAGTATCATCACATCTGGCGTGGGAGGAATTTTCGCTGCTTTTTTTTTCGTCGTACATGTAATGGTTCACTCATTGATACTCGGGTCTTCGAGAGGGTGGAAAGGAAACCAAGGAAGCATGAATCTGTGCATGGTTCCCTGGGAAGTCTTGCGGGAACAAGGACGACCGACGACCACTGCGGTAAATTGCAAAGTTTGCCTTAGTGATCGGTAGTGACCGTCAATACGACCAATTTACCTACTGTACAATGACTCTCCTGTCGTCATACGACTGCTTCAGATGTGGGATGGGTGTCTGAGTCTCGGAGGATGAGGAACTCTCGGCATCTCCGGATCAATCATCGGAGTGCCTCACAGAATGACCATCTCAGAGATGTCGTACGGCGTCGTCGATGTGGGTGCCCCTCATTCGATGACGTCTATACATGCAGATCACGAATCATCCAACTCGCCATAACGACTTAGGTAGACAGGAAACCCATACCCATTCCTACCATCTCTGACCAAATATTTACATAAGAAGCCGAAATCGATCGACACTCAATCCTACACATCCCTTACTCCCTAACAAAGACACCAGCCATACCCATCCCCGTACCAATGCACATGCTCACAACACCAACCTCACCCCCCGTCCTCCCCAGCCCATGCATCAGCGTAGCCACCATCCTGGCACCCGTCGCACCCAGCGGGTGTCCCAGCGCAATCGCACCACCATCCGGATTCACCTTGCCCTCCTCCCACGCCTTCTCCAGCCCCAGCTCCCGCACGCAGTAGATCGCTTGGCTAGCAAACGCCTCGTTGATCTCCCACCGCTGCACGTCATTCGTGCTCAACCCGAACTGGTTCAGCACCTTGGGTATCGCGAGGGCAGGTCCGATGCCCATCTCGTCAGGCTTGCAGCCGACTACCGCAGACCCGACAAACTTGCCGATGATGCTGTCTGTTAGGCCGAGTTGCGCCGCCGTGCTGCGGCGCATGAGCAAAGTGGCGGCTGCGCCGTCGGAGACTTGGCTCGAGTTACCGGCTGTGCTTGCGCCTGTGGGCTTGAAGGCGGGTTTGAGCTTGGCGAGGGATTCCAGAGAAGCATTGGCCCGAATACCGTCGTCAGCGGTGACAGTGATGGTCTTGGGGTCGCCGACGGGCTTGCCCTCCTTGTCAACCTCTTGAAAGCGGGTCGTGACGGGGACGATCTCGGTGTCGAACCAGCCGTTGTCGCGGGCGCGGGCAGCCCGCTTATGGGACTCGACCGCGAAAGCGTCTTGGTCCGCGCGAGACACGCCGTACCGCTCGGCAACGTTCTCCGACGTCAGGCCCATCGGCATAAGGCAGTCCAGAGCGTCCTGGTTAGGCGACTGCTTCAGCTCAGGCCAGACGTCGACGGGGATGGCGCGGGTGCCGTAGTTGCGCGTCATGGACTCCATTCCCGCACCAATGCCGACGTCGATCATCTCGGTCTTGATCTGCGCGGCTATGAGGGTAATGGCCTGTAACGACGACGCGCATGCGCGGTTGGCGGTATATAGCGACGTCGAGTTGGGGAAGCCGATGTGGTTTATGGCCATGCGGGCGGCCTTGGACCCGCCCAGCTCGTTGAGCACGACGCCGACGGCGATGTCGTCGATCTTGGCCGGGTCGAGCTGCGGGTGCTTGTCGAGGGTGGCGCGCAGGACGACGGAGAGGAGCTCCTCGGGAAAGGCGTCCTTCAGCTGGCCCTTGTAGGAGCGGCAGATGGGCGTGCGGAGAGAGGACACGATGACCACGTCGGTCGGGGCCTTGGCCAGTACGGCCTTGATGCCTCTCGGGAGGGCGCTCATTGTGATGATGTTGTGAGGAGGTGGTTAGAAGGTAGGCTGGGTTTGTGTAACGTGCCTGTCGAGGGCAGAATGGTGTTTTGTATGTGTATGTGCTGGACGTAGTAGACCGTAGACTTCGGCAGTTGATGCGGTTCCCGCTCGAATCTCAAGTGCACAACAAAAAGGGCCAACCCCTCGATTAAAACACCCACAACGCCTCAGGGGGTATCTCGAATGGCTTCAAAATGAAGAATCTCAAAAGAAACAAACAAGAGTCAAAGAAGAAAACTCGAGCAATCACCCAAAAGAAAGAAAAAAAAAAAGCCCACCCTCACCGGCCGGCACACGCCCATCCCCTCGGGATAACTCACGGCCGACGAAGCCGCCGGGCCACTGGGAGCTGGATCCTTGGAGGCATTGGAGTGGCATGCGGCACGCGGCATGTGTCGGCAGTGGGGGCGGGGGAAAATCACAGATCCGGAGGCGAAAGGGTGCAGCGGCATTGGGTATCGGCACCGCGTGGTCTCCACTCGAATAGTCCTTGAGGATGGGAAACTCGAAGCCGGATCCTGGGAAGTTACATTAACATTTGTGGGATTTGGTGGTTTCTGTCCTTTCTCCACAATGCGATATCGGGGTTGGTGTGGGGGAGATGGGGAAATGGAGTAGTGTCAAGTTTGCTGTTCAACACCATAGATTTTGACAAAAATGAATGCGATGATCTTGAAATCAGCAATGCTAGTGTCATAGGGTAGTAAGTCTTCTACAATACAGTAGCACTCTTATAGGCTCAGATAAAATAAGGCCCATTCACATTGCGAAAGTAGCCATAGCCTTGTGGTCATGGAACTAGCAACTGGCACCATTAATCAAAGTCCGGGGAAAAAAAATCCTTCATTTTTGAGAAATCTTTCACAAGCCCAAACCTGCTTAATCCCAGACACCCATCCAACGCCTATACTAGCCATCAAAGCAAAACGAGAGCAAAAGCAATTTTTTTTAAAAAAATAAAAACACCGCAAAATGCCCGCCAACACTACCTCACAATTTCTATTCCATCACTCCCGCCCATAAATCCCCAATCCAACCCTCCTCTCCCCCGAATGCGGATGCGAGATTGGGTCCCCCCTAAGCCCACCAACCTCCCTAAGCCTCTTAGTCGGGCTCATGAGCGCCCTCTCCCTAGCATCCGCACCCCCTCCTTCTATCCCAGCATCATGACTCAACTTCCTCTTTGCCGGACTGCTCGAAGCCAACGGCGCCGCAGCCGAAGTCGACAGACCGCTCTTATTCAGCCCGCCGAAGAGTTTCGCCTGGAGCTTCGCCCCGGAGCCGGAGGCTGTCATCGCTCCGCCTGAGGAGGTGGTAGTATTGGCGGGCGTCGGGTCGCGCGACTGGGCGACTTCATAGCTCTCGCGAGGATCGCGACGGAGCATTTCGGATGCAGCTTGGCTTGCTTGGCTTTCGTATACTTCGACGTCGTCGGCCATGGAGGCGCGGCGGCGTTGGTTGGGGCTTTGGTCGACTCGTTGGTGATGGGGGTGAGGATGAGAGTGTGGAACGCCTCCGCTACTGCCTGCACCACGAGAGGCGAAGGATTGTAGGGCCTGGCGGGCTAGCTCCTGGTTATCCTCGGCTGAAATGGTGCTCTCCCTGCTCTTGCGGCGTTCACGACCTCCGCGGGGAGTAGCTGGCGTCTCGGGGATGAACCGTGCGTTGCGGTAAGCAGGCTCAGTTTGCGGAATGAGATCAACGGATGGTAGCAGCCCACCTCGACCATCACTCCGGGTCTTGGAAACAGGAGTGCTCGGAAGTGAGGACGTGGACTGCACGTTGCGTGTGTGCTTGGCGCTGCTGCCCACGCGGGCGGCACCGGGCCTCTGGGACGTCGACGGCGTTGACGGAACGCTGGGGTCGTTGTTGACATTATTATTATTGTCCTGGCTGAGTGCCTGCAGCAGGACGGCGAAGCCTTCGCCGTTTTGGTGCTCCCGGTGAGTCTCCCGCTGGACAGCCGACCTAGGGGTCTGCCGGGGAGTGGCCCGGTGCTGTTGCGGACTAGCCGCCTGTTGATGGGCCCGAGAGCTGCTGACGGCGCTGTAGAACATGCCGCCAGGGCTGCAGAGGATGTGAAAGTGCTCGCGGTTCTCGCGGATCCTGTTGAGCAGGATCTCGCGTTCGTCCATGAGGCTCGCAATCTCGTCTTGGTTCTGCTTGAGGATCTTCCGTGCTGCCTTAAGCTTCTTCTGAAGCAATTCTATCTCCTCCAGAGCCCGCTCATGCAACACCTTCAGCTGCAGGTACTTGACCTGCGCCGACTCGTTGGCCGCGATGAGGTCCTGGCGAGCCTGCCTGGCATATTCAGCCTTCTGCAGCACCTGAACCTCCTTCTTGGTGATTTCGTGCTCGACAGCAGCCCGCTTGCTGTCCTCCTCAGCCCGCAAGCTGAGCATATTATACTGCAGCTTGTGGTGGGCAGCCTCCATCTTATAGTGGGCGACCTCAGTCTTCAACCGAGCCTGCTCGGCCAAGCTGGCCTGCAGCATGCTGCGCAGGTCCTCGACTGACGCCTCTGCGATCTGAGCCGGGGTCGGTGCGGCAAATTCGGGAGGAATACTCTCTCTCTTGAGGCCATTGGGCACTGTGGTCGCCGGCGGCGAGAAGATCCCAGCCCGCTGCGAGCTAAGGTATGTCATAGTATTTGCGGGAGCAGCTTGTCCGGTCATTCCAGCGATCTGAGAAGACGGCGGCGGGGTCTGGGAGGACGACAAGACAGATGCGGCACGCGCAGCGATGGCAGGAGCTGCAGCGGGGTTTTCTTGAGGCTCGGACTTGAAGGCAGAGGGGTGATGGTCGAGCGGGGAGTTAGGGGCTTCGGTGGGGGGGATGCTCTGTTGCGATGAGGAAACGACGGATATGTCGTCTCGCTGTGAGGAAGCAGAAGCAACCTCTACCCTCAGAGCAGCCTGCTGCTCCTCGTCAGGGATGCTGCGGGCCACCTGGGCCGACTGTTCGGAGTCCGACGACATGGTCTGCGATGCGGATGGCAATGGCGCAGACAGAAATAAGATGGACGGGATAGCGAGCTCAAAAACAAGCAATTGAGATCAAGGTTTACGGTCGGTACGGAGGTGAGCGTGGTTCAAGCAGACCTTCGTAGAGTCGCTGATGCGCGATCAGGGTGAAGGAGG
>Ga0065720_1019414_pt1 | contig 26451 bp, 10 predicted proteins | sample Thericmetagenome_FD_59107 | JGI IMG/M metagenome (GOLD analysis project Ga0065720, IMG submission 59107) | Thermophilic microbial communities from the Joint Bioenergy Institute, California, USA of rice/straw/compost enrichment - eDNA_2 v2... | ecosystem: Engineered > Solid waste > Grass >... | reverse complement strand
TTTTTTTTTTTTTTTTTTTTTTTTTTTTTTTTGGGCCTGGAAGAAGCTTTAAGCAGCTAATGAACATCTGATAAGTGGCATTGCTCCTGTTCGTGCGATTCCGATGCCACACCCGAGGTAAAACAACCGTGGGTGCATAATCAATAATTGAGCAATCACCGATGCTGAAAGGCTGGAAGGCCGAAAGGCAGACAGTCAGCCTCTTTCAATCACACTACGAAGTGAGCTGATTGAACTTTATACTCTGATATTGGCCCCTCCAAGGAGCGATGTCGGTGGGCTGTCTAGACAAGGCTGAGTGGCAGATCATGTGAGAATATCTTCCGATAGATTGTTGTTGCAAGGCTGTAGAGATGGTTGCGTGCATCAGTCGAACATCCTCACCAACCGCGAAGCTGTACAATGGAGAGACATATAACTCGGTCGAACTAAAGAGAGAATGATTCGTCGTTTAATTTCCTGCACTAGACTTGCACAGTTCTCTTCATTCATCCGGCTCTAGGCATCTTCCGGGATCAAACCACGTATTTGTGCTGCTCATAATCATCCTGTCTCTGGTGTCCCTTGTGTTGGCAGTTGGGGATATCCCTTTCCTTGGACTGCCGTGTCCATGTGACACTGATCCTATGGTTGGACTTGTTTCTTGCTCCGACCATCGTGCCTCTTTTAGCTCTGAAATCAAACTGGTAGTCAGCTGTCGAATAGGAATGGAAGGAGAATTGCAAACTGCAGCTGCTGAAGGGTTCGCTCGGTGGGAGGGGTTGGAATGAAGGGAAGCTAAATGTCCTATTTTCGAGTGGTAAAGTGCCAGAGGAGCCGGAAATCTTCGAATTCAGAGCTAGAGGTAGCTCTATGTAGAGTGAAGTACACGGGACTCATGGATATCGAATGTCTTGACTATTTGACAGAAGACCGAGGACTTAAAGTAGTGATGGAGTTTAACTCGTGGCGGTTATCATGTGAACCAGGCCATCTGGTCTTCGACTGAGACAGATTTGCGATTCAAGGAGTAGCGGATGCTTGATGCTTGTTCGTAGAAGGTCCTAGACGCCGGTCTAGTCTCCACTCGGATCCGTCCGTTTCAGCGGTGACACAACGTCGGCGGCCGGCCGGGCGCTGGCCGGCATGCTAGTGATAGGCTCGGCGGTTCGGCCCGAGGGTGGCGCCTTCGACGGGGCGCCAAGATGTCATTCCCTTCGGTGTTCGGCGTGTCGTGTGGCTGACAAAGCCAGAGACTGCGTGTGGCTGAGGATCTCCATTATGTGGCTGAGTCAACTGCGTCCTCAGCAGCCAACCGCATCTTAGGCTTGAACTAGCCAGATAAGCTTAGAGACTAGGCATAAGGAATACTCTGTGGAGTCTAGAGCTCGAATTCTTGTGCCTTCGTTGTATAAAAAAGTGAAAAAGACAAATTTTAGGTTGCTGTGGGGTGTCGATCCGTTGTTTTTTCGATCGATCTTAGCTGAAGGTAACTTTGGGCCAGAGAGAGGGAGGGGTTCGGGAAATAACAATGGCCACTTCCGCTCCTCAACTTCAAAACAAATATGAAGATTTGTCAGGCGTCAAAACAGACGCAGATGGCAATCCGTACAATGCTCTCATCAATGCTTGCGAGGACAATCCGGTAGGGTACTTTCGGACTCCTGTGGTCGCAAGGCGGCCTTCTCTGGTTGCGACGGACCGCTGACCACCGGGCAGATCAAGATCCAGGCTCTCTACACGACGCATCGCACCACGAGAAATGCACAGCAGCGAGAGAAATTCCTATCCCCAGATTTCAAGGGACTGATCATCGACCCGGTGTTACTGCGCTTGGAGAAGCCTGACATCGAGCCCGGCTTCAAGGATGAGCGACACTGCCTTGTGTTTTGGGCCCGACCCCCAGAGCACATCCTCAAGTTAGCTGCCCATCTCCAGTCACTGCTGCTCAAAACAGCTCCCAGTAAGTGCCTTCGGCTTGCTACCAACTTGATTGAGCCAAGCGCTGATGTGGTGAGCCGCCTACCCCCAGATCTGTGGCTGATGCCACTACACCGCATGCACATGACGACCCTAGAGATTGCCCACTCGAAGACGGCCGATGAGATTGCGGGCCTCGTATCGCAACTCTCGGATATCATTCCCACTCTCACAAGCCTACCTTCTATCCGTCGCGCCCGTGTAGTCAAGCCAATGATCTCATATGACCTGTCCGCCGTAGCAGTGTCTTTTGTGCCGGCTGCCGGGGAAAAGGTCTTGTCCCCTCCCCCCGCGCAGCCGGCCCCAAAGACCGTCCAACACGCTGGTCTCCTAGTAGGCAGCGTCGAAGAGAGCGACCGCTACACGTACCATCACCTCCGACGGGATGCCTTCGATATCGCGGCCGGGACAGGCACGCCCATTGGCTCTCGATACGTGGTTCCCAGTGCGCACATCACGCTGGCGCGGTATCTGACCGACAAGGATCACAAGACGCCGGAGCAGCGGCAGCGTTGGGTGCAGGCGATTGAAGACATAAATAGGTGGCTTGAGCAAGAGGTGTGGGATGTGGAGGACGGAGAGTTCATCGGCGAGTGGATTGTGGGCCAGGAAAGAGGCCTCGACTGCCGCTGTGGCGCGCTCTGGTACGGCGGCGGGCGGACCATCATGGTGGGCGAAGGATTCTGAGGCTGATGAGGGTCATCAAAACGGTTGACTTTCTGGGAAATAATTGCGATGGGTTAGGGTTATCGGCTTCGTATGAAACGCAATGTTGGAGGGCATCTGGAGACGGGGTTTGATGATCTCAAAAGAGGATCGACACCACACACGGATGCATGCCGCCGTCTTGGTTGGGACTTGGCCCCGCGGAACCAAGGAGGCCATTCTGGCGCGACCGGGACTCGGCTGGTGCCAAGACCGACCTCCACCACTCCACCACTGGACCACTCCACCGCTGGCCAAGTAGCGCAGGGGCCCCAAAGCTGCACAGTGAGCTCATCAGAGCCGTCATTTTTCTGGAAAGGTTTTGATCGGCTGGGCTGATTTCGGCTGCAACACACCATGGAATTGATTAGCATTTGACTTTATATTGCAAGGATTGGGTGTTCGGGAGCACCGGCAAGATGAGATCTGCAACAATGAACAATTGGATGTAAATCATATGGCTGTGCTTTTTTTTTTCTTGTTCATGTCAACTGTTACATCAATGGTAGCTCGATGAACAGGCTCCCCTTGCCACACACCACTTTAGTCACTTTGGTGGGTGGGACGCTTGTTTCCATAGCAAACCCTGACCAGCCAGGTCACGCCTGAAAGCAGGGGGATGGATACGGGCCATGGATACAAACACTGAACCACAAAAGGACAAGGGATAGTATCGCTGGGCTGGGAATGTCAATTAATAATACCTGATTAAATATCCGTAATAACCCTGGAATGATAGGAGACCTCTTTGACACCTATTTTGGTTCTCCTCTGTTGAGTTGTTGGGTGTGTGTGTGTGTGTGTTTGCATGTGTGTGTATGTGTGTGTGTGTATGTGTATGTGTGAGACACTGATTGACCGCAAGAGAGGACTGAGCAGCCCTGTTTGTGTGAGATCACCAAGCCCGAGATTGAGCGTTATTGCAGTCTGCATACTTCACTCCGCAACCGTTCCTGTTGCACGGGAGGCCCTTTTTTCCAAAAATCCTTTATCTCGGGCCAATCGCCCATGGCAGTCCACGGTTGATCTGCCGTCCAGCAGCTTGGGACTAGGGATTGGACACTGTTTGACGATGCAGCAGCGGGTTGCCGTAGTTGAAATCCGACTGGCGATCACCGACCCAGCCCTCCGATTAGAGTAGCAGCAGCAGCAGTACGGATCCGTACCTGGCATAAGTATCTAAGCTGTCTAAGCTGTCGGGAACTGCTTGGGTGTTGTTGAACAGCTTCTTTGATTCACGGCGAAGTGAAAAAGAATGAAAGTGGATTGAAACACTAGACGTCCACGGCACACCACCGAGTGTCTTGACTCCAGATCCTAACCCACCAACAATTGGCGACCAGCAACCGCACCAACACACACCACACCACACCACAACAGCAGCCTCTCGCTTCTCGGCTCCGCACCCGCATCTTCCTCCACCCACACCCTTCCCTCATCCTCCACAATCCACGGTCCGCGGTCCACAGTCCACAGCCCACAGTCCACAGTCTACAGTTCACAATCCAGTCTACACTTGACCTCTGGCACCGCACCGTCACCTACATTCCCACTGCCAATCTGCCACTCTCCTCGACTCGCGACAATTCGCGCGACTGCCTCTCTGCCTCGTTTCCTTGCTGCCACGCGTTCCGAGTCCTAATATTTATCGACCAAGCATACCCGTGTCCCAAGTACGCACTCCGTACTCTGTGCTCCGTTGCCGCGCCGATCGTCATCGCTGTACGTACATTCCATTGTGCGACCACCGCAGCTCCAACCAGCAGCATCGTCAACATCTCTAATATCGCCGAGTTCGCCGCCAGCCCGTTGCCATTTTCGTCGATTCGGTTCATTGATACATCAAATATCGCAGAATCCTCTCCGCTGGAAACTCGGTCCCGTCCAGCCGTGATCCATGGTTCTGCCCTGGGAGCCGCAGATGGCCAACAAGAATACCTGGTAAAAAGAGAGAGAGAGAGAGAGAGAGAGAGAGAGAGAGAGAGCGTGGTAGCTGGTAGCTGGGGTCTAGGGAGAGAGATAGAAATCTTTACAAAGCATTGCTGGGTCCAGCGCGCATGTATGCCGCTCGGGCATCCCAACTCTCAGATCGGGTCGCCATCGCCATCGCACCTCGATTTTGACCGGCCCGTCGTCCATACATACCCACCCATCTCAGCCGCATGCCGAGAGAACGTGGTCTGACGAGCCCTTCAGGGCCTCTAGAGGACCGGCCTGCTTCGATGGGCCCGCTGCCTCACAACCCCGAACGTCAAAATCAGACTCAGATGGGGAGTCCGCTGCCCCCGCTCACCGAGCTGCCCTCCTCGTCAGTAAGTACCACCCAAAGGGCCTCGACCAGCAACCTTCGGAGCGCTTTTCGCCAGACCATCAGGGCCGTCACTCCCGAGCCCGCAGAAGCCTCCCCCGGCAGCCATGTTCCCGAGGGCTTCACCAGCGCCGGTGTGTCACAAATGCTCCATGATCTGAGTTCAGCATCGCCGCAAACCTCTCCGAGGACAATTCCCTCAGCTCCAGTCAACATGCCGGCTAAGCGCCAGGGCGTTGTCTTCCAGGACGACTTTGCTGGGTCGTTCGATAGCACATCGTCTAGTCCTCCCGCTCGCCCGCAGTCTTTCAGACCGAGAACACATACCATGGACGGGTCTTTCCGTCAGCAGCTCGCTCCTGCGACCGAGTTGCGGAATAGGCTAGGATCGTTCTCCTCTGCCACGTCTCTTCCCGTCACAGACGACATGAGGATGGCCAGCCTGCAGTCCCCTGTCGAGTCATACAAGTCCATGGATTTCATCCCACCAGGCAGCAGTGGACCGTCCAAGGATAAGAAAGGCGGCGCAAGAAGCCGTCTGTCAAAGCGGCCGTCTTCACGTCCCAGCTCGCCGCTTTCGTCTCTTCCCCCCTCGGTCGACTCACTTCCGCTTCCTATACCCACTACAGACGCAAACAAGATCCTGCTTCTCATGAAGAATTTGTGTGGCCGGATGCGGGGCGAGATTGAGTACCAGAAAGAGCTAGGCTCTCCGTGGGTAGGTGGCATGTGCTACATCGAGGAAGAGAAGGGCAGTCTGATGTTTGACCCGGGCGACATTGGCCCGTTCCATACTGCTCTGATCTCTGATCTGCGCGGCTGCCGGGTCGTTCCAGTCGAGCAGTCTGAGGCAACTGGTCAATGCCTCGAAATATGCAGCCCCCATCTCGGCGTGGCTATCCTTCTGAGGCCCCTGGTGCCCGAGGAATTTGATCTCTGGCTGGCCGCACTGCTGTGCTGGCAGCAGCTCAGGCCGGCGAACTCTAAGTCACAATCCAAAGCATCCAAGGATAGCCCGGCACCGCCGGGACACACCGAGATGAAGCGCCGAGTCTCGTCAAACGGTCTGCGCGAGAAGGAGAGCGCTATCATCAAGGTTGGGAAGGTGATGCTCTGGGACAGGGGAGCCGCCCTATCTCCCCGAGCTATTGTCCGGCGGCCCTCGACGCGCGACCTACGTTCCCTCAGCACATGCTGGAGGAGGGTCTCGTGCATCCTCCATGATAATGGAGAGCTGAAGATCATGACAGAAAATGACATGACCGTGCTGTCGGTCATTGAACTCTCCCAGCTCGCAAGATCGGCCATTCAGCAGCTGGACCGGTCGGTGCTGGATGAGGATTACTGCCTAGCCATCTTCCCTATTTATTCGTTTACCTCGACTCAGTTGTCCATCTTCCGACCAGTCTACATCGCCCTGGAATCCCGCACCTTCTTCGAGGTTTGGTATGTGCTGCTGCGAGCCTTTACTATCCCTGACATCTATACTTTTGACCCCACGAGGGAGGAACCCCTTACAGAGGTGGTCAATCTTGCTGCCGAACCGCCGGGCGAGACTTTCCGAGTGGAAAAGACCATCACCCTTCGAGTCACGGAGGCCAAGATACGGAGCAGGACTTGGATGGGTGAGGGAACACCACCCGAGCGCTGGTCAAAGTCGAACAACGATGATGCCGGGCTTGTCGGCAATTATCTGGCCGAGGTCATCCTCGATGGCGAGGTTCGCGCGAGGACGCCGACCCGAGCGGGCACCAAACATCCGTTTTGGCGCGAGGACTACGAGTTTACGGACCTCCCTGTCGCGTTGCCTTTTGTTTCGGTGCTGTTGAAAAGGGTCAACGACAACACCGAGAGCTTTGCCCGCCAGATCCAAGCGACGCTGGGTTTGGCCAAGCCGAGCCACCCAACGGAAATTCTGTGTGGCTGCGTGGACATCCCTCTGCACGAGATCGAGTGTGGCAAGGACTACGAACAATGGCTCCCCATCTACGACGATAAGCAGGGCTCTGTCGGTCAGATGTTGGTCAAAGTCCGACATGAAGAGCTCGTTGTTTTCCTGGGACGCCACTACAATGACTTGTCTGAGCTCCTTCACAAGTTCGACTCGGGGCTGGCAGCTCAGATCGCCGAGGCGCTGCCCGGTAATCTGCGCCGCGTCGCTGAGATCTTTGTCAACATTTTTCAGGTCACCGGCAGGGCTGATGAGTGGCTGATGAACATGGTCGAGGAGGAGATCGATGGTATAGGCAACCAGACGGCTCTCCGCAAGGGAAGATTCAGCACCCGGCTCAGGTCCAACGATTCGGTCGAGTCGACCGTGGAGCGGGAGATGCTAGTGCGCGAGTTGGGCAAGTCTCTCCAGGGAGAAGCCAATTTGCTCTTCCGAGGCAACTCTCTCCTCACACAGGCCCTCGAGTTCCATATGCGTCGTCTCGGTCGGGAGTATCTCACCGAAACACTCGGCGAGAAGATTGTCGAGATCAACGAGAGCGATTGCGACTGCGAGGTCGACCCCAGCAAGGTTGCGCACAGTGACGATCTACACAAGAACTGGAACAACCTCATCCAGTTCACCACCGAGATCTGGGAGGCCATCTCGGTGTCTGCCACACGGCTGCCGCCTGAGCTCCGGCAAATTCTCAAGTACATTCGTGCTGTGGCAGAAGACCGCTACGGAGACTTCTTACGGACTGTCACGTACACGTCCGTGTCTGGGTTCTTGTTCCTACGGTTCCTCTGCCCGGCTATTCTGAACCCCAAGCTGTTCGGCCTGCTGCGTGACCACCCGCGACCCCGTGCCCAGCGAACCCTTACGCTCATCGCCAAGTCCCTGCAGGCTCTCGCCAATCTCTCGACTATAGGCAAGAAGGAGACATGGATGGAGCCCATGAACCGTTTTCTCACCGCGCAGCGTCAGGCATTTAAGGACTTCCTCGACACCGTGTGTGCCATCCCGGCGGACCGCAGGAAATCGGCTGTCCCCCCGTCTTATTCCACGCCGAATACCATCATGGGCCGTTTGGCCCCCCTTGCCCGCGAAGGCTTTCCTTCTCTGCCCTATCTTATCGATCAGCCACGGAACTTTGCTGCGCTCGTCAAGCTGTGGGCCGACAACCACCCCCCCTCGGCCAGCAGCTCGCAGGTATATGAAGGTGACCTGCTCAAATTCCACAACATTTGTATCGAACTGCACCAGCGTGCGACAGCCTGCCTTGCGCGCATCGATGCCCTCCGCAATGCCGAAGGGGCCAGCCAGCCGGCAGATGACGTCTCGGGCCTGGCCGACGTCATGGATCGCATCACCGTCGGCGACATGTTCAATCTGTCCGCCTATGGTGGCAGCAATAGTGGTCTGCCCGACACAGAGGGCCCTCCGCCAAAGTCATCCGGTAGCGACGTCGACCCAACCACGGCCTCCACATCATCCTCTCGCCCCTTCGGCGCCATCAGCATCGGCTCTCCGCGTGACCTGAAACAGCTCTACCGCAGCGAGAGCAACAGCACCAACCGCGAGTCGACCTCCCTCCGGCAGGTCTCCCGCAGCAGCGAGGTCTTCCCACAACCCACGGGGTCCGGAAACTCCAGCAATAGCAGCGGGAGCGCTAGCAGCACGGTGCGCAGCCTGCGCAGCGGCATCCATCCACGCAAACTGTTAAGTGGGTTCATACGCAAGGCACGAAGCAACACCTCTGACGGCAATGGCTCAGGCCCGTCTCCCGAGGCGTCGCCCACCCTGATCAACACGTCTGTGACTCCTGTTGAGGCTGCGACCAGCACGCCAACCACCATCACGACGCCTGCCACATCAGCGAACGCCACTATCATTTCATCGCCCCAGGCGGGTTCCGCTGCGGTGTCGGCTATGACACCGTTCTCTTTGCCGATCATTCCTAAGGAGCATGATCGAGAGTAATGCTGGGATAGGTCTGGTTGGGAAGGGGGGGAGAAGGGAGGGAGGAGAGAGGAATCAGAGTTTAAATGAGAAACATGAGGCTCATAAACGATCAGATTTCATGAGCCATTTCAAACACAATGAGAAAGGGGAAAAAAAAAACAAAAAAAAACTAAAACATGCAGTTTATTACATACTACAACTCATGGGCAGGCGCTTGGTCGGTGGGATGGCATGGACTGAGACTCACGGTTCATTCACTGCAAGGAAGGCCATGGGGTTGGTTTGGGCGGTTTTGTTGGTTGGACAAGATGGAAGAGCTGGTACAACGAGATATCCATGTCCCAGCAGATTTGGCCATGGGTAGGATGGCGTGTTTTCTGTTGTATATCCAAATCTTTAGGGGCGGCATGCTCTTATATGATGTCTGGCATGTGGAAGCAAAACAAAAGCAATTGATTGAGCATTTGCTGATTTCTTTGCCAACCATGATAGCCTCAATCACTCTTTATGCATAACTAGAACTTATGGTTCAACTTTGTGAGGCTGGATCCCCTCTTATTATAAGGGCAGGCTAACTAGCTGACCTAGGTAACCATCCTGGATCCTCATCCTCCATGCAAACCATGCGGCGGATCATAAATCATGCATAAACCTGAGTGCCTCCGACTGCTGGGTATTGTGTTTCTAATGAACCAGTCCGATGCCCTCTTTTTACTCGCCCGCCCACTCCTTCCCAGAAAAAGGAAAAAAAAAAAATGCCACCATGTTCATGTGGTCTCATCATAGCTCAAAGAACTTCTTGTAGGCGGCCTTCTCCTTGGCACGCCTCTCAGCAGCGGCCTTCTTGACAGCCGCCAGCTCAGCCTTCACTGCAGGATCCTCAGGGACCAGCTTAATAGCCTCCTCGAGATTCTTGAGCGCTTCGTCCTCATCCTTGAGACGAACCTGGGCAAAGCCACGGCGGTAGAGCACCTTGGCCTTGTCCTTGTCCGAAATACCCTCAACCAGCAGCGCGTTATCCGCGCACTTGACCGCCTCCTTCCAGTCGCCCAGCTTGATGTTCATCAGCGCCGCGTTGCTGTTAAGCGTCACGCGCAGCTGGTCGTACTGCTGCTTCGCCTCCGCCGGCTCGTTGTCGAAGTCCGGCTCCTCGTTCAGGTACCGGATGCCCTTCTGATACTTGTCCAGCGCCACGCTATAGTCGCCGTCCTTGAAGGCCTTGTTGCCATACTCCTTGCAGGCTGAAGCGATCTTGAGGACTTCCTGGGCGGGCATTGCCTCGTCGCCGGGATGCTGGTCCTCAGGGAAGTCTTCGTATTCATCGCCATACTTGTCAGCCTTCTTGGTTGCGGCGTCGAGAGCCTCGGATGGGTCGAGCTCGCCGCAGTCAGCAATCACGGCGTCTTTGATGGGCTTGTCGGCTTGTGTCTGAAGGTTCTCGATCTGACGAACGACAGACTTGCCGCTGATCACCTCACCGAAGACGACGTGCTTGCCGTCGAGGTGTGGGGTCGCGACCGTGGTGATGAAAAATTGCGAACCATTGGTGCCTGGAAAGCAGGGAATCGGGTTAGTAAATAGCCTTCCTCTCACATATGTCTGTGCGTAATGGACATACCCGGTCCAGCATTGGCCATGGATAGCAGGAACGGGCGGTCGTGCTTGAGCTCGAAGTTCTCGTCCTCAAACTTGGCGCCATAGATGGACTCGCCGCCAGTGCCATTGCCAGCAGTAAAGTCACCACCCTGAATCATGAACTGCTTGATCACACGGTGGAAGATGCAGCCCTTGTAGTGCAATGGCTTGCCGGACTTGCCAATGCCCTTCTCGCCCGTGCACAGGGCGCGGAAGTTCTCTGCGGTCTTGGGCACAATATCATTGTAGAGCTCGAAGATGATGCGGCCTACCGGCTTGCCACCAATCGTGATGTCGAAGAAGCACCTGCTACGGTTCTTCTTCTCCTCGGTGCTCACGGGCTTGTTCTCCTCAGCGGTCATGTTGGTAGAACTGGGTATTACGATGAGGGTATGTGTGGATTGAGAGGATGACGAGTGAAAGAAAGATCTGGAGGATGCAGTTAGCCAAGAGTTCAAGTACAATGCTAGAAATACTGCAGCCAGTAAAATTCAAGTCAAGACTCTTAAAAGCTCCAATTCAAAGAAGGTTGTAGAAGGCACAGGAAGTGTTCACGAAGTCACCAAGGTAGCCGGAGAGGGCTTCCATACATACCAGTTGACCGTGTTTGTGTGTATTATCTTTGGCCTAAGAGTTTGTCTTTGATCGCTAGCAGATCCGAACGGTGTGAGAGAAGCACGGCCAACAGCCTTCTGTAAATATGGATTGTTTGCCAGCATCCATAACCAGCCCTCAAACATGCAGCTCTGCGGCAAGATTGTTCTTGAACCTTCGATCATGCCCCACCGGTGCCGCGGGGCAGATGGGGTGGGGCTACTGCCGGCGAGGGTTCATCTTAAGATCAAACCAACCGCTTTCGGGAAAAGCGGTATGTCGGGTCTGACCCATTCCAGCGGGAAGCGCTCTGGTCCCGCTCATGGTCCCTGGGCCGATTCTCGATCGAGGTCGATCAATGGAACCCGATGGAGTGTAGAAGTGAGAGATAGATCTGTCTTTGGTGCTTCTATTGCAGCTGTCTAAGTAAGCTTCTCTATTTTACCATCGGTGTAGATAGATTGCCTCGCAGTCCCTGAGTGTCTTCATTGTAGCAAGTTGACGATCATCTGTTCCCTGTCTTGCCTGGGGCCTGTAGGTTGGCCATTCAACAGATCCGAAACCCTGTTGCCTGGCTGATTGCAAGGCCACTAGGCCACCAGCAGGCAGCGTTGAACTGCTGTTCTACGGGTTTCTGAAGGTGACAAGGTCTCTCGACGTGGCGCTTGCATTGTGCCGTGGTTCATGCTGCGGCCTCCTTAGGCGTGACAGGCTCTGACTTGGCTTTCTTGTCCTCCTTCTCCTTTGGCTGCACCGATACTTCGATTGTAACCTTCGCAGATGTCAGCAACTGAACCAGACTCGGACAAGGGGAAAGAGACTCGAACCGGTCCATCATTGACCAGGGCCACTTGCATCATGGCTTGAAAAACGCCATTTTTGACCCTGTCCGCCACATAGCCTTCTTGCACTTTTTTGTAGAAGTGCTCGTACAACTTCCTGGCCTCGTCAGGGGCCAGTGCGCCATGGAAGTCTGGCTTATTTCCCTTTTTTGTCGAAGCAAGCAAGGTAAACTGAGACACTTGGACAGAGTCAGCGCCGTGCTCTCAGGTAGGGTAACTGCTGCCAGGCTTACCGCAGAGTACCTCGCCATTAATCTCCTGGACATTCTTCCTCCACTGCGCCACGTTGTCAGACATATTTTTCAGAGTACGGAGAGATGCATTGGGTGTGAGCATACTCGTTTCCCTGACTCGTCATCCCAAAGCTTGAGCTTGAGCACCTTAGCAGCCAGACACTCAGCCTCTTTCTCCGTGTCACCTGGCGCAACTGCTGCGAAGACCAGAACGCCTTTACCAATGGACGAGACCACCTGCTGGTCTACCGTGACCGAGGCTGAAAGGACTCTCTGCAAAATGGCTGGACGAGAGTGTTAGCCTAATTGTATAAGAGCTGCTGCTTCAAGGGTCCTAGAGCAAGCGGCCGCCATACCTTTCATTGTATCTGTGTCGATTTCAACAGACGCTTGACACCAAGGCTGAAAAAGTTGAGTATCACAAAATAGTTGAAGAAACTAACCTCTCGCGGATGTGCGAGAGACTCTGCAGACGCTTGGGCTTGAAAGATGAGAGGTAAGGTTAGGTGGTAGGCCCACATCAAGTATTGAGTATTCCAAGGCAAAGGAAGAAAACATGAAAAGAAAGGCGACAGTTTATAAGCTTCACGTTAATATTATGTTTCAGGGTCTCATACTATATACAGAGAACTACCACAGCTGAATCCTACTTGATCTGAACTCAATATCATGCTCATAAAGCATAGTTTAATCCATTTAACCTCTTCCCACTGTCGTCCAGACAGCCATGCAAACGATGGATGGGAATACAGGGAGACGAGCTGAGAGATAGGACAAGCCTCCACAATTGCAATTTGTGGAGGTCTGATCAGGGTCTGTCAAGGTGGGGGGTTCGCCGTCCCGACGAGGCTCGATTTCACATGTCCTTTATAACAGTCATGATAGAACTTATTCAGAGACCCAGGTTTCAAAAAGCAGATAAAAAATTTTATATTCTTTATTTGCAGTTATTTAGTTTAAAACTCAATTTTTTACTTGTATTTAAAATAGCTTCTGGAGAATCAATTTTGTAAAGCACATAGTGGTGTCAATTGTGCATGCCCATTTATCCAGCCCTGTTAGCCGAGTACAATGCGAGAGTCACGCGCCAACCGCAGCCGTGCCGGAGCTGGCCTGCTGGATGGGCTCCTTTGATTCGCGAGTCTGCAGACAACCCGTTTCAGCAGCTGCCACTCATCTCAGCCATCCACTGCGCATCGAATCCACAACCAGAACCACCAGCGCAACCAACGAACAGGCGCATTCCCGCCAGTATTCAGCAAGCAGACCTGCCATCGTACATCAGGTAACGTCCCCGCCCGATGACGTCCTGCGTCTGAATTTGCTTCTAGTCAATGGAGCCTGGGCTAATGACGCATTGGCTGCGTTTCTCTAGCCTCTCCCACCGGCAACGAGCATCGACACCACGAAATCACATCCCACTCCCTCCTCCTCCTCCTCCTCCCCTCCCCCCCGCCGGACAACTCGTAGCCGAAACCGCATCCTACAGCATCATTGACATCTCATCCTCTACCTCCCCGTAGGCGCTGGTGCAGGATATCGACGGCAAAAATGGCGGCACGAAAACTCCAACAAGAAGTCGACAAGTGCTTCAAGAAGGTGGCTGAAGGCGTGTCCGAGTTCGAGGCCATCTATGAGAAGATCGAGCAGTCGACCAACCAGGCGCAAAAAGAAAAGCTTGAGGACCAGCTCAAGCGTGAAATCAAGAAGCTGCAGAGGTTGCGCGACCAGATCAAGACATGGGCGGCCAGCAATGACATCAAGGATAAGGCTCCATTACTGGAGCAGCGACGGCTGATCGAGACGGTTGGTATCCCGCAAGGCGACACCTAGGAGCTGCGGCCAGCACGCTTACCCCTGTGTGTTTTATAGCAAATGGAGAAGTTCAAGGCGGTCGAGAAGGCCATGAAGACCAAGGCGTACTCGAAAGAGGGGCTGTCAGCCGCCGCCAAGCTGGACCCCAAGGAACAGGCCAAGATCGAGGCCAGCGAGTTCCTGAGCAACATGGTCGATGAGCTGGAGCAGCAGATTGAGACGCTCGAGGCCGAGAGCGAGTCATTACAAGCGACCATGAAGAAGGGCAAAGGGCACGCTGCTAAGGCCGAACGTGTCGCCGAGATTGAACGGATCATCGACCGACACAAGTGGCATCAGGGCAAGCTAGAGCTGATCAGACGGTCTCTCGAGAACGGTGGGGTAGATGCCGAGCAAGTCAACGACCTGGAGGAAAGCATTAAGTACTATGTCTCCGACGGCATGAACGGCGACTTCATGGAAGATGAAGGCATGTACGATGATCTGAGCTTACAGGACGAAGAGGACGCGTATGGAATGAACCAGGACAACGACAAGACCTCCTCGCAAGACAACCAGTCGATACAGTCGAGCAAAGAAAAGAAGGAGGAGGAACAGGAGGCTGAGCAGCCCGAAAAACCATCAAAACCGGCCCCTGCTCTGTCTGGGAAGCAACGAGCGGCAGTTGAGGCGGCCACAAATGCCGGGAGACGACCGTCGAACCAGCTCAAGTCACCCCTCCCAACGTTGGCTACTGTACATGCGACATCATCGTCCAACCTTAGCAATGGAACTTCTGGACCTCAGATGAAGCCGGCAGCGGTACCGAGCAGGTTGGCGGGCGAGGGTCTGAAGTACGCCAGCGCAGCAGCAGCCGCAGCTGCGAACGAGAAGAACAATGTTGGCATTGCACCATTACCACCACCGCCAGCAAACGCTCCGGGCGGTCCAGGGCCACAGGGAAGAATCAGCACCACTAACTCGCCACGGGTCCCCTCCTCACAACCGGCTGGGCAAGACAAGGCAAGCACTGCGGGGAGTTCGTCTACAGTTACGCCGGCAAAGGCGGGGGCAAGAAGTAAGGCTGCGGCACAGCCGCCGGCCCAAGCCGAGGCAGAATCGTCGAAAGGTTTGCGTCTATCCAATCATATCTTTATCTCATCCCACGCTTATAAGCCCATTGCTGACATGAACATAAACTTTAGCGACAGCGCAGACGAATGGTGCAAGCAACGTCAAGCCGAGCCAAGAAGCAGAAGAGGAGGAACCAATATATCACTTGCCACCGTCTCTACAGGACTTAGTAGATTCTTACGAAATCTCGAAGAAGAGAGCCGCCGCTCTGAGCTCGCCATCAACACAACGAATGCAGGCTGTGTCGAGTGCGAGCAAGCCGTCCGCCCTGGATGGCGAACCGCCGCGAAGCTATCAGCCGGAGGTTAGGTTTTACTCGCATACACGCTATCCACAAGAGCCCCTGCCGATCTTCGACGACCCGAGGTTGTACTCGCGCATTGACTCCGACACGCTCTTCTACGTCTTTTACTACAAGCAGGGCACCTACCAGCAATATCTGGCAGCGCGCGCCCTCAAGGACCAGAGTTGGAGATTCCACAAGCAATATCAGACTTGGTTCCAGAGACACGAGGAGCCCAAGCAGATTACTGAGGAATTCGAGAAGGGGACATATCGTTTCTTTGACTACGAGAGCACATGGTAGGTTTTGGACAGAAATGATATTGACTGGCAGTTTGGCCAGTGGAACTGTTTTAACAAGTGGGGCGGGGCAAAAAAGAACAACGCTTTACTAACATCGGACAGGATGAACCGGAGGAAGGCAGACTTTGAGTTCCATTATAAGTACCTCGAAGACGAGGTATAACCTCAGGCGCACCCTTTCTTTTGCCTGACAAGAGGGGCCACGTAGCCGCCGCATGGGGAAAAAAAAAATAGAAGACAAGACGGGGCTAAACTGGGAGAACCGGCAAGTATGATTCGCAGGTTTTTTTTTTATTTTACTTTATTTTGGCGGCTGTAGTCGGTCATGTATCTGGCATTTGTTCGGCCGTTCTTGTACGGAGTATGGGTTTAACTGCTATCAATCATCCTGCTGCCTTCCTCGGGTGGATGACTGACTGCTTTGCTCCATTGGTAGAGACAGACTACGTACTAGTTCCACCGAGTAGGTTTACTATTACGTATGGAATGTCAAATATACAAGAAAACAACGCGCCTTGTTTTAATAATGTGCCGAAGTGGCGCTGCTATGGGGAAGTGATGTCGTTTTCTGGAGTTGGAAATGTGGCAGTGTCGAGAAGGGAGTCCTTCACAGGAACTAGTGACTGGAGGGATTTGGGCCGGTATTGACCAATAAGTGACTGATCGTTACAGCTTGTCCACTTGAACACCGGTCAGTCAGTCATGGCTTTGCGCTATCGGAGACTAAGCGTATGTATTCTGAACAGAAGAGGGGGTTGAAGACGAAAGGACACTTAGATGTTCGTCCCAGAGCAAGATCCCACCTGTCAGTTGGGAGGACCCTCCCGGCTACATGGATTTGGCCATGTTGGGCATCACATCATCCAGGAACGATGAGACTTCTAGAGAATTTGACGCTGTGTGGTATCGGAATGAGGCGATGTGGGATAAAAGTGATGCTGCTTAGGGAAGACAAGCAGGTTTCTTTCCCTCACGATTGGTCTGAACAAAGGAATTTGGAGATGTTGGGTGCTATTTCGGTCATCCTCCTTTACATATGTCAAAACGGGGCTGTAGGGAGTAGATCATGTGATTAGGGCTATCAGCAGTTATCCCTCCCCTATCTCTTGTCACAGGCTACTGAGTGGGGGTTCTTGTTGGCATTAGGAGTTTTTCCCACCGCGCTCCAGTCTCCAGAGCTCAGCAAGACATGCACGATCGAGCAACAGACGTACGATTGGTTGGACCAAACGAGCTGCTCAGCTCGAACCCAGTTCTGGAACGCGGCGTTATGTGTGGATGTGCCACGGCAAAACCTTGGCCTTTTTTCCCTTTGACATAATGCTTTAGATCTGGAAAGTGAAGAACAGCCGGGCAAAGAGAGACTGACACTTGCGAGGATAACAATCGTCATACACCAGTCAAAAAGAACGCCAGCCCCCTCCTAAATTATGATGATAGAGGTGGGCATAATGTCTCAAGTCTTCACAAATAAACGCAGTTGCTATAGGTACCCCCGCTTCAAGGACTAGGTACATGTTCCCAACAGTTGACATACGCTGCTTAGAATGTAAAGAGTCTATACCCACCAAGTAAACCGGATAGACAGGAGTGGCAGTGTAATGATGAATAGGGATTTGGGCGCTATTTGCAGGATGTAATTGCAAAATGTGGCTTGACTGCTCTCAGTCCGCAGGAGACATGGAAGGCAAAGCAATGTTTGAGTTGAAGAAAGACTTCCATCGGTGCCCTTGATTTGTAAATGAGCAAAGCAAGGCTTGGAACAGTACTATTAGGTCTAAACTGTATTGACTGCTGGCTTGTTTTGCTCAAACAATGTAGACAGCCGGCACAATACCAATGCTCCTTTTTACGAGGCCAAGGCAGTCAACCTACAGGTGCCTTCCAAGCTGGCGACTGGTAAACAAGGTGACTGGCCTGTCTCTGCTCATAACTGGGGCGTTCCTCAGGTATCCACAGCACTTCTACCTCTACATATACCGCCTGCACAAGAAATTCACGTCTGATGGAGCGCGGGTAGGAGTTCCAATAGGCCATCCATGCGCAAGGCTGACTTTGCGGTATTCCCGTTTAGGAAATTCACAGATCTGAAACGAAAGTCAGCCTCATTTTTTTCCGTGGTCTGAGAGCAGGAAAAACAAGACTTGCTACGGCGAATTAAGCAAGAGAGGCATTTTAAACCTAACCCAGTGGATGTCCCCCAACTGCATTTTTGGGAAGAACTTGAGGGGGTGTTTAGCCAAAGTCGTTGGGTTTCGGTGTGGGTCACCAAGGCAGAGACTGGGGAATGGGCTCTGTTGACCCTGCTCTTCACCTCGGTAACCTCTTCAAGAATGGTCTGAGGCGTGCGGCATGCCGTGAAACCCTGCACCAACGGGAACTGTGGCTGTTCAAAGGCATTCATAGATGAATGGCGGATGGGATTGGTGATGGCGGCCACGATCTTGATGGCCCATAACGTCGCCATGGAGTGGAGATAGTCCTACCGCACTCACTGGGCTAGCCAATGAAATCTAGAAACCTGTATGTGGGTTCTGTTGTGCCTGGCTTGGGCCCGCTGGGCGTCTGCTGGTATTGCTTGCAGCGCGCTGCAGTGTGCATCTCTCCGCAGCACATCGTTTCACGTTTCCACCACAGCTCTTGGGGTCCAGTTTCTATAGTCAAAGGTCAATTTAACACAGCTCCTTGGGTACGGGCAGGCCTTTCGTCTATGTAATTGCCGGTTGCGAAATGGAATTTCCGTGATTGACACCTCTAGGTTACTACGGCTGGCTGTGGGACTGGTTCTTGTACATCTCCTGATCTCTGAGCGATTGACTGAGCTCTCGAAGAAACATGGCGTTGTTTCTGCCGTCACAATCCGCCTGTGTCACCTCAACTCTCAGAGCCTTGTAAATACCTTAGTGCCTAATCCGAAATCCTGACTCGGTCAGAGCTCCGTTTTCAAGTCAACTGCTCACTGTCTGCGCAGAATTTCCACGGTGCGGATTGCTACCCTGATAAGCTGGCAGTTTTGGGCAATCTGTATGATTGTTCTTCAAGTTGCTCCCAGAATGCACAAACTTACACTCATATTGGTATGTTGCCACATCCATTTGCTTGGAAGCGTTCTAGAAGTAGTCATTCCACGGCTCGCTTTCGCCCCGGTTCCATTTAACTCCTTACGCACGTGGGCTCGTCCCACAATCCAATCTGGCTTGCTGTGCGGACCGGCTCAGAAAGAGTACCACCCTCACGTGTACCCCTTGCTGCGGGCACTAGTAACTCGGTTCTACTAAGGCCTACACAGCCCCAGATCCCTTCAGTCTCGGTGTAAGCAGATGGGTATACTGTCGGCCTATTTGCTGGCACTGTGCTGGAGCTGTCGAGTCGCTGTCTCTCTGTCCTGACCCCATCGTAACTGGCAAGTGCCCGGACCTTCTCAGTCATGGTCTTTTGTCTCGAACAGCCATTCATGCGGATTTGGCAAGGCAGATACACTAAGAGTCTTGTGCTCCTCAAGGCTTCAAACTCTAATTCTTCTGGAAGCCGTTTTTTGAAGTATCAGTGTAGGGATGTCTGTCGCCGACCTTTTCCAGTCTCCTGATCGTCAGCAAGAGGGCGGATCTCCCCAAAAAACACACTGTTGTAATGGTCATTCAACCAGCTCTGACTTTAGCGATCATGCGCGTCACTGGACTGGTGTGCTGTCTCCGGATTCGTCTTGAGATCTTTCGTGCGCCATGTCAATCTCCAAAGCCACCGTTACATGTAAGTCAGCCGCCTGTTCGCCTGTCGTCGCCTCACCAAGTAGGCTTTTGACAATACATTTCTCCTGTTCGCCTCGCGCGGTAAACAATCCGTATTTGCAGCTTCATTTTTGAACTATTCCAAGCCTCCGATGGCAGCTGAAACACTATATACCGTCTATATATTCGCCGCGCTACATCGTCCCCCTCCGGTTGACGTTTTAGAAGTAATCCCTCTCTGGTCAAACCTATAGCGATGGCACGATATCTCAGCCCAGATTATCAACACCCGAACCCTGTTTTTCAGCAGTTCCCAAGCCATGGATGGCCCGCCTCTATTGACATGGCAAGAAGTCATTCGCAATCAACCAACCATACGGCTGACACGTCCGTATCGGGGCACTCGTTCGCAGCGTCAACTCCCCTCTCGGAGGTAATAACTTGTCCTCCGGACGATGCGATAGGTTCGGGTTATTGCTATGCGAACTCCACTGACTCGATGATCACTCACGAGTCTGATCTCGCTGGCACTGGTGCTCAACATCAGCTCGATAACCCATCGTCAACTGTGCAAACTCTTAGTCTTTTACAAACCGTCAACGGCCCAGGTGCAACCCTGGATGCAATCCCAATGGAGGACATCACATATACGGGATCTCAAACCACATATCCAGACTCAGTGACGACAATCCAACCGCCAGCAGAAACTCAGCCTTCTGAGGGGATGCAGACACCCGCGCAGCCAGGCGCAACCCCGCCGATCCAACCCAATCATGTGCACTTCCCTTCTGGCATACAGCCGCTCTCTGCCAATAACACAGGGTTCCCCACAGGAGATGGCCATCTTCTGGGACTAGGACCGGACCAGCCACGATATGTTTCTTCATATCCCTACGAGAGTACAAATACATTGTACTTTGATCAAAGTCCGAATCAACACACCGTACTCCAGGGGATCATTAACGAGGCAGATGCTGAACGGTCTCAGAGCAGCTCGGGGCAGTACGTATCCCAACCAACTCTTTGACCACAACTAGTCCGAGTAATGTTGTCGCTAGATGCTGATAACGACATTTATAGAAGCTCGAGATCTCCGAGGGGAAGAAAGCCAGGGAAGACGTAAGTTTCCTAATTTGTGAGAGATCTGGAGTGTTGTCTAGAAACTAATTTTCATCAGATCTAAATCCCCCCTAATCGAGAAGGGCCTCTCCTCAACCCAGAGGCAACGTTCGGTTTGTCAAATCTGTGGGAATAGGTCATTCAGTCGGCCCGCTGACCTAGCGCGTCATATCTCAACGGAACACACCGCAGATGAAGATAAGAAGCTATACTTGTGTGACTATCGCAAGTGTGAGCGTCATCACAGGCCGACGCAGAGATTGGACCACTTCCGGGAGCATTTACGGGACTACCACAAGGAGGACCTGCTTCCGACGCGTGGTAAAAAGGAAAAGCTAAACCAGGCATGGTGGGAGGAGCGTTCGAGGATCGCCATTCTATCCGGTTGGTGGCGGTGCCCGAAGTGCTTTCGCCGGGTCCCGGAGGAGCAGCAGGTCTGCGAATGCACGCATAAAATTGAGCAGGAGCGGCAGCAATGGAGGGAGTGGTTCAAGGAGTGGAAAAGAACTTGCACAGGAGGAGAAGCTGAGCCACAGACCCCGGAATCACAGCCAGAGGAAGATTCAGTCCTGGAAGACCAACCTTTGGAATACAACGCCATCTGGGGGCTTCAAATCGTGCAACCGCAACTAGATCATCAATACCAAGCGGAAGCCGAATATCCGGAGCCCCCGCCCCAGGCATGTCATGAAAATCTGGGGCCTTGGCCTCAAGACGCCGAATTCCAGGGGTGATCTGTGATCGTGGCTGTGAACTTCCTTTTTCTCTCGTTTCTTGTGATGCCTCTGCTTCTTCCATCGTGATATCTGCGCCGCGGGTCTCTTGCCACATGTGTGTTTCATTGTTCTTGATTATTTTGCTGTATATTCTTTATTCACTTCGGCGAGGCTCGAGTTTCTTGCTGTTTTATCTAGACAATGATGTGGCTGATACACTACAGAAACGGATGGGAGGACAACGTGTGGGTGCGATAGCCTGTACTTTTTTTTTTTTTTTTCAGCTTGGCGTTGGGGAAGGCCACTTTGGGATGTTGTATAAGTACGGTCTGTTTCACTGTTGACATGCGTAGATCGTCGGGATTGGGCAGTTTGCGACACTGGGGACGGCTTTCCGCTTTTCTTCCACTTATATCCGGTATTGGTCTGTTTTTTTTTTTATTTGTTTTATATTTTGTCACTGTTCACCAGACTGCTGAAAGAGCGGGACAACACCTGATCTGATGATTTTAAGTGTGTATGGGAGGGAAACGTCAGGGAACATCAACTCGGGTAAATCACTACATTCAGTGCAGCAATCATTCCCACATGAATAGATCGGAAAACTGTTGTTTAGCGAATCAGCTTGTGTACTGGATCATTTACCGTGTGGAGTTGCTGAGGGTGGCTGTGTATTCGTACTGCAACGCCTACCACCCCCTTTGGAGAGCCAGGCGGCTTGGATATCTCTTTGGCACCCGGGCTCAGACGTTGGGTTAATAGGAAACGTCTCCTGGTCAGTCTACCTTGAGTATTTCAGCTTAGCTGGCAGTCCTAAGCAGTGTACAATAAACTGTCTGTTCAGCGAAGGCTTTATGAAGTTCCTTTGTGCACCTAATAAGGCTGTCAAGCCCCTGCATCATTGGATGGATAGATGAATGAACTTGATGGGTTGAGTGGAGTTACTACATCATCTTACATAAGGCTGTTATGGAGCACATTACATAGGAGCACGGATGTCCCGGAGGGGCGATATGGATGTTGTTCCGACGCCGGCCGGCTGGAAGGCAGCAACTTATTTATGCCATGTTCTCAGAATATATAAGTTCACTGATTCAAGATGCTGCAAAACTGTAATTTATCGATATTGCGAGCGTTTTGGGTGTTTCGCAAACAATCAGTTGATGTAGCCGACTGTGATGTTCCAGGGCTTCGCACGAAACGACCAGTCATGTAAATCCGGCGATATCCGGTCCTTATCGCCGCGAGGCCGGGCGGTCCAGCGGTCGAGTTGGAGTGCAGACGGCGTCCTTTTCCTGGAGCCCCCCGACTCGTCGACTGCCCCTCCGACCCCGCAGCCCTGGAGCACTGAGGGATGTGGGGTACTTGCGTGCTTTCGGTTTCTCGAGGACTCTGGCAGGTGGGGACTCAGCGGGGTGGACTCGGTAGACAAAAACACCCCTGGTGCGTTGTGGCATTTGATTGGCCATGTTGCTTTAAACCCCGCTTAGTGGATTCCCCGCTTTTTGCCGGAAAGAGTTTTACGCTTCCCACCTCAAGAGCGGGCAGCTTGAAACCGATCGCGCAGCAAAAAGCGCAGCGGCACAAAAATCGATGAGACGAGGACGAGGGCGCGGTGTGTGTGCGTGTGCTATTGCCATCCCGATCACCCGACACCGAGAAGTAGATACACACACACACACATGCAGACCGTGCACAGCAGCAGTCCCAGCGACAGGTGTGACAGCAGCAGCAGCCAGCAACGTCGTCTGTCTGCAAGCAAAGCAATTGAGCGATTGAATGATTGAATGGTTTTTCGATGAACGGCAGCGCCCAGAGGTGACTCAGTCATAGTGAGTGTGTGCGTAAAAGTGTGCGTCCGATTCCCATCCGATCTGGAAAATATTTATATCGAGGACTCGGAGGCAACAAAGCGACCAGCGCTCTCCGTCTGCCACACCCAATCCCGTTCCCGGTCGCCCGTACTCAGGCTCTTCACCACTACCATCAACAGGCTTCGTCTCTTTCTCCCCCACTTAGACCAAGAAAAAAAACCATTCCCTTCTCCTGCAACTGGCTGTCGCCGCTGCGCAACGCTAGCGTCTGGCCATTTGCCTTTGCCTTGTCCCCGTCCCCGTTTGGCCACCTGCCACCTCGCACTGTCGCAGTCCGTCGCAAACACAGTCCCGACGTGCTGCTGACCCGGAAGCTGACTTGACGTCGTCGCCCCCCCTCCGTGACACTCGTGCCGGGTATCCCAGTCGCGGCCAGGGAATTCAAGTTCCTGTCTTCCGGCGACACTTGCCGCGGCCCACTCGACGGACCCAATCAAGATCGAGAAGATCCAAGGACGCTGGCCCTCACTGCCCTTGCGGCTGCTTCCTCGGCTTTCGACGCCGTGCGCCTTGCCAATTGGAGCTCCGAAAGCCCGACATTGTCTCACTGACCGTCTCTGAACGAGCGGCCCGATCCGGCGCGTCTCAGAAATCCGCCCACTCCGTGCTCAGAAATCCTTTCTGTCCCATTTGACCCCTTGGCCCCTTCTTTCCCTCCCCCTCCCTCCCCCCTCTTTCCTTTTCTTTTCCACCATGTCGTCCGCTGCTTCTTCGGCCTTGCGTGCCTCTCTTCTTCGCTCCTCAGCCTCGTCTCGCTCTGCTGCTGCTGCTGCTGCTGCTGCTCGCCCGGCCTTCAGCAACCTCCGTGCCTCGCCCGTCTCTGTCTCTGCTCGCGCCGCTCCTGTCTACGTCTTTTCCCAGCATTTCATCAGTCGCCGCACCATGGCTACCGACGCCCCCATCAAGAAGATCAAGGTCAAGAACCCCATCGTCGAGCTCGATGGCGATGAGATGACCCGCGTCATCTGGAAGGACATCAAGGAGAAGTTCATCTACCCTTATCTGGATGTCGATCTCAAGTACTACGACCTGGGCATCGAGTACCGCGACCAGACCAACGACCAAGTCACCATTGATGCCGCTGAGGCCATCAAGAAGTACTCGGTTGGCGTCAAGTGCGCCACCATCACCCCCGATGAGGCTCGTGTGAAGGAGTTCAACCTTAAGCAGAGTATGTATAGTTTCCTATCGTGTTTCTGTAAACCGAGGGATGGCTAACATTTTGTTTTGCAGTGTGGCTCTCGCCCAACGGCACCATCCGTAACATTCTGGGTGGCACCGTCTTCCGTGAGCCCATCGTCATCCCCCGTATTCCTCGCCTGGTTCCGGGCTGGAAGAAGCCCATCATCATTGGTCGCCATGCCTTCGGTGACCAGTACCGGGCCAAGGATACCGTCATCCCCGGCCCCGGCAAACTGAAGATGGTCTACGTCCCTGAGGGCGGCGAGCCCCAGGAGATTGACGTCTTCGAGTTCAAGAACGGCGGTGGTGTTGCTCAGACTCAATACAACACTGACGAGAGCATCCGCGGCTTCGCCCACGCCAGCTTCAAGCTCGCTTTGGATAAGGGCCTGCCCCTGTACATGAGCACCAAGAACACCATCCTGAAGCGCTACGACGGCCGCTTCAAGGACATCTTCCAGGAGCTGTACGACAACGAGTACAAGCCCCTGTTCGAGGCCAAGGGTATCTGGTACGAACACCGCCTCATTGACGACATGGTCGCCCAGATGATCAAGAGCAGCGGTGGCTACGTCATGGCCCTGAAGAGTGAGTTATTTTCTGTCGATCAGTTGATATTTCGGTCATGAACGGACACTAACTTTTTACAGACTACGACGGCGATGTCCAGTCCGACGTCGTTGCTCAGGGCTTTGGCTCCCTCGGCCTGATGACCTCGGTCCTCATTACCCCCGACGGCAAGACCTTCGAGTCTGAGGCCGCTCACGGCACCGTCACCCGCCACTACCGCGAGTACCAGAAGGGCAAGGAGACCTCGACCAACCCTATTGCCTCCATCTTCGCCTGGACCCGCGGTCTCGTCCAGCGCGGCAAGCTCGACGGCACCCCCGAAGTCGTCGCCTTCGCCGAGGCCCTCGAGCAGGCCTGCATTGACACCGTCGACATCGACGGTATCATGACCAAGGATCTGGCTCTCGCCTGTGGCAAGACTGCCCGCGAGGACTACGTCACCACCCGCGAGTACATGGATGCTGTCGACAAGCGGCTGCGTAAGAGCCTGCAGGAGAAGCTCCAGAAGCTTTAAGCGGTGATCAGTGTGCGAACGAGGTCTGACGAACGACGTCGAGCAAAATAAAATAAAAAAAAGTACAGGTCACGCTTTATAGTCCCATCAGGATGCTAACTCCCAAATGTCGCTGCGTCCAAAAGGGGACTTTGAGCACCTGCCTCTAACCCTTGAGTGTGCTTCGACATGTGTATTAACACTGTTTCGGTAAAAGCCGCGCGAGACTCGCCAGGGATATGAAAGGTCTGCCTTTGAGTTGGATGTCCTTGACCCAGGCTCAGAAAAATAGAGGTGCCAAGGAGCTGGAAATCTCCTCGCCACTTATTATGTATGCCTGGTCGTGTTCTGGATCGTTGTTTATTTTTGGCGTAACAGCATCATGTGCAGTATCTTCTGTCTGCGGAGGTCTGCAAGACCTTTGAAAACAAAGGGACACCGCACTGCTCTTGGGTGGCACTGCCGGGATGTCAGTTAGGGTCGACATTGTATCGTCGTGTGTACCACAGGGGGGAGGGGGCCGTCGAGGCGTGGATAGCTTGTACATAGAATAAATATGCTATCTCGTCTCGAACTTTCGTTCATCACATGTTGCTGTGAGGAGAGACCTATCTTTTATGTGTAACTGTTGGCTTGGGTTACTGCTGGTGTGCACTCCCCCACTCGAGTCTACGGGGGAGAGGCCTGTTGAAATGTATAATCCATGTTTATGACTGCATTATCATTCTATCATCTGATTGTACATGTACAAGCAAAGCACAACACCGACAACGCCCAGACGCCCAAGTCCTAGAGAATACCTGTATACCCGTCAAGATATTTTGTTCTTTCCACCCAGTTTCCCGTGGTATGATGATGCAAAGGCCCCTGTCAGAGGCATGATCCAGCAAAACTCGATGGCCTCGAGACCTCAAGAGATAGGAAAGCAAAGTTATGTTGTCTATTGCAGTGCATTCTTGTGCCTAGTGATAGGTTAGTATGGAATGAGGAGGGGATGTAAGAAAGAACCGTTCAAGGAACTATAGTGAAAAGGACAGGTGAAAACACAAAAAAAAAAAAAAAGAATTCAAAGCAGAAAACGTACC
>Ga0065720_1019413_pt1 | contig 26527 bp, 22 predicted proteins | sample Thericmetagenome_FD_59107 | JGI IMG/M metagenome (GOLD analysis project Ga0065720, IMG submission 59107) | Thermophilic microbial communities from the Joint Bioenergy Institute, California, USA of rice/straw/compost enrichment - eDNA_2 v2... | ecosystem: Engineered > Solid waste > Grass >... | reverse complement strand
CCTCCCTCCTCTCCCCCCAGCCCCAATTTCTCTTCCCCAGTCCCCCATCCCACAGCCCCTCCTCCCGCAGCATCCAATTCATTGAACCGCCCCGTCCAGGCCGACCCTCCCCTTCCCTCTCCCCATCCCCCGACCTTAACAACAACAACAACGAATCGGGCAATGTTACGCCCGACTTCATAGCCCGTCTCCGCCATTCGCATACCCGCAACGCCTCCTTCGCGAACCTGACACTATCGGAAAGGCAGTACCTCGGCGGAGTAGAATACCGCGCTCTAGAGGTCCTCATCGTGACGGTAACGGCGTACTTCATCCTCTGGCCACTGTTTGGCGCCATTGCCTTGGGGGCGTGGCTTTCCAGTCATGGAGGCCAGGTCTCTGAGCAAGAGACCGGGGAAAAGAGTCCGAGTCCCAATCCGTGGTGGGAGGGTATCTTCTTGAGTGTGTCTGCCTTCGGGAAGGGGGGGATGGTACTCGGCCCGGAGATGGGCTCTTTTCTGGACAGAGGGGTGGGGGGGGTGTTTGTTCTGTTGGTCGTCAGCTTGCTGACTCTAGCTGGCAGCCAGGCCTCGCCCGTCTTTCTGAGAGTTATCTTCTTGGGGCTGTGGGGGGTTTTGAAGAGAGTGGTGGCAGATGAGGGGGGTTATGCTGTATGGAGGGAGACGTTTGAGTTCATCTTGAGGTATCCTAGACGAGTATATATTAACATGTTTGCGGCGAGGGATACATGGCGGTTGGCGGCGTGGTTGGCTGCGTTTTTGGCTGTGGATTGGGTGTTGTTTTGGCTGTTGAATATTGGGAATGGGGAGGTGGAGGGGATGCCCAGGGGGAAAAGGGTGTTGGGGGGGTTGGCGCAGAGTATATGTGAGTTTCCCGAGAGGAGGGACTAGGGTTTCGATTTACCTGAGGAGAGATGCTGACTGACTGACTGACTGACCGTGAACAGCCAACCTCTCCGGAGGCTTCGCCATCATCCCTGTTTCCGCCGTTTCCTTCTCTCTGCAAGTGTTCTGGCTGATCAAGATCTATGCCTCGGCCTACCCGACCTCCATCACCGTGCGCGGGTCCAACGTCTATGAAGAACGTTCCCTCGGTATATACATGGGCGATGAGCCCCCTGACTCCGACGACAGCGACTCCGACGACGAGAAGCGTCCTGCCAAAGCCAAACCCCTACCTGAGTCCGAACCAGAACCAGAAGGCACAACGACGGGCCTCATGATCCCCTCCCTCCCTCGCCCCCCCTTGACTCCAGTGTCGATTACATCCCAAGTCTCCCGCCTCAGTACAGCCTCTCGCCGCGGGCTAACCAAACTCGTTGGCATCACCCGCCAGGGCACAGCCTTCATGGGACGGCAAATCCAGCGGCGCATGACGACAGGTTTCCAAGGCGTCGGTGTATCTGCCTCTGCTGCCCTCCCCATCCCACAGAAATCCACACTGCCGACGTTCAACACCCCAGCCACCTCTACCAGTAGCAAGACGACGACCGCCCCAACACCCGCCCCCAGACCCGATCTCACAACCCATCATGCAAGAAGCCAGTTATCCCACGACATCCCCCTCCTAGCCCTCTCTTTCTTGTTACTCGTCCTCATCGAAACCCCGCACATCTCCTCCTCACCCCTGATCTACTCCCTCTGGAACATCCTCTTCGAGCTCGTCTCTGCCTACGCAAACAACGGGATCACGGTCGGCTTCCCGGGAAGAGACTACTCCTTTTGTGGGGGGTGGAGGAAGCTGAGCAAGCTGCTTTTAGTCGGAGTTATGTTGCGAGGGAGACATAGGGACTTGCCGGTTGCGCTGGATCGGGCGGTTAAGTTGCCGAGGGAGGGGGATTGGGATGGAGAGGAGGAAGAGGATGGGGAGATTAGGAAGATCATAAGTAGAAGTCCGGCGGTGGGAAGGAGTCCTATGTTGGGAAGGTTAAACGGATTGTAAAGGCTGGCTTAGCCAGGAATATTGAGGGGAGGCGGAGAGCGCGCTGAGCTGATCTCAACGAGTGTCGAGGTTGGAGACAAGTCGGCTAGCCATGGGAGCTGCTATCTGGTCCGGCTCTGAGGACTTGAGTGATGACATGAGAAGAAGGTGAAGGCTCGAGGGGGCCTGAGGGTGATGGTTTCATGGGAGAAAAAGGACTAGGGAGGGTTGGCTGGGAACTTGCCTTGAGTGAGCGAGGTATAAGCATCGCGAGAGGTGTTAACCCGGTGTTGCTGTCATCAAGTTTAAACAGGGGAAAGAGTGGAATACTCGACAGGTTGAGTGAGGCGTAAACAAGCCGGAGCAAAGATATCTGCTGGACAAACAAGGGATAATAACTATGTCGAAAGTGATGAAAAGCCTGTCGACCTCAGCCGTCGGGGACACAGCCGATCAAACATGATGAGCCAAGAGGATGATCGGGATCCTGGATGATCACCTCTGACGGATACCAATCACATAGACGTAATGTAATGTTTTCTCGGCTGATACTAGACAAAAACATCCATCTCAAACCTAAGAAACAACTTCTCGCTGCACTCTGCTGGGGATCTCTTATGCAAGTACACACCACCTCCATCCCATCGCTGGCACGCAGAACCCCGCCAAGACTTCAATATCTGGAAACGAGAGCCACGGTCACATGGACCCGGCTGGCTGGAGCGGCTGTTACGAGTTCACTGCACCGGCGGGCAGCACAGTGCGACCCTTAATTTTTTTTTTTTATTTTTATTTTGCTAGGCCAAAACTCTAGCAAGTTATCAGGGATCCGAGCGTTAGAATTTTCACGCTCACACTTTTACACAATACCTGCAATAAATAAAACAGATATACTAGCAAGCTAAGCAACGGCAGAAGTGGCCAAATAAATTGTGTTTGGAGTCTTCGAACTGTTGTTTTGATGTGAGTCGGAAAGATGTGTGGACCACTAACAGCCGAAGTAAGCAAACCAGAGGCAAGGTGTAACGCGCTGTGTCATGGCAGATCTTGCGCGGGGTGGGGGCCGATTTCTAGAAACGCAGCCGCTTGTTCCATGACAAGACCCATCTCTCAGAAGCGCGCGAATCACAGGACGGACCCAAGACACAAGGAGAGCAAGAGATAAGGGATGCAGAACATGGGGAAAGAGATGGGAACAGAAGAATTACTGATTACCAGAGGAAAAAGTACAGCTTCCAACTATGTACAGCCGAAGAGAAGCGTCTGTTTACCAGAGGAGCGCCCGCGGGCCCTTGCCTTTCGCCTTAGTGGTCTTGTTGGTCAGCGCCTCGACGACGCCGTCGTAGGCGGGGTGCTTTGTGAAGTTGGCGAACCAGAGCAAAGGCTCACCCTCGCTGGGGAAGTAGTCGGGCACCCAGGAGAAGGGGTCGTAGAAGTCCCAGATAGTGACACCGATGCAGCCCTTGACTTGGACGCAAGCACCGACGACCTAAGTCAGACTGTCAGTAGAGCTCAAAAGGGAGAATGGTCTGTGTGAGGGGAGTGCTGTTGGGGACTCACATTCTTATAAGCCTCCTTCTGCTGCGCAAGATTCTCAGCCGTCGCCGGCACCGTCAACCGGACATCCAACTCCGTCAGCGCCACCTCCACACCCAAATCCGCGAAACCCTTGATCGCATCAATATGTTGATCCAGCGTTGGATGATTCTCCGCCACCAAATGGGCCTGCAACCCGACACCGTCAATCCGGATCCCCTCCTTCCTGAGCATCTTTACAATCCTCTTCGCCCCCTCCGTCTTCGCGCTAGGCCACTCCAGATTATAATCATTATAATACAACTTCGCATGGGGATCCGCCTTCGCCGCCGTCTTGAACGCAAGCTTGATGTACTCCTCACCCAACACCTGGTAGAAGATCGACTGGCGGTAAGTGCCGTCCTCGTTGAGCGCTTCGTTCACCACGTCCCAGGCGTAGCAACGTCCGCGCCAGTGGCCAGCCACGCGGGTGACGTGGTCGACAATTACCTTGCGGAGTTCGGCCTTCGTCCAGTTGCGCGACTCGACCCAGGGTGCGAGCTGGCTGTGCCAGACGAGGGCGTGGCAGCGCAGATAATAGCCAGCTTTCCGAGCCTTGGTGGCCACGATCTCGCCTTCAGTGAAGTTGAAGACGCCTCGGGAGGGTTCGGTGAAGAGCCACTGGTAATGTTAGCCTCAATCCCATACTTGAGCTGAAACTTGATTAGGTCAGGAGTACCTTCTGCCCATTTGTAGGCGTCGTTTGCCCGAACTCGCCCGACTTCCACATGATATAGTCATACTGCGGGTAGGCGTCCTCCTTGCCGGCGCGCTCGCGTTGGCCCGGGGAGTCGGTCGCTGAGCCAAAATACTTCAGCCCAGCTTGCAAGGCCAGCTTGTGAAGGCCCTTCTGCTGGGGCTGCGGCCGGCCGATGGCGCCGGCGAGGGAGCCCGGCAGGGCAGAAAGAAGGAGGAGAGAGGAGAGATGCATTTCGCCTGACCCACTGCAGCAGAGTGTTGACTTGGTTGACGCGCCGAGAACTCGAGGTCCGTGAAGAGCAAGAAGCAAGAGACGGCCTCAGAGGATGAACCATCTATTTATCACCACCACATCCCAGCCGCCATCTAGCCGGTCGTCAGGTCGGATACAACCCTGCCTGTCGAGCATACCACGACGGGATACAACTCCGCTGCTCTCTCTGGAGAGCTGGGTCTCCGAGGTCGATACCCTCTCTCCCATTACCTGATCCATCCCCATCCGGGCCGCGGACCGGGTAGCTGGGCCACTCTGGGTCCAGCCGGGCGGTCGGTTCGACGGTGATTGGCCTTTCATCCTTCACCTCTGATGGGCCATCTTCTGGAATTCAGCCAGAACATGTCGAGTCTGGAGACTCGAGCCGCGGGGAAGATGGGGGAAGTCATGCCAAGCGCGGAATACTTGCCGGATAAAATGCTTAGTCGCAGTGGCAGGCTGGCCGTTGAATTTTGCCGGTAGGAACGGCGATGCTTGGCACCGGTGTTCCCGAGCCGGTGGCCGGGAGGATAATGGTCAGTGCATGTTGTCGGCTGGTTGAGGAGAGATCATCTTTCCGCGAGAATTGTCGTCATCGTCGCCGACGGGCCAATGAACGAAGGAAAATGATGCAATTGAGGAGCATCCAGCCGACCCGCAATACAGATTACCCAATCCCATCCATCGTATGCAGGAACCGTCGCGGATAGATCGCTCTCACATCTGGCTGTTGTTTTGTGCCTGGGCAGAGTGGTGATCATCCCCTGATTGACGTTGCATTGATGACACGGAGGTAAGGTCCAGTTTGGAGTTCACCGTTTTTTATCTCCACTGATCTTTTCTGGATTGGCAAGCGGGGAATGCGGGGGAGATGGGTACGTGTGATTACGTAAGCTATAGGCTTAGAGGGAGATGGAGTCCATTGAAAACCAACCTCGTGAGATTCTCGGGTTCCCCTCCCGAAAATGAGAGAGACAGCCTAAATCGACGATATTCCGATTCTTGGGTCATTCTTCTCTGCATAAGCCGAAACAAAAAAAAAGTGGAAATTGAGTTCTTTCGAGGGCTTGAGTCACCTAACAAGCAGGTTGTTGGCCGAGCCTGCACTAGTGGTTGATCGCATCCTCTTAACGGATATTACAGGACTGACCAATCATAAGGCTCCGATAAGGCTCTCCCCGCAAAATATCTACTTCGAGGGTATTTCGTCGCCAGCTCGAGATTGGTTTCTACTTGCAAGATGGTCCAAAAATAGTCGAAAAAAATCACTGTCCTTCATGGAGACAATTTGAAAGTTGTATGCTAAAGTTTTTAGGCCTCAAGTGTCGTGCTCTATGCTGTAGGGTCTGAAGCGAACAAAGTGTCCAAGGTCAGCAGCTGCTGATGGGCGTTTTTCTACCACCAAATAGATGAGATCTGAGGTTCTTTCCAGGGTTAGAAGCATATGATGGTAAACTATTACAAGGGGAACGCGTTGTTCCGCCGCGCTTTTGAGTTATCAGCGAATGAAATGAGTGAAAATTACGCAGCCAAAATTCAGCCCTCAACCATGCCTTCTCTGGAGCACACATTGAAGCGCTCTCAAACACCGAAACTGTGACGATCCAGACAAGCCTCCTGAAATAGGTTTGAGAGGTGCCAGGCCGCTGGACCTGAGAGCCAGAAGTTCTCACACAGTCAAAATGATCGCTGTGATCACCAGTTAAACAGACAGCTGTTCGTATCGCTGACTGGGAGCTTCTTGGGCCAGATAGCCCTGCCTAAGTCTATCTACATCTTACCACATCATATACACCCTTGTTGCTTCCTTTGCTTCCTCCTTAATGACACAGATAGTTGAGGGTCAGCATCCTTGGGTGTTGAGGATCAATGCCTCTTGCGTTTGAGGAACGCCTCCCCAATGCGTGGGGTCTCTGAGAACAGATATCTGGGTTTGACGGGTCACAACTCCGTTTTACTCCGATTAGTTGTTTGCACGGGGCCCGCTCTTTCAGATAGAGCCCTTGTTGGTCATGACAGAGACCCTGAGTCGACATGATAGAATTCAAGCTTACTCAAGTCTCGTGCCATCACTTAACCGTACCACAGTCTCCATGCAATAAAAGCGATTCTCCGCTGAATCAAATCTTCAACCCATGCTGGGAGGTTCCGAGAAGATGTCACCCAGCCCCCACCTCTGTGGATAGTAATACTCCCTTGTCAACTCCTAATACCGCCGCCACGCAAATGTCAGAAGAAGATAAAATATGGCCTAACATGGAGGATATGCTGGATAATGTTGACGCTATCTAACCTGAGCCCGAGGGTCAAGTAAAGACATGCTCGATATCGCCACTGCTGAAGAGCTTGATATTTTCACGAACAACCCGGAAGTTGAAATCAATAACACTGCTCCTAAGGCTCGGGGTGCTGACAACCTCATGATGAGATGAAAGATGTTCAAGCCGTTAAAAGGGAAGACGTCACCATTACAGATGATGCGGGTTCAATCACCATAGATGTTAAACCCCTCGCAGTTGACGATAATGACGAGGAAAAAGACCACTGTCCCTCGTTCCATCACTTGTCAAAGCGGTGCAAGAGTATTTTTATATATATTCATGGTTTGTATTCAAAGATTGGTCACAATAGACGCGAGTCAGTTTGCCAGCAGGAGAAAACATGCTAAAACGGTGACCCTGCCATGTTGTATGTAAGCCATGTGCAGGTGTCAAGCTCCAAAAATGTCGTCATGATCGTATAACACTTGACTATTCACGTGGTGGTCTGGCTGCACTTTTCTGTGGCAACTGTGCAGTTTTGACTTAGAGATATAGATACACAAGACCGACTCTAACAGTGTCAGGAGATATCAATGCCAGACCTTCGTAACAAAGGTTACACCGGAGATAACTCTCTACTATGAACTTCGGGCATGAAACGGACAGTACCAGTTGTCTATATCGCAAAAGTATAAATTAATTCCCCGCCTCTTTCACCACAGATCTGGCCGCGTCCTCCATTATCCCCGGCATGCTGCGCTGCATCAGCAGCACATTGTACCAATGGCCTCTCTAACATTTTCCGCTTTCCATGTTCTTGAAACACAACTGACAACATCAAGTGGCTGTAGCACAGCTCTTGTACATCCTTTCTGTCTTGTCATTGACTCAGGATAGAGTTCTATCCGCATCTTTTAAGTAGTGAAATAAAGCTTCCGTTGTATCTAAAACGTACAAATCGGGCCCTGAGAGACATTCCTTTGAATGTGTTGAAGTACTATGAAAGTTCTAGTTGGCACCCAAATTAATTCACTAGCCAAGTGATTCCCTATGTGCATCAAAAACTATTCGTTCATTATCATCTGACTTTCCTCATGCTAGAAGTTGAGAATTGATAGTTACTAATAGCTAATACAAAAAAAAAAACATATTATCTCCAAAGAGGTGAGCTTCCCATCGAGCACCATTGACTCCTTTCTCAACCATTAACACCAGACTGCAATCGAAGTATATGGCAAGATCAAAACTCCAGCTCAAAAAGAGCAAGCTAACAAATGAGGACTAACAATGGGTATCCCTAAACTCCTTTCTCGGGGGACATGGAAACAATACTCCGAAAACCACATCCCTCCCATAGCCTTCCCTTAAACATAATCTCATGCCCTTTCAACCACTCCCTCTTCAAAACCCCTCCCATGGAGACCCCCGTGAGGCTAAATAGACCTTCTACTCCCTCCACTCTCCCAAGACCACCTCTTAGCACTCCCCCCCCTTCCCACATCCTTCTCATCCCCAGACACCGCATCATGCTCATGCTCCCGATGAACATGATCATGGTGAAGCCACTCCATACTAGACCTCCACGCCCCCATAACAGCTACCCTCAGCCCCGAAATGAGTGGGTTGTGCAACCGATCTTCTGCATCACCATCTCCCCAACTCTGCAAGTCCTGAGAATGAGATGAGAGGGAGGGAGACGCAACAGCATCAGCGGCATGTGATGTCTTCTCCCTTATATTCCTACTAGCAGACACCTCCGGTTGATGACGCCAGTGGGACAGCCCAAGCCATGCCCCAAATCGGGGAGCTATCCTACTGGAACTGGAACTGGAAGTAGATGATGTCCGACGAAATGAGCCCGTCCTTCTCCTTCTTGGGGGTGGTTCCTCCACATGGTGATGCACCCTTTCCAGCCGCTCCAGGTCTTGGAGCATCATGTAGAAGTACTCCTCGTCTTCCATTTTTGGATGGGCGGATGTGATCTGAGCACTGGCAGAACTCGACCTTCGTGAATGAGATCTGATTCTAACCCTGAGTTAAGGTGATGATGTGCGTTGAGTTTGAGATTCGGAGGTTGCACTGGATTTTGGGTGGGAGTTAGCATTTTGGTGAGGGATCGCAGGGAAGATTGTAGATGCATGTGAGATGGGATGGGAAACCTCAGTGAGGAATTAGACTTGATGACATACCAAGTGGTATCTGGTTAGTGTTGGTGTGCGCCCTTGCAGTAGTCAAGTGCGGACACCTGCAGTGCCTTTGCAGCTGATATCTCAACTGAAATGTGATCGCGAAAACGAATTATGATGAGTCTGAATCCCGTTGAGGAGTCCCAAACGCCGACGTCCTCCTCGATTCCGCAGCTTGATGTTTCGACAAAAAAACTCGTCAAATGTTTACAATATCTCGCACGATTGACAACTCAACAAGATCAGACCGATGTTCATCCCCAAGCAGCCCGACTTATACCTTCCACGTTCCATCCCGATCCCCTCCGCACCGTTCTCTCAGTCAGGAGACGCCCGCCAAGCATCGCTGCCAAGCCCTTCACCGTGGCACCACTTTGCCAATATCCGATTGGCTGGGACCCAAAAGTGGGGTGGAGAGAGGGTGATTTTGTCATCACGGCGAGACATGCACGGGCTGACTTCGGCAGCTTTGCGAGAAGGAGAGGAAGTGACGCTGCTTTTGGGTCTAGAGAGAAACAAGTTTGATATTTGGCGTTTGGTTTGAAAGTTGACAGGCTGCTACGGTTGGGCTGGCGGTGATGACAGTTTAAGGATTTGGCAGTGCTCAAGATTAACCGTTCGGGGGTAGGGTTCTGAGAGGGACGCTAAAGTCTTGGCTGATATCATGCTGGTCGCTAGACTAGATCGTGATCGGCGGGATGAGTGTGTCAGCGAAAAGTTTACGGAAAGGGGTCGTTAACGTCGCGCGCAACTTAGGATATATCTTAGATGTGACTTCAGTAAGCTTGTCCAAAGATGTATTCAGCCTAATCTGGAGGGTTTAGACCACTTGACTGTCGAGAAGTGGGAGAGTTTTCGCAGGACAGTTTACCTAGGGACAAGCACGTTTCACCTTACAGTGTGGGAAAAAGGCAGAAGTAATAAACCCATCCAGCAGGACGGAAACCCATTATTACATCACAGCTTTTGATACTAGTAAAATCAACACAAAGTCTATCTACAACCCCGATTCCCGAAGAGAACGAAACACCCCCTTTATAGATAAACCATCCGTACTGGTGCCAATGACACCTCAGATGTCATCGGTACCTGTCAGGAAAGCCCGTACTAGAGGAGCATCGCGAACCCAGCCTTCTTTTGCATGTTTAGATGAGAATCCGGAGCAGGTTGGCGAGCAGGTTGCCGACGAGGTTGAGCAGCTGGGTGAGGAGACCGCCGTGGTACTTGAACTTGTCGGCAAGGATAGGGTTGACGGGGCGCAGGATGACAACGAGCTCGTTAACCAGGGCGATGAGGATCTTGACAATGCTTGGGATCAGCTCGCGCAGGATGACGCGGAGGTTAACGCCGAGCTTGATAAGGATGCCTAGACGTAGTCAGTATTTTGCTACACTGCGCGCAGCGTGCGTTTTTTGGGGGGGGGGAACGTACGGAGGTCGAGCTTCAGCAGAGCAAGGACCTGGACGCGGACATCCTCGAGCAGGACGCGGACGCGAACAAGGAGGTCAAGAATGACATCCAGATCGATCTTAGCGACGATATCGGCCCTGAGCTTGAGACCCTGGAGCGAGACAACAGCGTTCAGGAGGACGCGCAGGTGAGCAACAAGGTCAACGACGACCTTGACGAGGGCATCGATATCGATCTTTGCGGCGGCGAGGATGTTGGCTAGTGTTGTTAGCGCTGCTCTGATTCTTGAGAACTGAGATACCTACCAATGATCTTCAGATCGGCGCGGATCAGAGTCTCAACCTCGGTGACGGTCTTGACCAGAGTAGCAATGATAACAGTGATATCGGTGACAACGGTGGTGCCGCCGGGGACGGTGACCGTCTGGGTTGGGACCGGTACGTCGATGGTCTGGGTGGTGGCGAGGGTGGTGGCGATGGTAGTGTAAGAAGTCTCGGTCACGCCCGGCAGGGTGATGGTGGTATAGGAGGTGACGGGCGGCAGAGTGATGGTGGTATAAGAGGTTGACCAGGAGGTGACGGCATCGCAGTGGCGACGCTCGACACGGTCAACGGCCCGGGCAGCGGCCAGGCCGACGAAGGCGGCAAGAGCAGTGAAAAACTTCATTTTGATAAATGGGAAAGTTGTCGAGAGAGTGACAGTTGAGTGAGTGTCAAGGGCGCTATTAGGATTACTAGTAATAGTAGAGTTGTGTATTAGAGAGAGTGACGAGAGAGAGAGAGAGAGGACAGGAGCTGCTGTGATGCTGATGAGTGCTGCTCTGCTGGTGAGGGAAAAGCAGCGACACGTCGGGGAGAGGCCAGCTTATATGCTCGAGTGGACGAGGTCTTCGAGATGTCCTCTTGACATGTCAACTTACATCACACTCACAACACCGACGTCGAGCAATCTTCGCAGTCCACAAACACTCTCGGCTATCCGCCCCTGCAGGGGTGTCCCGTCCCATCCCGCTATTCACACGAGCATGTCGGTTGTTGGGGAAGAGATGGGCAGCGCAGATCGCAAGCTTGCACCTCGACAGCCATTTACCCAAGATGGTTACGATCACCCATTGCCCAGCGGTGAGGCTGCCTTCCCTGGCTGTGTTTGCATTCGACTGTTAGAGTCCGTTAGCTCCCCTTGGTCCGTTTGGGCGGCGTGCAGTTTGGCCTGCATTTCCGGCCGGTTGCACGTCATCTTTTTTTTCTCTTGAGAGCGAGGCCTTTGACATTTTCATCCACTCAGCCCCTGCAGCTGGGTCTATCCGCTCCAGTGGAGGACAAGGCCAGGCAAGGCGGGCTCGTCTTCGGCGTCCCGAACGGCAAGACTCGGAAACTAGTACGAGAGAACAAGAAGTTCAGAATGGAGCCACAGACCCTCCAAATCAAACATGAAACAGCACTAGAAATCAAACACCGGAAACATCAAGCTGTGAAATCTGACAGATTACTGGCTCCCTGGCATCTCGTAGCTCCCGTGCAGGTTTTGTGCCTGAGGTGGCTAATGCAGCGTGGGCGCTGTAGTTTATGAGTGGTGTGCCACCGATCTGGGGCCGAGTCTTGCCTGGCCGATTATAGCGTTGGGAAACTTTTGCGGAGAGAATAAGCTTGGCTCGACATCTTGTGACAAACTCCAATATCATGATGTCCAAGTAAGTTGAAGTCTTGTAAAGTCAAGTCTTTGTTTCTTCATAGCTGTACTTCGTCTTGTTTCACAGCTGTGAGAACTCTCACAGTGGACTGAAATTGTCCATATTTCCAACCCGGGTCATCCCGACTTACACGGACGCATACCTTCCCCAGTGGACCATGGCCCGACCGATCGATGCCGTGGAGAGATCCAGACCCAGATGTCGTCTGCTGGGTGCCAGTTGCCAACCTCGTGTGAGCAGCGAACTTATGTCCGAGGACTGCATCGATTGACATGTTGCATGGCTCCCATGCTTCTATCCCACCGTCTAGAAGTTTTTTTTTTTTCCTCAACACCCCACTGCTTGTATCCACTACAGTCACACGTGGACTCGGGGAACCGTCTGGCCGTGGTTTGAGGTTGTTGAGCTTGATTCCAGCAAAAAGCTGTTGTTTCTGCTCATTTCAGCTGAACTATCAACGCAGCCTTGTCAACATCTCCAAGCAGACAGCTCATAATGTAACTATTTGGCGGCTTGATGGCGTCTGTAGTTTGATCGGCCCCTTGCAGTTGTCCATTAACTGGGCTAAGCCAAGAAGAAGGCAAGATCGACATCCTGAGAGCAAACGAACGCCAACGCCCCGCCAGCTGGACCAGGACTCCAATCAGCCGCACAAGATGAAACCCCAACGGTGTCTGTGGCACCTACAACCTGATTGGTTCTCCTTAAGGCTCACCGCAGCAGGACGTATGGCTAGCTTCGGAGGTTCACCGAGATGCCCTTATGGGCGGGGAAGTCCATTGGTGTAAGTTGTGCAGATTGGTTGAGCGTATCTAGTCAAACATAACATCGCCAAAAACATCTCAATTTCAGTCCATTCATTCAGTCCAGAACCTCACTGAGGCATACCCATCGCAATCATCTCAAGGCATCCAATCTATCCGTCGATAGCGGAAGGATAGTAGCATCGCATCCGGGTGACGTGCAGCGACGGCACGGAATGCGGCACAGAGAGAGAATTTTTTTTTCTCCGCCTGTCAACTCCAAGAACAGCAACTTGAAAGTTGAGAGCCATAAAAAAGTGTCAAAAACAAGGAAACTCAACCACATCACCTGCTTCTGTGCCTGGGACCTGCATTAGTGCCATCAGCGCATCGCGGTGTGTATGGAAGCCCCCATCCATGTCGCATGTGAGCTGCGTTTCAGTCTTTTTTTTTTTTTTTCTGATATTTGACACGGGACAACCGCGGATAAGCCGTGTGCGTAGTATTTCGTGTGTTGATACCCTGTAGATGTGGGTGTGTGTGAATGGTCGGTTGGATGACCGTCACCTTCGAGCCTCCAGACACGAGACTTCAGCCCGGGACTCGGTCGATCGGGACGCAAGAACAGCGGTAATTGGCCGGCTAGGACCTCTAGCACACCATTCTTAGTAGGTGGCGGGAAGGGTATGCAAGGGGACGCGGTGAGTGAGAGAGTGAGTCGTTCACACTTTTTTTTTCTTCTTTCCTCGTTTCCTCCCGGGAAAAAAAACAAGGCAAACAAACGCACCTCTCACGATCTCTTCCCGTGGCCTATCCTATCGCGGTATAGGTTCGCCGTGCTGGCAAGGGTCTTCCTCGGTAGCAAAAAATGAGCCGCATGTGGTCCACCCACGGTCAAAAACGGCTCCAGGCAGATGGGATGATCGGCGGGTCCGATGGGCAAGGGTGCTTTCGTAACAAGGTCACGAGCGTGTCTGAAGAGCTTCATCCTGGTTGTCGGTGTTACTGAAACCGTCTTAGGAAGTTGAAACGTCGCTCACGACTTAATTCGTCTGCTTCAGAATATCTTTTAACACCGCTCTTAAGTTCTGAAGATAGGAGATGGAAGTAGAAGTCCGCCGATCGTGCTGATCTCCCCTATCTCCGGCATGCGGTGTGTACGGTGTTCATCTCATCTTGTAGTGTATCTCTTGTGCTTCCTATGGTTCAAGTTATCTCCCTTTTTCCAGTTGCTTTCCTTCCCTTCCACACTGTTTCATCCACAAGTACAGTACGTTAGTTGTTCTGGATCTCGGATGTAATGTGTAAGATCCCCTCTGCTTCAGTGCGAGTTGTTGCAACCCCTTGCAAAATGGCAGCAACAAGCACGATCAATGGTCACATTGATCGCGACTTGGCGACCTTGGCGACCTGGCCAGCCCAGTCGCCCTACACTGCTGCCCCACACTTCCCGCTGATCTTTGCCTGGGGTGTCAAGTCTTGGCCAGAGTGGGCCAGTAGAAGTGTGGGGATTCCGTCGCAGTGTTGCTTCTTCCCTTGCACACACCCTGGCACCCTGGTGGAAAGTCCGGTTGGCGGTGTTGCAACACCGGCAGTTATCGGAGTTTTGAAGGTGAGGGCATTTTGTTCGTTTTCTTTGCGACGTGACTGGTCAAAACAACGATGCATAAGAGTGTGGGGATAGAGCTGTGTTGAGAAAGAAAACTTGTCTCCGCTCTTTTGCTATTTTTTTCTCACTCACTTACCCATCCAAGCTTGAACCCACCCACTCACCCACAAAACCTACCTCATCTCACCACTTGAATGGACCTTGAGAGAGAACTCGAAACCGATTGAAGGGACGGAATTTTTGAAACAAACTACAATGACAAGTCATCCACGTCCACATCGACAGCCGAACCCAACCAATCACGCGACAGCGGCAATGTTTCTGGATGTCAGTCAGCTTCGAGACCCTTCCAGCTCAAGGACAAAAGGATAAGTTGGAATTGGACAATCCAAAACGAAACAAAAGAAGCGAGATGCCAAATGCCAAGGATTTTCCAGTGTTGTGTTACTTGGGGAAACGCTTCGAGAAAACTGAGCAAGTTTTCGGCGGTGAGTCCGAATTCACTTTCAAACCGCGAAAAAAGGAAAAGGGACCAAAAAAAAGTTTTGTACTCAGGCATCACGCCACAATAATATTACAAAAATATCTAAGTAATCTCATTAACCCAAATTGTTCCATTACACCACTTTCACTTCTCTCCAGCACATCTTCAATGCACTTCCTCAATGCCTGTTGAGCATCTCCCTAAGCCTCCTCTTCTCCGCCCGTCTCCTCAACCTCCTCAGCTTCTTCTCCTCCTCGGTCTTCTTGTACCGCACCTTGAACTCCACCGTCTCAGTAACATCATAGTCGCCCTTCTCATCAGGGTTACCAAACACCCTCAGCGCCCGCACAACAAGCTTGTACTTGCCAGCGGGAGCATAGGTGCCGTCCGCCAGGCGACCATCCCACTTCAGCTCGACCGTGCCGCGGGGATTCCACAGCGACGGCAGACCCTCAGGCTGGCCCAGCGAGAGGGTATCGCCGAAGACGAGGGTCGCCTTCTCCTTGACGGAGGTGCAGTTGCTCAGGGGGACAACATCGACGCGGACAAGGGGCGAGCCGAAAGATAGGGTGGCCACAAGCTTGGGCAGCTCGGTACCGTTCCTGTAGCGGGTATCGTTGGCGAAGCCCTGGGGCGGGAGGAGGAATGTGACGTCGTTGCTCAAGATGGGGGTGTTATCCTCATCGGAGCCACGGGACAGGTATGTCTTCCGCTCGTCGAGGACGGTGTGCGCCTTCAGGCTGCCGGAGACACCGACATAGGGCAGGGACAGGTTGGAGCCGTCGGTACCGTTAATGGTCACGTAGCCGGACCAGACGGGGAGACGGTCGACGTCGACACCCTTCGGTGGGGTGGCAGTCACCTTGATGACCTTGCGCTGGCCAGGGGCAAGTGTGAACTCGGCAGGCTCGAAGGCGAGCGAGGCGAAGTCGGCGGTGATCTCGCCGGGAAATTTCATCGGGGTAATGTCAGTAGCCTCGGCGAAGGTGTAAGCAGTCGCAGCACCGACGTTACCGAGCTTATAGGTAACCTCGGACTTGCCAGTATTGGAGACGCTGAAGTGATGGTAGGGAACGAAGTGCTCGGTGTCGTTGAAAGAGAGCGAGGAGACGCTCAGGAGGGTAGTCGCGTGGGCGGCGTCCCAGGCCTGGAGGATACCGGCACCCTGCTGCACGACGGGCGCGAGGAGCGGAGGCTCGGGGGTCTGGCCGCCGGAGCGGAAGAAGTTGGGCTTAGCAGCAGCAGACAGCACGTTCTCCAGGGTCTTGGGGTCCTTGGTACCGCGGACATTCATGAGCAGGGCGTAGATGGCAGCCGCCATGGGGCAGGACATGGAGGTACCGGAGAGGACGGCATAAGCGCCCATGTGGATGGGGTAAGTCGAGAGAATCATACCGCCGGGAGCACCGAACTGGGGCTTTACGTCGACCTCAAAGGTAGGACCCCAGGAGGTGAACTCGCTCATGTAGCCTGGAGTAGCAGTGTTCTCGAAGACAGTAAGGAACTTGCCGGCCTTGGACGGGTCGGTCATGGTGACGACGACCTCCTGGCCAGCCTCCATAGCGCGTACCCATTCCTCGCCCTGCTTGGCAGTGACCATGGCGACGGCCTCGACGCCGTCAACCTTGCCAGAGACCGTGACAGTACCAGCGACATTGTTGTAGAAGAGCACATACTTGGCACCCTTAGCCACAGCATTGGTGATCTTCTGGACGAACGTGCAAGTACCACGACGGATAAGAACAATGCGGTCAGACAGATCAGGGGTATCATCGGGGTAGGGGTCGCAGCCGTGGGCCGGATCGGAGGTGTTGTAGCTAACAGTCCACAGAGGCAGAGTGACATCGGGCCACTCGCCAGGTTCGCCAGCAGTGAAGCCGAAGGCCGTAGCAGGGCCACCAGCAACAGTGTAGGAAGCATTGCTCAACAGAGCAGGGGTCTCAGTGTTGTCGATGGACGCGATGGCAGTGACCTTCTTGCCGTTGGCAGCAGTAGAAGCGTAGAAGATGCCAGTGGCGCCGTCGTTACCGGCCGAGACCACGCAAGGGACGCCAGCCTCGACGATGCGTGAAACAACAGCAGCCCAGGGGTCCTCACCCCAGCCGGAGGGACCACCAATCGAAGCAGTGATGATGTCGCTACCGGCCTCATAGGCCATGAGGTAAGCAGCAATCAGCACATCGTTGCCGACATCACCGTCGCAGCCAAACACACGGTAAGCGCCGAGGGTAACGCCCTGAGCGGCACCGATGATGCCGTAGGGGTTGTTAGACTGGGCAGCAATGATACCAGCGACGTGGGTGCCGTGGCCATTGCACGAGTCAACCGGATCGGGGTCCGGCACCGGTGTGTTCTTGCCGTTGAAGTCGTCGCCGACAAGGTCGCTGCCGTACGACACCAGGCAGCCGGGGCCGAAGCAGCCACCGAGCGCGGGGTGTCTGTAGTCAATCTGCATGGGGGTCGGCTGTGTCAGCCTGTGATACCCTTAAAACGGGCTTGGTTGCACAGGCCACTTACACCAGTGTCAATGACGGCAATCTTGATGCCCTGACCCGTGATACCAGCGTCGTGGAATTTGTTGACCTGGGTCATCAGGTGGGTCGAGAATGTATCGGTGCCATTGTCGCGCTTCTTGAGCGACTCGGCAATGTTCGCGACGGTGCTGCCCACGGAATGGATAGTGTGGCGGGGCAGTGGGTAACGGCGCACGGGGAAAACGTTCTTGACCTTGGGCAGGTCGGCCAGCTCGGCAGCCAGCTTCTCAGCATTCTTGGTGTCCTTGAACTGAATGGAAGCGCCCTTGAACAGCTTGAAGCGCAGATCCTTGCGCAGGGAAGCCTCGCCGCCGAGCTCTTTGACGAAGGCATTGGTGTCCTGGACGCTGTCAGCTTGTGTTTCATGCCAACTGAATTGCTGGTCGCACACTGACCTGATCGCCCTCATACTCAACGATGTAAGCACCAGGAACGATCTCGGGGGCGGCGGGCGCCGTAGTGCTGCTCGATGCGACGGCCGCACGGGCGATGCCGGCCGCAGCCAGCAGCGAAGTAAGGCGGACCATGATGTATTTATTAAGATAAGTAGGTGTCTTGTTCTCGGCCCCGGAGCGGGTGCCGGGTAAGCAAAACTAAAAGAGTGACGGTGAGAGGGATACTAGGAAATCGTATAAACGAATGGCTGGGACCAGCTGCAGGTCGCGGATCCCGAGTCCCTATATCACGTCCAAGAGCCCGGATGGCCGGTGAGGAGAGACAACGGCAACAACTGCAGCATTGCACCCGTCATATATAATTCCATATGCACCCTATACAGGTGTTGTCGTCGCCAGCAGCCAAGCCGGTACTGGAAGGTGAGGTTGCAACTCCACGGCGCGAGGTGAGCGAGCCCGAGGTTGCGGCCGAATTTACCCAAATTCTTCAGGTGGTCAATTGGGCGACCCCATTGGTAGAGATAGCGCAGCACAGGCACTTGCTCGACAAGGCAGGTCGTGCACGCCTCAGCCGTGGAATGTCACCTTGATGGGGCATGCGATCTCACGCCAAGCGCCGTTGTTTAATTTGCGTCTTCAATGCTGGCTCATCGCACGCTCAATGCGGCCCTCTCTGCCTTGCCCATTCAATCGGACGGCGTCGTCCATGACGTGATCGCCGGATCGCGGATGCCACGGATGTCAGTCGTCGTCGTCGGCCTGGGTCCATCACCGTGGACGTCGTCGTTGTCGTGGCTTGCATCCCTGCGGTGGACTGCTGCACTGCGAGGGATCGGGGATCACAAGCTTTTGCTTGGCATGGAGTGTTGCATTGGGTGGATTTACAGGGCGTGCAACGCAGTTTTCAGGGGCGATAGGGGTGCCTGTCGGTGCGCAAGACTCAGCAACGCAAGGTTCAGTGAAGATAGGTACCTACGGTAGAAGATGGCTTGCTGTGACGAATACCATCAAACTGCACAATCGCGGCACACAGAAGGATTTGCGGAACCAGAAATCGTCGGGCGCTCGGTGATCCAAGAATGGAGTGGGAGGCGGGACTCCCGGCGTTCCTGCATCCAACGCTCCATCCAACACGGCAGCCGTTGTGATGGTGCCCAGGAGTTGGTCCAGCGCTCCAGCGGCGCTCCCCGCATTCGCCCCACCTCGATGTGTCGCAACACGGCGACATTGAGTCTTGATTGGGAAGCCCAGTGCCTCCCCTGCTGCTGTCCCCTATCTTGAGAGCAAGACATGTCTATTGTTGTCGAATGTTCGAATTCCGCCGAAGCAAAAACAACCACTCTGATCGGGCCCAAAGGACCAGCATCACCATCGTGCCGCGTGATACTGCGCGCAAATGATGCAACAACATGTGTTCCGCACAACGGTCGCAACCATAAAATCCATGGAAGATGTGCTTGTGCCATCGGCAGTGACAAGCCGTCTAGTGTGCAGCATCTAACGATCAATTGGGGGCCAATGCCGATGCCCGAGAGCGCGGATATTTCTGTGCTACCGCGAATAGATTATCAGGCTGCAGTCCGTGATGCCGGCTCCAGGAAGCGGCTGTGCTGTTAAGGAGCGGCTTATAGGCGCTTATTGCGGTTATAGTGGTCTTGTATCGAGCCCATTTGGTCCGGTGCGGGCGGAAGCACAGGCCGAGTCCATCCAGGCAGCACAGAAACAGTGTCCAGTTTGAGCTCACGGCTATGGTTCGCAATGAATCCAGACAGATGGAATATGATGTTTGGTTAAGTCTTCCATGTTTGACTCTGAGCCTAGTGTCTCGATGCACAAATCCGCGTGGCTGGCGTTCCACGTCGGCTCCGTCTGCCAGCAAAGGACTTCTGCCGTACCACTTGCGACATGTTCCGAGACTGAATTTTACGAGATGCTGTGTCAGGTCAATTGGCTTGAAATTGGGTGAAGTCTTGTGAACAATATGTTAACGTAAAAAGTGGGAGAGAAGAGAAGCCCGGCTGAGTTTATGGAAAACAAGAAGCCAAATGGAAAACGCGGGGTGGTGGGTCCGGATCGCGAAAAAGAGAGCTTGGCTTCAACTCTGACCAATCAGGACTCTCGGAACTGATCACTTTTTTCACTGCGATCGATTCGAACGACGGCCAGTTCGATCCGGAAATCGATCAGTTCAGGCTTTGCTGCTTTTCTCCGTGACGTACCGCGGCCAGCAATCTTTGATGCGAGCTTTTTCGACCGAGATCTTTCTGTAAGAACCCCTCAGTGGATATGGCCTGAGAGACTTTTGGCTAACCCCGATGTTACAATAGCCGCTGTCCATTCTATATGCGTGCAATCAATCCTGCAGCCATGTTCTGCCGAGCCTGTCTGCGCGCAAACGCCGTCTTCATCGACGCTGTGCCCTCCTCGCGGCTGCTCCTGTGGACATCCCAGCGCAGGTCGGTCGCAGCCCTTGTCAGCTCTTCCCGAACAAGCTCTATCCTTCGACAGACCCAGACCTCGACGAAGCTACCAAACCAGCGCATGTTCTCAACCTCCCGCATCCTCTCCTCCTCCCCAGCCCCAGCCGAAGGTGCTTCCTCAGCTGCTACAAGCACAATTCCTGAGAAGCCGACATACCTGACCGAAGGCGAGTCGCAGGTTTGGGACCGGCTGGTGGCCGAGTTTGCGCCGACTGAGTTGGTCGTGCGCGATATCTCGGGCGGTTGCGGCTCCATGTACGGCATCGATATTACCTCGGAGAAGTTTAAGGGTTTGACGATCCTCAAACAGCAGCGCCTGGTTAATGCTGCGCTGAAGGATTTGATGAAAGATTGGCATGGAGTACAGTTGAAGACGAAGGCTCCTTAAGAGAGTGGAATTGTACAATTGTGGGTACTGGGCTTGGAGTTTGGCGTTAGGGCTTGACTTGAAAGCATGGTTGGCTTTCTGATCGTGTGTTTCTGGAACTAATATCGCGGAATTATGGACAAAGCGGCTAGATCTGAGTGTCAATTCTGTGTACATAATGCTCTTGGCTTCGGTCGGCCGAGTAGCTTATCTCCATTCAGTTGTTTTCGGGTTTCACAGCTTGTCTCAATACTAGCGTTGCTAGAGTCTTTCATTGAAATCATCAAAGATGAACTCGATAATGACACCTGAACGCAGGACTTGAGCTGACAGGTCGAAGTCTTTTCGCATCATGGATGGCCATGAAGGTCAAAAGCCCTACGGCCTACTAAACAGGTTCTCAGGCCTTGCCAAACAGCTGTAGTGGCACTCAACTCTACATCTCTTGAGTTAGCTCTTCAAGTTCTAAAGCGTCGGCCATGATGCACATTTAGCATCTCCCCTTGGTCATAGACCCGTGATGTCTCAGAGCCAGGCGCAACGCCAGACCAGGACCCCCTGATCTTAACACTTGGCTCCGCACAAGCCAAGCATCTGACCAATTAAACGCCGCGATCCCCCCACGCGACGCGGCTCTCCCCCCGTCCGAAGCGGGTCCTCTCACAACACAAAACACCCAACGTCAAACAGCATCTTCATCCCATCTGCCAGTCTGCAGCATCCTTCAGCCAGCTCTGTCAGCTCTCCAACCTGCAGATAAGCCAGATCTCACATCCCATTAACCCAATCATAGCAATGCATAGCCCTTCAACTTCCCCAAACGGGCGATGGTCCCACACCCCTTCCCACCTAACCCTCCTTTGGCTGCTCATATCCCTCCCCCTCGTCGCCTGGGACACAGGCTACGTCCTTCTGCGGCCACACACCTTCCCTGGAGGGAAGTTCCACGCTCCATTATGGATACCGTACGCGCTGTACGGGGAAATAGATCATATGTATGGGGTGAAACAGTGGGAGAGGGGGAATGGGTTTACTGCGGCGCAGAGTGTTATGAACGTTGTTGAGAGTTTGTTGTATATGGGGTATTTGTTTGTTTGGTGGAGTCATGGGAGGATAGAAGGGGGGAGAAGGGTTGTTAAGGGAAGGGAGGGAGCGCTAGCGGTGGTGATGGGGTTCAGCGCAGCAGTGATGACGGTGAGCAAGACGGCATTGTACTGTGAGTTTGATCTGGATGCAGTGAGGATTCCTTGGCAGGAGTAAGATGCTGACATGAGGCAGGGCTGAATGAGTATTATTCTGGGTTCGACAACATTGGACATAATTCGCCGTGGACGCTGTTCTTTTTATGGATTATTCCAAAGTAAGCTCAGATTTTCTTGTCTTGGGAGTCTAAGGTGGGTGGGGTTGCGCTGACACTCTCACAGCGGTGCCTGGATTGTCTTGCCAACGATCACAATTATCTATGGGCTAGGGTCGGAGATCATTAACGGGCTGGCTCAAGCTCCCCCAGATAAGAAGAACCAGTAATCTTTGTCAGTGAGTGGATGAAGACACGACCAAGGATATCTTGTTATATCAACCGAATGCTCAATATATGCTTGCTAGCTGGCACATAAGACTTCCTTGAGTACAACCAATCACAATATTACAGATGTACTAACTACTCATCAACTGCCCTACTCACTACGTGGCCCAAGTCACTTGTTTCCTGATTGAAACAAACTGTTTGTTGCTTCTCCATGTGCGCATCTCCATCTCGCCACTGGTCATTAAGTTCTGCTTCAACCTATGCATACTCCTCCAGTTCACAACAATACAGCCATAATTCCGGGTGTGACATTTTTGCAACTCCAAAAATTATAGCCGTTCTCCAGGCAAGAGAATGGTAAAAGTATGCAACAAGCCTTTAAGAACTTTGTTCAGCTCCCAGCCTGGTCCCCCCTTGCTACCATACACTTTTCGATGTAATTCTGGTCCAGTCTCGCACATGTGATGTCCTATCTTGTCGATGAATGTACGATTACACCACCCTCGCCCTCAGCAGCGTGCACTTCAATGCATATAAAATCTTCGAGATCCATCCTCAAGCGCAGGCACTCCACTGGGGGATACTTGTCTCCTTGGCATCAAAGAAGCACACGATAATAGTTTCTGCGGGGGCTGGATCATGTATTTCCCAAACAATTTATGGTCCTTATGATTGACATTGATTGTCTTAACCATGCTGGTAAGTTTGTTTGCCATGTGTGTCAGGTGGAAGATATCAAGGTCGAATAGGACAAGTTCCTAGCAACTTCACTTGAGGACTTGAAAGCTACATAGCTGGACTTGCTGAGCCACAGCCACTAAAATGTACAAAACCCATGGAGATGAAGCATCAGTTGGACGAGGCGAGGTATGAAGCAGAATAGACTAAGAGAAGGCTTTTGAACTGCAGCGCAATTTCGACAAGATAGAGAAGGCTGAGGGACAAGACCAGAAATTCTGATGTTCTATGCCATTCCAAGTTTACCGTTCAGGCTAGTTGAAGGTAGAAGTCACAGAAACTGTGTTGTTCATGCTGAAGGGGGTGAAACCTGTTCAACGGTAACATAAACAATGACAAGAGTTGCGAATTCTTGGAATTCCAAGCATCTGTATCCCGCAGAGTTGCTTGAACAGCCACTCGAACTTCCCCAACTCGTAGATCTCTCTTATTGAAATTTTCTTCAACCTTGGAGCTCAGCTTCCTAGTACTTCCCCTTGTCAAATCTTGGCATAAGTTGATATTCTCGGTGAGTCTCGCATTTCCGATCACCTCGTCCGATCCTATAACTTTCTGTCGCATAGTAAACAGGGTAGTACTTCACAAATCAACTTTCTAACAGCCATTTGACATCACACACCACGTCACCCTACGCGTCAAGTCACATCTGCATCCTTATGTCATAGATCAAGGTACGATTCCAGCTGGCTTTCACAGCCACTCAATGTTCTCCGCATTTTCTCGGTGTTTTCACGGCACAAAGATGACTTTTCCTCGAAATACTAAGGTACATTCCAAACCAACTTCCCTTCCACTGACTTACCGCCAGAAACCATACAGATTCACGACCCTCCCGCAATGCCAGTGTTACAAGATATATGCCACTGTGCAAACGGTTTTCTCCTAACTTCACCCGCATGCTTAAACCCTCTACTCCCAACTTGCCTCTCTCTCCAAACAGGGAAAAAAAAACCGACCACTCAGTGCTTTCCCTCCTCACAAAAATGCAGAACTTCTAAGCCCAGCGTGTCGCATTCACACAGGCCATTAACAGCCAAGTGAAGTTGTTTGCCTGGACGTTTGGGCAGTTGCGGGGGTTGGATGCTAATGCTGAAACTCAGCAACCTATGCCAGATGTCGCCAAAAACCCCAACCAGCCGGGCGTGCTACAAGGTGCGAAACCTAACTTGGAATACCTCCTCACTTCCGTGGAGTCCACTTTCTGCCTTCAGGCACCCTCAGTACCTCTGGGATGGGTGACAATGGGCAGTAACACTTTGCCGCCACAAGTGGCCCAGCCTGAGCTGAAGTTTGCTTGGCCCGCTGCCAAAGTCCAAGACAACAGCCAGCACTGGGCGACTGCCTTGCCCAACTCCGAGCAAGCCACAGCCAGCAATTCCGTTAAGGGTAAGTGACTGACTGAGGAGCTGGTCATACCAGATAAAACCAACTCACCAGCCCAAGTGCAAATGCCGTCTTGTATTCATGGAGTCGTTTTTGCTGAGTAGGTTCAACACTTACAGAGGGAGTTGTACGAGGTTAGGATGAGCTTATTAGTGGAGCAGATGAAGTTTTTGGTGATGCAGGGGGGGCTGCAGCAGGCAAGAATCCCTCAGCAGTAAAAATTATAAGGGATGTGCAGTCAGACCTATGCTTTCGGTGTACAGGAGTGTTCAAAGGAAAAAGGGGAAGTCATTTCTGTGGATGCTTTGGCGTGACCTGCGTTCTTTCATCGCAACAGTCGGCCTGATGGCTTTAATGTGACTGGAGTCAAGACAAGCACATGTAATGCTACAATGATAATGACATTTCCTCTGGAATGGCTTAATTTTGTCTGTAGCTGCCAAGCGTCATGTGCTTTTCCGCCTGCCCTTTTCGCTGTCGGATTAATTTTTCATTGGCACAGACCAATCGGGCCGATTGAAGGCAATCCGAATTGCAACAGGTTGACGCATTTCAGGGGTGAACATGCACGAGCATGGCTGTAGACAAGGCTGTTTATGAAGATTCTCATAGTTCAAGATCCCAATTCTTTTGCTCTCAGGAAAAGAAAAGAAAACAAAACTCAAACTGCCGTGACTGTATCGATTATAATGTTTTCTCGGAGCGTGTTGCTGGGATCACCTGCCCTGGTGGCCATTTCGGTGCTCCAATTGGCGAGCTGTGCGGTGTCCACCCTGGTGCCCCGTGCAACATGACGCGTCGTTGGTAAACATTGTCGCGTCTTGTTGCAAACTGTTTTTGCTAACAACCATCCATGCTAAACTCGATGAACACGAGAAAATTAGATCGCCGTCCGAAGTCCCCTCTTTCAATCCATAATTATCTCCGACAATGGAAGTCGAAATTGACATGCTCCCCTCCCCTCAAGACGAATTGATGCTCGAGACGCTAAGCCCTATACCTAACCCCGACCTGCACAATGAGCTAGAAAAAGCCCTCGAACGCGAGTTAGCCGACATGGAAGAGCTGCGCAAGACGCTGAACCACCTGCAATCGCTACACGAGACACAAAAATCTCTCCTCGATGAGATTTTCCACACCAAGCTAGCGCTACAAAAGCAACTGGAACACTTGGGTGTTGAGGGGGATGACTTGGAGGATGTCCCGCTCGAGAGCCTAGATCTTGTAATTGAGGACCCAGATGTCGCGCTGGACACGATGTTGAGGGCTCAGCAGGAGCATCTAGCTGCGTTCAGGGACTTTCCTGTCGGGGATGATTGGTATAGTCTTGTCAGGGACTCTGAGCAGACATCCCGGCCTGAATCGGACAGCGAGTCAAATCCCTCTGAGGCGTCCTCGATCGCGGTTCATAGGGAAAAATTCATCAGTGCAGCTTATGAGGCTGAGTTGGAACAGTGTCGACTGCGAGGCGTGAAGCGGAAGTTTAACCCTGAGGATTAGATGTTCAAGAGTGTGGACTGCGCAGTCGCGTTGTTGGAATGGACTCGCCTCTGAGACTGCTCCGAGTGCTGGCAACCAAAAATGTCCAGACAAGGGGACCTCAGTCTTTGGTTGCCGCTTCGTCTTTGGGTATGGGCAGGGAACGGACCTTTTCGAGCCTCTGGGTCACATGGGGCTTTTGGAAGGAGGTTGATAAACACCCTTCCTGTCCAGTATATCCAAACCGACCTTGTGTTCAATTCGTCCATTGACAGCTGGTCTCTGATTCGTAGACTACCGGTATCACGAAAGCAAAATGCCCCAGACGAGCATCGTCTTGGACACAGCGCGTAGGTCCCAAGAGGTCTACACGCTTCTCGAGCGCGCGATTGAAACAGGGACCAAGAAACCCAAGGAGCTTGTCAAGAGAATCGATGAATTGAGCTCGTCTTACGAGGCTACAAAGAACATCATTCACAACCTCAAATGCTTGGCGACGGACATGACCGATGCCCTTGATCATGATGAATGGGGCGCCGAAGATCGCACAAACCTTGCGGGTATCTATGCCATCGTTCAGTGGCAGGTCCGCGGGGAACTCTCAGCCAACGATCCTGGCGCCCCGTTTATTCCTCGCATGAGAACCCAGACTCATTATGCGAAAGGTGAAGCTGAGAAGCTTCGCGACAACTATGAGAGTCTCGTCGACCAAGCACTCTCCTTGGAGAAAGATAAAGAAGGGCTGACAGAGCTTTATCCATGTCTCCACTGTTACTTTTTTTTTTTTTTTTTT
>Ga0065720_1019412_pt1 | contig 26548 bp, 24 predicted proteins | sample Thericmetagenome_FD_59107 | JGI IMG/M metagenome (GOLD analysis project Ga0065720, IMG submission 59107) | Thermophilic microbial communities from the Joint Bioenergy Institute, California, USA of rice/straw/compost enrichment - eDNA_2 v2... | ecosystem: Engineered > Solid waste > Grass >... | reverse complement strand
AGTAAGGCTATTGGCTGGGATAGCACAGCTATTATCATTGGAGGACTTGGAACCGCCAAATACGTGGTGCAGCAGGTAAGGAGGATGTGAAGGCTGTGAGGAGCCTTTCTCAACGGACCTATACCCAGTTTGGGACAGCTATGTAAAGGAATGCATTAATATTTTTGTTATTTCGCATGCTTACCTGCCTTGGAAGTTATATATACATCCTCTACCCCGTCTACCTCGCTGTCTTAGTCCAGAAGCTTTGGATGGCCAAGTAGACCTTGTCCACGATAATGGGTTGGAGCCGGTCAGAAAGATGACTTTCCTCCAGTCAAATTCTTCAGCACTTGATTGGTGTTCCGAGGACCCAGCTGCAGCTGACGTTTAGAATGTATTCAAACACCAACTCATCGAAAATCTTGGTAATTATACGCCTGCCGATCCCAACCAAAACATCAGACCATGTCCTATCCGAAAACAGGACCAACCTAATCAAATACATCGAAAGAAATATAGGCAGTTTTCTTGAATTCTACCAAGACTGTTCATCAAACACCATCATGGATCACAGAAAAAATCATACTCTGCACTTGATCCAACAAACACCGGAAATGAGGTGACTGTTGCTGCAGCTGCCACGCTCTTACACCGTTCTGTGAAGCAACCGATGTTGTTAGCCGGATGTTAATTTGAACGTAGATACGGGAACTAAATCAAGACTTGAGCCAAGCCCCAAAGAGGGGTGCGAAACTCAACAAAGAGGTAGAAATATAAGAAGTTGAAGCATCCAAAACAAGTCAATAAACCGTCGATGAAGATAAGTGATAACGACTTACCATTTTGCTGGTCGCAGTCTCCGACCTTGAAGTTTGCAGACCCGTTGTTGGCTAAGTCTGCGCAGGCATTCTTTTGTCTGTCACAGGCTCTCTCTGAAGCTGAACGGAAGTCAGGCTGTGAAGCAGCAGCACGTTAGCCCCGCTCCTCTATCCTTCTCCCGTGTCCTTCGGGGTGAGCTTCGATAATGGCGATGATGGCATACAAAGGTATCTCCATCCACCTCAAATGGTCGTTCTGGATCACCCGAGTTCGTGATGGCTGGCGCTGGGACTCCTCCGAGGGCCCCTGTGAAGGTCTGAAGATTAAAGCGACCAACTGCTTGTCGGGGAAGAATCGCGCTACCGCTGAAAAATAATTCACCTTGTCTTCGTTTCGCAAAATCGATGGCTGGAGATACCGACGCTAATGCTGTAAATGCCAGATTGACGGTGAAAAAAACGAAGACATCGAGTCTCATTGTGGGTGTAGCGTTCAACCTAGACGAGCATAGAGCACTGTGGCGTAGAGGTTCCGTAAAGATGGGATATTTGGCGTCCAAACTATGCCTGCGTTTTTGGGGCTTGTTCTCTACCTGAAGATTGATAGTCAAGTGTGAATGGACATCAGGAGCATCATCAAGAAAGCCAACAGGACAGTTATTGGAGACTTTAATTCTGTTGTTAGTTTTATATTCGTGCCGATCTCCGCACGGTCCCTAACGCTATTGTTCCATAATCCAAGCAAGCTGCCAGAGAGGACTATCTAATAGCTAAGTGCCGACGATGAAACTATCATGAGACAGATGCCATCAAGCGCCGAGTCCCTCAGGGGTGTAAGTTATGTTGGCCACGTGACCGGAGATCTGCCGAACCGGCTTATCATCGCTGGGGGTCGAGGCATTCACGATTTTGTTGCACCATTGGTTAATGAGTAGGTAAGAAGACAGCTGATGAAAAAACAATTACAAGGTTTGTTGGATGAGTGTTGTATTAAAATGTGCTACAGGGTGCTAGCTATTTTCGTGATCCTGCTCTCACGGACAAGACACCGGCTGAACATCCAAACCTGACCCAAAACCTCCCATGCGACGGAAGAGAAGGGCATCCGATCATGAGACGAAGAACAAGAAGCAAGTGTCATTCGTCAAAGTCTTCCAGTTGTCCATCTCGTCGGACTATTCGCCGGCTCACGACGGCGTCGAACAAATACCCAAGAGCCAGAACGCTGTACAAACACCATCTCAAATGAGCTCCAAGATACGCACTTGATTTTCGAAACATTGGCGTATGTCGGAACTTTGAGACGATATCTTCCTCCGCCCAAATGACATTAAGGCCGGCTCTGGCCCGAATGCTTGCCGATGCCCTTTCCCAGCACGATTAGCCCTCCACCTAACTATGAACCCTGACTTGCCCGTAAAAAACGACAAATGGTTGAAAATGCCACAATATAGATCCCGTTGAAAACTCCATAAACAGGCTTTCCCGTATGAGACGCATGCTTAAATCGACAGAGAGATGACCCAGAGATGAAACCCGGTACGACAATGACGACGACGAAACCCCATTAGTTATACCGCAGAGGGAACCGTTCGCTTTTCTTTAAAAATTCGATGCCTGGTTCACGTGTGTCGGCGCGTGGTAGCTCTCAAGCGTACTCTGGAAAGGAGTGCGGCCGCTCAAGGAACCGCCTGATTCAGGCTTCTCAACCGGGCTGCCGTAATCCATCAGCACTTCGTTCTCTTCCTGGTTGCGGCGGCGGCCCCAGATCCTCCAGACAACAAATGCCAGGCCGCCGAGAACAATGGCGCCGCCGATGCCGACAACGACGCCAATCACAGTGTTGCGCGTCTGGGTTGACATGCCCGACTCGCTCTTGCCATCGTCGCTATCTGCGAGATCGGGGGTTTGCGTGGTGACGACCTCGTGGGTCTTTGTGACCTTTGAACCATCAGTGTTGGTGATCGTCTCATAGTAGGTACTCGTGATCGTAGTGGGCGTCGGTTTCGGCTTCTCGGTCTTGTCAGTGATTGTTGATGTTTCCCCTGGTACGGAGGATGTCCCAGAGTCCGTAGCAGTTTCGGTAGGCGACGTCTGCGCATCTGTGGGGGAAGTGGTCGTCCGGGTTGCGGTCGTCTCTTCAGTCGATGTTGGTAATGAGGATGTGCTAGAAGTCTGAGGAGGAGAACGGGTGCTGGTTGGCAATGTGGGCTCAGTTGTTAGCGTAGGAAGGGCAGTGGTGAGCGTGAGGGTCAAACTATCGTTCCCCTCGTCGTCATCCTGCCTGCGCTGAAGCGACCTCTTGTGGCGGCTGTCGCGATAAATGTTGACATAGGTGGCCTCAGCAACAGAAGCGGCCGAAAGGCCCACAATGAGGAGCTTGAGCGCCCCCCTTAGCTTCATCGTGACAAAATTCGGCGTGTGGCCGATCTAGTCGGTGTCCGCAAGTAGTCGTCGCGAAACGTCAGACGGTCAAAGTAAGAAACGAAGCGGCGACTCGGAAGGCACTCCAAGCTGGCGCTTCTCTTAATTCCGCCGATGAGTTGATACGGTCGGGTACGGCCAACTGTTTGTCGCAACTGAATTTGCGAGTTTGTTACCGCTGTGTGACTCGCCCAAAATGAAACACAGCACAGTGTCTGGTGGTTGTTGACAAAGACCAACGTGTTAAGGAGAGGTGAATGTGAATGGGAAAAAGGTAAAATAAAGAACCAAAATAAGCAGCAAGCGAGAGCGGAGAAAGGCTGGAAAGAAACGAGTGAATTTGGGAGTTGGCTTTCAAGGTGGTAAGGTCGTCACGGAGAGTAGGATGGCGAGAGGACGATGGGCCGACGAGTGAGAGCGTTCTCTCGCGGTCAGGTCGGTTCACTGGCACCAAAAAAAGCAGGGGTTCAATCTCAGGAGAGAGGGCTCCACTTGATCCCCTTGGCTCGTATCCCGAGCTAGCCTGAGGGAGCCAGCAGGTCTTGGCATGCAAGTGGAGAGTATGCTTACGTTCTCTTGTAACAATGCTTCCCTCTGCCCGGCTATCGATAAACTAGATCTACACACGTTACACGGTGCAAAACGATGCCATCGCTGTCTTTATTAACCCGCAACGAAAGAAAGTTTTGGTAATCAATGGAGGAGAAGCTTGAGCTTGGGCCTCCAGGGTCGCATTTTTCGCCTGCCAGCTAATGTTTCAACCCTTCTGGAAGTGGGGCGAACCCATTTGGCACAGTGGATCGCCGCCAACCGTTTTGTTTGCACAAAAAACACCCATCCCATCTCGCCCTCGGCGTCATGCATCTGGGCAGCACCCTTTTCAAGATTTGATTTGATCAGAACTCTTCGCTTTTTAGAGAACTACCATTTCCCTTGCTTGGATGCGTTGCGAGCATTCATCACCAGTGGTTATCTAGAACATTTCCTAGCTATGCATATACGACTATGGGTTGTGGACGCCAACCTTTCCCTCCTAGTATCGGGCCTTTCTAGGATGAAGTGCCGACCTAAAAATAGGCGTTTTCTAACGGATCGGATTCCAAGGTACATGCCAAGGAATACCCTCGCAATGGGCGCATGACGGCCTCTTCCATAGCCTACCAGAGATGGTGTTCTGTTCACCCATATGCTAGCTCTCGGTCGGTAGGTTGTTAACGATGTGCTTGAACACGCGGGGCTACCCCAAGAGGTTGTGCAACCTCCCCATCTTGCTGGAAATCGCCTATGGACCATCCCGGTTCCTCCGACGTGGGATACGTCGGCTTGACCTCAGGTGGCCATGCAGTGGGAGGATTTACAAGAACAGTCCCACACACGCGTGAGGGATAGGGCGCGTATCAGCGAGTCGTAGGTACCTAGCTAGGTATACCTTGTCCTTTGTGACTGCTATGACTGAAGTGTCAGAAGCCCAAAACAAACAAAGTTTTATTGGTCTCGTGCAAAAACAGGAGCAAAAGAAATACTCAATGCAAAGATGTTGAAAATTGGTCGAAGTCGCGGTTTGCCAGCTGACTGACAATGTTTTCTCATGGTTTCCCGATCGCTCGGACGCTCAAGCGGAATCTTAAAAGATGTAGGTAGATAGGCACTCTGTGCAGTTACACGGCATTCTCAAACACCCTTGCTGGACCTGACGAGACATGATTTAAACATAGGTAAGCCAAATAGACGACGGGCTGGAGTTCTCATAGCGAGCAGTGAAAATTGCTCCTGGAGGAGCGGGATATGGGGAGTTTTGGTGTCAGTATTGAAAAGCTACCGAAGATGCTGGGCAATCCCATTGAAGCTTTCGATTTCGATAAAAGGGAGGTCCTCTTTTGTCTATCTTGGGTCCAAATGTACGTCTGGCCTCTGCTTCAGTTTTTTATTTGCGTTTTGGTTCTATACTTTTTTGGGGGTCCTGGCTTTTCAAGTTTGGCTCTGTATGGCATACGGTGTGTTGTGTTTATGAAGTTTAACTTGTTATCAGCATGCCCACTAGGCACCTTGCACTGTCACAATTTTCTACGTTTGTGGCCATGCCTGTTTTGGGTGGTTCAAATCTTGAAGATTATCTTTTTGGAATTAACGAGCGTATGTTCAAGGTTCTCCTTAGAGGGTGTTTGACGGCCATGCCTAAGTGATTCAATATGGGTAAACTGTTGGCATGGATTAAGAAATGAGCGCTTTGTTTCGCCGTCTATAGGATAAACTAATAATCTCTACCCACTTACAAAAGTCCTTTTGTGAGCCATTTTCATCTACGCATTTCAGTGGACTTGACGACTACAACTCCTGGAATTGGCCTCGGCAGAAACTTTGTAAGTTCATATTCTTCCATGCGGTCCTCCAAACTTCCAGGGAGTAAGATATATAACAAGTGTTAATATGGAAGCTGCAAAGGGCTAGCCTAGAGCGTCTATAGCTTAGATAATAAGTAAGCTTATCAGAAACGGGTCGTTCAAAAAATCTCCCTGAACATTGATGACAACAGTCTTGGTGCCATCATTAGCAGCTACCCACATGTTGCAAGTTTCCATTCCTTTGTTATTGTGAGTATGTAGAAGATGTTGATGCATAGAAGGTGGTTGGTAGTGCACTATGATTTGGGGCCACTTGTCACGGTTAACAATGACTATCTGGGAGAGTAGCTTCCGTGCAACTCACTGATCGGAGTAGAAGGGGGTTATGACCCATCGAACTCGGATATCCGCTCCCAACAGCCGAACATTGGGAAAGTATTCCTCAACACCCAAGGATGTTGACTCTCAGCAGTCTGTGCTGTTGAGGAAGAAGGAAGGGAAACCACAAGAATGCATGAGATGTATGTAGATTCCAAGTAGGGCCATCTGGCCCAAGAAAACACTCTAGTCACTAATACAACAGTTGCTTACCAACTGGTGACCACAACGGTCACTTTGGTTTTGTGAGAACTCCTGTCTCTCAATCCAGCAGCCTGGAAACCATCGAACCCATCTCAGGAGGTCTGTCTGGGTCGTTACACCACCGGTCCGAGAGTCCGCATGGACTATCTCTTTCGTGTTTTGCACTCCACTTCGAATGTTTCAAGTGACCAAAGTGTTGAATCCGAAATACTCCAACTTTCCTGGCTCACTTCTATGCCATAGGTGCAACGGATTATTAGTAAAGCTGGGTACATCCAACTGAGCAGCCAAAATTTTGACACACTCGAATTCCAGCACCATAAGCTGTATGCATATGTGTAAATGTGATGATATCCTTCACTAGGCTCACAACGTTTAGAGGCAGGAGTTGGAAACAATGGGTGATTATCATCACGTATGATGCTTCTGTGGGAATGAGACAATCAAATTACCACAGTAAAATACCAATGTCACGGAAAACTCCAAGAGATTGCACAGTCTCACACCTGTTCAAAAAGCCAACTACCAAGTAGCACATGCTAGATGGGGGTTATCTTCGTCACAGTGAGCCAACTTGCATCGAATTGACAGAAGGGTTGGAGTATGTTCGTGTACGATATCCACTTAAAATCGTAGGAAAATAACAAGATGACACTTTACAAACCGGCTGAATCCTTAAAATTTTAATCTTCAATTGTATCGGCAATCACGATTGTCACCAGCGCGACATTTTGATTGGCATAACATGATACCTGATAATGTTAAGAAACGGGAGCCTATGAGATGTTTCGTACGGTTAAAAAGACAAGTGGCGTTAGAGGATGCGATTACCATGGCAATTATATTTCAGAGAACTTACATTGCTGTAGCGTACTCGTAGTTTTGTGACCACAGAAGTTTTGCCGGCCTCTAAATCTGGAAGCAACGTTCCCTCGAGAGACAGGGTCCAAGTTGTGTTTTGATACAGATGACTCAGGTAGACATGTGGGAAGGGTCACAGCATAGAATCATAAAGCACCTGTATGACTTACTGAGTGAGCAGCATCGAATAAGCAGTAAAGCAGTGGCCTTGGAAGCTTTCCGCATGGCGCTGGACTCGAATTTGTTTTTTCATAGCTCTGCTGATCAATGACACGGACGAGAACAACAACCCAAGGCTGAAAGGAGTTGTCAAGAGCCAAGGGAAAAGGGCTTACTAGTAGGGAGCCCCGCCCCATTCCATCCATCATGGGTGAATGCATTGCGGGCCGTTACCTCGGCGCATAGCAGGACCCTGCAGAAGCACTGCTGCACCCGCCAGGAGGCATCTCTCTGGAACATCAACACATGATGGGTGCTCAATAACCAACTGTTCCCCATTTCCCCCGATTACCTCTCTTTCGAGTCATCGCTTTACCTTGACCTTTGGTTTTCGGAGAACATAGTTCGAGAAAACCGGTTGTTGATCCTTTCCTCCCCAAACTTTGGCATTTCTCGATTGGTGCAGTTCCTTTTAGCGAGATTGAACGAACTGATTGGCAAGCTGTTTCACTCCTAAAATACCGTTTCCAACTGGTTAGAGCAGCTTCGAAACTCCGTCTGTATTATTTCTAGCTACGATGCCTTTAAGGCATGGCTTTTTGTTTCATTCATCGATTTGGTAGTTTTGTCTCGGGAACTGCTTGAATCAACGGTATTCTGAGCTTAGAGTCCGAGTTCTAAGGCCCAGAACCGGAAAAACTTCAAGTCCCCGCTAGGGTTCCCAATGCCAGAGAGGGTACGGAACAGGGCCGCCCCAGAGGGATTGGTGACTTTGGATATCAAAACCCTAGGATTCAAAGTCAATCCCGTCTGCGAAAATCCCTTTCGCTGACATGAAGCTGGCTTTCCTGAGGTCTCAAATATTCAAAATATTCTTTCCCCTCCCCCATCCTCCTGATTCCTTAGGCGGGTAAATTGATTTTTTTTCGTTTGGGCTTTTTCCAGCCCAGAAACCAGCCACTGAGAGCAACGTAGGCCAGGTTGTAGCTCCAATGCTCCACAAGCCATCCATAGGGCTCAATGGCTCCACCCGCTAGGCATGGCTCCACCCACTAGGCAGCGCCTTTACCACGGTAGTGTGGAGATGCCGAGGCATTCAGATCGACAAACCAGTTGCACCAAGAAGAGCCTCATAAACGCTGAGGAGATCAGGTTCAGCCCTGTAAGACGACAGCCACGACAACGGGCAGCCCATCTTTCTGCGTCAATCAAAATACTTATGCGCGCAGGCAAGACGGACAGAGGCGACGAGAGTAGTGCATGGAATCGACGGCCAACACCCTGATGGAGGATTCAGCGAGATATGGTGTCAAATAGGAGAATGATGTGATGGCCAAGCGAGCGCGGGTTGGTACCATTTCTCCAGTTCTCCAGGCAGCAACTGTGAGAACAGACTTTTCTGCGAGCTCTGGTTGGCTGACTAGCCATCACCCAACGGTCTACCTGGTTCAACCATGGAGGGCTTGGGATGCAGAGAACTTCTGCATTCTCTTGGCAGGGACGCCTACCATGTTGGGATATTCCTTGCGACAATATCGCCACAGCACGCATATCTGCGCCCCGTTGCCTGCCGCCAGTACGTTGCAGAAGGATTCGTCAAGAAATAAACACATTATGGGACGAGGGAACATCCCGGCTGATGGGATGGGCAGAGAGAGGAGAGAAGAGAGCGGGGGAGATGACCAGAGCATGGACGATTGCCTGTCTCGAGCTACTTCAACGGAACGGATGCCGTAGCTGTTTGCCATGGTCCTTCTGTCAGACATGAAAAGGGCAGTATCTTCGCTGTGTTATTTGCCCAGAAGCGTTGGGATGGCCCCTGAGAATGTGTGAAAACAGTGCTGGGGACGAAGAACCAGAAGGGTTGCTTCCGGGTCTGGTTGGCGCTTAGCGGTCTGTCGACTCAACAGCGTTTCATTGAGACTGTCCTCATAGCACGAAAGCGGACTATCCGGTCACTTTTCCATACCCACCTAAAGCAGGTTAATCTCCTTTTCTTTGCTCATGCTGTCACTAAGTGGATATGTCAAGCTTGGGGGTGGGAAGCAATCCTGGTGGTGGTGGGATCAGGACAGGGGAAGTATCCCCCCGAGAACCCGGCCACTCCTTCGATGCCGTTGCTTCCCAGATGGACAAACTATAAACCTATATTGCCCCGAGTCTGTTCCGCGACTCTAGGTTCTATCCCACCACGTCAACACCAAAAACCAGACGGCGTGCTCTCCCTCTGCTGCAAGCGTCTCGTTTGCGTCCTCTCGTTGTGTGCTCTCAGCACCGCCTGTCGCTCCTTATCCATCACTCCAGACGGCCATCCTTGGCCTAGAGTCTTTCTTTTTGTGTATATCCCGTCCACTCCTTTCCAGATTTCTAAGTTTGAACGCCGTCATGTTCACCAGATCTGTGGCCGTGGCCGCTCTGGCCGCTCTCCCAGCCCTTGCCACCCCTGCTGTCAATGTCTACTGGGGCCAAGCAGGCAACGTCCGTCTCCGTGACTTCTGCGACCAAGACGGCTTCGACTATGTCACCATTGGTTTCGTCAATCAGTCTCCAGAGAATGACCCGTCCGGCCTTGGATACCCGGGCACCAACTTCGGCTCTCACTGTATTAGCGCCTACTATAAGAATGACAAGGGTGACAATTCGCCACTCCTCAAAGAATGCGGTTTGATTTCTGCCGACATCAGGCACTGTCAGAAGAAGGGAAAGAAGGTGCTGCTGTCTATTGGCGGCGTGTATAGTTCTCCTGGTGCGGATTACAGCATCTCGAATGCCCAAGCTGGCCAGGAATTCGCAGACTTCATCTGGAACGCCTTCGGCCCATACAACCCTCAATGGACACTCGCCGGAAAGCCAAGGCCCTTTGATGACTACTACGAAGGTGCTGATGAGGGCGAGGAGTACTTTGTCTTTGATGGCTTCGACTTCGATATTGAGCATAAGTTTGGTAAGTCCTTGAGTCCAACGTCGCAGTTCTTGGGTTGAGTCACCATCGTCATCATTGTAGCGCAGTTCATAATGCTGACTGATTTCTCACAAGCCGACCCAAGTGGCTACATCGCTATGGTTCAGAGACTCCGTGAGCTTGCCGCCAGCGATTCAAGCGGCAAGAAGTATCTCATTACGGCGGCCCCTGAGTGCCCTTTGAACGACGAATGGGCGAAGATGAAGCCGATCATAGCCTCTTGTGAGTTCGATGCTTTGTTCGTGCAATTTTACAACAACCCACAGTGCCACGGCAACAACATCAACTTCGATGCTTGGGCTTCATGGCTCGAGACCACTAAGAGCAAGAATGCCAAGATCTTTATCGGTCTCCCTGGTTCTGCCACGGCCGCTTCAGGTTATCTTGACCCCGAGGACGCTGTCACCCAGATCAATAAGTACAAGAACAAGGAGGCTTTCGGAGGTGTCATGGTGTGGGACGCCTACTACGGCAGTGAAGTCAAATACGGCAAGACTTTCTATAAGTATATTCGCGACTCCCTTATTCCTCCCGCAACTACCACCACCTCGAGCGTGCTTCCGACAGCCACCCCTGTGTGTGTAAAGTCGTATACGGTCAAGAGCGGCGACTATTGTTATGACATCGCCAACCGTTATGGCTTGGACTTCCATGAGTTGCTGGAATACAACAACTTTGACGCCGAATGCAGGATTGAGATCGGTCAGGTACTCTGCGTCCGGGTCGGCTACCCTTCGCCTGCGTCAACCACGACCATCATCAGCAGCAGCGCCAGCGCTAGCGCGACCTCGGTGACTAGCACCAGCACTGTCAGCACTGGCACCACTACAAGTACCAGCGTGACCAGCTCCTCCAGCACGACCAGCGCGACCAGCTCCTCCAGCACGACCAGCGCGACCAGCTCCTCCAGCACGACCAGCACGACCAGCTCGAGCACGTCTACGTCAAGCTCCTCTTCTGTTGCATCTTCCACCAGCGCCATAGAGACTACTAGCAGTACCTCAACGTCAACAGTCAGCACCACGACTACCGATGATATTGTTTATCCTACGGACGATGCTACGTCGACCCAAACTACTGCTAGTGATTCCGAGGAGTTTGCTACCAACACCAGTAAAAATGTTGCGACGGTGACCGAGTCATCTGCCACCACCACTAGCACGGATACTGCTCTCCCAGCCACCGACGATCCCGTGACCAGCACGTCTATTTCCAGTACAGCCACTTTGGCTCCTGATGTCTCTTCAACCACAAGCAGCGCCGGGGCTGGCAGCACTCCTACAGATGACGACGACGACGAAGAAGGTGATGACGAGGAATATTGCGATGATGAGACTAGCACCACAGAGACTCTGCCTTCGGCCACTCAAACTCTCGTGCCTGGCGTGTCAACCTCGACTGCTTCATCCACTGGTGCTGTCGAAACCACGACCTCGGATAGCGCGGTTGTAACAGTTTCGGACGAGCCTACCACCACAGGCTTTGTTGAGCCTACGGGCATTACTTCTGATGAACCTGCTGAGACTGCCTCAGGCGAGTCGACTGCCACTGCTTCGGGAGACCCCATCATCACGGCCTCTCAGAGCTACACGACCTCCACCATTTACGCCACAACAACTTACACTGTGACGTCGTGCGAGGCTTCTGTGACGGACTGCCCGGCGCGCGTGGTCACCGAAACCATCGCAATCTCTACAACAGTTTGTCCCGTCACTCCTACCGGCGCTGAGACGAGTGCGATCGAGACTGTCTCTTCCGAGACCATTGCTCCGAAGACTAACGAGTTGCCGGCTGGCTGGACGACCTCGACAATCTACTCCACCAAGACGTATGTTATTACAAGCTGCCCTGTGACGGTTACGGATTGTCCCAGCAAGATTGGCCAAGTCACGACCGAGGTGGTGGCTGTTACCACGACCGTCTGTCCGATTTCAGAGGTTTCCTCTTCTGCTGTGGTGACCGAGTCGCTGGCCATCCCGACTGCAGTTGCGACAAAGGGTGTTGAGGATGAGTCTGAGGTTGACACAACGTCGACTGTTAGCGTCACTGCCACCAGTTTCACCACCATTACAGTTTCGAGCAGTACCGACTCGATTGGCACCGATACTGTCAAGCCTGTGCCCATCTACCCAACTCCGTCGGCTGGCATCCCGCATGCTTCGAGTGCTCCTGGCCCTGTCACTACTTTCCCTGTCACCGCTGGGGCCAGCCGCAATGTCGTAGTCTTTGGCTTGCCGGCCGTGCTTGCGGCTCTGTTCTTCGCCGTCTAGACCATCTTATCTTCCGTTCATTTTTGCATCCACATGATCAACCCTGGATGATTTGTATTTAGTGCATACAAAGTGTCTTAATTTCACTATCACTGTAACACACAGGTACATAAATGGGCGGGCGAATTCTTCATGGTTTCTTGGATATGGATACCTACCTAAGTAATGCAATTGACGGCGTGCATAGTTATAGATAAGTAATCATGAAGAAATTGAAAATGGTCAATCGCTGCCCATTTTAAGTTGGTAATGTTTGCTGAGCATTTGAGCAAAATGTGTGGTCTCGCAATACCCTCATGCGAAGATCAGAGATCATGAGATACGTGCTGTTCGTTTTCGAGAAGCGATTGAGGGGCTCGGCAGCCTGAGCAAGCCCAGCACCCCAAGGGCTGGTGTGTACTTCGTAATTTTGTCCGTCAGCTCACGAAACCGGTATTGTTGACAAAGCCCAATCCCACCAAACAATCATGCTGAGGAGGACAAAGGGCACTTCTCACAAGCCTATGCCCCATGGAAGGCTGTTTGGATACCAAATACCTATCTCAGGTATGTAGACAATGAGATCATGTGGTATTGTATGTGGGACTTCTAGAGGTATCTGTACCTGCTATGAAAGCCATCGAGGCAGAGATTGCTGTGGGAATGCTAAGCAGCGGTACGAATAGGGATGACCTGGTACGGGTAATATACCGTAAATTACATGCAACTTTCCTAAATTAGACACACGCTGGGACGCGTGGAATAACGGCGGGCCCTTTTTTTTTAACCCGGGCATCCTCTCGCCTGAGGTCGGCTCAGCTTCCCCCCGACCTGTCAACCTTTCCTTTCAGGGGAGAACACCGGCCAGGAGCCGCAATGACTGTGAAGCTGCACAACGCCGCCGAGGAGCACTGCTAGAGTTCGGCGGTCGCAGTCATCAAGAAAGCTCTTTCCAACATAACGACGGAAGGTCGTCACTCTCGTCGCTCTCGTCATCCGCTTGCCCGTCACTGCACGCGTCATCTCCACCCGCTCTTCGTCCTTCGCCGGGCAGCGCCCTGCTCACGTCCCAATGCCCTCCTTTCTCTCGCCATTGCTCCACGATGGCCACCATCGAGCCACGGCTTATCCACCTCCTCAACGGCCCTGAGCCTGAGGCCTTGCCGCCCATCCAACAGTCCTCGTCCTCGACTGCGGCGCCGGGTCCTCCCATCTCGCTCCCGCCGCTCGAGCCAGAGTTAAAGTCCAGCTGTAAGGTAGACATTGCCATCCCAACTCGACTTACGCCGCGTCGTGCTGCCAGTGACGACCATCTCACAAGACCGCCCCCTCGGTCAGACGATAACTCAAGCGCCCTGCTTACCGCGTCTGTCGTGCCCCTCCAGTTACTGCTCAGCGAGTCGGAGCCAGCAGTTCCAGGGATTCCGCTCAGCAAGATCGTAGACGATGTTCCCCCTGAAACGCAAGAAGATGGCTCTAAGAAACGGCATCTCACGCCTAATGCCAAAGATGACTTTGTTCAGCTACCAAAACTGCCTAAGAAACGGAAGTCCACGCAGCAGTTGCCCCCGATTGTCCCTCCGCTTGTGCAACCCCCGCCCGATCCCGCAGTCTTCCCCCCTATCGCCTCGGCGCCGCTTGGCGAGAGCGAAACGTTCAATTTTGGGTCATTGAAAGATTTTGGAAGCAATACTGTCGCCAGTGGTCCCGAAGACCGCTCCGCCCCTGCCGCTGTTTCTCAGGGAGAGCCGAAGCCAACTACGACTACAAAACCAAAAAGACGTGCCATGAAGCCAAGGAAGAAGTGGACTGAAGAGGAGACCAACAATCTGCTGCTTGGTGTGAGCCGCTATGGTGTAGGAAGATGGACCAGCATCCTTGAGGATCCCGACTTTGAGTTCAACGGCCGGACTGCTGGTGACTTGAAGGATCGGTTCAGAACCTGCTGCCCAGACGAGTTGCGAGTGACAACTGACGACGAACGTCCTACGAATGGGAGCAAGGGGTTGAAGGACGATGCGAAGCCAAAAAACAAGGCAGACCTTGGCAATATCTTGATCCAAGGTGAAGAGGGAGACGCGACCGAGCCATCTGGTCCTCCGGACTCTGATGAGCAACCAAAGCGTAGAAAGAGCAGGACACATCGCAAGAAGCTCGAGGATCTCGCACAATTGGGCATCCATGGTCCTTTTGAGAAATCTCATCGTCGCAAGCGCCGGCCGTTCACCCAGCAAGATGACGATGAGATCCTTGACGGGCTTCGTCAGTATGGTGCATCTTGGTCGCGCATCCAACGTGACCCCAACTACCACCTCTCAAGCCGCCAGCCAACGGACCTCCGAGACCGTGTTCGGAATAAGTATCCAGAGATCTACGCCCAGATTGAGAAAGCCAATATGTTGGCTAAAGAGGCTGCCCGCGCTGCTGGCGGTAGTGGGAAATGCACTGTTAGCGCCAGCGTCCTTGAGCCTCTCATAAACAATGCTGCTAGGATGTCTCTTGACCGCAAATCTTATCATCACCACCACCTGAACCGGTCTCGCTCGAAGGAGGAAATGCCGGTATCACAGAGACAACCCATGACTGAGAAAACGCTCAGTGCGTATGGGTCAACAGAGTCATTGCCCGCCTTAAACGAATTGTTCGATCTGAGCGGCAACAGCGCTGTCCCTGGAAGCGAACTTTCTATCGCTGCTAGCGCTGGTCGAGCGACGTCTTCTGCGGCGTTCCTTAGGGCAACAACAGGAAGACCTACTGGAACTACTTCCGAAATGGATGTCACACCTGTCGGTACTGCTGTGAGCAGCGGGGGTCATTCTTCTGCTCCTGTACAACCCGTTCCTTCCTCTATAGCCACCTCAGCGGTGGCAAGTCGAGAAGAGAGCTCAAGCACTGTCCTACCTGAGCTGCCCAGACTCCCTAGCATCCAACCTCCTCAGGAGGATTCTCGCCACACAGGCTTCGGTGTTACTGGGGTGTTCCCCTCAAGGTTAAGGAATCCTGGATGGGCACCGTCTTAATTGCATTTCTTTTTCACAGTATTCTTGTTTCCATTGTGGTCGTTATTTAACCACACCGAAGTCCCAGTTATCTTGCTTCTTGTATGCTTATCTGAGGCTAAGCATACACTACCCAGCACTTTGCATGTTTCTTTTTTACGGTCAGAAGATTTCACACAACACCTGAACGCAGGACGTCATGGGATGGGCGGCCGACTGTGCTCTTTAACAATTACATTACCATCTCTACAGACATACATATGGTGTTTTCGGTTGGCTTACTGCTTATTATTATACTTTTAAGGGTGCTGCATGCCTAATCTTGGCACAGCTAGTTGTGAGAGAGATATTTCTGGGGATTCATCAAGTTACCGCAACATATAAGAGTAGAATAGGGAGCGATCTCTGCTTGACATGGAATGCAAAACTTGATTAATTGCCGTTACCTGTTGGTCAGTAAGATATATCACCTCAGTGATAACCTTGCATCTCCAATGTTAAATTATCACGTGATAATGTACCTAAATGCAAAAATCTTCTTGTTATGCGCTCAACGACTGGTTTTGACTGGAAGACATTGAAGTATGGATATCAGACCGGTAGGTTGACAGATCTGAGCAGAAACTGAGGGTCAGATTGTGGCAACCCTAACCCTTGGTGTACAATGTGTGCTCAACGGGCTTCACAGGTCAATTTTCTGCCAGCCCCCACCGCCTCAAATCCCCACCAATTCCGCTAGGGCTCGGCCACAAATTCCAATTTTCCCCGGTTGATATCCTCGCTCCCACTTCTGGCCTTTCGACATTCCATCGACCAGCACATCGACAGCAAGATCGACCAAGATGGCCAGAGGACCGTAAGTGATTAAAATTCCTACCTCTACGTTCCTACGTGTTCTAGGATCGTCACAAATTCCACTTAGACCTGGAATTTCTTTGCGGTGGCTGCGCTATCGAGCTCGTTGCCCGCAAACCGATCTCCAACAATTTTGCAACTCTTCGAAATCTCGAGATGCTAACGACCGACGAACAGGAAGAAGCACCAGAAGCGCCTTAGCGCGCCCTCTCACTGGCTTCTCGACAAGCTGTCGGGCGCCTATGCCCCTCGCCCGTCGACTGGTCCGCACAAGCTGCGCGACTGCATGCCTCTGATTGTCTTCGTCCGCAACCGCCTCAAGTATGCGCTTAACTACCGCGAGACCAAGGCCATCATGATGCAGCGCCTTGTCAAGGTCGACGGCAAGGTCCGCACCGACATCACTTACCCTGCCGGCTTCATGGACGTCATCACCATTGAGAAGACTGGCGAGAACTTCCGCCTGATCTACGACACTAAGGGTCGCTTCACCGTCCACCGTATTACGGATGAGGAGGCCAAGTACAAGCTCGGAAAGGTCAAGCGTGTCCAGCTTGGCCGTGGTGGTGTGCCATTCTTGGTTACGCATGATGCGAGAACGTAAGTTTCTCCGACATCTGTCAGCCGTTGGACCAAGCTTTGGTAGAATCGATCGGATCCCCTCTTCAGCGAGGGGTGAAGGCGATTCGAAACACAGCGAGATCTCTGCGGTTGGTATGTCCCATTCACCCCCCCTGTTTGCTAACGAGCACACCCAAAATAGCATTCGCTACCCCGACCCGCTCATCAAGGTCAACGACACTGTCAAGATTGACCTCGAGACGGGCAAGATCACCGACTTCATCAAGTTTGACACGGGTGCCCTCGCCATGATCACCGGTGGTCGTAACATGGGTCGTGTCGGTGTTATCACCCACCGTGAGCGCCATGATGGTGGTTTCGGCATCGTCCACCTCAAGGACGCCCTTGACAACACCTTCGCTACCCGTGAGAGCAACGTCTTCGTCATTGGTAGCGAGAAGCCCTGGATCTCTCTGCCCAAGGGCAAGGGTGTCAAGCTCACCATCGCTGAGGAGCGCGACCAGAGGCGCGCTCGTGCGCTTGCTGCTGCTGGTCACTAAATGGGCTTCTTCTAACGGAAATGGGCATGATTGGTATTGGGTCGCTGGTTTCTGAAAAAAAAGGCATGCGGGATGGAGTACCGGATGTGACTTTAGTCTAGGTTGGCTCCGGAAGAGCCTCATGATAACTGGTATACCTGGGTCAGGATTGGACCCCAATATTTGACTGCCCTTCCGATAGCGTTTCGCTTTAGCGCCTCTTGTGATTTGTGATTTGTGCTCTTTCCCGAGTACAGGTCTGCTGTCCAACCATCCCGATTCTATATTCTGACTTTACCTAGTCGGCTACGGCGCTTTTTCTCGTTCTTCGAGCGGTGAGACTTCTGTGACATGGCGTTCCCTGAAATTTGCGTTTGCCGTCCTCAATTGCAGGCTTGGTGCGGGGCAGCTGCACGTCTGATGAGAGACGACAGGTGATTACCTTTCTAGAATTCTTAATTTGATGGATCTGAATACCTTGTCTTCCATGACTAATACACATCCCGTGGCTTACACAAGCCAGGAGACAGCCGGCGACAACTAATTGAAAGGAAAGTGAAATAAGTTTATGTTTGTCCACAAGCAAATATATTCACTTAGTCGTCTGCGTAACATCCTAAATACTCACTGGGGGTTGCCTAGTAGGTGAAACGAGATTATAAATTACCTATATATCCCTGAACAGGGCTGGGAGTACTAATTAGTACATAGGCAGGAAGGTGAGTGAAATATCCCGTGGATGTTTCGGCTGAAGGGCGTCACACGACTGGAAGAATTCTGTGGAGTGCATATTGCCTGCTGTATGTTCCCCCAATGCCCTGGGGCCGTAACATGGTACCTACCTTTCTCGGTGAGGCTGCTGCATCATGTAGTGCATGTGGCAGGAGAGCATGGAATCGGAAACAAAGTTTGTATAGGGCGGGGCCAAGGGAAGGGGGAGGGTAGAGAAAGATACCTAATTGGATGGCTTACGTCGGGAGTATACCACCAATACCTTGGTATGTCGGCGGATGGGCCAGCTATAAGATGAGAAGGCCGAAGGGGCTTTGTGTAGGCAACGTTTCACAAGATATGGGATGGGTTAGGGGTTGGTATGGGCGAAAAGTAAGAGCTGAGAGTTGGGGAGGAGGCTTGCAGGTAAGGATCTGATGGTGTTGTGGACTGTGGAGTTTGTAGGTGACGAGCGTGGGGATTGTAGCGTTGGTTTCGTGTGGCCGTAAGTAGGATATGAGGTTCTTGATTTCGAATATGTCTCAGCTTCGTTGTGGATGAGATTTGTGATGCATGGGGTGTATCGGGGAAGCTAGACTTTTTGGTAGTGTATGTGGGATGGGGTTCGGGGACAGACAAACCCCCAAAGGCTTGTTGCTGGACTAGGATCTGATCTACACTTCGTTCACTAGCTGCACCGTTGATTGCCGGGTGACTGATGCAGCAATGTCTCCTCGTGGGCATCACAACCACTGTGGTTGGTGGATCTTGTACGTTGAGAAGGCAGCGTTTGTCCACAGGCGCAAGATCAAACTCTCCGTGCGGGTAGTGGAGGTTGAGCTGTGAGATTGGCAGGATTGCCCAGCGCGGGGGTCATTGAAGCTATCTAGCCCAGAGAGATAATCAACAGACATTAGGTGCTAAATGAGAACGACTGAAATGCATGACCCTCGTGCGTGGGAGCGGCGTGAGGTTGAGTGCTAACGGCGGATGCGGCGGTGTCCACGCTAAAGAACACTCCCGTCCCCGATTCCTCTGCCTAGAGGACGCTAGAGTATAGAGTATAAGCAGCATTGTTTCACTTCTTGAACAGTAGTTGGCTTAAAATCAAGAACTGTGAAAAAGGACGAGATCATGTTAAGGAGATGTTGACCAGAGTGCTGATCATCAAATGAAATGCCTGTGGAAGCGGGGCAGGGCTTGGCATTCCATTGGGGCTTCAGTCCGTAAAGTTCGGTTGTTCTCAGGTGCTTCTCGCCCTCTTCCAAAGCGTTGCACAAGGCCGACCATCCAAACGGCTGTTCCACAACAGCAATGGGCGGTCTGGTATTTGCCCTGATTGCTGTACATGTGAGGCTCGAGCTCAAGTCGTAGACAACATAGGTGGACTCCTCCACTATTCTTGAGAGTTCCCTTGCCAAACCGGCACCCTGTGCAAAGAACGATTTGTGACTGTTGTGTATCTGTACGGAGTACGGAGCCAAAGTGGCGTGGGATACGGCTTGTGAGCAATTTGTACAGACAATGCCAAGTACGAAGTGTACGAGAACTGTAGAGAAACCTGAGTTTACCCACGGCCTGTTATGTACCAAGTTGCGCAGCTTCTCGAGCCTGACGGCTTCCGAAACATGGAAAGAAGGCGTCACGGGGTCGCTTGCTGCCTTGCTGCTTCTACTTCCATTAGCATTCGTTTTCGTCCCAACGTCGGAAAGCAAGAAAGCCATAACCAAGAATACGCATGTAAGTAAGACCTATTACCTCCGGTTTCACCCTGGAGTATCGCTTTTCGCGGCGAGACTCGAAAATCAGACAATCAGCTTCAGATTCGGAAGCCGGCTTTTTGAGCGATATTCAGAGGGTAGCATGCTCTCTCACGTGTGACTGCCAAGATGTAAGTGAGCGACGCTGCAAATGATAGCCTGGTCACACTGACCTCTGCGCATTTAGCCTGTTACACAGGTTGGGACGCTTTCAGCTGATGAAAGAACTTTAAGAGATGAGAGGTCTAGCCGTGTTAGACGCTGAAGCCCCTATTACTTACATAACACAAGTTTTTACAAAGATTGCCTAAATAGATGCTAGGATCATTCAGGTTGAGATTAGCCCCAATGAGGTGCTTAATGGTTTCCAGCATATAGTATACTGGCTCAAGATGTCCAGTGTTGCTCGAAGGAGATAGGAGAGCAAACACGGGTCACGGCAAGAAAACATGCTGTCATGCCTATGACATATGAACGAACTCGGTACAAACGTGATCAGACACACCAAGCAACGTATATCTCCACGTTATAAAATTTCCAAGCTGGACAGGGCTGCAGCAGGCAGGTATAAAGGCCTTCGGGTTTCCAAAATTGTGACTGACCACAAACGACGCCTAATCCATGGACCGCAATCCCTCATAGACCATTGCTTTTTCTGGAGCGCGGTAATTATCAATTTTCCTCAACATCCTGACTGGCATGTGGCAATCAAAAACCGTTGATGTACTTACACTGCAGAAGAACATTGGTCATACTCCGTGCGTGGATTACGCGACTGCGACCTATGGGAATATATCGATTTTTGACTCACTTTCCGGCTGTGCTTCGGCCAGCAAAGGAAACAGACTATCACGGACGAACCATCTACTTTGTCCTCGCTCTGACAGTATATGACTCGATTCGGCCATTCAGCGATGCTACCCAGGATCCTATCAGGGATTATCTTTTGCACGGGACATCCCCATGTCTACATAGCCCCCGTCTTTTCTCATTTGGTACCTTGGCTTGCGCCAGGTACGGTAACTGAACAGTCTTGACCAAAACTTGCTTTACCCCGACGCTTCTCCACACAATCTGCATCCCAATCCAAATCTGGAAGCCAGCAAGCGTGTGCTTCAAACTTCAAAGGGACGAATGCCGCCATCTCCCGTCGCTGACTCTCATCACGGGGAGGGGCTGGTCTGGCAGCCGAACCCAGGAGTAACGGGACTTAACATGCCGCAATTCAGTCTTATCCCCTACCCTTTGTGTTTGACTCTTCAGTATCAACCTCGGTCCTAGAGTTCACTTATATCCCACCCACCACGTTCATCACCCCCACCACACTCCTGAAGTGCTCACTGTGTGTTGCGACCGGCTGTACACCAACAAGAACAAAGATATCCCACTCTTGTTCATATATCTGATCTGCGTTCCTGCAGCGCACTGCGGGTCGAAGCAAGGTGTGGTTCTTAACTCATTAGCAGTTCAGTTGAGAGGTACAACCGGTATTGAGCTGGCAGCCGGAGCGAGGCCGTCTTCTGGTTATTACATCCGGAGAAGCCGACTCCTATACACAGCTTGCCACTTGCCTTGCTCAAAACCCATTTCAGCAGCGTGGAAGTCATTGTCTGTGTCCTGAATATCCTGCCTAGGTTGCAGCCAGTAAGCAACGCGAGCAACACATTTTTTTTTCCGTGGCGAAGACTAGACAGCCAAGAGAAAATAGAACTTGAGGGGTGAACTTTGTTCGTAAGCTTCCCGGTTCCTCCCTTACAAGGCACCCAAACTCTGACCATTCTAGAAGCCAATCGTCCTTTTTACGGTTCTTGGTTTACAAGCACTTCTTTTCAACCCCTGCCCTACATGTCGGCATATCGCTTATCTCGGGCAACGAAGCCACTCAGCCGGTCACTGACTGTCGCTCTTACCAATTGTTGTCCTTCTGCTAACCGGCACGGCTTTTCAACAACGGCTTTACGTGGTGCTAATGCTAGAAGTATCAGTGATGATCAGCTAAGGCGTCAGACCGGTTTCAAGGAATCCTCATCGTCATCATCTCCAAAATGGTCACTGGCTGGTGTGTGTGCTGTAGCCATAGCATCCGGTCTGCTTGGGTGGGGTGTGAGCGAGTTGCAGCACGGAAGCCTCCTCGGGGCTGTATTGCTTGATGGTTCATATCCAAAGCACCGGTATGCAAGTATGAGAGAGCTGGAGCTGGTGCGTATGCTGCATGTGTGACATATGTTTCTCCTAAAGCCCCGTTTCTCTGGCTAACAAAAAGACATCTGCATTTTGATTAACAATAGGCGTTGGATGAAATTCGCAAAGAGATCCCCATAGACGACATAATCTCCACTGACCCTGATGACCTGCTTGCCCATGGTTACTCGGAGTGGTCTACGACCAACCCGGAAGGTCTCCCGGTTGCTGTGGCATATCCACGCTCAACTGAACATGTATCAACCATTGCTCGGATATGCCACAAGTACCGGGTGCCTCTCATTCCCTACTCCGGCGGCTCGAGCCTGGAAGGCAACTTTTCAGCCCCCTATGGTGGTATTAGCGTGGACTTTGCCTTCATGGATAAAATTATTCAAGTTAACAAGGAGGATATGGATGTTGTTGTGCAGCCAAGCATAGGATGGCAAGATCTCAACAACCAGCTGGAGAAGATGGGGACCGGGCTGTTTTTCCCCATCGACCCTGGTATGTCCTCTTGCCCCAGTCATGGTTAACAGTGAACTAACAAAGGATATAGGCCCTAGTGCCAAAATTGGCGGCATGATTGGCACCAACTGTTCTGGGACAAATGCTGTCAAGTATGGAACTATGAAAGACTGGGTCATCAACCTAACTGTTGTGCTTGCTGATGGAACCGTCATTAAGACCCGGCGTCGCCCACGTAAGTCTTCTGCTGGCTATAACCTTAATGGGCTGTTTGTAGGGTCGGAAGGCACACTTGGCCTGGTTACCGAGGCAACCCTCAAGTTGGCCGTTGTGCCAGAAGAGGTCTCTGTGGCGGTGGTTTCGTTCCCCACAATTAGGGCTGCTGCTGCAGCTGCTGCAGAGGTGATGCGAACGGGAATACCGGTGGCTGCCATGGAGATCATGGATGAGGTACAGATGAAGGTGGTCAACATGGGTGGCGCGACAGCGCCCCGTGTTTGGAAAGAAGCACCGACACTCTTCTTTAAGTTTGCTGGAACAAAAACTGGTGTGAAGGAGAACATTGAACAGGTGCAAAAGATTGTTAAGGAACACCAGGGCAGTGACTTTGAGTTCGCAAAGGATGAGAGAGAGAAGAAGATGCTGTGGTCAGCGAGAAAGGAGTCATTGTGGTCGATGCTAGCCTTGAGGAAAGAGGGTGAGGAAGTTTGTAAGTGAAGGACATCAAACTCTCATCTCACTTTCTCATGCTGGTACTGATGTAGCTCCAATTCTCAGTTAGCACCGATGTGGCAGTGCCTTTTAGCCGGCTAGCTGATATTATCGAAGTCAGCAAGAAGGAGATGGACGAACTTGGCTTGTTTGCCAGCATTCTGGGCCATATCGGTGATGGCAACTTCCATGAGAGCATCATCTACAATCGCCATGACAAGGTTCAGCGCGAGAAGGTTGAGACTTGCGTCAAGAACATGGTCAAGAGGGCCCTCGAGATGGAGGGAACCTGTACAGGCGAGCACTCAATCGGTTGGGGAAAGAAGGAAAGTTTAGTGTGGGAAGTCGGACAGGAAACATTGGGTGTGATGGTGAGATTTATCTTGATCCAGTTCTGGTTATCCATTCTGTCAACTGCACATTTCTTTGTTCTTTGTTCTTGGCCTGCAGCTTTTATCTTGGTGCATCTGGATACTGACCTCTTCGCACAGAGAGCTATCAAAGCCGCACTGGATCCTCATTGGATTCTGTAAGTTGTCCCTCGCCTAGGGTTCCTGAACGCTCGTACTAATGTTCCATACTGTTCAGAAATCCTGGCAAGATTTTTGACAGGGAGGCGTGAAAGGGCCGGGGCTGCTCATGCGATGACAACGCGATAAACTTTGTATGCGGGCAACCGCAATGGTTATTAGACACCCTGTAACAAAATGTCATGGCTAGTGAACAAGCATAAAGGTCAACCAAACATAATTCACGGGCTAAAGGGACAGCTGATGCATACCGGAGAACAAAAGTCACCAATTTCCATACAGTGCGTTGTGTTTAGCGTTTGTCATCAATGCAGGTTGAAAGCTATTGGCAGATAAACAGTTGTGTTGGAACCAACGAACGGATTAAGCCCGGTCAAGCTAGGTATCTAGGTGCCACTGTCTAGTTAGCTTCAAGTTACACTTATCGTTGCCAATATTAGATGCACACATTCTGTGCCTTGCCTTATGCATCCAACACTCCAGTAGCAAGACGAGCTTGTCTTTTGTATCTTCCACTACTCCTGGGTTAATGACTACATCCTGGAAGGACATTAAGGCAATCACCAAAGTCCTGCAGTGCAATCACCATGGAGGGATGAAGTTGGTGTTTGTTCCTAACTGCCTAGACAGGTAGACATATAGTTAGAGCGATCAAACATTTATGCCAGTTTTTTGGTGTGCCGCTTACCACTTCTTGTTGCTTCTATTCTCATATCTCATACAAAACAGTGATATACGTGGCATGGAGAGTCTGGTAGAGTGGCTGATCGAGTTTAACATGAAGGGACTGGACGAATACATGCAGCTGCTATCACATATCAGTTGAATCTTCCGAACTTGAAGTCTTAATCCATGTTCTCTTCCGCTTAGCACAACAGTTTGCCTTATCACCATCGTTTCTTCAGTTCTTTGCTTCAAGCCCAACATTGGAGGTTGAACAAGCATGTTTATCACACTTTAGTTCTGAAAACTTCCCATACTCTGGACAGTTTGGATCATTCATTTGGTGATTTACGACTCACGATCTTAAGCATATCCCCAAGCACGCATAAAGCTGCCAAGGCAGCTCATCGTTCTGGCACTGCTGTTCTGACTGAGGCCTGCCTCACATGTGGGGAAAAACCCAGAGAAGTTGCAAACATTGATTTCACTTGAGTTTCGCAAAGGTTCGTGGGAGCATACATTGTAGGTACCTATCCGTTGCTCTGCACTTACTCCAAAATGAGGTGACCAGCTTCAGTTTGAACCGCCTTTCTACCCACCAGACCCATCCACCCCAGCATTCCACTTTTACAAATCTTTCCTGACCTTCTGCTCTGCTGTTGGGAGGAGTCAGCACAACTTTGTTATAGCTGATATTTAATCCTGCTTCTTCCCGTCACCTTCCAGACAGGAACTGAGCGGGAGCCAACTTATTGATACCTCAGCTCTCAGCCTCTCACCAATGAGTCCGTCAGCCTGTAAGCTTGAATGCCTGCCGCCTCTCTGGCTTCTGAAGGTTCGTCTGTACTTTTGGGCTCAGAGATCTCACCTGATCCACATCCATCCGCACATTGGCATTCTATGTACGTTACTGGCACCCGATGAAGAAACGGCAGTGTGTCATGCATGTTTTGGGTGGCCGAAACATCTTTTTTGAGATGATTTTCCAAGACAGGCGACCCTAGACGTTTGCCAAGAAAGCTAAGAAGTAATTGGTGAGCTCACCTCACCAATGCACACACACCATCCCCGCAATCGAGCCCAAGCATTCTAACATGGGCATCAATCACAGACTAGAGATTCTCTTGTTCACATTCATCTGCCTAAACTGCAGCAACACGGTCATGTCTTCAGAGACCAGCCGGCTAACTTGTTAGTTTGTTTTTTTTGCTTTCACACCTTCCCTCCTTGGTGTTTTCCTGTTGCGGAAAATTCGCAATATACCACTGCACCGTGGTCGGTTTGGCTCCTTTGCTTCCGCTATCGAATCTCTCCCTGCTTCTCACTACTATTCCTGCCTGCCCAATAGCTAGCTGCCAGCAGCTGTTGCTCATACAGTTGCTTCTCTTTTCTCCTCTCATTTCTATCCTTCGTCGTTCCTTCCACCTTACATCCAAAAGGGCATAACGGCAATAACGGCATAGCGCTCACCATCGGTGCTGAGTGTCACAGGTCACGGGTCACATTTGCACTGGAAACTTACCTACCTCACTACTTTTCTGCTCGCCTGCCAACCTCAACCAAGGCTACTATCCTTTCAATTTCCCTCATGCGTTTCTCTCATCTCTATTAAACATCGACACAATCGGCTCAAGGGCTGAACTGCCTCTCGAGCGGCAGGGTTTCCTTGGCCAGCTTGGCCTTATTGTGTTCGACAGGTCCTGTTTTTCATGGCATCCTAACTCATGAATGGCAACGGTGCTGAGTCCTGGCACGAGGCCGGGTGTGTAACTGGCCGGGGAACTTCATCCACGTCCCCAGAGATGCCTGACGCGACATGTTCAGACGCCGATGGCCAAGAGATCAACGGATCCGACTTTGAGGATCCAAGCTCGCAAGGAACCGCCGAGGTCCTGACCCCAGTCCAACCGCCTGAACCATGGCAGCAAGAGTCTCGTGGCGGTTACCAGTCGCGAGGGATTCGGGGATTTCGGAGGGGAGGACGTGGCAGATGGCGAGGAAATCATGGCATGAGACACAGCTCCGCACCCAGAGACACCAGACGACCCTTTAACCACAACAATGATGACGCACCCCGACGTACACGAGCTCGGTCCCAACATCCTCCGCGACTCAGTCCAGCACCCAGAGACCCAAGGCAGCTGTCTGGTGCAGCTAGGCGTTCTTCGCCTGCCCCTTCGTTTCCAACCCA
>Ga0065720_1003152_pt1 | contig 26567 bp, 26 predicted proteins | sample Thericmetagenome_FD_59107 | JGI IMG/M metagenome (GOLD analysis project Ga0065720, IMG submission 59107) | Thermophilic microbial communities from the Joint Bioenergy Institute, California, USA of rice/straw/compost enrichment - eDNA_2 v2... | ecosystem: Engineered > Solid waste > Grass >... | reverse complement strand
CGCGCCGCAATCGCCTGCGCCTTGAGCGCCTCCATTTCGAAATCAGCCGGCATTTCCGCCGCAAGCACTCCCCGCACGTAAACTTCCAGCGGAACTTGTTCGACGATGCCGGAAGCGGTGCGGTACACGGGAATCGCGATCGTCTCCCGTGTCTCCTCCAGTTCCACTCCGGGCGTCTCGGCAAAGTGCGCGCCGCTATCGGATGCTTTCGGCGGCGAAGCGATGATCGCGGGAATCGCCACCGCCAGCGCCATCAATACCAACGGCCATACGGCCATTCCCAACCACCGCCGGCGGCTTCGCGCCGGGCGGAAACGGGCGCGTACGGTTCGTTTCCAGCCTGTCATCGGCATTCTCTCCCGTTTGGACACTCTTGCGCGCAACGCATTCCCATTCTATGTCACAGCCCGTCCAAGTAGAACGCGGCCATAGAATCCGCAGCGCCGTTCGGGGCTTGCCGTCGGCATTCAGATCGCTTGATTTCTTAAGATCGTCTTCCACATCATTTTCTTTCCATATCTTCGCGTTAGCTCCGGAGATTCCCGATTGCGATAGAAAGGGAGAAATTCCCTTGTTTCGCTTACGCCCATGAAGGTTGGGCGGCAAACACGCGAATATCGTGCTGTTCCGCATGGAGCACGCGCTGTTCCGCGGCCTCGATGCGCTCGATCTCCGCGCCGAGCCCCTTCAGCTTGCCGACAATGTCGACGTAGCCCCGGTCGATATGCTGCACACCGGTAATCTCCGACTCGCCCTTGGCGGCAAGCGCGGCCAAAATCAGCGCGGCGCCCGCCCGCAGATCGGTTGCGCACATTTTCGCTCCGGTCAGCGGAACGTTGCCGGTCAACACCGCCGTCGAGCCCTCCACTTTAATGTTGGCGTTCATCGCCTTCAATTCGTGGACGTGCATAAAACGATTTTCGAATACGGTTTCCGTCACCAGGCTCGTACCTTCCGATACGAGCAGGAGCGCCATCATCGGCGCCTGCATGTCCGTCGGAAAGCCGGGATACGGCAGCGTTTTGACGTCCACGGCCTTCAGCGGCCGCGGCGCCCGCACCCGCACGCCGTTCGGATCTTCGTCGATGTCGACGCCCATCTCCTGCATTTTGGAAATGACCGGCCGCAGATGATCGGCAATGGCGCCTTCCACAAACACTTCCCCCGCGGTAATCGCCCCGGCCATCATATAAGTTCCCGCTTCGATGCGGTCGGGAATGACGGTGTGCTGCGCGCCGCGCAAGCGCTCGACGCCTTCGATGCGGATTTGTCCGGTGCCGGCTCCGCGAATTTTCGCCCCCATGGCGTTCAGGAAATTGGCCAAATCGACAATTTCCGGCTCTTTGGCGGCGTTTTCGATGAAAGTGGTTCCTTCCGCCAGGCAGGCGGCCATCATGATGTTTTCCGTCGCGCCCACACTGGCGAAGTCCAAATAAATTTTCGCCCCTTTCAGGCGGCCTTTGGTTTTCGCTTCTATGTATCCTTGACCGACGCCGATTTCGGCGCCCATGGCTTCAAATCCCTTAAGATGCTGATCAATCGGCCTCGTCCCGATGGCGCATCCTCCCGGCAGCGCGATTCTGGCCTCTCCGAGCCGTGCCAGCAGCGGTCCCATCACCAGGAAGGAAGCGCGCATTTTGCGCACCCATTCGTAGGAAGCTTCGCATGAAGCGATCTGTTCGGCGTTGACACGGACGGTCTCATTTTGGTAGGACATGTTGACACCCAATGACACGAGCACTTGACCGATGGTCATCACGTCGTCCAGCGGCGGCGCTTCGTAAATGACGCTTTCCCCTTGCTCGGCCAGTAAGGTTGCGGCGATGATGGGAAGTACGGCGTTTTTGGACCCGCTCACTCTGACGGTTCCCGTCAGCCTGTTTCCGCCCCGGACGATGATTTTGCTCATTGGGTTCCCTCCGTGTCTGTCGTGAATTGATCCCTGGCCTAAAGTTACGTTACGATCCGGCAGACGCGGCCACAAGGGGACACGATGCCTGCAACTTAAGGCGCAGACGTCTAGAACGTTCGCAGCGATTCGCCGAATTCGGTCCGTATCGACCGCTTTCACCCGCCCGCCATATGGGACTCAAGCATACGCGAACGCGATGCGCCGCTCTTTCCGTTCACTACATTCCATTGTTTGCATTCTTTCAAACGGCTATACTTCAATCGCTTCGGATCCGTCCGGGAGCAAACCCCTGACCTCGGCCGGAACAGGCGCCGAACCCACACCGAATCATGGCTTTATCTCCGTGGGCGCAAAATCCGCAGCTGTTTCGGATCCGTCCTCCCGCGCGGCGGGCGATCGGACGTCGGAACCGCTCCGGATCATTCCGCTTGTCCGACAACAAAGCGGCTGAGGAACCGTTCCGGATCCGTCCCCCGCGTGGAAAGCGGCAGTTACGGGGAAAGTTAGCCAATCCATTCACGGTTCCATTCCATGCGGCCGTTCTTTCCTCCGCCATCCTGCCCAGACCGGATCGGCGATCGACCGACCAAATCGGGTTTCCGCGGCGCGGAACGCCCGCATTGTCGAACACAACCGGCATCCACGATGCCGCGGTACGGTCTGCCGTGGATCCGAAAAAAGGTATTTCCCCGTCCGTAAGTCGAACAGGTACGGTCAAAACAACCCTTTCAAGAGCGACGACCACTGGGAGTAGGCGATCAAAAATTGCGCCAGTTCATGCCCGAGGACGATTGCGAGAATCACCTGGATCAGTTTGCTCTGCGGGCTTTTCACATCTTTGACGATACGGTCGATGCGGACGACCCTCAACGACCACCAGGCCAACAGGATGCACGCGATGGTCAGCACAATGTTGAAGAGGCCCTGCATCCCCAGCGAACTGTATATCGCATCCACGCCTCATCCCTCTTTCCCGGCATGATTTCCCGTCATGATTGGATCAGCCTGTATAAGATGGCGGCAAACTCTTCCCTGGTCGTGCTTTCCCCGGGGTGAAACGTTCCGCCGGGATACCCTTTCAGCCACCCGCGTTCCTTTGCCCGCCATATGGATCCGGCCGCCCAATGTCCCGCCGGCACATCGGAAAACGGAGCCTGTTCACTCACGAGAGGCGTCGCTTCCATGAACCGGACAATGACCGCGGCCATTTCCGCGCGCGAAATCGGACGGTCCGGCTGAAAGGAACCGTCGGCGTATCCCTGAAACACGCCGGCCGCGGTCGCCGCGGACACGGCCTCTGCCGCCCAATGGCGTTCCGGCACGTCCTTGTAACGAACGGACGACGTTCCCTTCCATCCTCTCACCCTGGCCAGCAGCGCCGCCGCTTCAGCCCGGGTCACCGGCGCATCAGGCCGGAACGTATGATCCGGATATCCGTTAATAATTTGCCGGCGGTTCAATTCCCTGATCGCATCCAACGCCCAGCTGTTCGCGACGTCGCGATATCCTTCGACCAGCGCTTCAAGGCGGATTTCCAATTCGTAGTAAGTCGTTTTGATCGGACGGTTGGCGGTCAGTCTCACATAATACTTTCCTTTGGACAGCTTCTGCCCGAGTCTGATCGACGTGGTCCCGGTTTTGTTCACTTCCGCGGAAATCGTTTGCTGCGATTCGTCAAACAGCGTAACCGACACGTGCGTGTCAACCGGTATGCCGCGCAACTGCACGTGGACGTAACTGTCCCCGTTCACCTGGAACGTGAACCAGTCCTCGTCGCTTTCCGTATCCAACAACCCGGCATACACTTTCCCGCTGCTGACGGACGTGGCTTGATAGAACCGGTTGTTCGGCTCGTAAGGATCGATGCGTTTGGCAGCGTAATCGACCTTCAGCACGTACTGTCCGACGACGGGATACGACACGCCGGAAGAGGTTACATTCGTCACCCGCACGTAATATTTCCCGGGCAATACGTCGATCACGGGACTGATCTCCGTTCCCCCGTCTCCCGCATAATCGACAAATTGGGCGGTTCCGCCTTCCCGAAAAATCAACATGGCCAAGTCCATTCGATAGGTGTTGGCGGAAACCTGAAACTGCAGCGTTCCCGCTTGCTCCACTTCATACACAAACCAGTCTTCATCGTTCACCTTGTGGAACGTGCCCGTGAACGTCGTCTGTGTGCTCGGAATCCGATACGCCTTGTACTGGCGGTCATTGTCTTCAAAAGCGTCGGCGGCGATCGTAAAGTCTGTCGTCAGCCGATACGGAATCGTCTCCCGGGAATTCGCCGCCTTCTGATAGATGGACACATAGTACGTCTGACCCTTTTTCACCGAAAACTCGACCGGATTGGCCAAATTGGAAAACACCGCCGCCTGCAAGCCTCCGCCTTCGCGTCTCATGGCCAATTTGGCGGCATCCTCCGGTCGGTCGACGTCGACTTTGAACGTCAGCGTCCCGTCATACTTCGCTTCCACTTTGTACCAGTCCCTGTCGCCGCCTCCCGCCGAAGCCGCCGACCGCTGCGATGGAACCGGCAGCATCGCCGCCGCTTGCGGCGTTTCGTTCGGCTCAAAACCGTCTTCCCGGAAAGGAAGCGTCAATGCCCGGTCCGCCTGCACGAGACCGGCGCCGGTGTACGGATCCCAACCGGGAGTTCCGAGATCCTCGGCCGTCGAGCGGATGTGACTGCGTATCTGGGAAGGCGTCAGCGAAGGATTTTGCGACCACAGCAAGGCCGCCACCGCCGCCACCTGGGGAGCGGCCATCGACGTTCCTTCATTGTAGTCGTACCCGCCGTTCAGCGCGGTGGTGAACACTTTCCACGGCGCGACCACGTCGATTTCCGGCCCGAAATTGGACCGGTTTTCCCGCTGTTTGTCGGCCTTGACGCCCCCCACGGCCAGTACGGTGGGATACGCAGCCGGATACTTGATGTCTTTTCCGTCGTTGCCGGTAGCGGCCACCAACAGCACGCCTTTCTGTTCCGCTTCCCGGACGATCTCGCTCATATATTCGGAATAATGATAAAGCCCGAGGGACAACACGACAATTTTGGCGCCGCGTTCCATCGCGTAACGGATACCGCGCCCGAGCTGATCCTCGCTGCCCGAACCGTCCGCCTCCAACGCCTTGATCGGCATCAGTTTCGCTTTCCACGCTACGCCCGTCACGCCGGTTTTGTTGTTGCCGACGGCGCCGATCACGCCGGCGACGTTGGTGCCGTGGCCGTGATCATCCTGCGGCGGTTTGCCCGGATCGATCAAATTGACTCCGGTCACCAGATTGTCCTTCAGGTCCGGATGGGTTAAATCCACTCCGGTATCGACGACGGCGATGATCAGCGAATCGCTGCCGGTCGCGCGCTCCCAGGCCTGCTCCGCTTTGATCAGGCCGAGATGCTGCTGAAAACGGTACAGCGTGTCGTCCGGAACGGCGCTGATGGTGACGCGATGGTTCGGCTGAATATATTGCACATACCGGGACTTGCGCCAGCGGTTGAGCCATGCGGACGCGTCAACATCATCCCGCGGACGCACGACGGAAATGCGGTGTTCCGGATCGTCTCGGACCAGTTCGCTTTCCTGCAGCCGCTCCTCATCCCGCTTTTCTCCCCGCCATTTGACGATCCATTCCGATTCGCCGGACACGGTTTCCGCCACGCCGGAAACCGGCACTTCGCTTTTCGTTCCGCCAACGGCCGGCGAATCGCCGGGATGCTCGACGAGGGAGTCTACAGCGGATGGAATCCATTCGGGCTTGTCCGCTTCCGCGTCTGACCGTACGTTTTGATCGCCGGAACGTTCCGTCGCGTCCGAAGACGATGCGAAAACGTTCAACTCCGTCGCTGTTTCGGCTGCCTGCACCGCACGCCGGCTGTCTGGCGATTCCGTTCGTGTCGTTGCGACAGGGGAATATGCGGTTGTCAGCAGCAGGACCGCCAGGCAAATCCAGACGATTGCGGCTTGATGCGCTGCGGCGCGACCGTTTCCGTTCATGTTGTCTCCTCCGCGGTTTTCGATACCAGTTCCGTCTCTCTATTATAGCGTATTTGTCCGTCCAGGGACCCCTTTTCACAAAAATATAACCGTCAGGGCGTCAGCTTCCCTGACGGTTATACCGTGGTCCGTAGGCTAGAAAATAAACAAATCGGTCTGTATGCTGAATACCCGTTCCATCAGCCGCACGACCCAGCCCGGAAATACGCCGAGCAACACGGTCGCCAAGGTACAAATCCAGATCGTTACCGACAGCGGGCCGGTCAGCCTCACGGCTTCGTTGCCGCCGGCCTGCCTCATGTACATTTGCCGGATAATCGAGAAATAGTAGTAAAAGGAGGCTACGCTCGTCAGGAACATGACGGCGACCAGCCAGTACTGCCGCACCTGCGCCGCTCCCAGCAAAATGTAAAATTTCCCGACGAAACCGCCGGTTACCGGCAAACCGGCCAGCGACAGCAGCAGCACGGTCATGGCCAGCGCCGTAAAGGGCGCGCGATAATACAGCCCGGCGAATCCTTTCATCTCGTCGTGGCCCGCCGCGCGGCTGACGGCGATCAGTACCGCGAACGCGCCGATATTCATGAACAGGTACGCCGTCAAGTAAAACATCATTTCCGTAAAGCCGGACAAATGCATGTTCAAATCGCCGAACATGATGCCGATCGGCACGAGCAGGTAGCCGGCGTTGGCGATGCCGGAATACGCCAGGAGCCGCTTCATGTTGCGCTGTCGGAGCGCCAGCGCATTGCCGGCAATCATGCTGGCGGCGGCCACAATCATGATGGCGAGGAACGCGTCGTCGAACACCGGCGTTTCCGAATTCCCGATCAGGTACAGGTTATACACGATCCGGAACACCAGCGCGAACGCCGCCGCCTTGGAGACGGTGGCCAGAAAGGCCGTCACCGGCGTCGGCGCGCCTTGATAGACGTCCGGCGCCCACGTATGGAACGGAGCGGCCGCGATTTTGAAGCCGAACCCGCCGAGCATCAGGAAAAAGCTGACGTATACGAGCGCGCTGAACGACGGATCGAACTGGCTGAGCTCCCGGTATACGACCCCGATGTCGGTGCTGCCGGTCATGCCGTACAGAAACGACATGCCGTACAAGATAAAGGCGGATGCGATGCTTCCGTTGACCAAATATTTGAACGCGGCCTCACCGGACCGTTGGTCCGCTTTCCGCAGGGCGACCATCACATAGGTGGTGATGCTAAGCAGTTCGAGTCCGACATACAGCGTGATCAGGTCTCCCGAAGAGGCCATGATCATACCGCCCAGCACGGCGGGCAGGAACAAATAGTAATATTCGCCGATATGCCGGATGCCGGATTGCTCCGCACGGTGCACATGGCCCAAACTCAGGAAAACGACGAGAGCCGTGCCCGCCAGCATCAACAGCTTGAACACGTTGGCGAAATCGTCGACGCGGTAGCTGTTGCCGAGCAGCTGGATCACTTCTCCGGCGGCTTCGCCCGCATTGGCGTCGGTCATGAAGTAGACGACGAAGGCGGCCGACACGGCCAGCGACAGCAGGCTGATCACGCCGAGCGGCGCGCGGCTTGTGCGGTTCGGCAGCAGAAGATCCAGCACGGCCAGCACTACGGCGGTGACGACCAAGGTCAGTTCCGGCGCCAGATAAAACAAATCTTCGAGTTGCAGTCGCATCGGTTGCATCTTGGGTCACCCTCCGATCCGCAGCATGAAATCTTGAATGGCCGGCTCCAGCGTGCCGCCGAGCACCGCCGGATATACGCCGAGCAGCACGATGAAGGCGACGAGGGCGATCATCGGAATCGCTTCGATCAGCCGCGCGTCCTTCACGCCTTGGAAACGTTCCGGCAGCGGTCCGTGCATGATGCGCATGACCCCGCGAAGCACGTACACCGCAGCCAAAATGATGCCGAGCGCGCCGACGATCGTGACGGCGGGCAGCACGTCGAACAGTCCGAGGAAAGCCATCAGCTCGCCGACAAAACCGGACAAGCCCGGCAGTCCGAGCGACGCCAGCCCGGCGACGATCAGCACGCCGCACATAAACGGCATCGACTTCGCCAGCCCGCCGAGTTCGCGAATGTCCGTCGTACCGGTGCGTTCATGCAGGCTGCCGACAATCAGGAACAAGAGCGCGGAGATCAGCCCGTGAGAAACGAGTTGGAACACCGCTCCCTTGACGCCCGCCTCGTTCAACGCCGCCAGCCCGATCAGCACGATTCCCATGTGGCTGATGCTGGAGTAGGCGAGAATCAGCTTGAACTCCTTTTGCACGAACGCGATCACGGCGCCGTACAGAATGTTGATCACACCGAGAATGGCGAGCAGCAGCGCCCAACGTTCCGCCTGTTCCGGGAACAGGAACACGCCGAAGCGCAGCAGACCGTACGCCCCCATTTTCAGCAGGATGCCCGAGTGAATCATGACCAGCGGCGGCGGCGCCTCCGCATGCACGCGCAGCATCCAGGTGTGGAACGGAAAGATCGGCAGCTTGATGCCGAATCCGACCAGCAGCAGCAAGAACAGCGCCGTCTTCATCGCGTCACTGACGTAGTACGGATTCAGTCCCCGTTCGCCGGGATCCTGGTTGACGATGGCGTCGGGGTTGTTCAAATTGGCGGCAATGACCTCCAGATCGCCGCTGTAATACAGATCATTGCCGTTATCGGCCATGCCGGGCGTGGTGAATCCGGCCGTATTGATCAGGATCAGAAACGCGATCGCCATGATCGCGGATCCGACGCCGTTATACACCAGAAATTTGTTGGCCGCTTTTTCCCGATCTTTGTATCCCCAGATCGCGATAATGAAAAAAGCGGGAACGAGCGCCAGTTCGAAGAACAGGAAGAACAGGAACAGATCCCGGGCCATGAATACCCCGAACATGCCGATTTCCAGAAGCAGGAACAAAATAAAATACGTTTTCCAGCGCTTCCGGATATGCACCGACGCGAGGGCCGCCATCGTGCTGATCAGCGCGGTCAGGAACACGAGCGGCATCGAAACGCCGTCCACGCCGAGATGATACTGGAAACGGTAGGAATAGGACGAATATTGGCTTAGCGCATCCGTTTCCCGGTTCAAATCGATTTCGATCCACGTCGCCTTTTCGACAAACTGCATGCCGGACGCGCTTCGGTCAAACTCGGCAAACAAGACGACCGAAAGGGCGAGCGGAATCAAGGTGGCGGCGATGCCGATGCGCTTGATCCATTTGCCGTTGTCCTTGGGCGTAAAAAGGAGCGCCAGGATGCCGAGCAGCGGCGAAAAGGCGATGAGCGTCAACAGGGGCCATTCATCCCACATGGAAATACCTCCTTCCCGCCACGGCGATGATGAGAATCACCAAGCCGAGCAGCGAAACGAGACCGTACGTCTGCAGCTGACCGTTCTGCAGCCGCAGTCCGAGGCGACCGAGCGCCAAGGAACCCCCGGCAACCAGCCTCACGGCGCCGTCGACAATGAAACGGTCAATCAGATGCAGCAAATACCCGAGCGTTCGCAAAGTTTTTACAAATACGGCATCGTACAGTTCGTCAATGTAATATTTGTTTTGCAACAGCCGGTGTAGCCACGGCGCACGGGCGGCCAGGACGTCTTCCGAACTTTTCGGCCGGCCGTACAGCATCCATCCGAGCGCAATGCCGAGTACGCCCGCCGCCGTCGTCAGCGCCATCGTGGTGACGTCCAAATGCCCCGCCAACGATTCGCCTTGGATCCACGGATACGCAAAGCCGCCGGCGACCGCCATCACCGCCAAAATGACGAGCGGGACGGTCATCACCGCGGGTGATTCGTGCGCGCTGTATTGCGAGCGCGGCTTGCCGGCAAACACGAGGAAAAACAGGCGAGCCATGTACAGTGCCGTCAGGAAGGCGGTGATCACGCCGACCCAGAACAGCAGCGGGTGCTCATGCAGCGCTTCGGCCAAAATGGCGTCCTTCGACCAAAATCCGCCGAAGGGCACAATGCCCGCCAGCGCCAGCGTGCCCGCGGCAAACGTCCACATCGTCGTTTTCATGCTGCGCGCAAGACCGCCCATCTCCCGGATGTCCTGTTTGCCGATGGCGTGAATGACGCTGCCCGCCGCCAGGAACAAGAGCGCCTTGAAAAACGCGTGCGTAAACAGATGGTACATGCTCGCGTCCTTGCCCGCTTCCGTGCCGAGCCCGAGCGCCATCATCATGTAGCCGAGCTGGCTGACGGTCGAATAAGCGAGCACGCGCTTGATATCGTTTTGCGCGATCGCGATCGTCGCCGCGAACAGCGCGGTGAAGCCGCCGACGTACGCCACGGTGTCCAGCGCGGCCGTCGACGCCAGAAAGATGTCAAAGGTGCGCGCGACCAAAAACACGCCCGCGGCCACCATCGTGGCGGCGTGAATGAGCGCGCTGATCGGCGTCGGGCCTTCCATCGCGTCGGGCAGCCACGTGTGCAGCGGAAATTGGCCGGATTTGCCGACGGCGCCGACAAAAATCAAAATCGCGGCCGCGGTCGCCACCCAGCCGGGCATTTCCCCGTTATGGAAAGCATTGGTGATCGCGAGAAAATCGAGGCTGTGGCCGGGCATCTGCCAAAACAACAGCAGCATGCCGAGAAACAGACCGACGTCGCCGATCCTCGTGACGATGAACGCTTTCTTCGCCGCCGCAATCGCTTCCGGTTTGTGATACCAGAAACCGATGAGCAGGAACGAACAAACGCCGACCAGCTCCCAAAATATGTACAGCTGCAGCAGGTTCACCGACAGCACCAGTCCGAGCATCGAGAAGGTGAACAGCGCGATATAGGCGTAAAATACGCCGATCCGCTCGTCTTCCGCCATATATCCCCGTGAATAGACGTTGACCAGCAGGCTGACAAAGGTCACCACCACCAGCATGATCGCGGTCAGACTGTTCACTTCGAAGCCCATGGCGATATCGGTTTCGCCGAAGCTGAGCCAAACCCATTCTTTCCACGCGTAATCCTCCGCGCCGCCTCCCATCCGTTCAAACATGATCAGCAGAGAGACAACGAAGGAGGCCAGCGTTCCCACGATGCCCGTCACGGCGGCGAACGTTTTGGCCTGCCTGCCCACGCACAGGATCAGAACAAACGCCGCGAGCGGGAACAGCAGGATCAGCCACGCGTATTGCGAGTAAACGGATTCCATGCAAATGTCCTCCTCATCGGATCGTCCGGCCGGCGGACGGCCGTTATCGTTTCATTGTGTCCATGTCCACGACATCCGACGTGTTTCTCGTGCGGAACACGGAAATCAGAATCGCGACGCCCACCGCCACTTCCGCCGCCGCCACCGTAATGTTGAACAAGGAAAAAATTTGCCCGGCCAGCGACGGATTGACGCCGTATTTGGAAAAGGCGATCAAATTCAAATTGACGGCGTTCAGCATCAGTTCGATGGACAAAAGGACGATCACGGCATTTTTTTTCGACAGCGCCCCGTACAGTCCGATGCAGAACAATATTGCAGCGAGCAGAAGATAGGAAATGACGATGTTCATCTCATTCCTCCTCCCTTTTGGCGAGGATGATGGCGCCGATAAACGCGACGGTCAGGAGCACGCTGAGCAGTTCAAACGGAATGACATGTTTGGTGAACAACAGCTCGCCGATCGCCATCGTGTTGTCTTCCCCGGGGTTGAACTCGCCCGCGGGAAAATTCGCGCGCCGGATGCTGAAAAAGAGCACGCCAAAAAAGGCGAGTACGCCGATCAGCAGCAGCGCATTGTGCCACGGGCGATGCGGCTGCGTCTCTTCGGTGTCGCGCCTCGTCATCGTGATACCGAACACCATGAGGATGGTGACCGCGCCGGCGTATATCAGCACCTGCACGAACGCCACGAACTCCGCTTCAAGAAGCACGTAGATGCCGGCCAGACCCAGAAACACAAACGCAAGCGAGACGACCATCTGCACCAGCCGGGTGTGGCTGATCATCAGCACCGCTCCGCTGATGATCAGAACCGACAGCAGAATGAACACGATGTTTTCCCCGGTTCCGAACATATTGGCAATGATATCCCGCATGCTCACTGGCCTCCTTTTCTTGCCCGCGGCGAGGAGGAGTTGTTTTCCTTGCGCACGTTGGTGTCATTTTCATGCAGCCACTTGACGTCTTTGAACAATTCGTCCCGGCTGTATGCGGCCAACTCGAAATTGTTCGTCATCACAATCGCTTCCGTCGGACACACTTCCGTGCACAAATCGCACAGGATGCAGATCTCGAAGTTGATGTCGAACGTGTCGATCACTTTCACTTTTTTCTCCGGGTCCGGATTCGGTTTGCCGGTCAGGGTGATGCATTCGGTCGGACAGATGCGCGCGCACTGGTTGCACACGATGCATTTCTCCGGGTAAAAATGCTGAATGCCGCGAAAGCGGTCCGGCATCTTGAGCGGGACATCCGGATATTTGACGGTCACTTTCGGCTCGACCATCGTTTTCAGCGTCGTGGCGTAGCCTTTGATGATCCCTTTCATCTGCGGAACCTCCCGTCTTTCCTAATTGAAGATTTCCAGCCAAACCGCCGTCAAAAACACGTTCGCCAGCGCGAGCGGCAGCAGCACTTTCCAGCCGAAGCCCATCAGCTGGTCCACCCTCATGCGCGGCAATGTCGCCCGCGTCCAGATGATGAAAAAGACGACGAACGCGAATTTCAGCAAAAACCAGACGATCCCCGGAATAAACTCCAGAAACGGCGCAGGCGCATGCCAGCCGCCGAGAAACAGCACCGTCGTCAGCGCCGCGATCGCAAACATATACACGTACTCCGTCAGCATGTACATGGCCCAGCGGAATCCGCTGTATTCCACGAAGTACCCCGCGACAAGCTCCGACTCCGCCTCCGGCAGGTCGAACGGCGTCCGGTTCAGCTCGGCGAAAGCGGCGATCATAAACACGACGAAACCGAGAAACTGCGGAACGATGTTCCAGTTCCAGAACCAGCCTTCCTGGCCGTCGACGATCTTGCTCATGTTCAAACTGCCGCTGAGCAGCACGACGCCGACGACGGAAATGACCAGCGGAATTTCGTAGCTGATCATTTGCGCCGCGGACCGCATGCCGCCGAGCAGCGCGTATTTGTTGTTGGACGCCCAGCCGCCGAGCAGGATGCCCAGCGTCGTAATGCTGGACAGCGCCACATAGTACAGTAATCCCACATTCAGGTCGGCAAAATACGCCCACCCCGTAAACGGAATCGTCGCCAGCACGGTGAACGCGGGGACAAACGCGAGAAACGGCGCCAGGATGAACAGCGCCCGGTCCGCGTTTTTCGGCATGATGTCTTCTTTCATCAACACCTTGGCGACGTCGGCCACGGTCTGCAAAAGACCGAACGGCCCGACCCGGTTCGGACCGTGACGCGCCTGCGCCCAGCCGAGAATTTTGCGCTCAAAATAGATCGCGTACGTGACAAACCCGAGCACCAGGAACAACAGCACCACGGAGGCGAGAATCCAAACGATCGCGTTTTGCCACGTCAGCGGTCCCGAAAACATGCCGCCCATCAGCAGTCCACCTCCCCAAGCACGATGTCGATGCTGCCCAGGATCGTGACGAGGTTGGTCATCGTTTCACCGACGAGCAGTTTCGGCAGCACCTGCAGGTTGACAAAAGACGGCCTGCGAAATTTCAAGCGGTAAGGTTCCGCCTTGCCTTTGGAGACGATGTAACAGCCGATTTCCCCGCGCGGCGATTCGATGGCGGCGTAATATTCCCCTTCCGGCGGGCGGACGACGCGCGGCACCTTGCCCATGATTTCCCCTTCCGGCGGAAACTGTTCCAACGCTTGCTCGAGAATGCGCAAGCTTTGCCGGATTTCCTCCAGTCGCACCTTGTATCTTGCCCAGCAGTCTCCTTCTTCCGCCGTCGCCACATCAAACTCGAACCGATCGTACAGCGAGTACGGCTGCGTCTTGCGCAAATCCCAAGCGACCCCGGTACACCGAAGGTTGGCTCCGCTCAACCCGTAGTCGATCGCTGTTTGGGCGTCGTATTTCCCGACCCCTTTGACGCGGGCGAGAAAAATCTCGTTGCCGGTCACCAGGCGGTCGTACACTTCCAGACGGCCTTTCATGTATTTGACAAAGTCCTTGACTTTGTCGATCCAGCCTTCGGGGGCGTCCCATTTCACGCCGCCCACTCGCATGTAATTGTAGGTCAGGCGCGCGCCGCACAGTTCGTTGAACAGATTGATGATGATCTCACGGTCCCGGAAAGCATACAAAAACGGGCTCAGCGACCCGATGTCGAGCAAATATGTTCCCCACCATACCTGATGGCTGGCGATGCGCTGCAGTTCCATGACGATCAGGCGCAAAAATTCGGCGCGTTCCGGCACTTCGATGCCCATCATCTTTTCCACGGTGTGGCAGAGCACGTAGTTGTTCGTCATGGCGGACACGTAGTCCATCCGGTCCGTATACGGAATAATTTGCGTATAGTTCAGATTTTCCGCCAATTTTTCCGTTCCACGGTGCAGATACCCTATCACGGGCGTCGCCTCGGTGATCACTTCGCCGTCCAGCTTGACGACGACGCGAAGCACGCCGTGGGTGCTCGGATGCTGCGGTCCGACGTTCAACAGCAGTTCTTCGGTTCGTATCGCCATGGATCACACCTCCGGATCGGCCGGCACGTAGTCTTTTCTCAGCGGATAGCCCACCCAATCGTCCGGCATGAGGATGCGCCGCAAATCGGGGTGACCCGGAAAATCGATGCCGAGCAAATCGTAAATTTCCCGCTCGTTCCAGTTCGCCGTACTCCACACCTCGGACACGGAAGGCACGGAGGGGTGCTCCCGGTCGGTTTTGACCTTGATGCTGTAATTGATTTTGTTGTTCAAGGAAATGAGGTGGTATACGACTTCCATATGCGTTTCCATATCGACGCCGGCCACGTTGCGCAGGTAGTTCAGCTGCAGTTCCGGATGGTCCCGCAGCACGCGGGCACAGTCGACGAGCCGTTCCGCGCGCAGCGACACTGTCGGAATGTCGCCGATCGGATTGATCCAGGCGGATTCCACGGCATCTTCGCCGACTTCCCGTTTCAGGATGTCGACCAGCCGGTCGAGCAGCGGCTGATTCGGGGAAGGCGGTTTCGGTTGCGCGCTTTCTCCTCCGTCCCCGTCCGCTTTCGCCTTGGCTGCGGCGCGCGCCGCGCGAGCTTCGGCGGCCGCTTTGCGCTTGGCTTCCTTGTCCGCATCGGCGCTGTCGGCGGCTTTTACGCCGGCTTCGTTTTTTGCCGCCGCGCCGGCAGTCGCGCCTTCCGCAGCAGATCCGCTTTCATCGCCGCCCTTAGGCGCATCGGCCTGCTTCGACGAATCGGCTTGCTTTTCCGGCGTGACGGTTTGCCGTGCTTTTTCCGATACGCCGTCGCCTTCGCGCTGTTCCGCGCCCTGCGCGGGAGTTTCTCCCCCTTCGGCGGCAGTCTGATCAATGCGCGACGGATTCACGTCGGCTCCGGCTACGAGCGGCGCGGCTTCGTTCGTTCCCGCCGCCTGTTCGGCCCTTTCCGCCGCGGGAGGATCGGAAGGTTCGGCCGTCCCTGCCCGTACGGTTTGATCCTGTTTCATTTGCTGCTCTCTTTCGCTCAACGCTCGGTCACCCGCTTTCCAGTGGCCGCTTCATACCGTATTTTTTCCTGCAGTTTGTTGATGCCGTAAATCAGAGCCGCCGGGTTGGGCGGACAGCCGGGAATGTAAACATCGACGGGCACGATCTGATCGACGCCCTTGACGACGGAGTACGATTTGACGTAAGGTCCGCCTGCCGTCGCACAGGACCCCATCGCAACGACCCATTTGGGTTCGGCCATCTGATCGTACAGCCTGCGCAAAAGCGGCGCCATCTTCTTGGTGACGGTGCCCGCCACCAGCATGACGTCGGCTTGACGCGGCGAAGCCCGGAAAAAGACGCCCATCCGGTCCATATCGAAATGCGAAGAACTTGCGCCCATCATCTCGATGGCGCAGCAGGCCAGCCCGAACTGCAGCGGCCACAGCGAGTTGCTGCGCGCCCATCCTTTCACTTTTTCCAGCGTGGTCAGCAGCACATTGCGCTCCAGTTCGCGTCGTTCTTCCAACGAAATGTTTTCTAGATCGAGTTCCATTTGAGCACCTTCTTTTTCCATGCATAGATCAGGCCTACGAGCAGAAGCGCGACGAAAATCAGCATTTCCACCAGCGCGAACAAGCCCAGTTTGCCGTAGGCAACCGCCCAAGGATAAAGGAAGACGGTTTCAACGTCAAATACGACGAACATGAGCGCGTACAAGTAGTACCGGATGTTAAACCGCACCTGCCCGGCGCCGACCGGTTCATTGCCGCTTTCGTATGTCGTCTCTTTGGCTTCCGACGGCTGGTGCGGACGCACAAACCGCATCAGCGTCAAAATCGCGGCCGGAAATAATATGCCCAACACGAGAAAAATGGCCACGATGACGTAATTCAGCATGTATTCGCTCACCGGAACGCCTCCTTATAATTGAGAGTAGACATTCGCTGTCCATCCGGCTGGTTTCAACCCGCAACAATTATAACAAATGCCCGATGTGAAGTCTATTCGTTGCGGTCCGTTGCGATCTGCGCTTCCCGGATCACGCAAAAAACCGGGACGGTTCGTTCCGAACCCCGTCCCGGCTGCTCGTCCGATTATTGCCTTCCCGATACTCTCAAGCGGTTGATCGCCTTCTGCAGGGCGATCTGCGCTCTCGTAAAATCGATGTTTTCCGCTTTTTCCGACAGCCTGCGTTCCGCCCGCTCCTTTGCGGCACGCGCCCGATCCACGTCGATTTCCTCCGGCAGTTCCGCCGCTTCCGCCAGAACGACGACTTTCTCCTTGCGTACCTCGATAAACCCGCCGTGTACGGCGATCAAGTCTTCTTGGCCGCCGCTTTTTTTCACGCGTACCGGCGCGATTTTCAAGGGAGTGACGAGCGGGATGTGATTCGGCAGAATGCCGAGTTCGCCTTCCGCACCCTTGACGATCACCATATCCGCTTGTTGGGAATACACGATCCGTTCGGGCGTTACGACTTCCAACAACAACGTGCTCACTCGGATTCCTCCTACGGCAAGCTCTACATATTCTTGGCCCGTTCCACCGCTTCCTCGATGGTGCCCACATACATGAACGCCGCTTCCGGAAGATCGTCGTGCTTGCCCTCGAGGATTTCCTTGAAGCTGCGCACCGTTTCCTTCACCGGCACGTATTTACCGGGAATGTTCGTGAACTGTTCCGCGACATGGAACGGCTGGGAAAGGAACCGCTCGACTTTTCTCGCGCGCGCGACCGTCAGCTTGTCTTCGTCGGACAGTTCGTCCATGCCGAGAATCGCGATGATGTCCTGCAGTTCCTTATAGCGCTGCAGCAGCCGTTTGACGCCTTGCGCCACTTCGTAGTGCTCCTGACCGACGATTTCCGGCGTCAAAATCCGCGAAGTGGAAGCGAGCGGGTCCACCGCCGGGAAAATGCCGAGCTCGGCGATGCGGCGTTCCAGGTTCGTCGTCGCATCCAGGTGAGCGAACGTCGTCGCCGGCGCCGGGTCGGTGTAGTCGTCCGCAGGAACGTAGATCGCTTGAATCGACGTAACGGATCCTTTCTTGGTGGAAGTGATCCGCTCTTGCAGTTGACCCATTTCCGTCGCCAGCGTCGGCTGGTAACCGACCGCGGACGGCATGCGGCCGAGCAGCGCGGACACTTCCGAACCCGCTTGGGTGAAACGGAAGATGTTGTCGATAAACAGCAGCACGTCTCTGCCTTCTTCATCGCGGAAATATTCCGCCATCGTCAGTCCGGTCAGCGCCACGCGGAGGCGCGCGCCCGGCGGTTCGTTCATTTGTCCGAACACCATCGCCGTTTTGCTGATGACGCCGGAATCCTTCATTTCATGATACAAGTCGTTTCCTTCACGCGTTCTTTCGCCGACTCCCGCGAACACGGAAATGCCGCCGTGCTCTTGGGCAATGTTGTGGATCAATTCCTGGATCGTAACGGTTTTGCCGACGCCGGCGCCGCCGAAGAGCCCGATCTTTCCGCCTTTGGCGTAAGGCGCGATCAGGTCGATGACCTTGATCCCGGTTTCCAGAATTTCCGTCTGGGTGTTCAATTGTTCAAATCCCGGCGCAGCACGGTGAATCGAGTCCAAGCGTTCGCTGATGATCGGACCGGCGTTGTCGATCGGCTCGCCGAGCACGTTCAGCACGCGGCCGAGAACCGCTTGACCCACGGGCACCGAAATCGGGCGTCCGGTATCGACCGCTTCCATGCCGCGCACGAGACCGTCTGTGGACGACATGGCCACGCAGCGGGCGACATTGTCGCCCAAGTGGGTCGCCACTTCCAGCGTCAGGTTGATTTCGCGCTCCCTGTCCGATTTCGGCTTGTATTCAATTTTGATCGCGTTCAGGATCTCCGGCAATTGCCCGCGTTCGAACTCCACGTCGACGACAGGTCCCATGACCGCTTTAACGCGTCCTTTGTTCATCTTTTTCCCTCCTACATAGGTACTGCCCGTTCCAAGTATTCAAAAGCTCCGATGCTTGGCTGCGATCGAGTTTGCAGTGTTAGCTCAGGGCGTTGGCGCCCGCGACGATCTCCGTAATTTCCTGAGTGATCGACGCTTGTCGCGCGCGGTTGTACTGCAGCGTCAATTCGCCGATCAGTTTCGTCGCATTCTTGGTCGCGTTGCCCATCGCCGTCATTCTCGCCCCGAATTCGCTCGCTTTTGCGTCAAGGAGGGCGCTGTAAATGAGCGTTTCCGCGTATTTCGGCAGCAGCACGCTCAATACTTCTTCCGCGGAAGGTTCATACTCATAATTCGTCTGCGGACCTTCCGACGTCACGTTCGCCAAAGGCAGCAGCCGGCGTTCCACCGGAGTTTGCGAGATCGCGCTGTTGAACTGGTTGTAAACGAGATACAGCTCGTCGTACTTTTCGTCCGCGAAATATTGCACGGCCTTGGAGGCGATTGCTTTGATATCCGAAAAACGCGGCGAATCCGGCAGTCCGGTTACTTCATCCGCCATCGGTATGTTGCGTCTCCGGAAGAAATCGCGCCCTTTGCGCCCGATGACAAAGACGACGTATTCGTCCGCCGACTGGTGGCGCTGCCTGATGTTGGACAGCAGCATGCGAAGCAAGTTGGCGTTATATCCGCCGGCCAGGCCGCGGTCGGAGGTAATCACCAGGTATCCCGTCTTACGGATCGGGCGCTTCTGCAGCATCGGGTGAATCGCGTTTTTCGTGCCTGCCGCGATGCTCGCGATGACTTCTTTCATCTTGTCGGCGTAAGGCCGTGCCGATTCCGCCGCATGCTGCGCCTTGCGCAGATTGGCCGCGGCGATCATTTCCATCGCTTTCGTGATTTGTCTGGTGTTCTGGATGCTCTTGATTTTGCGCTTGATGTCGCGCAAACCTTTGGCCATGGTTTCACCTCCCGAAACCTTCATTCTCGCCGAGGAAACCTGCGATTTTTACCGGGGTTGTCCGTTCATCGAAGATCACGGTGATTTAAGCGGATCGGATCATCGGATATCGCGATCATCCGATGATATCCCGTCGATGGGATCGCGCGAACACCGGAAAATCGCCGATCATTCGGAAAGGGAAGCGGACAAACCGTCGGTGCTGTCCCTTCCCGCTATACCCGGTTTATCAAAAGGATCCTCCGGCTTCCCGCGCTTTGATTACTGTCCGGATGTCGCGAAACTCTTTTTAAACTGGGCGATGGCCGCTTCCAATGCCTTCACATTGTCATCGGTCAAATCTTTTGTATCCGTGATCGATTGGTAAATTTCCGGGTGGTTCGAGTCCACAAACGCCAAAAATTCTTTTTCGAATCGCCGCACATCCGACAGCGGGATATCGTCGAGGTGTCCCCTGGTCGCCGTGTAGATGCTGACGACTTGTTTTTCAACCGGCATCGGCTCGTTGACGCCCTGCTTCAGGATCTCCATCAACCGCTGGCCGCGAGTGAGCCGCGCTTGCGTCGCTTTGTCAAGGTCGGATCCGAACTGGGCGAAAGCCGCCAGTTCACGGTATTGGGCAAGGTCAAGCTTCATCGTGCCCGCGACTTTTTTCATCGCTTTGATTTGCGCCGCGCTACCTACGCGCGACACGGAAATCCCGACGTTGACGGCCGGACGTTGACCGGCGTAGAACAGATCCGATTCCAGGAAGATCTGCCCGTCGGTAATGGAAATGACGTTGGTCGGAATGTATGCCGACACGTCGGAAGCCTGCGTTTCAATGAACGGAAGCGCGGTAATGGAGCCGCCGCCCAATTCGTCGTTCAGTTTGGCCGCGCGTTCAAGCAGACGGGAGTGCAGATAGAACACGTCGCCCGGATACGCTTCGCGTCCAGGCGGACGGCGCAGCAGCAAGGACAATTCGCGGTATGCGGCCGCTTGCTTGCTGAGGTCGTCGTAAATAATCAGGACGTGCTTGCCCTTATACATGAAATATTCCGCCATGGCGCAGCCGGAATACGGAGCGAGATACAACAGCGGCGCCGGTTCGGACGCACTCGCCGATACGACGATGGTGTAGTCCATTGCACCGTGGCGGCGCAGCGTTTCCACCACTCCGACGACGGTGGACTGCTTTTGTCCGATGGCGACATAGATGCAGATCACGCCGTTGCCCTTTTGGTTGATGATCGTGTCGATCGCGATCGAGGTTTTACCCGTCTGGCGGTCGCCGATGATGAGCTCGCGCTGACCTCGGCCGATCGGAATCATCGAGTCGATCGCCTTGATGCCCGTCTGCATCGGTTCGTACACGGAGCGGCGGTCAACGACGCCGGGCGCCGGCGATTCCACGGGACGAAACTGTTTCGTTTCGATCGGTCCCTTGCCGTCAATCGGCATGCCGAGCGGGTTGACAACACGGCCCAGCAGCTCTTCCCCGACGGGTACTTCCATGATGCGGCCTGTCCGCTTCACCTGGTCGCCTTCACGGATGTCACGGTACGGACCCATGATCACGATACCGACGTTATCTTCTTCAAGGTTTTGCGCCATGCCCATGACGCCGTTGGAAAATTCCAGCAGCTCGCCGGCCATGACGTTGGACAAGCCGTGCGCGCGCGCAATCCCGTCGCCGACTTGAATGACAGTGCCGACCTCATCGACCTGGAGTTCCGCTTTATAATTCTCAATCTGCTGCTTCAGAAGCGTGCTGATTTCTTCTGGTCTGATACTCACAGTACCTCACCCCTGTCTACATAGCTTGCGAAGCCAACGATTTGTGCAAACGTTGAAGCTTGCCCGCCAGACTGCCGTCATACAGACGGTCGCCGATTCGAACCTGAATCCCGCCCAGCAGCTCAGGCTTCACGATATTTTCGATCACAATGTGCTTTCCGGTCAGTTTGCCAAAGGTTTCGGCGACCTGAAGGCGGTCTTCGTCGGTCAGCGGCACGGGGCTGAACACGACGGCCCGTTCCTGGCCGATCGCCTCGTTGGCGATATCCCTGTAACAAGCCGCGACGTCCGGAAGAAGTTGTTCCCGGCCTTTGTCGATCATCAACAGGATGGCGTTCAGCGCCAATTCCGGAATGTGCGGGCCGAAACCTTCGGTAGCGAGCCGTTTTTTCTCCGCGGACGACAGTTCGGGGTGCTGCCACACCTGGCGCAGCGTTTCGTCGCTTTCCAGCACGGAGACTGCCAGTTCCAGACCGCGGCCGACTTCCGTGACCAACTGTCTGTCGCGCGCCGCTTCAAACAGCGCTCGCGCATACCGTTTGCCCAGGATCGTTCCCCTGCTCATTGACGGATACCCACTTCCTGCAAATATTTGTCAACCAATTCGGACTGCGTTTGGGCATCCATTTGCTTTTCCATAATTCTCGATGCGATTTGCACGGAAAGTTCGGCGACCTGACCGCGAAGTTCGGCCACCGCTTTGTTTTTCTCGTTTTCGATGTCGCGAAGCGCTTCTTCCCGGAGACGGGCCGCTTCGGCTCTCGCGCTCTCGATGATTTCTTCCGCCTGTTTGGCGCTCGTCTTTTTCGCCTGCTCGATCATCTCATAGGCTTCGCGACGGGCGGCTTCCAATGCCTGGCGCTGCTCTTTCAGCAGCTGCTCGCTTTGAGTCCGGTCATTGGCCGCCTGCTCCAGCTGTTCCTGGATGTGCTGGCGCCGTTTTTCCATGACGCCGAACAGCGGACCGAACGCGTATCTGTTCAACAGAAAGTACAATATCCCGAAAGCGATAATCGCGAATACGAAGGATTCCCAATGCAAACTCATTCCCGTCACTCCCTTCCGATCCTCAAATGCCAAGACGGTTCGATGGTACAGCGGTCAAAATGAAGGCGTGGATGGCACAGGGCCAACCGCGCCGTGTCGCTTGTCCAATCATTACGTGTTCAGGAAGTAGATCAGGAACCCGATAACGACACCGATCAACGGTACGACTTCGACGATACCTACGCCGATGAACATCGTCGTTTGCAGCGTGCCGCGCAGTTCGGGCTGGCGGGAAATGCCTTCCACCGTTTTGCTGACGATCAAACCGTTACCGATGCCGGCGCCCAGCGCGCCCAATCCGATTGCCAATGCGACTGCCAAAAATTCCATTGTGCAAATCCTCCTCAAATTTTCGTATTTACTCAGGGATGCAGCTTATATGTGAACTCTCCGGGCGCCAAGTTGCGCACCGGCGAGCCGGACACCTTGCTCTGCTCAATGNTCCTCGTGAACCGAAGCTTGAGCGATGTATACCATCGTCANAATGGTGAACAGAAACGCCTGGATCGCNCCGACAAAAATACTGAATCCTTGCCACGCGATAAGAATCGGAATGCCGAAAGCCCCNGCCATGATGATCGTGGCAATCAGGATTTCNCCCGCGAAAATGTTCGCGTACAAACGAAGTCCGAGCGTGATCGGCTTGAANATTTCTTTCATCAGATTGAGCGGGATGAAGAACCAGTAAGGCTCCACGTAGTGTTTCAGGTAGTGTCTGGTGTTTTTCGTGAGTCCAAGGTAGTGAACCAGCACGAAGACGATGAATGCCAGTCCGAAGGTTACCGAAAGGTCTGCCGTGGGCGATTTCCACCAAAGCAGCGCCGCGTGACGTCCTTCCGCTTCCATTTCACGGATTTCGTCCTCAGACAAAATGGTTTGGCCAAACAGACTGAACTCCTCATGATGTTCCGTAATAATCGCAAACGGAAGGCCGAGCAGGTTCGCCACAAAAATAAACATGATCAGCGTCATGCCCAGCGCGATATATGGTTTCCCCTTTTTCAAGGGCATAGCGCTGGCGATAATCCCCTGCACAAATTCCACGACCCACTCCAGGAAATTTTGCAACTTGGACGGCTTATCCACCGACAAATTGCGAGTGGCCAGTTTGGCAAGCAGGAAGACGATTACACAAGTCACCAACAGCATGATGACGATCGACAAATCGATGTTCAGCCCCGCGACCTTGATAATCGGAGATTCATGCATCTTTCTCACCCCTTTCCATGCCCATGCCTGGTCTTCATGTTGTGCTTGTTGAGCAAGCGGATGCGACGCTTTGCCTTATACGGCAGCCCGCTGCGCGGTTCCATCCCCCTCGGGCGCGCCAGGCATCAGTTTTTCTTGCGGAAAACGTGTGAGATCAGCCCGCTGAAAATGATGAAGGCGTAGATGTACAGCAGACCAATGATCGTCATCAGCACGTCAAACCGGTCGTTGCTCGCGGCGATCGCGACCGCGAGGACGCTCAGAGCGGCTCTGAAAACGAATCCAATCCCGCCGGTTCGTTTGACGCGATTGGTCGCCAATCGGCCAATCTGTTGCACTTTCAATACGAGATACCAACCATTGATCAAACTGAACAACAGCCCCAGCAGAAAGCCCGCCGCATAAGGTCTGGCGTCCGGCCACAAGGCCCAGACCGCCAGCGCCGCCGCTCCAAGCAGGCAAGCGATGCGAAGCCCGAGGACGGCGGAGATGTTCGATTCATTCATCTGAACTCTCCATATAACGCTTGATCAGGAGGATCACGCTGAGAATGCCTGCAAACAGGCCGAGAATGACGCCGATGGCCACCCATATCCTTTGCCCGCCGCTGTACTTGCTGATCAGTGATCCCAGCAAATAGCCGGCCGCCATGCATCCGATCAGATCGGCGCTTATCGCGCTGACCCATCCGAACGCCCTCCATGGATGACGTCCCCCGGAGTTCGGGCTTTTCATGGCGCACCCTCCGTACCTGATTTTCACACTCCAACCTATTTTATCGATTCTAAGTGAGACTTGTCAATTTGAACAAATAGGGAATTTCAAACTTTTCTTGAACATGCGCGCAGGCGTAACCTTACGGCGATTTACAGCGGTTTCGGCCGAAAAGGTTCCGGTCCGTCCGGCTCGATGCCGAAATGATGCAGGATCGCCTGCACGATGCGCCGGGACGCATTTCCGTCCCCGTAAGGGTTGACCGCGCGCTTCATCCGTTCGTACTCCGTTTGATCCGTCAGCAGCCGGTGCGCGGTTTCATACACTTTTTGCTCATCGGTTCCGACCAGCTTAAGAGCGCCCGCCTCCACTCCTTCCGGACGTTCCGTAGTGTCTCGCAACACGAGCACCGGAATGCCGAATGACGGCGCTTCTTCCTGCAAACCGCCGGAATCGGTCAAAATGAGATGCGTGTGCGGATAAAAGTTGTGAAGTTCAACGACGTCAAGCGGTTCGATGAGATGAATGCGCGGATGGGCGCCGAGTATTTGCTGCGCCGGCTCCCTGACGGCCGGATTCGGGTGTATGGGATATACGACGACGACATCGTCGAAAGCGTCGACCATCTTCCGTACCGCGCGAAAAATGCGGCGATGCGGTTCGCCAAGCGATTCCCTGCGATGCGCCGTCATCAGAACGAGCCGCTTTCCCCGTGTTTGTTCCAGTACAGGATGCGAAAAGTCGGAGCGCACCGTATATCGGAACACGTCGGTAATCGTATTTCCCGTAATGTAAATGGAAGACTCCGGTTTGTTTTCTTTGAGCAGATTGGACGCGGACCAGGACGTGGGGGCGAAATGCAGATCGGCCAATACCCCCGTCAGCTGTCGGTTCATTTCCTCGGGATACGGCGACAATTTGTTCCAGGTGCGCAGCCCAGCCTCCACGTGGCCGACCGGAATTTGCTGCAAAAAGGCGGAATAGCTGGCCAGAAATGTGGTGATCGTATCGCCGTGGACGAGCACGAGATCCGGTTTGGCCTCCTTCAGCACGGACTCAAGCCCGGCGATGACGCGGAGCGACACTTCCGTCAGCGACTGCCTTTCCTTCATGACGTCCAAATCGTAATCGGGCACGATTTGGAACACGTCGAGGACCTGATCGAGCATTTGTCGATGCTGGGCGGTGACGCAGACGAGCGTATCGATCTTGTCCGCATGTTGTTTCAATTCAAGCACCAAAGGCGCCATCTTGATGGCTTCCGGCCTCACTCCGAATACGGCCATCACTTTCAGTTTCCGCATGATGTTTTTCTTCCCCATTTCCTCCCAGGTTATTCCGACTTCGTGCATATAGAACCGAACCCTTCCGTCGCGCGCGGACGGGACCGGCAGCATCGGCCTCGGCAGATGCGCGCGCTTCATCATACCGACAAAGCGGCCCCAACTATACGATATCCGGATTGCCGATGCTCGACCGGTTTTTGGGGTGGTTTCATCGGCATCGCGTGTCGCGATCGGCCATTATTTGGTGCCGAACAAACGGTCGCCCGCATCTCCCAATCCCGGCACAATGTATCCGTGATCGTTCAGGCATTCGTCGACGGCGGCGCAAAAAATCGGCACATCCGGATGTTTGCTTTGCACGGCCCGGATACCTTCGGGAGCGGCAACCAAACACATCAGTTTGATCTGAGAGCACTGTCTCTCTTTCAGCAGATCGATGGCGTATGCGGCAGTACCGCCGGTCGCAAGCATCGGATCAATCACGATCAACTCTCGATCCTGAATATCCGACGGAAGCTTGATATAATACTCGACCGGTCGCAATGTCTCCGGATCGCGATACAAACCGATATGTCCGACTTTGGCGGTCGGATGCAGTTTGAGGATGCCGTCCACCATCCCGAGACCCGCCCGTAATATGGGGATAAGGCCGAGCTTTTTGCCCGAGATGCTTTTGCATGTCGCCGTGGCGACCGGTGTTTTTACCGTCACCGTTTCCAGCGGCAGATCCCGGGTCAGTTCGTATGCCATCAGCATTGCGATTTCATCGACCAGTTGGCGGAAATCTTTCGTCTTCGTGTTCTCATCTCGAATCAAGGTCAGTTTGTGCTGGATCAGCGGATGATCGCATATGAATACTTTGCCCATAACAGCCTCCCGTACCTGTTTCAAAAACCCCGTATATTATACCCCGAATTGACGAAAGTTGCGAGCCTCGCCATAAAGGTGTCGAGCGCGCGCTCCCTTTCGCCTTTTTTCGCCCAATGCGGACAGGTTTTGTTGTTGTCGTTTTCATCTGTTCGCGACGACCGACAGCCATCATGATTGTGCGGGCTGCCGATAAAAACAAAAAGACCCTCAACGCGATCGTTGAAGGTCTTCTCAGGGGGCAGGCAACGCATCGAAAATGACTCCGCCCGCCTTCTCTCGCTTGGCAGCGTCCTATTCTCCCGGGACCCTTCGGTCCAAGT
>Ga0065720_1003630_pt1 | contig 26583 bp, 22 predicted proteins | sample Thericmetagenome_FD_59107 | JGI IMG/M metagenome (GOLD analysis project Ga0065720, IMG submission 59107) | Thermophilic microbial communities from the Joint Bioenergy Institute, California, USA of rice/straw/compost enrichment - eDNA_2 v2... | ecosystem: Engineered > Solid waste > Grass >... | reverse complement strand
GAGCCGTACCAGCTCGCGCTGCTCGTCCCGCAGTTCCTCACCGAGCGCCGGATGCGGGAGCGGCTCGCCGAGTTCGGATACGCCCCGGAGTACAGCACCCCGCTGGTCGGCCTCGAGCAGGACGCCGACGGGGTGACCGCCAGGATCTCGACGCCGCGGGGCGAGGAGACCGTGCGGGCCAGGTACCTGGTCGGCACCGACGGCGGGTCGAGCTTCGTCCGCAAGACCCTCGGCATCGGGTTCCCCGGCAAGTCCCTGGGGGTGCGGGCGATCGTCGCCGACCTGCGGGTCGACGGGGTCGACTGGAACCTCTGGGAGCGGTGGGGCGACGGCACGCGGGGGCGGGAGTTCTCGCTCTGCCCGCTGTACGGCACCGACATGTACCAGTGCCTCGCGGCGGCCCCCGAGGAGCCCGACCTCACGGCCGAGGGGTTCACCGCGCTGGCGCGTGAGCGCACCGGGCGCGACGACATCGTGGTGCGCGAGGTGAGCTGGGCGTCGGTGTTCGAGATGCAGGCCCGGCTGGCGGACTCCTACCGGGTCGGCCGGGTGTTCATCGCCGGGGACGCCGCGCACGTGCATCCGCCGACCGGCGGCCAGGGGCTGAACACGAGCGTGCAGGACGTCTACAACCTCGGCTGGAAGCTCGCCGCCGTGCTCGACGGCGCGCCCGAGTCGCTGCTCGACACCTACGAGGAGGAGCGGCGCGCGGTCGCCGAGGGCATGCTCGGCCTCTCCACGAAGCTGCTCGACGCCGCGAAGAAGGGGCGCATGGACCGCGGCCGCGAGGTGATGCAGCTCGACATCGGCTACCCGGAGATGACCCTGGCGGTGCACGGCCGGGAGCGGGAGAAGGGCGTGCGGGCCGGCGACCGGGCGCCCGACGCGCCGGTCACCGGGGCGGGCGGCCTCGCCACGCGGCTGTTCCTGCTCTACCAGGGCCCGCACTGGACCCTGCTCGGCTACGAGACGGGCACCGCGCGGCTCGCGCCGCGCCGCAACCTGCGCATCCACGTCGTCGGCGAGGACATCCGCGACACCGAGGGGCACGTCCGCGACGCGTACGGGCTCGAACCCGGCGAGTGGGTGCTTGTCCGGCCGGACGGTTACGTCGCGGCCGTGGTGAGCACCGGCGAGCTCGGCAAGATCGAGGCCTTCCTCGACAACGTCGGCGTGTGCCCCGTGCGGTAACCGGTCTGGCGGACCTTCACGCAACCTTCACAGTTCTCCCGGTACTGCCCTCACACACCCTCGCTTCCCTGATAGCCATGAAGAGATCCCCCGTCACACGACACCTCGCGGTCGCGGCGCACGCCGGACTGGCCGCGTCGTTGATCGGCGCCACCGCGCTGCACCTCGGGTGGTCCAAGCAGGTGAACACCGTGCGGCACGCGGTCAGCGAGTACGCGCTGGCCAAGGGCGCGGACCGCGTCTTCGCGGGCACGGTGGCCTCGCTGACCGCCGGCTCGGCGGCGCTGCTCGCCGGGCTCGTGCGGTCCCGGCTCCCCGTCGGGGCGTCGGCGACCGCGCTGCTCGGCGCCTGGTGCGGCGGGCTGGCGCTCAGCGGGATCTTCCCGACCGACCCGCTGGGCGTCCCGCCCACCGCACGTGGTCTCGCCCACCGGTACGCGGCGGGCACCGCCATCGCGGCGCTCCCGGCGGTCGGCGTGCTCGCCGCCCGGCGGCTGGGGAGGCTGCCGGGCTGGGCGGAGCGGGCGCGGCGGCTGCGCCGTACCTCGTGGGCGAGCGCGGCCGCCTGCCTCGGGTTCTTCGCCACGCACCTGTGCATGACGGCCACCGACGCGGGCCCGAAGGTGCGCGCGGTCGGCAACCTGCTCGGCCTCGCCGAGCGGGTGGCGCTCGGCCTGGAGCTCAGCCTGCTGTACCAGCTCGCCGGGGCGGTGCTGGCGAGCAAGGAGGGGTCGTGACCTGGCTCGCGATCGGCCTGGCGCTGATCAACTCCTGCTGCTTCACCGCCGGGACGTGGCTCCAGTACGCCGTCGCGGTGCGCACGCCGTCGCTGTCCGCGGCGGCGCGCCGGCCCCGCTGGCTGGCAGGGCTGGCGCTGCTCGGGGCGGGCGCGACCTGCCAGGTCACCGCGCTGTCGCTCGCCCCGGTGAGCGTGGTCGAACCGGCCGGCGTGCTCGGGATCGTGTTCACCGTGATGCTCGGCCTGCGGGTCCGCGGCGCACGGCTCGACCGGCGTACGGCGCTCGCCCTGGTGGCGGTCCTCGTCGGGGTCGGGTCGTTCGCGGTGCTCGCCGCGCTGCACACCGTGCCCACCGAGATCGGCACCGAGTCGCTGATCGTGGCCGGGGCGGGGGTGGCCGGCGTGGTGGTCATCTGCCTGCTGCTCGGCAACGTGCTCGACGGCAGGGCGAGGTGCCTGGCCATGGGGGTCGGCGGGGGCACCGCCTATGGCTGCACCTCCACGTTCGTGCGGGCCGCGACCGAGCGGTTCACCACCCACGGCGTGGACCTGACCCTGCTCGGCATGCTCGGCGGCCTGGTGGCGACGGTCCTCACGGGCTTCTGGCTCGTGCAGCGCGCGCACGCCGACGGCCCGCCGGAGAGCACGGTGGCGAACCTCACCGTGATGGATCCGCTGGTCGCGGTCGGCATCGGCGTCGGCCTGCTCGGCGAGGCACCCGGCCTCACCATGCCGATCGCCGGCCTGGGGATCGCCGCCGCCCTCATCGCGATCGTCGGCGTGGTGTACCTCTACCGCACCGTTCCCCCGTACCTCCCGTCCCTTTCCTCCTCTTCTTCCTCTCCCACACCCACTTCCCCACGACAGGAGACGACGCCATGTCACCCCAGCGCATAGTGATCGGTGCGGACACCTACCCGCCCGACGTGAACGGCGCCGCGAACTTCACCCACCGGCTCGCCGTCGGGCTCGCCCGCCGCGGCCACGACGTGCACGTCATCTGCCCCGACGCGCCGCTCGCCGGGCCCTGGCGCAACAGGTCGGGCGGCCCGACCGTGCACGGCCTCGCCTCGTACCGCACGCCGTTCCATCCCACGTTCCGGTTCTGCGTGCCGTGGCGGATCCGCGGGGCGGCGGCCCGGCTGCTGGAGCGGCTCAAGCCCGACGTGATCCACGTGCAGTCGCACTTCGGCGTGGGCCGCACGCTGATCAACCTGGCGCGGCGGAACGGCATCCCGGTGATGGCGACGAACCACTTCATGCCGGAGAACCTCCTCGGGTACGCGCCGCTGCCCCGCCGGGTCGCCGACACCGCGTCCCGGCTCGCCTGGCGCGACTGCGTGCGGGTCTTCAGCCGGGCCCGGATCGTGACCGCGCCGACGCCCCGTGCCGTGCGGCTGCTGAAGGATCAGGGACTCGGCGGGATCGTGCTGCCGGTGTCCTGCGGGCTCGACCTGCGGCGGTTCGCGCAGCCCCCGGCGAAGCCGACCGAGATGGGCGGACGGGTGCTGTTCGTGGGCCGGCTCGACGCGGAGAAGAACGTGGACGTGCTGCTGCGTGCCGTGTCCCTGATGCCCGAGGACCTCCCGGTCACGGTCGAGCTCGTGGGCGACGGGTCCCGGCGCGGCGAGCTGGCGGAGCTCGCCCGCGAGCTCGGCATCGAGGACCGGGTCGCCTTCCGCGGCTTCGTCGACGACACCGAGCTCCTCGACGCCTACGCCCGGTGCGACGTGTTCTGCATGCCGAGCATCGCCGAGCTGCAGAGCCTCGCCACCATGGAGGCGATGGCCGCCGGGAAGCCGGTGGTCGCCGCCGACGCCATGGCCCTGCCCCACCTGGTGCAGCCCGGGCGCAACGGGCTGCTCTTCCCGCCCGGCGACGCCCCGGCCCTCGCCGCCGCCCTCACCGCGGTCCTGAGCGACGTCCCGGTACGGATGCGCATGGGCGACGCGAGCCGCGAGATCGTCGCCCAGCACGACATCAACGCCACGCTGGACATCTTCGAGCTGCTCTATCAGGACGCGCGCACCGGGCCTCGGCGGGCCGAGGACGTGTCCACGGCATCCACCGCGTCCGCGGTGTCCACGGTGTCCACCGTGTCCGCGGCAGCCGCCGTGTCCGGCGCGTCGGCCATGTCCCCTGTGGCCACCGCCGCGTCCGCCGCATCCGGCGAGGACAGGCCCGAGGCCGTACCCGGCGAGGGCGGCGCCGAGGCCGCACCTGTGGAGGACAGCCCCGAGACCGTGCTCAGCGGAGACCGGCGTGAGTAGGCAGCGCATTCTGGTCGTCGACGACGAGCCCAAGATCCGGATGACGGTGCGCGGCTACCTGGAGGCGGACGGCTTCGAGGTGCTCGAGGCGCCGGACGGCCCGTCGTGCATCGACTCGGTCGCCCGCGAGCGGCCCGACCTCGTCGTCCTCGACGTGATGCTGCCCGGGCTTGACGGGTTCGAGGTGCTGCGCCGGATCCGGACGACGAGCCGGGTGCCCGTCATCCTGCTCACCGCCCGCACCGAGGAGCTGGACCGGGTCATCGGGTTCACCGCGGGCAGCGACGACTACGTCACCAAGCCGTTCAGCCCTCGCGAGCTCGCCCTGCGGGCGCGGGCGATCCTGCGCCGCGCGGACGGCTCGGACGCGGCGCCCGAGGACCGGGTGCTGCGGTTCGAGAACCTGGTCATCGACCCCGACGCGCGCACCGTGGTGGTGGACGGGGACCGTCCCGTGGACCTGTCCGCGCTCGACTTCGACCTGCTCACGGTGCTCGCCCGCGCGCCGGGCCGGGTGTTCACCCGGCGCGGGCTCATCGAGTACGTGTGGGGCCGCGACTTCTTCGGCGACGAGCGAGTGGTCGACGTGCACATCCGCACGCTGCGGCGGGCGCTCGGAGACGACGCGAGCTCGCCCCGCTTCGTCGGCACGGTGCGCGCCGTCGGCTACCGCTTCCTCGCCCGCCCGGTCGCATGACCGCCGCGCGCCACCGCCGCAGGGCCGTGCGGGCGACGCCGAGGCCGCCGGCCCGGGCCAGGGTGGCGGCGGCCGCGGTGGCGAGGGTCCCCGCCCGGCTGGCGCGGCGGCTCACATCGGCCCTGTGGCACCTGGTCCGGCGGCTGCTGCCGCCGCCCCTCCGCCGGATGCTGGTCCGGGCGGCCAAGGCGGTGGCGGCGGTGTGGCGGCTGGTGCCGCCGATGCCGCTCGCCGTACGGCTGGCGCTGTCCCACGTGGCGGTGCTGATCGTGGCGCTCGGGGCGATCAACACCGCCACCCAGGTCCTCGTCAGCGGCGACCTCGCCGGGATCCTGGGCCGGCTCGAACCGGCGCTCGCCATCCTCGCCGAGCTGAGCCTGCAGAAGGCCGGGGCCGAGGCGTTCTGGCCCGCGCTCGGCGTCGGGCTCGCGGCCGCGCTCACGCTGTCCCTGCTGTTCTCCCGGTTCCTGCTGCGGCCGTTGCGGCAGATCAGCGCCGCGACCCACCGCCTCGCCGAAGGCCACTACGACGACGTCCTGGAGATCCCCCGGGAGCCGGGGCTCGCCAGGCTCGTCGAGGACGTGAACCGGCTGGCGAAGGCGCTCGCCGACATCGAGCGGCGGCGGGCCCGCCTCGTCTCCGAGATCGCCCACGAGATGCGCACGCCGCTCACCATCCTCAGCGGCCAGATCGAGGGCATGGCCGACGGCATCTTCCCCTCCGACGAGGCGATGTTCGCCTCCCTCGCCGACGACCTCACCCGGCTGCGCCGGCTCGTCGACGACCTGTCCAACCTGTCCCGGGCCGAGGAGGGCGCGTTCGACCTGCAGCGCACCGCCGTCGACGTGACCGCGCTCGCCGGGGACACCGCCGCCTGGCTGCGCCCGCAGTTCGACGACGCCCGCGTCACGCTCGTCGCGTTCCCCGGCCCGCCGGTGATCGCCCTGCTCGACCCGGGCCGCATCAAGCAGGTGCTGATCAACCTGCTCGGCAACGCCCTCGCCGCGTGCGACCCCGGCGGCCTGGTGACGATCGCCGTGCGCGTCGCGCCCGACCCGGAGCCGCACGTGGAGATCCGCGTCCAGGACGACGGCATCGGCATCGCCGCCCACGACCTCGCCCGGATCTTCACCCGGTTCGAACGCGTCGAGCATCCCGGCCGCCCGGCTCCCTCGGGCGGGAGCGGCATCGGCCTCACCATCGCCCAGGGCATCGCCCGCGCGCACGGAGGCTACATCACGGCCACGTCGCCGGGTGTGGGACTGGGGGCGACCTTCATCGTCCGGCTGCCGCTGCCGGGCCGAGCCACGGTGCCCGGGGCACCGGAGCAGCTGGATCATCGCAGGTAGCCGGGCCGGTCCGCCGCCGGGGATCACCCGGGCGCCGCCCCGGCCCGGCATCGGATGAGGTCCGCGGGCTCGCCGGCATGCGGGAGCCCTATACAAGGGGTGCGCTCTATAAGGGGTAAGGAGAATCGCCGCCCAGAGTTGACCGCGATCGGCGGCATCCCGGACCCGGGCGACGCCGACACGCATCCGGACCGCCATCCGCGGCGCCACCGGAACCAGGCACGTGATCAGCGGAGCTGCCGTACGCGGCCAGGGCTCCGGGCCGCACAGGCTGCCCGGCCGCTTCGCCCGCAAGACGCCTGCGGCGCCCGCCGGCGGGCTGCTCCGCACCCCGACCGGGCCGCCCGCCTCCGCCGAGCCCGGTCACCGATCCATTTCGCCGGGCCAGGCCGCTCGCGGGCCGGCGTCGGCGTGCCACGTCGCGGCGGTGGTGCGGCACCGAAACGGGCGGCGACCGGCGTACCCGGTACGGCGCGGGCCGGCCAAGGCGGCTGTGCCGTAATGGAAGGGCGGCATTCACGGCCTCATGGGCGGCGCTCACGAGCCGGTGGCGAGCACCGCCGCTGTCGTGATCATCGCCGCGCCCGCGCCCATGAGGATCAGGCCGAGGCCGATCACCAGCGTGGTCAGCTGCCACGCCTGGTACGCGCTCATCAGGGACGCGCGGAGGGTCTGGCCCATGAACGCGGTCTGGCGGAGCGCGGTGAGCCTCTCGTCGCCGCGGCGGGTGGCGAGTTCGGCGCTGATCTCCGAATAGGTGCGGCCGCCGGTGGCCTGGCGGACGTTGCTGCCGATCATGTCGGCGAACGCCTTCGCCTGCGGGCCGGTCGCCACCATGGCGCCCGCGTGGCGGGCGAGGTCCGGCGGCAGCTTCTCCGCCTCCGGGAAGACGATCTTCTGGTCGCGGAGCTCCCGGCGGATCTCGGCCCGGCCGCCCCGGCCGCGGGCCACCATCACCGGGCCGGCGGTGAGCATCGCCGCGCCGNCNGCGGTGAGCAGCACCACGGCGATCCCCCGGATGTCGGTCATCGTTCACCCCCTGGTGAGNTNNCGGTCGTCGTCCTCGCCACCGCCGTCAACTCGCGGGCAGGGCGTCCGATGGGCGCGCGGCCGGGTCCGGTACGGCGGGCGCCCGCGGCGACAGGCCGCGCAGCAGGTAGTCGACGACGTCGGCGGCCCGGTAGTCGAGGGACGGCAGGTGCGCGAGGAAGCCGAGGTCCTGGCCGAGGGTGACCAGGGGCGGTTCGGCGTAGCCGTCCGGCCGGGTCTGGCCGAGGCCGACGGTCGCGGTGAGCGCGTTGCACAGGCAGTGGCGGCCGGCCGCCTCCTCGGCGGTGCCGCCCTTGCGCAGGAAGATCTCGACGGGTTCGGCGGGGCAGCGGTAGCCGACCCCGCCGTCGGGCCTGACGTAGGGCGTGCGCAGGTAGCCCAGGTCGCAGAGCCGGGGCCGCGCCTGGTACACCTCGGGGTCGGCGAGCGTGCCCGGCAGGCGGGCCACCTTGAACGGGAAGCCGGTCGGCGAGGCCGCCGGGTCGTTCGACACGCGCAGCGCGCCGCCGGCGGCGCGGCGCAGCAGCCCGCGGCGGGTGCGGTCGCCGAGCCCGGACTCGCGGCACAGCGCGAACGCGGTGCCCACCTGGATCCCGGCGGCCCCGGCCGCGAGCGCCGCGGCGAGCCCTTCCGGGGAGGCGTACCCGCCGGCGAGCCAGAACGGGAGCCCGAGCGCGGCCACCCTCGCCACGTCGATGCGGTCGCGCGGCCCGTACACCGGCTCGCCGTCGTCGGTGAGCCGCATCCGGCCCCGGGGCGGGGCGCTGTGCCCGCCCGCGACGGGCGTCTCCAGCACGAAGCCGTCCGGGCGGGTGGCCGGGTCGCGGCTCAGGTGGACGGCGAGCACCGCGGCCGAGACGATCGCGAGGAAGCGGGGACGGCGCGGCACCCCCGGTACGGCGAGCCCGTCCGGGTCGAAGGTGATGACGTGCGGCCGGTCCGCCCCCGCGACCGTGATCGACAACCGCGCGGGCCGCCCGGCGGCGAGGGCGTCGAGCAGCGCCGGGATCTCCCTGGGGATGCCCGCGCCCATGAGCACGTAGTCGGCCCCGGCGAGCATCGCGCCGTAGACGGAGGCCGGGGTGGCGAGCTGGATCCGCTCCAGGTAGTTGACGCCCACCGGCCCGTCGTGGCCCTGCCGGGCGAGCCACACCTCCACGAAGTTGCCCGCCGCCTGCAGCTCGTCGCGCCACCGGTTCGGGCGCAGCCCGAGCCGGGGCACCGGGCGGAACGGACGGCCGGGCGGGATGCCACCGGGCACGAAGAACCGGTCGAGGATGCGCTCGGCCGCCTGCCTGCGGGGATAGGCGGCGAGTGCCCGCCGTACGTGGCCGCCCGGGTCGCCGAGCTGGAGGCGGCGGGTCATGAGCGTGTCCAGCGCCACCCCGGACACGACCCCGAGTTGCCCGGTGGCGGCGACGGCGCGGGCCAGCCGCCAGCCGGACACGCCGACGCCCATGCCGCCCTGGATGATCAGGGGGTGGGCGCGCGGGCGTCCCGCGTCGCCGGGTTCGCAAGCAGCGGTCACCAGACGCCCTTCCCGTGGGACCCATGGCCTTCGCGGCCCCGGACTTCGGCCCGGCATCACGCGTCTCCGCTCCCGTGCCGGCGGCACGGTCGCGGAGACGCATGTGTGCAGCGCGGCCCGATCACGGCCGTGGCCGAAGCCGTCTCCGCCCGGCGGCACTCACCGGGGCTCCGGCCGTGGGACTCATGGCGGAGGCATCCGAAACCAGTCTGGCCGGCCGTGATCGCGCCACCACGATCCTGCCGCCCGGCCCTGGCGTGGCACCGGGGACTTTGGTCCCGAAACGGAGGACCGATCGTCCTCACCCGGCGCCGGCCGCGGCGGCGCGGACCAAGAGCATCCCGGAAAGGGTCCTTCGGCCCTGGCCGCGGGCGGGGCGGCGGCGGTTCGGTGTGTGCCGTGTCCGTGCGGCTCGTCGGCACGGGAAGGCGGTGATCGGAGTGACCTTGGCGCGGCGTCCGCCGCGGCTCGCCTCGCCGTACGGCGAGGCGGGTCGCCCGGCGGTGCGCGGGGCGGTCAGAACCGGCCGATGCGCACCCGCCACCGTTCCGGGCCGGTCTCCAGGTACTCCCAGGAGAACTCGCCGGTGTACTCGGCGGCGAACTGGTAGTAGAGGGGCTTGGGGTCGTGGTCGTTGACGAGCACGAACGCGTCCCCCGGGGCGAGCGACTCGTAGGTGGCGAAGATCTGCTCGTGCCGCCTGCCGTGCGGCAGGGCCCGTACGTCGAGCTCGCCGTCGACCAGCTCGGCCTTGGCGTCCGGGTCGCCCGCGGCCTCGTGCCCGCCGCAGCCGCACCCGTGGGCGGGGGCGGCGTGCCCGTGGTCGTGGCCATGGCCGTGCCCGCCGCACGCGCACTGCTGAACCGGGGCCTGGTGGCCGTGCCCGTGGCCGCCGCAGGCGCACCGGTGCGCGGGCGCGTCGTGGGCGTGCGCGTGCTCGCCAAGGATCTCGTGCATGCCGTCGAGCAGCGCGGCGAGGTCGACCCCGGCGGCGACGAGGGCCGGGAGCAGGATGTCGTTCTCCTTGCGCAGGTGCACCTGGAACAGCACGTCGAGCGCGGTGGCGGTGCCCGCGATCTCGCTCGCCGTGTTCGCCTGCCTCAGCTCGTCGAGCAGTTCGCGCAGCACATTGTGCTCGTCCGCCATCGCCTGGGCGAGCAGGCGGGTCTCGGCGTGGCCGGCGGCCGCGGCGTAGAGGGTCGCCTCCTCGGCCCGCGCGTGCGGCAGCACCTCGTCGGCGCAGAACGCGATGATGCGCTCCCGCCGCTGGTACGGCGAGGCGAGCCGGTCGAGGTCGCGGCGCAGGGTGAGCGCGTGCTGGGCCATCGTCCGGCCGAGCCGCCGGTGGTGGTCGCGAATCGCCTGAAGTGTCGCCTCCTGGGGCCCCGCCTCTTTCGGCGCCGCTTCGTCGGATGCGGTGGTTCGAGCGGTCATGTCGGGCTCCTTCCCCGGGACCGGCGCCTGCCGGAGAGTCGAGGTTAGTTTTTACGATGCCGATTGTATTTACAACGCAGACCGTGCAAAATCAAGGTGTGACCGAGCACGAGGGCGAACACGCCACCCACATCGACCCGCGCGCCCACCGGGTGCTGGCGGACGTGAGCCGCGTCGCCGTACTGGAGACCCTGCGGCGGGCCCGGCGGCCGCTGTCGATTCCGGAGATCGCCACCGAGGTCGGCCTGCACCCCAACACCGTGCGGGCCCACCTCGCCATGCTCGTCGAGCACGGCTACGCCACCGGCAGCACCGAGGACCGCGACCGCCCCGGCCGCCCCCGCCTGCTCTACGCGGCCACCCAGCCGCCGGACGAGGACGACCGCCGCAACTACCGGCTGCTCGCGGAGATCCTCATCGGCTACCTCACCGGCGGCGAGGACACCCCCTCCCCCGGCGGCGCGAAGGCGGCGATCGCCGCCGGCCGCGCGTACGGGGGACGCGTCACCGGCGCCGGGGAGGCGGGCAGGCGGCTCGACGCCGCCACCGCCACCGAGCGCGTCGTCGCCCTCCTCCGCGACATGGGCTTCGCCCCCCGCCTCGCCGCCGACGGCACGCACATCGAGCTGCACCGCTGCCCGTTCCGGGAGCTCGCCGAGGCGAACTCCGAGGTCGTCTGCGGCGTCCACCTCGGCCTCATGCAGGGCGCCCTCGCCGAACTGGGCGCGCCGATCACCGCCACCACCCTGCGCCCCTTCGTCCGCCCGGGCGTCTGCGTCGCCACCCTCCGCACCACCGGCGAACCGTCGCGATGAACCCCCGCCGCCGCCCTCCCGCACCCGGCACCGGCCGCGCGATCCCCGTGGCCGGGGCCGCGACCTGCGCCGGGCCCGGCGGGTCCGGGCGGGCGGGTGGCGCGCAGCCCCTGGACGCGCAGCCCCTGGACGCGCAGCCCACGGACGCGCAGCCCCTGGAATCGCGGGCCGGCCGGGCAGGCGCACCGGCGGCACCGGCCGGGAGGACCGGCCGCTCCCCATCCCGGGCGGCAGCTCGGTCGGCGGGGCCGGAACCCCGGCCGGCAGCCGAGACCACACCTTCGGCCCACGGGGAGGGCCGGCCGACCCGCCCGGAGCGGCGTCGCCCCGGCCGTGCCGTACCACCGGGGCGGATCGCCGTGGGGCGGCTGCCGCTGTTCGCCGGGGCCGGGCTCGCGCTGGCCGCCGGGCTGTGGGGCGGGCTGGCCAGGCTTGAGACGGGGCCCGCGGTGCCGCGGGAGGCGTTCGCGGCACAGCACGGGCCGCTGATGGCGCTCGGCTTCCTCGGCACCTTGATCTGCCTGGAGCGGGCGGTCGCCGTACGCCGGGGATGGGCGTACGCGGCGCCCGCGCTCGCCGGGGGCGGGGCGGTCGCGGCTCGCGGCGGGCCTCGCCGAGGCGGGACGGATCGCGTTGACCGCGGCGGCGGGCTGGCTCGTCGCCGTCTATGTCGTCGTCGTGCTGGAGCGGCGGGCCGGCCGCGAGGTCATCCTCCAGCTGGCCGGGGCCCTCGCCTGGTACGGCGGCGGCCTGCTGTGGCTCCGCGGGCACCTCGTCGCCGACCTGGTGCCCTGGATGGCCGCCTTCCTCGTCCTCACGATCGCCGGGGAACGGCTGGAACTGGCGCGGGTGGCCTTCCTCCGGCGGCGTGCGGCCGACGGCCTCATGGTCACGGCAGGTCTGCTGGTCGCGGGCGTGCTCATCTCGGTTCCGCAGCCTGGCGCGGGATGGCGGATCACCGGGATGGGCATGCTCGCGCTGGCCGGGTGGCTNGGCGTGCACGACGTGGCCCGCCGTACCGTGCGCGGGGCCGGNCTGCCCCGGTTCGCGGCGGCGTGCCTGCTCGGCGGCTATGCGTGGCTCGCCGTGGGCGGCGTGCTGTGGGCGGTCGCGGGGCGGCCGGACGGCGCCCTGTACGACGCGGCGCTGCACGCGGTGTTCCTCGGCTTCGTGATGTCCATGGTGTTCGGGCACGCCCCGGTGATCCTCCCGGCGGTGCTGCGGGTGCGCCTGCCGTACCACGCGGCGATGTACGGCCCGCTCGCCCTGCTGCACCTCTCCCTGCTCGCCCGGGTGACCGGCGACCTCGCCGGGCTCGGCCCGGCCCGTACGGCGGGCGGGGTGCTCGGCGAGGTGGCGCTGGCGGCCTTCGCCTGCTGCGCGGCCTTCGCCGCCGTGCGGGCCCGCACCCGTGTCCCCGACCCGATGGAGCAGCCATGACCTCGGTGGATGTGCGCATCGAACCCCGGGGCCCCCGCCCCGAGCCGCCCCGTCCGCGGCAGGGCCGGGCCCGCTGGCATGCGATCGCGAACGCGGTGGTGCTGGGCTGGCTCGCGCTCACCGCGCTCGCCGCGGCCGCGCAGCCGGGGCTGCCCGCGCCCCGGTGGCTGGCGCTGCACGTGTTCCTGCTCGGCGCGGTCACCAACGCGATCGTGACGTGGAGCGAGCACTTCGCGGTCGCGCTGCTGCGCCTCGCCGAGCCGCCCGCCCGGTGGCGGGCCGCGCGGCTCGTCGTGCTGAACGCCGGGGTGGTGGCGGTGCTCACCGGCGCGGCCACCGGCCCGGCCGCGGTGGGGGTGGCCGGGGCGGCGGTGGTGGTCGCGGTCGTCGCCGCGCACGCGACCGCCCTGATCGTCTGGTCGCGGGGCGCGCTCGGGGGCCGGTTCGCGCACGTGGTGGCCTGGTACGTCTGGGCCGGGGCGGCGCTCGTCGCCGGGGGCACGCTGGGCGGCCTCATGCTCTCCGGCCTGGTGACGGGCCCGGCCGAGGAGCGTCTCCTCGCCGCGCACGTGCACGCCAACCTGCTCGGCTGGGTGGGGCTCACCGTGCTCGGCACGCTCTTCACGCTCTGGCCGACCGTGTTGCGCACCCAGGTCGCCGACGGGGTGGGCCGGATCGCCCGGCTCTCGGTGCGCATCGCCGTACCCGGGCTCGCCGTGACGATCGGCGGCCTGCTCGCCGGCATGCGCTGGCTCGCCGCCCTCGGCCTGCTGCTCTACGCGGCCGCCGCCGCGCTCGGCCTCGTGCCGTTCCTGCGCACCGCCCGGCGCCGCCCGCCGCACACCGCCGCCGCGTTCCTGCTCGCCGCGGGCACCGCCTGGTTCGTGCTCGCCGTCGCCGCCGACCTCGCGGTGGTCGCGACTCGGCCGCCGGAGCGGGTGCCCGCGCTGATCGAGGGCGCGCTGCCGTCGGTGCTCGCCGGGTTCGTCGGCCAGACGCTCGTCGGCGCGCTCACCTTCCTGCTCCCGGTCGTGCTCGGCGGCGGCCCGGCCGCGCTCAAGCGCAACGGCGCCCTGCTCGACCGGCTCTGGCGGGTACGGCTCGCCGCCGTCAACGCCGGCCTCGCCGTCGCCGCGTGCCCCGTGCCCGGCCCGGTCCGGGCGCTCGCCTGGGGCGCGGTGGTGGCGGCGCTCGCCGCGTTCGTGCTGCTCGCGGCCGTCGCCGTGGCGCGGTCCCGGAACCTGCGGATCTCCCCGGCGGTGGGCGGCGTGGCGATCGGCGCGCTGGCCACGCTCCTCGCCGTGGCCGTGTCCGTGACCGGCGGGACCGGGCCGCGCTCCCACACGGTGACCGGCGGCGGCACCCAGACCGTGGACATCACGCTGGTCGGCATGAGCGTCGTGCCGGACACGATCGAGGCCCCCGCGGGCACCCGCCTCGTGCTCCGGGTGACGAACAAGGACGCCCAGCGCCACGACCTGCGCCTCGACACCGGCCAGCAGACCCCGATGCTGCGCACCGGCGAGTCGGCGACGCTCACCCTGCCCGAGCTGACCGGCCCGGTCGACGGCTGGTGCACGGTCGCCGGGCACCGCGCCGCCGGGATGACGCTGCGCATCGACGTCACCGGCGCCGCCCCGCAGGCCGCGTCCGGCCAGGCCGCGCCCGGCCAGATTGCGCCCGGCCAGGCCGCGCACGCACCGCACGCGTCGCACGGCGGCCCGCTCAACCTCGCCGCGCCGATGAGCTCCGGCTGGCGGCCGTACGACGCGACGCTGCGCCCCGCCCCCGGCGGCACCGAGCACACGATCGAGATCCACGCGACGGAGACCGACGTCGAGGTCGCCCCGGGCGTTCGGCAGCGCATGTGGACCTTCAACGGCACCGTGCCCGGCCCGGTGCTGCGCGGCAAGGTCGGCGACGTGTTCACGGTCACGTTCGTCAACGACGGCACGATCGGCCACGGCATCGACTTCCACGCGGGCTCGCTCGCCCCGGACCGCCCGATGCGCACCATCGACCCCGGCGAACGCCTCACCTACCGGTTCAAGGCGGAGCGCGCGGGCGCCTGGCTCTACCACTGCTCCACGATGCCGATGCTCCAGCACATCGCGAACGGCATGTACGGCGCGGTGATCATCGACCCGCCCGATCTGCCGCGCGCCGACCGCGAGTACGTCCTCGTCCAGGGCGAGCTCTACACGGGCCGGCCGGGCGACCCGGCCCAGGTGGCGAAGATGCGCGACGGCCGCCCGGACGGCTGGATGTTCAACGGCACCGCCGCGCAGTACGACCACGCGCCGCTCACCGCCCGCGCGGGCGAGCGGGTCCGCGTCTGGGTCGTCGCGGCCGGCCCGGCCTCCGGCACCTCGTTCCACATCGTCGGCGCCCAGTTCGACACCGTGTACAAGGAGGGCGCCTACCTGCTGCGCCGCGGCGACGACGGCGGCGCCCAGGCCCTCGACCTCGCCGCCGCGCAGGGCGGGTTCGTGGAGACGGTCTTCCCCGAGCCGGGCCGGTACCCGTTCGTCGACCACGACATGCGCCACGCCGAGTCCGGCGCGCACGGCTTCTTCCAGGTCGGCGCGGAGTGACCGCGAGGCGACGCGGCGTCCGGTCGCGCCGGGTCCTCCCCGCCCGGCGCGACCGGCGGCCTCAGGCCGGGCGGAAGGAGTCACGCGGCGCCGGGGCCGCGTGCTTGATCATGAGGTGCCGGGTGACCGAGTACTCCAGCACCGCCTCCTGGCTCATGTCCTTGCCGAACCCGCTCGCCTTCACGCCCCCGTGCGGCGCCTCCGACNCGATCGGCAGGTGGTCGTTCACCCAGGTCACGCCCACGTCGAGCCGGTGGGACACGCGCAGCGCCCGGGACACGTCCCGCGACCACACCGACGACGCCAGCCCGTACGGCGTGCCGTTCGCGAGCCGCACCGCGTCGTCCTCGTCGTCGAACGGCAGCGCCACCAGCACCGGGCCGAACACCTCGGCCTGGACGATCTCGCTCGACTGGTCGGCGTCGGCGATCAGCGTGGGCGCGTAGTAGCAGCCCGGCCCGTCGAGCGGGGCGCCGCCGCAGACGAGCCGCCCGGACGCCCGGGAGACGAAGCCGTGCACGCGGTCGCGGTGGGCGTGCGAGATGAGCGGGCCGATGTCGGTGTCGTCGGCCCACGGGTCGCCGGGCCGTACCCGGGACAGGGCCTCGCGCAGCGCCTCGACCGCCTCGCCGTACCGGGGGCGTTCGATGTAGACGCGGGTGGCGGCGGTGCAGTCCTGGCCGGTGTTGTAGGTGGCGCCCAGCGCCACGCCCGCCGCCATCTCCTCCAGCGACGCGTCGGCGAACACGAGCGCCGGGGCCTTGCCGCCGAGTTCCAGGTGGACCCGCTTGAGCCCGTCGACCGCGCCGCGCATGACCGCGCGCCCGGTCTCCGTCGAGCCGGTGACGCTCACCATGTCCACGCCCGGGTCGGTGACGAGCGCCATGCCGGTCTCCGCGCCGCCGGTCACCACGCGCACCAGCCCGTCCGGGGCGCCCGCCTCGGCGAGCAGCTCGGCGAGGCGCAGCGTGGTGCGCGGCGTCGCGGGCGCGGGTTTGATCACCACGGCGTTGCCCGCGGCGAGCGCCGGGCCGATCTTCCACACGGCCATGACGAACGGGAAGTTCCACGGCGCGATCGCGCCGACCACCCCGACCGGCCTGCGCACCAGCACCGAGGTGTAGCCGGCGGTGAACACGCCCGCGCCGGTGCCCTCCAGCGACCGGGCCGCCCCGGCGAAGAACCGCAGGTTGTCGACGGCGAACGGCAGCTCGCCGTCGCGGAACACGGCCGCCGGTTTGCCGGTCTCCTCGACCTCCAGCCGGGTGAGCTCGCCGGCGTCCCGTTCCACCAGGTCGGCGAGGCGCAGCAGCACCCGGGCGCGCTCCGCGGGCGTCGCCTCCCGCCACTGCTCGAACGCGTCCCGCGCCGCCCGTACCGCGGCGGCCACGCCGCGGGGGGACGTGTCGGGCACCTCGCCGAGCACGCTCCCGTCGGCCGGATTGATCAACGTGGTCATGACGTTCCCCCCTGACGGGCTCAGCTGTTGAAGCCGATGCCGAAGCGGTCGAGCAGCCGCAGCCAGCGCCCCCGCCGCCCCTCGTTCTCGTCGGCCCGGGCGAGCTCGCGGCGGGTGAACTCGACCACCGGCCAGCGCAGCGGCTCGGGCGGGAACGGCACCGGGTGGCGGCGCACCATCCGCGGCCGGGTCCGCTCGGTCGACCGCCGCGCGAGCAGGTCGAGGCCGACGAGCGCGCCGAACCGGGACGCGCCGACGCCGAGGCCGGTGTACCCGAGCGCGTACGCGACCCGGCCGCCCATCGCCGTGCCGAAGAACGGCGTGAACCGGGTCGTCGAGTCGATCGCCCCGCCCCACCGGTGGGTGAACCGCACCCCGGCGAGCTGCGGGAACGTCGCGAAGAAGTGCCGCGCGAGCCGCCGGTGCGTGGCGTCCCGCTGCTCGGTCCCCCGGCCGCCGAAGTTGTACACCGCGTCGTACCCGCCCCACAGGATCCGCCCGTCCGCGGTGGGCCGGTAGTAGTGGAACCGGTTGCCCGCGTCGGTCACCCCCTGGCGTTCCCGCCAGCCGAGCGACTCCCACTGGGCCGCCGACAGCGGCTCGGTGACGAGCGCGTAGTCCCACACCGGCAGCACGAACGCGCGCAGCCGGCGCAGCAGCGGCGGGAACGCGTTCGTCGCGAGCAGCACCTGCCCGGCGTGCACCACACCGCGCCCGGCCCGCCCGGCCCGCCCGCACCGGACCGTCGCCTCGACGCCCGACCGCCCCCGGGCGAGCCCGGTCACCTCGGTGTCCTCGTGCAGCCGCACGCCGAGCCGTTCCGCGACCCGGGCGAGGCCCCAGGTGAGCGCGGCCGGGTCGACGAGCCCGCCGGTGCCGCGCAGCCGCAGCCCGCCGAGGTAGGTGGGCGAGGCGATGTCCGCGCGCATCTCGTCGCGGTCGAGGAAGACCGCGTCCTCGCCGTGCGCCCGGTGCAGCCTCTCGGCCGCGCGCAGCTCCGCCACCTGGTACGGCGCGACCGCCACCGTGGTCTTGCCGACCAGCCGCAGGTCGGCGTCGATGCCGTGGGCGGCGACGAACTCGGCGATCGCCGCGAGGTTCGCCCGGCCGAGCGCGAGCAGCGTGCCGATCTCGTCCGGCCACATCCGGGCGCCGTGCGCGAGGCCGTGGGTGAGCGAGTCGGAGATGAACCCGCCGTTGCGCCCGCTCGCGCCGTACGCGATCGACCGCCGCTCGACGAGCACGACGTCGCAGGCCGGGTTCTCCTGTTTGGCGAGCACGGCCGCCCACAGGCCGGTGAGGCCGCCGCCGACGATCAGCAGGTCGGCGACGGCCCGGCCGTGCAGCGGCTCGTACGGGCCGGGCGCCCCGGGCCGGTCCGTCCAGAAGACCCGGGGCGCGGCGTCCTCGATCACTGCTTGGCGGCCCGCTCGATCACGTCGGCGGCGCGGCGCAGGCCGTCGCGGCGGCGGATCTCCTCCCCGGCGGCGGCCACGCGCGCCCGCAGCTCCGCGTCGCCGAGCAGGCGGTCGATCGCGCCGAGCAGCTCGTCGTCGGCGAACGTGTAGGTGCCGAGGCGCACGCCGTACCCGGTCTCGTGCACCCGCTGGGCGTTGTCGTACTGGTCCCAGAAGAGCGGCAGCACGATCATCGGCTTGCCGAAGTGCATCGCCTCGGTCGTGGTGTTGTTCCCGCCATGCGTGATCACGAGGTCGACGAGCGGCAGGATCCGCGTCTGCGGCAGGAACTCGGCGCCCCACATGTTCGGGGCGAGCTCGATCTCCTCGTGCAGCGGTCCCTTCGACACGATGTACCGGTACGGCGTGCGGGCGAGCACGCCGATCACCCGCCGCATCAGCGCCACGTCGGCCGAGCCGAGCGAGCCGAGCGAGAAGTAGATCCACGCGCCGTCGCCCGGCAGGTCGGGGAGCGTGAACTCCTCGTCGGTCTCCCGCACCGAGGAGTCCACCCGGGTCCACGAGTCGTCGAGCGGCCGCCGGTCCGTGTAGTCCAGGACCTCCGGGTACACGTACAGGTTCGCGTCGCCCTTGTGGATGAACTCCAGGTCGGGCAGCGGCGGCGCGCCCTGCTCCACCACCCAGGCGTTGAAGTCCTGCCACAGCGCGCGATGGGTGCGGTCGTACTCGGCGCGGAACTCGTCCCAGCCGGCGCGGTCGCCGGACGGCAGCCCGGAGAACGGCGGCGGCACGTCCGGGCCCTTGATCTCCAGCGGGTTGCACGACACGATCCGCACGAACGGCACGCCGGCCGTCACCAGGGCCGGGAACGCCACCACGTTGTCCTCGACGATCACGTCCGGCCGGACCCGGGCGATGATCTCCTTGAGCCGCGGCTCGCAGTACTTCGCCCCGTCGATCAGCGCCTCCCAGATGGGCTTGATCACCGTTTCGAGCTGCTCCCGCGTGCTCTTGCGGTACTCCGGCGCGGTGTCGCGGATGAAGTCCTTCCAGAACTGGCCGGGGTCCTGCTCCTCCTCCGGCGGCGGGGCGAGGTCGACGAGGTCCTCCTCGAAGCCCAGCGCCTCCAGCTTGCCCCGCCACGATGTCTCGGCCGCGAACACCACCCGATGGCCACGGCGGCGCAGCACGTCGCCGATCCCGATGCAGTTGTTCGTCGGCCCGTAGGCGCTCTCCGGCATGAACAGGATCGTGAGCGACTTGTCCGTCATCTGGGGGAACCTCCGGGTGGCCGATTTGAACCGAGATTCAAATACAGGCTGGTTCACCCGTCAAGACCTGGTGGATTATGGTTCTGCGGCGAATGAAACGGGGTGCAATGGCAGAACGCAAGAGCAGAGCGGACCGGCGGCGCGACCTCATCGACGCGGCCCGGCGGGCGATGATCCAGCACGGGTCGGAGGGCGTGCACCTCAACCAGATCGCCAAGGCGGCGGGCCTCACCTCCGGCGCGGTGCTGTACCACTTCCCGAACGTGCGCGACCTGCTCGTCGAGGCGCACCGGGCGGGCATGGAGCGCTTCTACGAGGAGCGGGTGAAGAAGATCGCCGGGGTGGCCGACCCGGCGCGCAAGCTCGTCATCACGATCCGCTCCGGGCTGCCCGAGGGCTCCGACGACGCCGGGGTGCGCCTGCTGTGCGAGCTCGGCGGCGCGGCGGGCCGCAACCCCGTGTACGCGACGCTGCTCACCACGCTGTTCGACCGGCAGGTGTCGATGTACCAGACGATCCTGGAGACCGGCGCGGCGCGCGGCGTGTTCACGCTCGCGCACGACTCCGAGGTGATCGCCCGCAACCTGGTCGCGCTGGAGGACGCGTACGGCTACCGCATCATCGCCCGGCACCATTCGATCGACCCGGAGACCGCGGTGCGGCACATCCTCGAATACGCCCGCCTCGCCACCGGCCACCCGCTCGACCTGGATCCCGATCCGGCGGACGCCGAGGACGCCGAGGGGGACTGACGATGGCGGCCGCACGCTGGCCCGGCGTCGCCGAGGCCGACGGCGCGCTCACGCTCACCGTGGCGGAGGGCGTCACCTCGGCCGTCGTCCACGCGCTCGCCCGGGGCGAGGCCCCGCCGCCGCCGTTCGCCGTGCGCGCGCTCACGCCGCTGCCCGCCGCCGTGCCGGACGGCGAGCGGCCGATCACCGTCGACCAGACGAACCTGTCGGTGATCGTGGGCGAGACCGTGGTGGTGAAGTGGTATCCCCGGCCGGTGCGCGGCCCGCATCCCGCGCCCGGCCTGCTCGCCCATCTCGCGGGCTTCGCCCGCACGGCCACGCCGTACGCGTGCCTGTTCTGGGAGGACGCGCTGGTCGCGCTGGTCACCGCCTATCTGCCGGACGCCAGGGACGGCTGGGAGTGGTGCGTCGACGAGGCCGAGGCCGGGCGCACCGGGTTCGCGGCGGAGATCGGCCGTCTCGCCGCCGAGCTGCACCTGGCGATGGCGACCCCGTCCGAGGTGTTCCCCCACCCCGTACGGCTCCCGCGCCCGGACGGCCCCGGCCCGGCGACCTGGCCGGCCCGCGCCGAGGAGGCCCTGCGCGCCGCGCTGGCCCTCACCGGCGGCGAGGACGGCGCCTGGCTCGCCGCCCGTGCCGCGACGCTGCGCCGCGAGCTCGCCCCGCTCGCGTCCGCGCGCCCGAGCCCGCTCATCCGCATCCACGGCGACCTGCACGTCGGCCAGATCCTGCGCTGGCGCGACGGCTACGCGGTCGTCGACTTCGACGGCAACCCGACGGTCGCGGACGGCGAGGCGTTCCAGCCCGCGGCCCGCGACCTCGCCCAGCTGCGCACCAGCGTCGACCACGCGGCCCAGGTCGCCGTGCGGCGCCGCGGCACCGACCCGGAGGCGGCGCTCGCCTGGGCCGCCGCGGCGCGCGAGGACGTGCGGAAGTCCTACCTCGCCGCGCTCGCCGAGGCGGGCCGCCCCGAGCTGCTCGACGAGACGCTGCTGCGGCCGTTCGAGATCGAGCAGGAGTGCCGCGAGCTGATCTACGCGGCCCGGCACCTGCCCCGCTGGCGGTACGCGCCGATGGGCGTGCTGCGTTCCTGGTTCCCCTGATCCCGGCCGCCCCCTGATCCCGGCACCCCTGTCACGCGACGGAGAGACGGAGAGGAGACACGTGGACCCCGAGCTGTACCGCAAGGACCTCGAAGCCAAGCCGGAGGCGCTCGCCGCGCTCGCCGCCGCCCTCGACGAGGGCGACCCGTTCGCGGGCCTGCCGGAACGCGTCGACCGCGTCGTGTTCCTCGGCATGGGCAGCTCCCGCTACGCCGCGGGCGTGGTCGCGGGGCGGCTGCGCGCCGCCGGTGTCGACGCGGTCGCCGAGTACGCGTCGGCCGAGCTCGGCACCCCGCCCGGCCCCGGCACGCTCGCCGTGGCGATCTCCGCCACCGGCGGCAGCCGGGAGACCCTCGACGCGGCCGCCCGCCACGCCGGCCGCTCGTTCACGGTCGCCGTCACCAACGCGCCCGGCTCCCCCGTCACCGAGGGCGCCGACCTCGTCGTGCCGATGCTCGCGGGCGAGGAACGCGGCGGCGTCGCCTGCCGTACCTTCCAGCACACCCTCGCCCTGCTGCTCACCCTCGTCCCCGGCTACGGCCACCGCCGGGTCGCCGCCCTGGTACGGCGAGCCGCCGAGGCCACCGCCGACCTGCTCGACCGGCGCGGCGACTGGCTGCCGGAGGCGGTCGCGCTCCTCGACGGCCCCGACGGCGTCTACACGATCGCCCCCGCCGAGCGCCTGTCGTCGGCCGAGCAGTCCGCGCTCATGTTCCGCGAGTGCCCGCGCCGCCCGGCGGACGCCTGCGAGACCGGCGACTGGGCGCACGTCGACGTCTACCTCACCAAGACCCGCGACTACCGCGCCATCCTGTTCCCCGGCTCCCGCTACGACGGGCAGGCGATGGAGTGGATCCGCGCCCGCGGCTCGACCGTGCTCGCGGTCGGCGGCGAGGTCGACGGCCAGGCGGCCGCCGTCCGCTACCGGCACGACGACGACCCCGGCGTCGCCCTGCTCACCGAGACCCTCGTCGCCGAACTGGTCGCCGCCGAACTCTGGAAAGGCTGACCCGCCGGTCCGGCACGCCGCGCCGCCCGATCGTCGCGTGACGCTGTCCGGCTGGGCGCCTCGGCTGTGCCGCGATTCAGGGTCGATCGCCTTCCGGCGCTCGGCTGCCAGTCTGCGGATGCGCTTGGTGCTTCCGGCCTCCTGGAGGAGGGCAAGCAGCCGGGTATCCGTGCGGAGCCAAGCAAGTCGCAATTGCAACCATTGGGACGAATTCGCGACGGACCGATATTCCTCGCTCGATGCCGTCGCATTCATGAATTTCCTCAGAATATCGAGATCTCGCGCACGGGCCGCGGCGTAATCACGATTCCGGCCATGCGCGAGCCGCCCTGTCCATCGTTGCCGCTCGTGCGCTGGAACCAGTTCCAGGACCCGTAACACGAGCGAGAGGGCGATAGCGGGATCAGGCTCCAGGGGGACGGCCCGGAAAAGGACCTCGGCTCGCCTGTCATCGAACTGATCCACGGCCCGGGAATAGAGCATCCAGCGCTCATGGCCGTCTTCCGCGTTGACCGGGCCGACGTCGCCGAGCAGCCCGGCGAGCCGGGCCAACACGCCGGCGAGCGCGTCCATCTGACAGTCACCGCGCACACCGCCACATGCGCCGTTCTCCGGGAACTCGCGGCGGAAACGCGGCCGATCATCCCTCCAGCTCCGCGAGGCGGGCGCGGGCCTCGCGCAGCTGCTCCTTCAGCTCCTCGAGTTCGCGTTCGAGCTGGAGGATGCGGCGGACCGCGTTGAGCGTCATGCCCTGGTCGGTCATCCGCGTGACGTGCTGCACCACCATGATGTCGTGGCGCGAGTAGCGGCGCTGGCCGCCCGGTGAGCGCCGCGGGCAGACGACCTCGTACTGGTCGAGCCGCCGCAGGTAGGCCTGCTGCACCTGGAGCATGTCGGCGACCTGGCCCAGGGAGTACAGCGGGGCATGCTCGTCGTCCAACGGTAGCTCCGGCATTCACACCTCCTTGTCGGCCATCCCGCGCCACGTCAAGTCACGCGTTGGTGACCGTCGGGTAACCACTGTAAATCCGATCTTGCAAAAAATTTATACCTGGAGTTATAACTTCCCTTCGAACTCAACGACAAGTATCCCACTATCCGATCCATGGACGGCTGGTGATGATGTCGCTGATCCGCTCCCTCGTCGCGTGCGCCTTGGCGGGCGTGCTCAGCCTCGCCGCCGCACCAGCGCATGCGAGCACCACGCAAAGAGCCTCCCTGACAATCAGCACGCCATACCCCTCGGTCGTCGTCGAACCGGGCGCCAAGGTGTCGCTCGACCTGAAGGTCAGCGCGTCCCCGGCCGGCCGGGTCGAACTCGACGTCGACGCCCCCAAGGGCTGGAAGACCGCGCTGCGCGGCGGCGGTTACGTCGTGTCGAGCGTGCACGCGGGCAAGGCCGAGGTCACCCTCGACGTCACCGTGCCCGCCGACGCCAAGGGCAGCCGCAAGGTGATCGTGACCGCCGACGGCCCGGCCGGTCAGCGGGCCCGGCTGCCGCTCACGCTGTCGGTGCGCGGCGGCGGCTCCGGCTCGGTGAACCTGGAGGCCGAGTTCGCCAAGCTCACCGGCAAGGCGACCGACACCTTCAGCTACAACGTGACGCTGCGCAACGACACCGCGCGGAAGACCACGTTCGCGCTGAACGTGCAGGGCCCGTCGGGCTGGAACGTCTCCGCGAACCCGAGCGCGCAGTCGCAGGCGACCACGGTCACCGTGGACGGCGGCTCGACCGAGTCGATCAGCGTCTCCGCCGATCCGCCGGACAACATCACCGCCGGCACCTACCCGATCCGGCTCGGCGTGAGCGGCGGCGGGCACGACACCGCGATCGACCTCGCGGCCGAGATCACCGGCACCGTGGAGATGGAGCTGTCCACCCCGGAGGAGCGGCTCAACGCCTCCGGCACCTCGGGTGACCGCACCCGGGTCCCGGTCGTCATCACCAACAAGGGCACGGCCCCGCTCAACGGCGTGAAGCTGTCCGGCTCGCCGCCGAGCGGCTGGGAGGTCAAGTTCGAGCCCGAGACGGTGAACGTGGAGCCGCAGAAGTCGGTCCGGGCCAACGCGATCATCACCCCGTCGGGCGACGCCATCGCCGGCGACTACATGGTCACCCTGCGGGCGGAGCAGGACGGGCAGAGCTCCTCCGTCGACATCCGCTACACCGTGGAGACCTCCACCTGGTGGGGCCTGTTCGGCGTCCTGTTGATCCTGCTCGTGGCGGGCGGCCTGTGGTACGTGTTCCGCGTCTACGGACGCCGCTGACACGGGCGAGGCCGACATGGACGACAAGGTCGCCAACGTCAGCAACGCCGCCACCAGGACCACCGCCGCCGGCCAGTCCGCCGACGTCGTCGACATCCCCGACAACGTCATCCGGATCGACCGGCTGACCAAGCGGTACGGCGACGTCACCGCGGTGGACCGGCTCGACCTGCGAGTACGGCGGGGCGAGGTGTTCGGCCTGCTCGGCCCGAACGGCGCGGGCAAGACCACGACGATCCTCACCCTGCTCGGCCTGATCGAGCCGACCTCGGGCAGCGTGCGCGTGCTCGGCATGAACCCGGTCACCGAGGCGCTCAAGGTGAAACAGCGGGTCGGGTACGTCCCGGACGCGGTGGGCTTCTACCCGTCGCTGACCGGCCGGGAGAACCTGCGCTACACCGCCCGGCTCAACGGCCTGCGGGACGCCGAGGACCGCATCGCCGACGCGCTGGAACAGGTCGGCCTCACCGAGGCCGCCGACCGCCGCGCGGGCGCCTACTCGCGAGGCATGCTGCAGCGGCTCGGCATCGCCGACGCGCTGGTGAAGGACCCGTCGGTGATGATCCTCGACGAGCCGACGATCGCCATCGACCCCGAGGGCGTGCAGCTCGTGCTCAACCTCATCCGGCGGCTGCGCGACGAGCGGGGCATGACGGTGCTGCTCTCCTCGCACCTGCTCTACCAGGTGCAGGAGGTGTGCGACCGGGTCGGCATCTTCGTGCGCGGGAAGCTGGTCGCGGTCGGCTCGGTGCAGGAGCTGTCCGCACGGCTCTCGCAGGGCCGTACCGTCACGGAGATCCAGGTCGCGAACGACGTCGACCTGGCGGCCCGGCGGATCGCGAAGCTGGAGTCGGTGCAGCAGGTGGACCGCGAGGGCGATCTGCTCGTCGCCGTGTGCACGGCCGACGTGCGGGGGCAGATCGCCGACACCCTGGTCGGCGCCGGGCACACGCTGCTGCACCTGCGGCAGCGCAGCAGTCATCTGGACGAGATCTACCACCGGTACTTCCATGACCAAGTCGACTGAAGTGCGCGTGCCGCCGGGGTGGCGCACGGTGGCACGCAAGGAGATCGCCGACCACCTGCACTCGGCGCGCCTGCTCGTGGTGGCCGGGCTGCTCACGCTCTCGGCCGTGGCGGCGGTCTACGCGGCCGGCGGCCGGCTCCGCGACGTGGCCTCGGCCGCCACCGACCAGCCGGCGCTGTTCCTGAAGCTGTTCACCGTCTCCATCGAGAACACGCCGTTCGCGTTCGTCAACTTCGTGGCCCTGATCGGGCCGCTGCTCGGCATCGCGTTCGGCTTCGACGCGGTGAGCTCGGAGCGCTCCCAGCGCACGCTGCCGCGGCTGCTCGCCCAGCCGATCCACCGCGACGACGTCATCAACGGCAAGTTCGTCGCGGGCCTCGCCGTGATCGGCATGCTGCTCACCGCGCTCATGGTGCTCGTCGCCGCGATCGGCATCGTCCGCCTCGGCGTCGTGCCGGAGCCCGACCAGATCGCCCGGCTGCTCGTCTACCTGGTCGTGTCGTGCGTCTACATCGGGGTCTGGCTCGCGTTCGCCCTGATGCTGTCGATCCTGCTGCACCGCGCGGCGACGGCCGCCCTCACCGGCATCGGCACCTGGCTGGTGTTCTCCCTGCTCGCCGGCCTGATCGTGGAGATGATCGCCGGCGCCTTCACCACCCGCGGCACGATCGAGAACGTCGAACTGCAACAGGGCCTCGGCCGCCTCTCCCCCGCCTTCCTCTACGAGGAGGTCACCGCCGCGCTGCTCACCCCGGAACTCCGCACCCTCGGCGTGATCCTCCCCGAGCAGGCCTTCCGCGCGGTCCCGTCCCAGCTCCCCCTGGGCCAGAGCCTCCTTCTGGTCTGGCCTCAGTGCGTCGCCCTCCTCGCCCTCTGCGTCGTCGTCTTCGCGATCGCCTACGTCTCCTTCCTCCGCCAGGAGGTCCGCGTCTGACATACCGCGTCTCACATACCGCGTCTCACATACCCGTCCGGCATACCGGCCGGGCGACGACGAACCCGAAGCCTGGCCGAGGCACCGGCCGCCCGCACCCCCCACTCCCAACGCCCGACGGCCCGGTGCCTCGGCCACCTCTTTCACCCACACCCGCCGCGCCGGTGGCCGGCGCCACGCGATCACGACGCACCCCCGCTGAAGCCACCACGGCGACCCGCGCGATCACCGTCCG
>Ga0065720_1019411_pt1 | contig 26586 bp, 51 predicted proteins | sample Thericmetagenome_FD_59107 | JGI IMG/M metagenome (GOLD analysis project Ga0065720, IMG submission 59107) | Thermophilic microbial communities from the Joint Bioenergy Institute, California, USA of rice/straw/compost enrichment - eDNA_2 v2... | ecosystem: Engineered > Solid waste > Grass >... | reverse complement strand
CGAACAAACGTCAGTGGCGGGCGGCGGCAGCCGCGGCGCTTGAGGCATTTGACGAGGGGACCGTGTGATGTTGGCTTCCCAGAAGATGGCGAAACGGGTTGAGCTCTACAACCGCCTGAAGGCCCTTGACAGGGAGTTGAAGGTGGTTTTCGGCCAGGGCAGGACCAACCGCGCCAGTGCGGCGGCGCGACAACTTCTTCGCGCACGCGCCGTCCTCCGCGAGGAGATGCAGGCCGTGGGCTACGTCGCCTGGGATCTGCCTGAGGAGTTTCAACACCTGAAGGCAAGCAACGAGTGAGGCGCTCGCGGGCCGGTGTGCCGGTCGTGGTTGAAGCCTGCTGAGACAAGGAGATTCGTGCAGGAAGAACCTGGCTACAAGCCCTACATCCTGAACGCTCTCCACGATCTGGAGATCCTGCGTTCAACCGTCCACGACGGACTCACCGGGCAGAACGATCTGTTCCTGAAATCCAGCCTGATCCAGGACATCGACGCCGTTGAGTCGAACCTGAGAAAGGCCCTGCAGTGAGGAGGTAAACGATGAAAGTCGTTGTGCTGGCGGCGTTTTTCGTTGGGGCACTGCTCCTGATCGCGTTCATCGCCCATATCGTGAGCGAGTACGTCAAGCACCGCCGGCGCCTCCGCATTGAGCATCCGATGTTGGCGGGAATGACCCGCAAGGACCGGCGCGAGTACTCCCGCGAGCTTCGCCAGCGCGAGCGTGAGCAGTACGAGCTCCGTCGCCAGCAGGACCTCGAGGACGTGATCAATGGTCGCTTCCAGCCGCGGGACCGGGCCTGAAGTCGGGTGTCGCAACTGCCTGGTACTGCAGAAGTTTGACGGCGACTGGGTTCACCTCAGTCGCGTTGAGGTGTTCGCGTGTGTTGGCGGCGCCTGACCAAAGGAAGGGGACCACGATGAATAGAAAGCGCGCTATCGCCGCTCTAGCCCTAGCCACCCTGCCGCTGGCCGCGTGCTCAGTCCAGCTCGGCCCCGGCGAGATGGGCGTCATTGCCGAGGACTACATCCTCATCCCGGCCGCCCCCGAGCTGTTGGGTTGCCAACAGCCGGAAACCAGCGAGTTCTACCACTCCAAGAGGGTTTACCGGTACCCCGCTCGCCAGATCTCCTGGGACGCAACAGGGGAGTCGGGCGCTGAGGCTCCCGCCACTGTTGTCGTCTCCAGTGCCGAGGCTCCGGCCGAACTGACTGTGCCGGTCACGGTCACTTTCGACCTGACCACCGACTGCGACGCGTTGATGGAGTTTCATCGCGAGTTCGGCGTCAAATACGGCGGCTGGCTGAACGACGACGGCACTGTCAGCGAAGGCTGGATCAACCTGCTGCGCTACGTCATCGGCCAGCCATTGGAGAACACTCTGGTGTCGGTGGCGCAGAAGTACCCGTGGCGCCAGATCTGGAACGACGAGAAGGTCCGCGTGGAGTTCCAGAACGCCCTGCGCGAAACCCTTCCGAAGGTGTCTAAGGAGCGCACCAATGGCAAGGAGTACTTCACCAACTTCCAGGTGACAGTGATGAAGCCCGACCTCGTCGACCAGAACCTGAAGGCGTCGATCAACGCCGAGCAGCGGGCCATCGCTGATGCGGCTCGCGCCCGGTCGAAGGCCGAGGAGGAGATCGCCGTCGCCAAGAAGGAGACCGAGGTCGCTCGCGAGCGCGCACTGCAGAAGGCCGCGGAGATCGCCGGCTACCCCTCCGTCGATGACTACCTCAAGGAGAAGCTCATCGAGAAGGGTGGCAATCCGTACCAGCCCGTGATCGTTCCGGGGATGCCGTGATGAGCCTGATCATCCTCGTCATCCTCGCGCTCGCGGTGCTGCTGGCGTCCGCTGCCATCTCCGTGTACTTCGGCCACGTCAGGAAGCCCTTCCGTCACCCGTACTCCACGCTGACGCTGGGGCTTCTCGCGGTCGGGGTCGCATTGACCATCGCAGCATTGGCAAGCGCATGAACAAGTCGAAACTGCTGGCCATCGCCACACTGGCCTCGTTGACCCTCTTCGCCGGTTGCGCGGCCCTCAATCAGCAGGATCACGTCAACTGCCAGGTCCTGTCGAAGGACATGGTCTACGACAGTAACGACCAGGGTGGCGTCAAGCGCGTCAAGCGCGTCGCCACCTCATGCGGCTCGTTCAACGTCGAGGACAACATTGTTGGCGGATTCAACTCCTGGGACCTGTGGGCGCAGATCCAGGAGGGGGAGCGCTACGACTTCCGAACCGGCGGCTACCGGATCGGGTTCTTCTCCCAATTCCCCTACGTGCTTGAGGTGAAGCACCGTGAGTGACACCGTGACGATTCTCAAACGGGCCGAGGAGATCCTGTCGGACCCGAAGCGCTGGCATCGGGGCGATTTCGTCAGTGGAGACGGTGAGGCTTTCTGCTCATTGGGGGCGATTCGCGAGGCCTATCGGGAGCGTTGCCAGCGCTGCGACCCCTTCGAGGCGCCGGCGACGGTGGCACTTCATCACGTTCTGGCCGAGGAATATCCCGAATGGGCAAAGGACGATCCCGTGTTCCTTGTGCCTAACTGGAATGACGCCCCCCAGCGCCGGCACGCAGAGGTCCTCGCCATGTTTCGGAAGGCCCGCGCCTACGCGGCCGAGAAGGGTTTGTGACGATGCAGATTCCGAGCGCACTACAGGTCCTTGAAGCTGCCAGCGAGATCTTGTCCGACCCAGATCGCTGGCATCAGGGCAACTACTACTCCGATGACGGTGAGGCGTACTGCTCAATTGGCGCCATTGAGAAGGCGTGCTGGGACATGGGGTGCCCCGCGTATTGGCGCACTCACGCAGACGATCTCCTGCGTGAGGTGCTGATGGAGATGTACCCCGACCTCGACGCCCCAGATGTTGATCATGTCAGCATCGCGGCCTGGAACGATGCGCCTGAGCGCCTGCACGAAGAGGTCGTCGCGGTCTTTGAGAAGGCTCGCGCCCTGGCCGCGGAGCGGGGGATGTGATGACCCTCCTCACACAAGAGCACATGACGCTGGGTGACTCCTTGTTCGTCCTGTTCTACTTTCTGGGACTCACCGCCATAACTTTCGTTCTTCTTCGCATGAGCCGATAGAGGGGGCAGTCATGACACAGTTCCTCAACGCCCTGCGGGCGGAAACCAACTACACCTCGACCGAGAACGGCGCATTGACCAATCGGTCGTCCCTGAGTGCGGTGGTGGACTTCTTCTCGCTCGCCGGGGCGATGAGGAACACCCCCGAACGTGCCGCCGACCTGTTCGATGCGGCGTTCGAGGAAGATCCGCAGACCGCTCTGCGGACCCTGTTCTACCTGCGGGATATCCGCGGTGGCCAGGGTGAGCGCGACATCTTCCGCGCCGGCATGCGTCGATTCGCGGCTCGACCCGAGTACCAGGCGGCGCTGTACCCGACGATCCGACTCATCCCCGAGTACGGGCGCTGGGACGACATCTTCTTCGACGGCATCACCCCCACCGTCGTGAAGATCATTCGCGAGCAGCTCCGCGTGGACCTGCTCAACCACGCGGCCGCACCGACCGAGCCGGTGTCGCTGATGGCGAAGTGGCTGCCGAGTGAGAACGCCTCAAGCAAGGCGACGCGTCAGATGGCCCGTCAACTGGCCTCCGAGCTCGGTTACTCCTCGGCCAGCTACCGCCGCGTGCTATCCAAGCTCCGCGCCCGAATCAAGCTCCTGGAGCAGGACATGTCGGCCAACCGTTGGGACGACATCGAGTTCTCCAAGTTGCCGTCCCAGGCGCACCGCAAGCACGTCAAGGCGTTCCATCGCCATGTTCCCGAGCGGTACCAGGCTTACCTGAACTCGGTCACGCGGGGAGAGTCGAAGATCAACGTCAAGACGGTCTACCCGTATGAGATCTACGACATGATCCGCCCGAGCCGGTACGGGAAGTTCGGAGACAGCGAGTACGCCAACGTCGCCTGGGAGAATCTGCCTGACTACACCACCGACGGCGACGCGCTGGTGATGGCCGATGTGTCGGGGTCGATGCGGGGCCGGCCGATGTCGGTGTCGGTCTCGCTGGCGCTGTACTTCGCCGAGCGGAACAAGGGTGCCTACAAGGGCTACTTCATGACCTTCTCGGAGCATCCGCAGTTGGTCCAGGTGCGCGGCGACACCCTGGCCCGACGCATGGTCAACATCGAGCGGGCCGAATGGGGAATGAACACCAACCTCAGCGCGGCGTTCCAGGCGATCCTGCGCGCCGCCAAGAGTTCGGGCGAGGCGCCCAAGGTGCTCTACATCATCTCCGATATGGAGTTCGATGAGGCCACCGACAGCCGCGGTCGACGGTCGAACGACACCGTCTTCCGCACGGCCAGGCAGGAATTCGCCCAGGCTGGGTTTGAACTCCCGCATGTGGTGTTCTGGAACGTCAACGCCCGCAACATGCAGGTTCCGGCCAGCATCCTCGACGGGGCTGTCAGTCTCGTGTCGGGCAGTTCGCCGACCGTGTTCGCCATGGCGGTTGAGGGCAAGTCGCCACTGCAGCTTGTCCACGAGGTCGTCAACGCAGAGCGGTACTCACGAATCGTTCTGTGATACAATACTTTTAGGCGCTTACAGCAAGCTCTCCACCGAATGAATCGTCAGCGGTCGCATGCGCCTAGTACAATCCAATATCGAAGGCCCAGACAGCAATTCAGATGCTTTCGGGATGCAGCAAACCGGGCCTTGAGCGGTACCTCCAGGTTGTGTTCACGGACGTGCCCCCAGGGCGTTCGCTCTGGGGGCACTCCGCACTAATGAAGGCTCCGACAGCAACGGTCGGCAAAATGGTTATGTGGGTTCAAATCCCGCCCATCCCTCTGGGGTGAGTGCAGCAAACGGAGCCTTGATGCTCGACTGTGGTCAAACGGTCTCCTTCTCCAGTTTCTAGGCTCTCACAGCAATCAGTGCGTGCTCCGGCAAGATGTGGGTCGCGGGTTCGAGTCCCGCCCGCCAACGAAAGTTGGCGGTAGCTCAGACGGTAGAGCAACGTCATAAGAAATAAGCAAACGAGCCTAGCTTTTAAGACTTGCACTGGGTACTCCCGGTGTTGCCCATAGTCGGTGCTGGCCATATCCAGCCGTGGGAGCGGGACGGCAAGTAGCCTCTGCCGAGATACCGTGAGCCGGCGATAGCCCGTATCGGGGCCGGACACATTCCAGCCGTGAACCTTGCTACGGGTTCGGAATCAATTCTCCCCACACCGCGGCGGCATGGTGTGGGGACTTTCTCTTTTTCAGAGGATCGACCATGCTCGCAACGCCTGACACCCATATCAATCAGGTCATCTCCGACCTGCACAGCGCTCGCTCGGTCATTGAGACATTCGGTCTTCGCAAGCGTGGCTTCGGGATCACCCCCGGCGGGCCGGCCTGCATTGTCGGCGCCCTCATCCAAGGTATGGAGGGCCACTTCGACTACACGATGCTGCACAGCTCCCGCCTGGTCCGCGCCGTGTACGCCCTGGCCGCGACTCTCGGCAAGGAGCACCTCGACGAGGTGAAGCGCCGTGAGGCCATCTACAAGTACAACGACCACCCCGACACGACCAAAGAGGACGTGCTGGGCCTGATCGACACCACCATCGCCAATCTCCTCCAATCATGCTGAGTCGCCGCAACATCGAGAGCTACGTCTCCATCGCCGTCAGCCAGACGCAATACATCAAGAGCTACCTCGAGATCCTCCCGCCAGGTAACGGCCAGCTCGATGAGGCGATGAGCCTGCTCGACCGCGCCGCCAACAAGGTCCGCGAGTGGGCCAGGGAAAACGGGGTTCCACTCAAGGGGTTGGAATGACTTACACCGTGTACTTCAAGACGGGAGCCTCGCACGTGGTTACCGGCGTCGAGGCCGAGGACCCCGAGGAGGCGATTGAGACCGCCTGGCGCGACGCCGGTGAGCCGATACTCTGCCACCACTGCGCGGAGAAGTTGGAGCTGGGCGAGGACTGGGAGCCCGCCCTCGTCTTCGACGATGACACCAATGAACTGGCGTGGGAGGCGTGATGACGCCTGCGCCCCTTCCCAACTGGGGGAATGCGAAGTGATGTCCGAGGACGAATACAGCGAGGTCAACGAACAGCAGGCGCTGGAGGAGTTCGCGATAGCGGCCGGTAGCGTGATCCACCCACAAGATGTGCTATATGCTGTGGCCGCACCAGGTTCCACTGACGACTGGTGCCCAGAAGTTCCCAAAAACCGCCAACGCCACCCCGGTGCTGCCCGCCGAGGTGGCGTTTCGTTTGCCCGGAAGTTGGTCGCCATGAAGCCGTTCCTCGCCGACACGCTCAAACGCACGGCCCGCGCGCTCGTGAAGTTGGCCAACCTGATCGACAGGCCGACGATCAGGCTCTACGACAAGCAGTGGAACGAGGTCGATAAGCTCCCCGGCTGGTCCCGCAGGATCGCGACCACCCTGGCTGGTTCAGCGCCGACATTGCCGCGCCATGGCTGACGAACACGAGGGCCTCCAGGGCCTGCCCGACGTCACCAACAACCTGCAGCTGCTGCTAGCGGGTTCACGGGGCGCGACGCTCGACGACGTGGTCGCTGCCATCGAGCGCCTGACGAAATCGGTGGACGCGCTGCGGGGGTCACCACAGGATGGGCCGCAGCTGCCCACCCTGACCTTCAAGACCGTCGCCGTTGGCGAGACCATCCGGTATCAGATGATCTTCGGCGGGAAGCGCTTCGGCCCCACGTTCACCATCGACGACGTCGGCGAGGTTCACTTCTGATGGCTGAGCATCCCGCCGCCCCCACTCCTCGCACGCGACCTGGGTCGCCTGCAGCACACCTGGCTGCCGGTCTGGCTGCTGATCACTCTGGCAGGCGGAGAGAAGCGCCGCGCCCTCACGGTCGGCAGCTGCGGCAACATCACCAGCCGATAGCCCCCGACGCGACACGATCCTTGACCCGTCGCTACGAGCTCGAGTCGGCGCTGGCCGGGATGGACGCCGGCAAGCTGCGCACCCTCTTGGTCGATGCCCTGCTGCCTGACTGGGTCCATGAGGGCGGCTACGAGCCCGACGGCCCGAGGGCTGAGATCGCGGAGTTTCTGCGCGAGTGGGGTGGAAAAGAAGTTGACCGCATCCTTGGCGCTCTCCGTAAAGCCAACCTCTGGATCGTGAGGCTCGACGATGACACTGCTCGTGATTGGGTCCACGGCGGCGAAGGTTTACTTCCCCGACTGGCGGGAGCCGAAGGACTACGACGCCTGGTGGGACGCGCCAACCAAGAGGGTTGACCACTTCTGGGACGACCGGCTCTACCAACTGATCCCGAAGGGTACCGGCCAGTCGAGGTGCAACTGGTCGGAATGCAGTACCAGTGGAAGGAGTTGCCGTGAACTACACCGTCGCCAACATCGACATGGCGATCAGCGACCTCTACCCGCTACCCGAGCGGGCCTGGAGCCCCACCAGTTACGCCTGGGAGCATCTCCTGCGGGGGCCAGAAGGTGCCCAGCACGAACTCCCCGGCATCGGGACGCTGCGGGTCGTTGAGATTCGCGACGAAGAGTTCGAGGCCAAGTGCTGGGTTGTCGTCAGTGTGACGGACGCTGACGGCAACGTCCGCTGCTTCCGCCGAAACGGCTGGCGGGCATCGCATGACGGTTCTTATCTCGGCGGTCCCACCGAGGAGGTTTTGCCTCGTGCAAAGGTCGTCACCGACTGGATTCCTCTGCAGGAGGCGCAGTGAGCTACACAATCGATGACCTCAACCGAGTCATTGAGAAGATCGAGTGAAGCCATGACGTGCGAGTTCTGTAATGGTGTCGGTGTCGTTCCCCGCGTGAAGACCATCTCCCACGACGGGTGGAACGTCGCCCAGGTTGAGACCGTGACCTGCCCCTGCTGCATTCGTGGGATCACCGTGCTCGGCACCCACGAGATGCTGCGTGATGCCCGCGGCAACATCCACGGGCCAGGCAGCCGGCTGACCGTCGACCGGGAGGGCTTCAATGACGCCTCTTGAGCTATTGGAGGCTTCCAAGAACGAGGTCGATGAACGGGGGGAGCGGATTCCGCGTTTGTGGAACCAGGAGGGAGATGCCTGCCACCTGGGGTGCGTCGGGTTCGCCCGCTGGGGCCAAAGGTTCGCCCAGCACACCGAGGGTGAGGCTTACGCTGACCTCGAAAGCGACCCCGTTGCGCTTGTCGCAGTCGAGGCCATCGCCGACGCGATTGACCACGGTGCGTGGTCCGACTTCAACAGTGTTGAGCGCGTCTGGCGATACAACGAATCGCAAGATCCGCTCCAAGGAGCAAGCGAACGTCCTGATCGACAAGGCAATCGAACATCTCAAGTCGCGTGATCGCGCAGAGGGAAAGCACTCGTAACTGACCGACTACCAAGTCAAACGCAGCTACAACGGCAAGATCTGGGTGATGCCCCCCGGCGCGGAACCCGTGACTGGGGAGTGGAAAAGGGCCAAGAACAACCGGCAGTACTTCAAGCCATTCCAGAGGGAGGCTGAGGAGTACGGTCGCGCCTCGTCGGCCGGCGAACACCTCAAGGGCAGTGGCGAAGCCCTGGCCAACTTCAAGGCCGCTCACGCCGCCATCGGCGTGGTCATGTCCGACAGTGTGCGGTCTCGGGTCGCCACGCTGATCAACCAGTACAAGGGCGATCCTTACTACGCCGGTGATGACGGCGGCTCCCAGTCGGGTAAGTCCCGACTGCTTGAGGCCGTCGAGCTGGCCTGCGAAGTGGCCGGCGCCAACGCCGCCGCCGAAGAGGGGACCGAGTTCCACGGGCTGTGGGAACTGGCCAACGCTGGCAAGGAGCCGACCGTCATCCAGCCGCACCTCAAGCAGAGGCTGGATCACTACCTCCGCAAGACCAAGCCCATCCGGTTCATCGACGCCGAGTGCCTCGTCGTCAACGACGAGATCAAGCGCGCAGGGTCCATGGACCACCTGGCGGTGATCCCGAAGGGCGCCATCGGCCCTTACGGGGAGCCGCTGGAGGAGGACTGGGTCGTCGGCGCGGACGGTAAGACTGGCCGGTGGGATGCCAGGTACCCCGCAGGGGTCTACGCCCAGCTTGCCACCTACGTCCTGGGTCATCGCTACAACCAGGACACCAATGAGCGCACCGAGATTCACCCCGAACTTCGCAAGGACTGGGGTGTGCTCATCCACTATCCGCTAGCCGAGAAGGAGCCGGATGTCGGTTTCTACTGGCTCGATCTCGAGGTGGGCCGTCAGGCGGCGCTGCTCAACAACCGCATCGACGCCATGATCAAGTACTTCGAGTCCGCCAGGGGCAAGCCGATTCCCTTCGTCCTTGAACAACAGGAGTCCAAGACATGAGTGAGTTGGGCCAGAAGATCATCACCGCCGTCCGCGAGGCCGCGGCGGGTAGCCCCAATTACATCTATAGCGGGACGTGCCAGTACGTCCGCCATGGCAACCCCGCGTGCCTGGTCGGGCGAGGGTTGTGGGAGGCGGGCCTCATCAACGCATGGCTTGAGAGGTCCCATCTCAACTCTGAGCCCGTCGATCTCCTCATTCGTGAAATGGATTGGGAGATTGACGACGATGAAATCAGGTGGCTCGCTACGGCGCAGGAGCAGCAGGATTCGGGCTACCCCTGGCGGGACGCTGTCGACTATGCCGATGAGGCGGAGGGGGAAATCCATGCCGTCCGCTGAAGCACCCTCGCTCCCAACCTCCCTCACCTGCGAGTGGGAGGACGAACCCTGCGGCCGGCCCACGCACATCCTGAGTAAGGGCTGCTCCGACGCTCGGCAGTACGCCATCTGCCCCGACCACCTGGACGAACTGAAGCACTGGTTCGACGCCAACAAGGGCGCGATGTGCGGGTGCGGCCGGATGTTCATCAACTTTGAGACGCACTACAACATCGTCGACTTGTCAGGACGATAGAGACGATAGAAAGGCGCGAGTAGACCAATCACCGAGTGGAGTCCAGCTTCCATTGAGGCCGCGATTTACAAGGCCTCCCAACGGATTGCAGACGGGGTCATGAAGACCGACGCCGCCTACCGAGCCTTCCTCGACGCTGATCGCGAGTTCGACATCGCCGAGGCGAAGGCTTACCTGAGGGCTCGGGACAGCGGCCTGCCGGCGCACGCCTGCGAGTACGAGGCAACGGTCCAGACCCAGGAAGAGCGCATCAAACGCGACGCCGCGGATGCCGCCTACAAACTGATGGTCAATCAGATGAAGGCGCTCATGGCCGAACTTGATGCTCTCCGCTCAATTGGCACATCAGTAAGGCAGGCATATGCAGTTGCAGGACGGGGTGAGTACTGATCTCACCCATGTCGATCTCTTCGCCGGGATCGGTGGCTTCTCTGTCGCATTCGAGCGCGCAGGCGCGAAAACCGTTGCCGCAGTGGAGATCGATCAACAGTGTCGCCAAGTACTGGCCCGCCATTGGCCGGATGTGGCACTGTTCGGAGACATTCAGAAGGTAAGTGGAGATGACCTGCGAGCAGTTGGATTTGTTCCCGAGCGAGGAGTCCTCACCGGTGGATTCCCGTGTCAGGATCTCTCGGTCGCCGGAAAGCAAGCAGGACTCGCAGGGGAGCGATCCGGCCTCTTCTGGGAAATCGTACGACTTCTTGAAGAGCTTCATCCCCGGTGGTTCATCCTTGAAAACGTCCCTCGTCTCCTGTCAATTAACGGAGGACGGGACATGGCAACCGTCATCAAAGCGTTGGTTGACGTCGGGTATGGCATCGCGTGGCGAGTGCTGGACGCTCAGTACTTCGGAGTCCCCCAACGCCGCCGTCGAATCTTCATTGTCGGATGTCTTGGAGATTCCGGGAGAGCATCTGCAGAAGTACTTCTTGAGTCCCAAGGCTTGCCGGGGAATCCTCCGACGGGCGTCCAAGAGGAATCGTCGCCTCCCGCCCACGCTGGAGGTGGCGCTGAAAGCTGTAGCGGCGCAACAGTCCGAGTCATAAGTCCACTGTTGTCCACACACCGCGGCGTCCCCAGTCCAGATGAAGTTGCTGGTGGGCAGTTGGTGGTCAAGCCGATTGCCTTCCATGCCACACAAGATCCGATAAGCGGTGATGTCGCCCCCTGCTTAGGGGCCCATTCCTACATCGCTGTCACGCAGGCTGTGGACCCAGTGGCGGCGTTGACCGCGAACGGGGTGGGCACGTGCGGGGCTGATGACAACCAGGCACAAGCGGGGCATCTCATTGTTGAGGGTATTGGCTTTTCACCAGAATCAGCGGGGCGAGCTGCGGACAACTGAAGTTGCGCCGCTTTCCACCACAGGTGGCGGCAAGCCGGGTCAGGGATACCCGGCTGTCGTCATTTTTGAAGAGGACGAAGTGAAATCAGGGACTCTCACGGCCCGTTACGGGAAGGGCATCAACACCACAGTGGATGAGCCCGTTGTGATCGTTGACAAGGATGGTCAAACGCCAGCCACCGGATACGACGTCGAAGTCCGGCCCGTTGCTATGCGCGGCCGCAGCGAGGGGGCCGAATTGGAGTGGGGCGATGCTGGGGAGCCGTCCTACGCGCTTCGTACAGGTTCAGGAGGCTCGTCTAAGCCGATGGTCGCTTGCGTGACTGGCGATAAAGCGCACACCCTCACCAGCGAAGGGGCTGACGCCTCCGAGGATGGAACGGGCCGCGGCACCCCCATTGTCGCCGGTGATCAGGTCTCGTTCGCCACCGGTGTGCGGCGCTTGACCCCAATGGAGTGTGAGCGACTTCAGGGGTTCCCCGACCGCCACACCGAGGGGCAGAGTGACTCTGCCCGCTATCGCCAACTCGGAAACGCAGTAGCGGTCCCCGTTGTCGAGTGGATCGCCAGACGACTTGTTGAGGTTGATTCGCGATAAGAGTTCAGCGTTGCCAGTGCCCCTCCTGTGAGGCTCCTGGCCCACACCAGAACAACCTGTGCGTCCGGAAAGCGGAGTGGGACCTTGAGTTCCACCCCGTGGACGACTGCGGCGGCGGCAACCGCAAGATCGCAGTCTGTCAGCAGTGCTTCGACGCACACGTCGCCCTGGCCGCCAAACTCATCGACTGGGGAATGCACGACGTGCGCGATTCGAGCTGCAAGACGTGTCACCAACCAATCGTCCGACTGTCCTCAATCATCAAGGAGGTCGGTCGACTTTGACCGGATTCTCGCAACAGACCCGCAAAGTCATCCACCAACGGGGGCAGGGTCGGTGCGAGCGTTGTACACGATTCAGTTTCGCTCTCGAGATTCATCACCGCCGCCCTCGTGCGATGGGCGGGTCGAAAGACTGGTTGACGAATACGCCGGCCAACGGGGTGCTTCTGTGCCCTGACTGCCACCGATTCATCGAGTCCTTCCGCGAGAAGGCGCTTGAGCTCGGCTGGTTGGTGAGACAGGGCCACGATCCGAGGGATGTTCCTGTCTACTACCACGGCGTCACGTGGGTGAAACTCGACTTAGATGGAGGTATCACCCATCTTCCGCCTGGTAGCGATCATCCTGACCCTGTTCACCCTGTCGGCCGTGCCGGCTAACGCCACCGTCGGGCCGGATGAGTCGAAGTTGCGACCGAACGCCATCAAGGTCGTCAACTTTGTCAAAGAGCGGCACCCAGACGTTCCCATCATCGGCGGTTGGCGCCAGGACCCGTTACCCGATCACCCATCCGGTCGGGCACTGGACATCATGGTGACCAGCCGCGAGATGGGGGACCGCGTTCTCGCCGACCTCCTGGCCCATGCCGAGGAGCTGGGCATCCAGTACACCCTCTGGCAGGTCAGGAACCACTACGACCACATTCACGTAACCGTCTATGCCTGACAGGTGACGCCATGAAGCGTTTCTTCGACTGGGCTGCTTGCGGGACCGCCGCGCAGTACAGAAAGCATCTGCGACACGGGATTCCGCCATGCCAAGCATGCCTGGAGGCCGAGCGCCGGCGCGTGCAGGACGCCTACCGCTGCCGGAAGCGTCGGGCGCTGATGCCGCCGCCAGTCGAGCACGAGGCAGAACCGGATCGCACCGAACTGACAGAGATCCCAGAGCCACCCAGACGCCTGCCCTTCGGGGGCGTGGATGAACAGTGGCTCAGCGATTTCAGCCAGATGATTCGACAAGTCAACGCCAATCTGAACGCCGCGCTGCAGGCCGTGCGTGACCAGATCCGTTGGTGCACCCTGCAAATACCCAACCCGGAGGAGACGCGTGATGGCTGATTTCCCGACTCTCGCGCAGATCATCGACCAGCACGAGCGCGTGTATTCGTCGTTCACGCAACGCGATTACTGCACCTGCGGCGAATGGTCCGACGACAGCCGCCTCGACAACGGGCACGCGACGCACGGCGAACACGTCCAAGCCGTGTGGCTGGAGACGCGCACGATCACGACGGTGGAGCAACTCGACGCGCTACCGGTGGGCGCGGTGGTGATGTTCGGCAACGACGGCGCAGCTCTTTACGAGAAGGACTCGGCCGGAACATGGTTCGGTACCCCCGGTGACGGCGAGTTCCTCCTGGCCGAGGCGGAGTTCCATGCGCTGCTGGTGTGGCACCCCGACTGGGAGGACCGATGAGCGACCAGTACGACCCTGCCGTCGAGGCGGCGCGACGAGAAGCTGCTGACCTGCTCGCCGCCGCCAACGCTGCGGAGGCTGACCAGTGAGCACTAGCTATCGAGGCACACGGTGGCTGCGGAAGCGGGACAACGCCGTGATCCGCATCGAGGGAGACGCAGATGCCGGAGGGGGATACAGCAACCGATCACTGCGCGCCGTCAATGAGGGCACTGGGAGGGCGTTCTGGGTGACTCCGGAAGGGCTGCACCGCAAGTACGAGCGCATCTGGGAGGATGCCGCCCTCGTTGAGCATCCCGAGGAGAACAAGGTCCAGTCGCTCCATGTCCAGCGCGTCGTGGCGGCGAACGAGGCACTGAAGCTGCTGCGCAAGCGTCACTACCCGGTGCAGTACGTGAACCGCCAGCGCTGCTGCGTTTCCTGCTTCGACGCCAGCGGCAAGCCGCATCTGTGGCCCTGCCCTGATGCCGAGTTGATCTACCCCACCGAGGAGCTGACATGACCGACATCGTTGAGCGCGCGAAGGAACTGTTGAAGCCAGTGGAGGCCATCAGCGGCCCGCACGGCGCGGTTGGGAGTGCGGTGCGCGCCGTCAGTACGAGCGCATCTGGGAGGAGCACTGCGATGAGTGACGTGCGGAAGTACCGTATCAGGCACCGCCCCTCGATCTACGGGTCATGGTGGCTGTACCTGCCGGGCAGCGAGAATCCGGTGGGGCAGTTCAGAACTCGGGAACGTGCCCACTTCGTCATGGACGCCCACAGGAGGGGCGCTGACTGCGGCCTGTTCCTGCGCGGAGTCTGCGGCTGCGAGTGGGAGTGCAGCAGGTGACCCCATACTGCATCACCGGAGGACGCCCGTTGCGCGACAAGGCAAGAGCGCGGCGCGTGGTGGTGCCGTGCGTCGAGGTGGAGAACTACTGATGGGGGATTCTCTCGGCGTCCGGATCAAGCGCTACGAGGCTGCGTACAACCAGAAGCTGACCCCACGGATGCCGGTGATGATTCGCGTGGACGGCCGAGCGTTCCACACCCTGACGAAGGATATGGACAGGCCGTTCGACTTCACGCTGATGTCGGCGATGGAGTGGGCCACCGGTGGCACTGCCCGAGAGATGCAGGGCTTCAAACTGGCCTACACCCAGTCCGATGAGGCGACTTTCCTCATCACCGACACCGACAATTACGACACACAAGGCTGGTTCAACTACGCGGTGAACAAGCTCGTCAGCCTGTCGGCGTCGATCTTCACCGCCTACTTCAACGACTTCATGAAGTTCTGGGACAAGCCGGTGCTGGCCACTTTCGACGCCAGGGCGTTCAACATCCCGGCCGAGGACGCGCCGAACGCCTTCATCTGGCGGCAGCGCGACTGGGAGCGCAACAGCCTGCAGATGCTTGCGCGACACCACTTCCCGCACAAGGAGCTGCACGGTAAGAAGCGTCACGAGCTGCACGAGATGCTGCACGGTATCGGAGTCAACTGGGCGCACCTGACCCCACGAGAACGTAACGGCACCTTCATCCTTCGGGATGGCACGGTGGTTCAGGAGAAGGCAGACTATGAGCAGATCGCCACGTGGATTGACCCTGATCGCGATGCGGGGGTACTCGGGGAGCGGCAAGAGCACCAAAGCGCGTGAGATCGCCAACCAGACCGGCGCCGTCGTCGTCAACCGCGACTACCTCCGCAAAATGTTGCTGGGGGAGTGGTGGACGGGCAAGCGTGAGGACGAGGATCGGGTCAGCATCGCGGAGGAGGCTCAGGTCTCAGCTCTACTGAAGGCCGGCGTCTCAGTGGTGGTGGACGCCACCCACCTCAACCCCTCGTATCTGAGGCGGTGGGCCAGGATGGCCTCCAGCCTGGGCGCGGACTTCGAGGTGGTCGATGTCAAGACCGATCTCTCTACATGCCTGGAGCGCGACGCCGAGCGATCCGAGCATGGTGAGCGTTTCGTCGGCCACAAGGTCATCCTCAACCAGGCCAAGAAGTTCCCGGTGAAGAAGTGGCCGACGATCAAGCCCCTGCCGCCATTCGAGGTCGATCCTGTTGAGCCAGATCCTGACCTGCCCGAGGCGATCATCGTCGACATCGACGGCACCCTGGCCCACATGACGGGGCGGTCGCCGTACGACTACTCCCGAGTGGATGAGGACGAGGTAGATCCGATCATCCGCGAGTTGGTCGAGGAGTGGAAGTATGTGACTGACTATCCGTCGCGCAGTGTTCTGATCGTGTCCGGACGCGACGGCTCGTGCCGCGATCTGACCGAGAAGTGGCTGAAAGAGAACGGCTGCTACTGGTATGACGAGTTGCTTATGCGACCCGAGGACGCGGTCGATGAGCATGGCAACAAGCTGCCCGACTTCAAGGTCAAGTACGACCTGTTCAACAAGCACATCCGTGGCAAGTACAACATCCGATTCGTTCTCGACGACCGCGACCAGGTGGTCAACCTATGGCGACAGATGGGCCTGAAGTGCTTCCAGGTCGCCCCTGGTGACTTCTGAGCAGAGGAGATCGCATGACGTTCATCGACCTCAACCATCCCGATGTTCTTCCAGTGTGGCTGACGTCAACGGGGGAGCGCCTGTGAGCTTCCGAGTGACATCTGCGGTGCGGGAGTTAGCCAAGGACGCCGAGAAGCTCGGGTTCAAGTTCGATGGCTACAGCGGCGGCACCCACCCGCGGTTCAGGCATGAGAAGACCGGAGCCGTGTACTACTCCAGCCTTACTCCATCTGATCACCGAACTCGCCGGAATGCGCTTGCGGAGATGCAGCGCATCGCCGGTCAGAAGCTTCCCCGTCCACGCTCGGGGAAGTTCAAGCACCATCCCCGGGGGCCAGGTCTCGACACGCGTCTATCCGATGCGGAACGTAACGCGGTCCAGCTTGTCGACGAGCTGTCGGCCGAGGCGGATCGGATTCGCGAACGGTTCGACGCCCTGATCAGCAATCCGACCCGCAAGGGCGCAGACGAGGCCCGCCGGTTGATGAACAGCTACGAGGTTCTGCGCCGGCGCCTAGCCGGCCTGCACCGAGTGATACCACCCCTGATCTGACGGGGTAGTTGGGACGACAGAAGGAATTTGACCAACCGAAACAAAGCTAAGGGCACCCAGTTCGAGTCGTTGGTCCGCGACTACATGAAGGAAGAGTGGTCGCCGCTCATTGAGCGGATGCCGTTGTCCGGAAACGCTGACCGCGGCGACATTGCCAACTTCCGCATTGGCCAGAACGGGCAGCACCTCGTTGCCCTGGAGCTGAAGAACCGCACGAACATGTCGTTGTCCGAATGGGTCAGGGAGGCCCAGGACGAGGCGAAGAACTACGGCGCTGTTGCCGGCGCGGTGATTCACAAGCGCAAGGGTAAGGCCAGCGCGGCAGACCAGTTTGTGACGACGACTCTTTCAGATTTCCTGACGATTCTGCACGCCGCAGCAACCTGAGGAGTTTCGTGTTCGATTCCGCTTTGAAGGGCGCCGTCTGCGCCACTCTCTCCGAGCCCGAGAAGCGGCTCTTCTTCGGAGCCAACAACCAGTACATGCGCGCCAAGGCGTATTGCAACGGCAAGGGTAAGCGTCCACCCTGCCCCGCCAGGGAGGCCTGCCTGCAGAAGGCACTGGAATTCGAGGTTCCCGGCGTTAAGCGTCACGGGGTGTGGGGCGGCATGACTGCGCCGGAACGGAACCGAGTATTCGGCGACACGATGGCTGACATTGAGGAGGGCGCGGCTTGACGACGTGCAACGGGAGCGCGCCCGACACTACAGCTAGGCGGTGCAAGTGTGGGCGCCTCCTACAGAAAAAGGGGCACAGTCGGGGGATGTGCCACCGATGCTGGCAGGCGTATCGCTACCGCATGCTTGCGTATGGCAAGTGGACCCCGATGTACATCGATATCGGCCCCACCCTTGCGCATCTGAACGAGCTGCGTGCCAAGGGACTCGGCGTCGTTCGGATCGCTCAGTTGACTGGCCTGCATCGCCAGACCGTCCAGAAGATCGGGTTCGCCGGCCGCAAACTGGTATCCCGCCGCGTTGCCGAAGCGATTCTCGCACTGCCGATTCCCGAAGAATCGCCCTCGCCATTCAGCGAGATGATCGCTCCAGGCGCCATGATCCCGAGTGTCGGCACGATGCGCCGACTTCAAGCGTTGGCGGTGATGGGATACGACCTGACGTACCTTGCGGAGCGTTTGGGCATGAAGTTCCAGCAGGTCTCCTACCTTCGTCTCGGCAGGAGCAAGAAGGTGCAGATTCGTACTGCCCGTAAGGTCGCCGAGCTGTTTGAGGAACTCCAAATGACCCCAGGCCCCAGTGCGGAGACCAAGAGGATTGCAGAGCGCAATCGCTGGTATCCGCCTCTCGCCTGGGACGAAGAGACCATCGACGACCCCGACGCCAAGCCGTCCGAGCTGCGCAAGGAACGCAAGCGCCGCGACGTCGCCCAGGAGGTCGCCGAGTATCGCGCCAATGGCCTCTACGATGACCAGATCGCCGAACGGTTCGGCCTCAGTATCGACGCGTTCCAAACGTTGATCAGACGGCACGGCATCCCGCGGGGGCGGCGGTATCGCGACATTGAGGAGCGCGACGAAGTTCTGCGCCGCAACGATCTTTCGCGACGGGCTCTGGGCTTAACGAAGGGAGCAGCCTAATGGGTTGCGACATACACATGTACGCCGAGGTCAAACGCTGCGAACGGTGGGAGACGGTTGGGCACGTCTTCGACTTCGGTTGGAACAACCCAAACCAGGCGACCGTGATGCTCTATCTCGGCAGCGAGAACAACAACGCCTACGAGTTCAATCGGCAACGCACGATGGAAGTGTTTGATCGCCGGGACTACAGGTTGTTCACCATCCTCGCTGGCGTTCGACGGGTCGAGCACATCACTCCGATCTCCGAGCCACGCGGCCTGCCCGAGGACGTGAGTGAGTGGATTCGCAACGAATCCAACCGGTGGGGCGTCGACGGGCACAGCCACAGTTGGCTGACCTTGGAGGAACTGAAGTCCTACCCATGGGATGAGCCCATCCCCGAGTTCGGCTGGGTCAGTCTCGAGGAGTACCGCAAGTACAAGCTCACCGGTCGCCCCACCGCGTGGAGCGACGGCGTCGGCGGCGGGAATGTCGTCCACGTGAGCAACGAGGAGATGGACAAGTTCCTTGTCGATGGCCCACCCGATGAGGATAAGAGCTACTACACCCAGATCATGTGGTTCTGGCCATCCTCCGAAGCGTGTCGGTACTTCTACAGGCGCTCCCTCCCGCAGCTGGAGAAGCTCCTGCAGTGGGAAGACGTCGATGATGTTCGCACGGTGTTCTGGTTTGACAACTGATGGTTAAGTACGTCATCCGGCGCATACCCGGTGCGCCGGCTATCGATACGTCGCATTGGCTGGTATGGCGACCGGGTATGTACGTCCAGCCACTGGCCCCGCTTCGGGCCTTCGCTCGCGCCAACTCCCTTCAGGAGGCACTCGAGTACGTCAGGCAGGACACCTTCGCGGCCCTCAGGGAGTTCGCGGTCTACACCAACCAGGACAGGATTGACATTGTCGAGGCCGTTTACTGGTGGACGGCCAGACGGAGGAACGATTGGAGGCAGTGGTCCACCGCTGCAGGGCCGAACAACGCTGTGCAGCACTGAATCCCGACGGATCGGCGATCACCAAGAAGCCCAACACTCTGTGCCACGCCTGCATCAACAAGCTTCAGGAACAGCTTGACCAGCTTCCCACCATCAGGGATGTGCTGAGGCTGTACCTGACGCACAGTGGTGTATCGGCGCAGACCAAGGTCGCGTTCTCCTCCGAGCCGGCCGCGCCGCTGAACGTCTCCACCTTGGACCTCATCGACGAGATCGACGACGTCATCGACCGCACCGAGGGGATGCGGATCGCCGACCTGGTTCGCCAGCCGCCGATGCAGTTCAAGCTCTGGCGAGGGCGGGGGTGGCGGATGGACTACCTCGACGGTGTTCAGCGCGCCTTGGAGGTGGGCAAGGTCTGGAAGAAGGCCGACGACATCATCGGCATGTCCCGGCCGTGGCAGCGCCGTATGGCGCCATGCCCGAAGTGCGATCTGCCCACCCTGGGTAACTTCGCCGGCAGTGACACCATCCAGTGCTCCAACTGTGGGGGGATGATGACCAGAACTGAGTATGAACGCATCTGCGTGATTAAAGCCGAGTGATGAAGTGCCTGATCTGCCAACTCCTGCGCCGGGAGCAGCCCAACGAATCTGAGGTGGTCATCGGCATGCTCGCTTGTCGCGAGCACGTCGGGCACGCCGTCAATGCCCAAATCTTTGCAGCTACCGAATCGCAACCTCGAGAGGAAGATAATTGAGCCTCAGCAAGCCTCGCGAAATTTCGCCCACGCGCCGATTCTTCCGTATCCGCGGCGCCACCGGCGACGTCGTCTACTACGACAAGGCCAAACAGGACGAGGTCGCCGTCGAGCTCCCGTTCCGGTTCATTGTGCTCGACGTGCTCAACACCATCGGCGGCTTCCATGAGCCGAGCAATTCCGGCATCTGGAGTAACGAGGTCCGCTACGTCGACGAGCTCTTCACTGTGCGCACCCGCGACGGTGTCTTCGCCCGCGGCACCTGGGAGGAGATCCGCGACAAGGTCAAGGGTGCCGGCGGCAAGTTCGGCAACAGCGTCTACCTGGCCTACAAGGACGAGAACGGCGAGTGGGCGCAGGGCAACTTGCACCTGATCGGCGCTGCGGTGAGCAACTTCTTCGACTTCAAGAAGACCCGCTTGTTTGATCAGGACCCCGGCGTGGCGATCACCGGCTTCACCCAGCAGAAGAAGGGGCGCAACGAGTACTTCGTGCCCAACTTCGAGGGCTGGGACGTGCCGGCCGAGGATCTGCTGGTCGCCACCAAGATGGATGAGGCGCTGCAGGTCTGGTTAGAGAATCGCGGCAACCGCGACAACGACAGCCAGCCGTCCGCGCCTGAGCCTGCGCCGGCCCCGCGTCCCACGGCCTTCCCGCAGCAGCAGTCATTCGGCGGTGGCAGCCTTGACGCTGAGCCTCCGTTCTGACGGGGCGCCGTGTCTGACACCTGGACGCTACGAAACGAAGGGGTTGCGTGAAGCTCTACACCATGTGCGCCGACTGCAAGCAGCCCTTGCAGGTCACGTACGTCGGCCAGGAGACTCACCCCACATGCAAGCCCACCGAGGCCGAAGAGAACGCACGGCGGTTCGTTGACGCGATCCAACGGGGGGATGAGGCCGAGGCTCAACGGCTGGAGCGACTCGTCAATCGGGTCACCCAGCCGCAACTCGGCTCATCCGCCCTCTGGTACGCCAAGCAGGGATGGTCGGTATTCCCGTTGGCGCCCAACAGCAAGCAGCCGTTGCTCGCAAGGCGCTACGGCGGCAGGGGGCTTCACGACGCCACCACTGACCCCGACCAGGTTCGCGAGTGGTGGACGAAGTACCCCGACGCCAACATCGGCCTGGCGACCGGGCACCGGTTCGACGTCATTGACATCGATGGGCCAGAGGGGAACAGGTCGCTCGCCGAACTCGGGGACGACGTCCTGCCTGACATCCACGGCAAGGTCAGTACTCCACGCGGGTTCCACCTCTACGTCGAGGCCACCGGTGACGGCAACCGCGCCGGCGTGCGACCGGGGATCGACTACCGCGGCAAGGGCGGGTATGTCCTTGCGCCGCCGTCGAAGATCGACTTGAAGACCTACTCCTGGGTCACCAGGCCGTCGCCAGCAATCCTGGGAGAGAAGAAGTGAGCGGCCTCATCATCGACTTCCCCGACTGCGGGGAGATCGGCCACTACTCGGAGAACAGCAGCACCGAGACCCTCACGGTCATGATGGACAACTGCACTCCGATCATCGAGGGTCCGCCGCCGTTGGTCCCCTGGTGGGGGTGGGTGTTGGGCGCAATTCTTCTGCTGGCCTTCATCATTTCGGTGGCGGTAGTGCGGGTCAAGGCCCACGACGCGAAGGTGGAGCGCCAGAAGATCGCCTCCAATGAGGCGGTCGCTCTCGAACAGAACCGCAAGGTATGCGCCGTGTGCGGCGCAGATCAGTTACAGGCAGTTCATGACAAGTGAAGTCGTACTTCGGATCGAAGACGCCCTAGTCGATTCTCCCCTCCTTGCCGCAAATGAGAATGAGTGGCGGGAGGCCGCAGAGATGGTCTTCGCTTACCTCGCGGAAGCCGGCATCGCCATCATCCCGCCCACGGTGACCCGTGTCCACGTCGTTGGAGCGGAGGTGCGCGAATACTGGGCAGATGAGTGGCGAGCATCCATTCAGGATGATGAGCGCACCCTCAAGCTCTTCGCCGTCGGCTCCGGCGCCAAGGCCAGGCAGGAGCGGGACAAGGCGCTCGGCTATGAACTGGTCGAGAAGATGCGCCGCTACTACTGCAACAAGTGTGGGGGAGCTTTCGTCGGCGAGCACAAGTGCGGGAGACTGGGGTGACAACCTGTAGCCGCTGCGATGTCGAATGGAGTGGCACCCTCACGATGCACTGCAGTGGATGTCACCGGACGTTCACCGGCCTGACGGCATTCGACAAGCACCGCACTGGATCTCACGCCAGGGGGCGTTACTGCCTGGACCCGAGCGAGGCCCGCGGCGACGATGGGGAGTCGATCTTCGCGGACGCTGGCCGCAGGTACTCGTGCTGGACGCTGGCTGGCGAGGGCGCCGAGTGAAGCCCAAAGTTGTGCCGGTCTACGCCCGCAACTATCGGCGGCTGGAGGCTGCGAACGCGGAACGGTCGAAGGGCTACGCCGTCAATGGCGATACGTCTTCATCGGTCGCGGCGCGGTCTATCAGACGTCGCGGACTCCGCTGTTCTGCCGAATGAAGATCGGCGATATGCCGTACCGGAACCTGATGATCATCTCATCCTCGCTGAAGAACTACACCGGCGAGATCCAGCGCTTCATCGAATGGATCAGTCCGCACCTGGACATGAATGACGGCGACTTCCTGGGCTACTCGCTCTACGAGGCCAACGTCGATGAACGCGAGCGTCCGGTGCTGTACTTCCATGACCAGGAGCCGGTGCAGACATGACCCCGCGATGTGACCGAGGAGTTTGCGGCGCAAGCCTCGGCCTTCAGGCCGGGGTTAGCCGCACCGGGACCTCAACGCCGCGAAGAACATCCTCGCCGCCGGGCGGGCGGAGAGGCTAAACGCCTGTGGACCCGGTGTGAGACGCACGCTCGCGTGCGCTGTCGGGGATGAAGCAGGAACCCACCGAAGCGAGGTCGTCACATGAACGCGGCCCGCAGTAGGAATCCCCGTCCTTCAGGACGGGGAGGACGTCAATAATTGGCGCTCCCAGAAGGAGGTCAACGAAGTTTCCACCGGATTCTTAGCGCGAATCGACCCCCCGAAGAGCGACGCGCCACGAGCACCTTCCGGCCCTCTCGAGCCACCGTCTGACCGCTACACGGCTGCAGCGTTCTCCGATGAGATTCGGAAGGTCGAGACCGCCGCGGAGGGGACGCGCAACGACACCCTCTTCAGAGCAGCCGCTAACCTCGCCGAGTTCGTCAACGCCGGCACCCTTGATGAACTGACCGTCAAGGACAGTCTGGCCGACGCCGCTCGACGAGCCGGCCTGGAGGAGCGCGAGATCTGGGCGACGATTGACTCGGGCTTCAACAAGGTCGATGGCCACGCCAGGATGGCCCCAGAGCGCCCCTCAGGCCCCTCACTCCAGGTGGTTCGTGAGAATGACGTTCCACCCCACGTAGAGGGGGTAGAAAACGACATCTGGGGCGAGTTCCCGCCCGTGGATGGCGCGGACTGGATTTTCGGGCACGACGACACTCCCACGATCCTGTGGGGAGTCGACCAGGACATCCTCTGGGCCGACGGCGAGGCGCTGATGATCGCTGGCGGCATGGGACTGGGCAAGACCACCCTTGCCGGCAACCTCATCCGCGCTCAGCTCGGCCTGCGCCGGGAGGTGCTCGGCCTGCCGGTGCGCCGAATGGAGAAACCGATCCTGTACCTGGCCATGGACCGACCCCGCCAGATCCGCCGCTCCATGCGGCGCCAGTTCCACTCTGACGAGATCGACAAGATTCGCGGCCGGCTGATCGTGCGCCAAGGCCCGCCGATTGCCGACCTGGCCGTCGAGCCGACCCTGCTGGCTCGCATGGCGATGAAAGTCGACGCCGGCGTGGTCTACGTGGACTCGCTCAAGGACGCTGTCGTCGGACTGAGTGAGGACGTGGTCGCGGCCGGGTACAACCGAGCCCGTCAGTACCTGCTCGCGCAGGGGATCAACCTGCTCGAGCTCCATCACATGCGCAAGCAGGGCAGGGACAGCGGCAGCGGAATCGGCGAGGTGTACGGATCAACCTGGCTGACCTCTGGCGCCGGGTCGGTAATCATGCTCACCGGTGAGCCAGGCGACCTGGTCGTGCGGTTCCATCACCGCAAGACGCCCGCCGACGAGGTGGGACCGTGGCGCCTGCACCACGACCCCGACAAGGGGGAGTTGACTGTCGCCCAGCAGGTCAACCTGGTGGTCGTTGCGCGCAATGCCGGCAGCGACGGGCTCACGGCTCGCGCCGCGGCCCAGGTGATGTACGAGAAGCGCGTCCCCAGTGATGCCGAGGTCAAGAAGGCCCAACGACAGCTCGACAAACTCGTCGCGCAGGGCAAGTTAACCCGAGTTGATGGCGAGCGGGGAGGCCTTGGCGGCAGCACCCCAGCAGTGTGGTTTGTGGCCGAAGAGGGCAAAGACGCACCCAAAGACACGTCTTCGGAGCGCGATTCATCGACTCTGTTCCGATAGTCAAAGACGCGGGGGACCCGTTTTCCCTGCTAGCGCACCAAAGACGGGGTCAAAGACGCCAAAGACGCTCTAGCAAAAAGCAAAGTCAAAGACGTTTCTACCCCCCCTTATAAGGGGGGTAGAACGTTTCTTTGCTAGGCGATGGAGGGTTTATGAGCCTCATCGTTCCCATTTTCGTCAACTCCACTCAGGTGGGGGAGATCACGATCACCCGCACCGAGCCATTGAAGGACGCGACGAGTTTGCACACCTACATGTGGCATGCGCGGTATCGCCCCCTCAATGCCGACGGTGCGCCGGCTGATGACGTCGTGTACAAGGGCGGCACCGTCAGGCATCGCTACGACCGCGGCTGGAGCGCCCTCCTGGCCAAGGTCCTCGTCCAGCTTGACACGGGAGTCACGGCCCCATGAGCAAGCTCTTTCGATTCGTCAGTTCTCGATGGATTGAGGCAGCTGGGCGATGGGCGAGTTGACCTACAGGAGAAAGCCATGAACCGAAATCTGCTGCGCGGAATGCTCTTCGGGATCGCGGTGTCGATGCTGATCGTGTGGGCTGTCGCGGCGCTGTACATGCTGTCGTGGTTTTGGGTGCCGCTGCTCATCGCGGCGCTGTCGTCGCTGGCCGGCGGGTTCATCGAGTACGAGCCCGACGACGGCTACGAGCAGACACCGCAGGGGCTGGAGGTGCGGCGTGGCCTTTGAGTGGGAGCGCGACGAGTGGTGGCGCGCGGTCCGCGACATGAGCGAGGTTGAGCGGGCGCGGGACTGCGGGCACAGCTACAGCCGATCCGGATTCTGCATCTGGTGCGGCGACGACGAGCCGAGGGCCGACTTCTATGGCTGACGCGACGACCGAAACCGGGGTGCCCGAGCGCGACGGCCAGCCCTTCACGTTTCGCGGCATCACCGAGGTGTGCCCGACGTGCGAGCAGGGCGGCATCGAGCACATCGCGGGAGGAAAGAGCGGGGCATGAGCGACAACACAGGCATTGAGTGGACTGACGCCACGTGGAATCCGGTGAGTGGCTGCACGAAGGTCAGCACGGGCTGCGATCACTGCTACGCCGAGACCCTCGCGAACCGGTTCGCGGGAACGAAGGCGTTCCCCAACGGGTTCGAGGTCACGCTGCGGCCGGAGCGGCTGGATTGGCCGCTGCGGAAACGGAAACCGTTGCGCATCTTCGTCAACAGCATGTCCGACCTGTTCCACGACAGCGTTCCCGACGAGTACATCGCGCGCGTGTGGCAGGCAATGGGCTGCGCGCCGCACCACACCTACCAGATCCTCACGAAGCGTCACGCTCGGATGCGGTCATGGGTCACCCGCTGGTACAGCGGCGAAATGCCTGAGCCATACGAAATCCGCGAAGTCCCCGGCTATCCCGGCTATCGGATCAGCACGCACGGTGAGGTGTTCGGCAAGAGGTCTGATACGGCAGGTGGCCTGAGCTTCGATATCGGCGAGCAGGGGCACCGGCGGGTGACCATGCATCGCAGCGGGTCACCCCGCAGCGGAGATCGCGAGTTGGTTCACAGGCTTATGCTGACCACGTTCGTGCGCCCCGCACGCAAGGGCGAGCAGGCGTGCCATCGCAACGGTGACCCGTCAGACAACAGACTGTCGAACCTCTACTGGGGCACCCAGTCCGACAACTGGCGCGACCGAATCAGCCACGGTAACGGCCGATCCTGGTCGAAGCTGACCGACGCAGATGTGGCGGTCATTCGTAGGCGTGCCGAAGCTGGGGAATCGGCCTACCGAATTGCGCAGGACTACCCGGTGAGCGATACGCAGATCCGCAACGTGCTCAGGGGGGATCAATGGGTGACACCGCGGGATGTGCCGCGCGTCCAACCGCCCGCCCGGGCACTGCTGGACTGCGTCTGGTTGGGCGTCAGCGCCGAGAACCAGCAGTGGGCCGACATCCGTGTCCCGGCCCTGCTCGACACCCCGGCCGCTGTCCGATTCATCAGCGCTGAACCGCTTCTCGGGCCAATCGACCTGCTGGGCAACGGCTACCTCGCCTACGACGAGTTCGACAGATCAGGCGTGGACTGGGTAATCACCGGGGGCGAGTCGGGCCCGGGCGCGAGACCTGCTCACCCCCAGTGGTTCCGCTCGCTGCGTGACCAGTGCCAGGCGGCCGGCGTCGCGTTCCTGCATAAGCAGCACGGCGAGTGGATCGAGGACGTCACCGAGTACCCGGCTAACCCTGAGTGCGG
>Ga0065720_1019410_pt1 | contig 26598 bp, 22 predicted proteins | sample Thericmetagenome_FD_59107 | JGI IMG/M metagenome (GOLD analysis project Ga0065720, IMG submission 59107) | Thermophilic microbial communities from the Joint Bioenergy Institute, California, USA of rice/straw/compost enrichment - eDNA_2 v2... | ecosystem: Engineered > Solid waste > Grass >... | reverse complement strand
GCTCCTCCCTCGCGCCCTATCCCAGCCGCCGACTTTCCCCCTCCGGACTTCGAAGACGAATACGAAGTCAATCGCCCTCCCCGGGGCCCCGTCCCGGGTAGTCAACCAGGTTTCGGTCCCGGGTTCGGAAATCTAGGTCACGATGATCTCTACCCCGCAGGCCTTGGACCAAATGACCCTATTAGGGGGTCTTTTACGGGAGAATTTGGTATCGGACCTGCGGGTTTAGCCCGTCCCGGAGCGGGGACTAGGGGAGGGGGAGGGATGCACCCCACGTTTGATGACCCCCTGTTTGGGGGACCCAGGGGGCCTGGGGCGACTGGAGGAGTGGAGGATCCGTTTGGGGGGCAGGTGCCGCCTGGGGCGAGATGGGACCCTCTTGGGCCGGGGGGACAGCCGCGGTTTGGAGGGGGGAGACCGGGGGGGAGGGGGGGAGGAGCATATGGGGGGAGTGGTTATGGGTTTGGAGGGTTTGGGGGGGACATCATCTGAATGAGGTCGGCGGTGTCGAAGGGGAAGAATGTAGGCAGTGCTAGCAGGAGTGTGCAAAATGCCTAGTGTTTCACGAGAATCATGAAGTAACGCCGTAATGAGAATGAGGGGCTTGGGAGAATGGCAGTCAAGGAGTTCAAGGGAAGAAAAATGCAAAACATAGTTGATAATCATAACATCGTGTGCCGAAGATATGATCGGATATTTAAATCTGGTTCATGATTGCAATGTTTGTAGGGATATCAACTAATCAGCATGCCACCCTTAATGTCATGCTCCTCTTGTCCGTACAATTGAAAACACTCGTCAGGCAACACAGGCCACACATGCAACCCCCCCTCCCCCCCGCAAAAAGTATTAGAGGTCAAGCAGCTGTCACCAACACCACTGATCATGCGTAGTGGTATCAATAAACGCCCTGTACCCCTTCCCCAAATCCAATCCAATCCAATACAACAACCATATCTCACCCCCTTATTGCGCGGCCAACTGATGCAGCTTATTCTGCTCATCTGGCGTTAGCATGTTAAACCAATGCTGAAATCCAGCGACATTCTCCCTCGCGGCGCGGATAAAGAAATCAGACAGGTACGCCTGCGTCTCGTCGTCGCGCTGGCGCGAGCTGCCACCTTCAGCCCAGTTCATCAGCTCCTGCTTGGTGCCACCCAGTGCTAGGTCTAGGGTGTCATCGGGCTCGTCCTCCCAGCCCTCGTCGTCCTCATCTTCGTCGTCGTCGGCGAGATTGCTGGTTGCCGCGGCGGGCATGTTGGGAGCAGCACCGGCGCCAGAGGCAGAAAGGAGCTCTTCGATGAGGACCTTGAGGATCTTGAGAGGGGCGGGAATAATTGTGTACTGATCGGGGTCTGGGGTCGGTTAGCCGGCAGTACTTGTGGGAATTTAGGACAGGAGAGACATACTGAGCTTGGCTCTAGACCTGGTCATGATCCTGTCGCTGTTGTTCACGATCAGGTCACCCTTAACCATGGTTTGAGCGACACGGTTGTCGTTGAGGGAGTAGATCTTGGACAGCGCAATGACGCTAGCTGAGGTTAGCTAACTGTATGCTGCAAGACGACCACCGTGAATACTTACTTCTGCCTGATCTCATCATAGCCAGCAAAGTTGACCGAATTCTCCAACCACTTGGCCAGCACAACCTGGAGACCAACTTGGCCATTAATCTGGATATCGCTAAGGAAATTGATCACATCCTGAGCGCCGACCAGGGAAAGGCGAGCGAAGACAAGGATGAGGGACTGGATGAAAGGAGCAGCTTGGGCGCTGTCCAGACGGGTAGCAACAGCCTGGAGAAGCTGGGGAAGGAAAGGACCGAGCCTCTCATGGCCAGCCTTTTCAACCAGCTCAGCAGCGACACCACCAACCTCCGAGGCAGCATTGTCCTCGATACCCTGGGTGAGCAGACGGTCGATAATGCGCAGGCAGACCTCCAGACCGGACCGGCCGTTCTCATCGGTCCAGCTGAACACCTGCTGATGATCATGCATGAGCATGAACTTGACAGCCTCGGCACCAGGGCGCAGAATCTCTCCCTCGGTCGAGTTCATCAGGAGATGGTTGAGCTTGGGGAGGATTCCAGCAACGAAGCCCTGAGGGAGGGGCTCGGTACCGTACTTGACGAGGAGGGCTAGGAGGTCGACAGCCAGCTACAACGAGTCAGCACAAGAAATGGTCATTACGAAACGGAGTAAAAGTCCTACCATAACCAGCGGGCTATCCTGGGTCATGTTTGCAACATCAAAGGTGCCAGTAATCGAGGGCAAGACCTTGGTACAGAGGGCAGTATACAGAGCAGGGTCCTTCCTCTCCTCGAATGTGCTAGCGATATCCTCGAATGTCTCGCAAACAATGAGAGTGACGTGGAAGCTGGAAGCGCCATGCTTAGCAACCAAGAACATGAGGTCGAGGGCCTTGCTATCCGGTTGGATGGCGACCGTCATATCCATGTTGATGGCAGCACGGAGAGTCTCTAGGATAGTGACAAGGAGGTCATCGGCATCATCGAGGTCGCTGAGATCCTTGGTCTCCAAGAAATGCTGGATGGCCAAGATGACTGCAGACTGGCGCTCAAGGGGGATGCCGCCGTTGACAAAGCCTTCGACGGCCTTAATGCAAGAGACACGGACAACCTCGTTCGCGTCGCTGGTAAGGGCATTGAGAACGCCATCGAACAGAGGGAGAGTCGCCTTCAAATGTTGAGAGAGATTTCCAGCAACGAGGTAACCGCGAGCGCGCAGCATTGGATCCTTAGGCCTGTTGATAGCATAGTTGACCAATTCCAGGTAAGCACTGAGGAGCTGCTCCGGAACCTGCTTATCGGTGTCCTGGAAGTCATTCAGGACAACATTGAAAAGGTAGAGGGCGGCCTCCTGCTTCTGCCAGCTGGAGTCCTGGCCCGTGAAGAGGGCCTTGGTATAAGCATAGAGGCCCTCCAGCGCTCGGGAGTCAAGCCACTCCGCAAGCTTAATCAGCAAATCGCCGCATGCGGTCCTGGCGGTGTAGTTTGAGGACACAGAAGTCTCCTCGGCAAGGAATAGCGACACGTCAATATCCCACAGCCCTTCTTCCTCCTGGGTAATCTGGGAGTAGGCAACGAGAAGCTTCATGAGATCCAGGACCCAAGGGGTATCATGAACGGCGCCACCACGAGCAGCAATCTCAGCATCCAACTGCTTCTGGACAGGAGGAGCCCGCATGCACTGGTTGAGGAAATCGAGGAGATCGAGGACCAGGAAGTCTAGAGTGAAGGGCAGACCATCGGCGTCCTCCAGTCGGCTCTGGGCATCGGAGTCGATAAAAAGAGCCTGGTAAGCTGGCGCCAACCTCAAGAGCTCCTCCCAGACGGCTGTGAAGAAAACAGGGGTCCGAGGAAGCAGAAGGGACTTGAAGACGCTTCTGATCTTGATCAAAGTCTTGACCACCTGCACCTTCAGGGCAACCGGGCCGTACCAACTCTGCGGCTGAGAGCCCGAGTCATCAAGAGGAGGGAGGGGAGATTTGATCACCTGCTCCAAGAAGGGCAGCCACCCGCTGAGAACCTGCTCAGCAAAGGCCTTGACCTCCTTCTTGTGGTCATCCTTGACAATGTCCATGAGGTCGAAGCAACTCCGGAAGACTTGAACAGCCAAACTACGGTGTTGAGCCTTGCGGTTCTCGTTCAGGGCCACATCATAGCACGCCTTAATTATATCCCGGGCCGCCCCAAAGAACTGCTCGTCGGTCAAGCTCTCCTCGACAATGTCCTGGAGAATACGCAGAGCACCATGGAGCTGGGGGTCCGCACCGCTGGGCATGACGCCCAAGACAGACGGCAGAAGAGCCGGCCACTGGTCCGGAAAGTCGGACGAGGCGATCTTGGACACAACAACGCTGTCGTAGGAGCAGGTGAGTCGATCAGTCCATTGCCAAACGTTCCCAGATTTGTCAATCTAGGGAGAAGGGGAAGTCTCACCTGGCAGCAACCTTGACCTTGCGCTCATCCTCGGGGCTCAGGACGAGCTCCAGAATGATGTTACGCAGCTGTTCTTTGGTCGAGTCCGGGATGTGGATGTGCGGCGCGTGGTCGCCATCGGGGCTCCAGTTCTTCTCGATGAAATTCCGAAGGTAGCTCAGGGCAGACTGCCTGATCTCGACAGGGGCAGCGGTATGCGAGCCGATGCGAGCCAGTGACAGCGGGAACTCGGGGTTTGTCTGGGCATGCAACAGGTCGAGTTCGGCCTGCTTGCGAGGACCCTCATTCTTGTCCTGTGTGTTGGCGAGGAGTCGGGCCAGGTGCTCATCCATTTTCACAGCTGGTCGCTAACGAATATGCCTGGAAATTGCTTCGAGTGTCGTATATGTCTGGTCTGAGCCGGTCTCAGCCTTTAGGCTCTGCCTAGTTGGCAAAGAGTGGGCGCTGGCCGATGGTCAATCGGATATACTCTGCCGAATGTTGACTTCGGGGGCTTCAAAACAGCTGTTTTCCTGAGCCAACGGGGCTTGCTTTTGTCGGGCACTGCCGCCTGCAAAGGAAAAGAGCGGGATGTTAAATGGCGGTGGTGTGGGTGCCCAGAGATTATGTGGGGGAATCGTTTAGCTTGCTGGTCAACAGCAGAGAGTGGAGCGCAGAACTGCTCCCCCATCGCAGGTCGCGCTGTGAAGCCCCTGGGTCAGTGGGCGAGGAAGTGGTGCATTGCGGGGTAGGTGGCGACAAAAAATACCCCTCTTCACAGCCAATCGTTCTAATTCACTCCACATTTAGTGTAGAGAAGCCCAGTTAATTGGGTCACATGTTTTGGCGTCGCGGCTGCTGGGGTGGCGCGTCGCTAAGAGGACCCCGCGATCCTCCTTCTGACTGGGGCACGGGTCACACAAGTGCTCCCATATCACACATTCCATCACAGGGCTCTTCCTGGTTGCTTCAACGTTTGGATAATTTCCATATTTCCATGCCAAAACGTTGGCTGACTCAGATTGGCTTTCACAGCTTATGAAATACCAGTCGAGCTGGGCCCTTTGTCGTAATGCCTTCCCTGGATCCTGCTCCCTCTTCACAGCATCCAATCCCAGCCCCAGTCCCAGCCCCGGTCCCAGACCCAATTGAAGTTGAAGATGAGCAGCAAGAGAAACCATTTCATCAAGGAGCCCTAGAACGTCTGAGACGAACAGGGCGCCTTTTCGGTCCAGACGACGAGGACAATCCAAAAGAGGAGATGGAGGAAGATGCCGAGTATGCCGAGGACGCAGAATGGGACAACGAGCCTGTTGGCTTATACTTCCCCATCGAAAAAACCCACATTCTCTTCTCCTCCTTCAGTGATTTCCTAACCGTCGCCATCCACAACATCCTCTTCTACCGCAACATTTATCCCCCAGCTACCTTCCTCTCCACGAAAGCTTTCAACCTCCCCGTCCACCAAAACCGCCATCCCAAGGTCTGCGCCTGGGTCAAAGACGCCGTCGAGGCCGTCTTGGCCCAGCTGTCCACAGGACACGTCTCCCGCGTGGCAGTCGTCATCCACTCCCCTCTCGACAAACCCATCACCATACCCCAGCCCAACATCCCCCCTACAACAGCGACAGGGGACTCTCAGAAGCCGAAGTCCTCGGTCGCCACGCGCCCCTTGCAACAACAACAAGATGAGCTCACCATCCCCCAAGGTTCTGTCCTCGAACGCTGGCTGTTCGACACCTCTCACTTTCCGGCTTGGCCGGCTGCCAAATCAACCGCGGCTCACACTTCCCATGCCATGGAAGAGTTTGGCTATGCTATGGAAAGGGTATCCAAGGAGGAGCATGTGCGTGATGCCATCCTTGATGAGTACCCGGAGAGGGACGAAGACGAGGGAGATAAGAATGAAGAAAAGAAAGGGGAAAGCGAGCACGAAGGTGAAAATGGCGATGGAAAAGGAGAAGACAGCGAGGGTGACGACGAGGGTAAGGGAAATAAGCCAGAATATCCGAAGGAACCTATCGAGTGGACAAAAATACACTGGCCTGATCTGGACGAGCAGCTTCGGGGGGCGTTACGGAGAATGGCGAGCACGGCAGAGAAAATGCCGCCGCTGCCGGAGGGCTGTACCTTCACTGTTGCGATCGAGATGGATCAGGAGGGGCGAGCGCCGATAGGGGTATGAATTCTACCCTTTTCTGCCCAGTGTTAGTGGCTCTTGTGTTAACATCATCAACAGCATCCCCAGCCCTGGATACCTTCTGAGCCCAACCTCCAGCCTGCATCACGGGCAAAACCCACCCCTGGAGCAGAACTTGGCGGCGTTAGTGCACGGCCAATCCGGACGGTCGAAGCCGGACCGCTCTTCTTCGAATGTTGGATTGAAGAGGGCAAGGCGAAAGACGTGTGGAACAAAATACGAGAAGAGTCTGCCAAAGGTGGCCAGAACTCAAAACCTTAAGCAGTCTCAACCCATTTTTGCACTTCTAACACAGGAAGACAACTCAACCCCATCCAGGCTTGGAGATGCCATTCCCAGTAGGTAACTGTAACTTCCTTGCTATATGCATTCCTGTTTGCATACAGTACCAAACACATCAACATGAACATTTGGAAACGCCTCCAGTAAATATCAATCCACCAATTCCTTTAACAATAGAACACATTTAAAACCCAACACCCAATATCCCGACAACCCCAAACACAACCATCAATGCCCACCACCTAACGCCAGGCCTTTTCGGCCACAACAAACCCTGAGACCACGGAAATCGAAATCACCCGCTCATCTCACCCTCACCTCCTAAGCTTTGGCATCCAAGAAGGAAGCGACTAGCTTCCCTCCCCAGTTGTAGCGCCTTTCAGCAAATTCCTCAGGCTCGCCATCTCCCTTTTGAGCCGAGCATTCTCCTTTTTCAGCTTAGCCGCCTCATCACTGGCCTCTTTCACCATTTGCACCAGTTCTTCCTTATCCTCTCTACCCTTGCCCTTGAGCGCCTTGACGATCTTGCTCAGCTCCGAGTTAAACTTCTCATATAGCAGCTCGTTCTCTGCCGTGGCTTCCTTATAGAGCTGATCGATCGCCTTGACTTTGGCCTCGGTCGCCTTCAGGGTAGCCTCCATGTCGCGCTGCATATCCGCATGTCGCTCCTGCAGCTCCTGGAGCACTTGCGGGACGCGCTCTTCGAGAGCCTGGACTGCAGCCTGTAGCTTGCGCAAATCGACAGTTGGCGTCCGCGGTATGGACGCGCTCACTCGCGACATGTCCTCTGAGATGCGCGATAGCTCAGACTTGAAGGAGGAATCCACTTCCTCGACGATTTTCTTTTCGGTCTGAAGCCGTTCGCGCAGCTTTTGGGTGGTCTGCAGCCGGACTCTCTGGCTACCGCTAGAAAGTTTGCTGGTACTGCTGGAAGGCCGAGTAGGTGACTCGGGCGAGGACGGGACAGGTAGGCGGGTTACGGGCTTGAGCGTTGGAATCTGGGAGATTGTGATGGTCTTAGCACGTGTCCTTGAAAGAGATCCCTGTTCGGTGTCCGAAGAGTCGGTAGTCTCCTGCTGGGAGTCACCATTCTCCTTCTGCCGCGACGAAGACGATCGTATGATCTGTACCTGTGCTTGAGGACTGATGGTAACTTTGGTAGGGGACGGAGTGCGTGCCGCCTTCTCCGGTGTGCGCTGCCTGTTTAATCGCAGAGGGAGAGTTGGCACATCTTCGAGACTGGCGTTTTCCATGAGGGACCTGAGATCAGACAGTGAGCTGCGCCTCTTCCTCCTTAAGGGCCTCCGTTCAAAAATCGGTGTAGCATCAGGTTCGTCAATTGTTTCGAGTTTATAGGAACTCGTGGGCCTGTGTATGATGTCATCGAAGGCACCGACAACTGGGGGACGATCGCGAGAATTCGGGCGGCGAAGTCGGTTTGGTAATGTAAAGTTCGGGCCCAAATCTATCGACTTTGGTCTGCTGCCCTTCGAGAGACTGTTATCGGCAGAGGAAGTTTTGTGGTGCTTGCTAAGGGTGCGCCACACTGAGGGGCGATCGGAATCTCCCTTGCTGTTTTGACGCAATAACGAGTCCCAACCAAACTTTCTCCGAAGAGAAGAAGTATTTGAGCTTACCGACCCTGTGGCAGATTTGGAACCCTTCTGGTTTGCCATCAAAGCCTCGTAAGTCTGCAGCAAGAGGGTTGTGGGATCGGTGTAGTCGAAGATACGCTCGCAATCCTCAACCAAGAGGTCAAGCAGGTTGATATAGTTCGGCGCAGTTCCATCCTCGACCAGGAGCTCTGCAAAAGCTAGGGTCAACGCTCCTCTATCGCCGTCGTTGCTGCAACCTTCCAAGAGGTCAGCAAGGAGCTTTACGAGAGCTGTGAAAGCGCGTCGGTTTTGCGGGGCCATATCACTGAAAATAAAGCGGACAAAGTCCGAGAACTCGCCCGGGACCTTCTTAGACGCGCGTATCTGAAGCGCGTCGAGAGCTTCCTTCGTGATAACCGGACCTATTTGCTCGCGCCAAGCAATGCGGATGAATTTCTCAAATGCCGCGAAAATGACGTCTGTTCCAACTTCCGACGCGGCCTCCAGGTCGAACGGATATTCGATCAGGCGATTATAGAGGTCATTGACAGCGAGTTCATCCGCCATGTTTCTGTTGAGCAAGGTCCGAGCCACGAAGTAGCCCTTACGGGCTTGCATGTTGGCCACATAACCAGTGAAGGTCTGCTCAAGTCGAACGAGGGGGTTCTCCGGCGGCTCATCCTCTTCAAAAGTGACGCGAGGGACAAGGATATCCCTATCCCTAACTGGCCCAGAAACCACAACCACGTCCCTAGTGCTATTGGAACGGGCCCTCTTGTGTCTCGAGCCATTGATGCCCATGTTGTCGAGTGTGGTGGTGCTAGATGACGCGCTGTTGTTGCCGCCCAGGAAGTTAGAAAGCAGCTTGACGGGCGAAGAAGAAAGAAACGACCGACTGCTTTTTTCCTCTTCGACTTTGGCTGTAACCGTGATGGCGCGCAGGATCTTGGTATAGTACGAAACCAGAGCAGGAACCAGGGTAGGGTTTGTAACGCCGCACTGTGTGTTAAGGAGTTGGATGATTCGTCGAGCGAGGGTAGGAAGGAAGTCCTCCAGCGCCACGTCATCAACGAACCTCTTGCCGTTCAAACCCATCGTGTTCATCTGTATTCTCCGCAGGTCGCCTGTTCTGACCTCGGCCACAATTTCTACACCATAATGACCTACAGGAGCACCCTTGCTTCCTTTGTCGGTGTCAACGACAATGCGAATGGCAGCTGGCTCCCGGCGACCCTCAATCAATTGCTGGGCACCTTCTTGAAAGACGGCGGCGTGTAGGCCAAAAGTGTTATCGAGCATCTTCACAGAGCGAAGGGTCCAGGTAGGCTCTTCCCGCTCCTTCTCAGAGAAACGCCCGCAGATGCGAGCCTTCACAATATCCTCCGCAAACTTGTTGGCTCTTCCCTCGTAGATGTCTTGCAACAAGAAGCACCGGGACGTAGGGGCCTTTCCGGTTGGGGGCTCGCCGCTTGGGCCACCCTTCATCTCCTGAGTCGATGTCATCCATATTAAGCGGCCGTCAGAGGATTCAGTGAATCTGACATCGGCAAGGTTGTGCCAGCCTATGAACATAAACTCAAAGTTCCCCTGTCCACTGGCCGCATTGGTCATCGATGCCAGCAGGCCCGCCGCGGATGGCCTTTCAACTTCGCGGAGAAGGTCTCGGCCAGTAATTCCCGTGTTTCCTTTCTTTTGGACTAGGACGACGCAGTCAGAAAAGACCAAAAGAATACCCGGGCGGTCTGACAAGTGATGGCTGTTTTGTGATACGGGCACATAGGGCGGCGAGAGCTCCAGAAAGTCGACAGCAACAACTAGGCGACCCTGTGGCTCAATATCCACAGGCCATCCCTCAATTATCGCACGAAGTCGATTGTTGACATGCGGCTCATCCGGAAGCGGCTCGTCCATGGAGCAGATATTGGTAATGATGTCTCTGGCTTTGAGAAGAAGCTGGAGAGCTGGATGAGTGATGGGTAGGCAGGAGATGATTTGGTCGATAAGAAGGTTATACCGGGGCAGCCGCTGGACCGGCTCGATCAACAATGACCGAATGGTCTGTTCGCCCGTATGGGCTACTCGCTGGCGGAAGCTAGACTGCTTGTCGAGGAACAAGTTGAGTAGCTGAGGGAAGTTCTGGCTGGCCCGGATGTAGTCCTGATAGCAGTCTGCAAACTTAGGAAACCATTCCAAAAACACCTTGGCCATAGCAAGCACACCAGTCGGGTCCTTGGTTTTGCATAAGCTATCCGGCCTGGCTCCGGGACCGGTATTCTCCATATCTTGGATGGCTTCCTCCTCCGTCTCATCCATGACTCGCCGAAGCTCCTGCATGAATGCCGTGTTTACCTCCAAGATGCGGTCCGCAGATTTCGGGAAGAGCTTCTCCAGATCCTCCTCAGTAGGGCTGATGCTGTTCGGGGGTCGATTCTTCGCGTTCTTGCGGAACTCGTTAGCGATGGTGTTGACGAGTTCATTGACTTTGAGAACGTAGCGCTCTTCGGTGTCGACTAGCTCGCTCATCTTCATACGAAGGTCAACCTTCTGATTTTTAGAAAATGACTTGGTCCTGTTTAGCGAAATGGGTCTTGAAGGCGCTCGCCGCAGCTTTGAGGTAGGTAAAAAGACAGGCTCTCCGAACAACTTGACCAGGGGGGAATATCCACAGTACTGGCGCAAGCTGGGGTCTAGGATGTCGTCTTCATCCTCTGGCACTTCCTCAAGGTCTTCAGGGTTGAGTGGCACAATGGACCCTGGGGGCAAGACAAGGTCTAGGTCCACATGGCTGATATGTTGTGTCCGTAGTGCATATTCCAGGACCCCGATGACCTCGAGTGTATTGTCAGCCTGGACGGCATCTTTGGCAATATTGGCAGCATGCTGCTCGCTGAACAGTTCAGGCGCAGAAGCGGGATGGCCGCTGCCGTCGGAAGGGTATATCTTCTTGAGATGGCTCTTGACGGCTTCTGGGAGCTCGGTGAAATACTTATATAGACCGAAGGCCAGGCCTCTGCACACCTCATCACCCTGGAACTCGCGGGGCAGGTAGGAGACGACACTGTAGAAGGGAGAGTTGGGAGAGACTGTGATGCGGGGGAACGACAGGTAACCGGCGGGACTGATGATGTGGACTTGTATGCGCGAGCTGTTAAGCGTATAGTTGGCTGTCGTCGAGGGCCCATGGAAGATCAGGATGGGTAGATGGCCCAGCAGCGGGTCGCTGGCGTAGTAGAGAGTGACATGCTCTGGCGAGAGCGCCAGCTCCTCCGTAACACGAACCATGGTCGTCACTTCAATCGGCTATGAGCATGGCGATCGCGAGCGGTAGAGGGGAGGGGAGGGGGAGGAGAGAGGAGACAGGACGGCTCGGGTTAAGTCGGTCTCGGGCTCGTTGGGCGGCTGAGGGAACAGCTGGGAGCGGAGAGCTTGGATCGCAGAGGCAGAATTGGAAGCAAGACGAGAGGAGCAGTCGTTGGCTGGGCTCGCTGTTGGGCGCAAATGAGGACGAGGGCCCGGCTTGGGACGGCTTGCGAGGGGCTGGGGAGTGTTGATTCTGCCGCAGACAAAGGTAAACAGACAAAAGCTCGGCCGTTTTGCGGTTCGCACGGGACACTGCAGAAGCAGCGGCAGGGTTGGTTGCGGGCGTGCGGCAGACAGCGATCGAAACAAACGGCTGGGAGGGTCCAAAGTGTAAGGTCTCTGCACCTGCCACCCTGCTGAAAGCCCAAGTGGAAGACCCGACTAAGGCCCAAGGGTTCCCCAAGGCTTCCAACCAAACTCCGAACTGCAGCTTCGTGGCGCACCGCGGCTGCGTACCTCTCTCGCTGGCTCACTTGCTCACTAGACGCCTTCCAAGCCGGCAGCTTTCAAGATTCCGGCTTTCACTTCCACCTGCCTGCCTACGCAACTTGTGGCCAAAAACCAGTGCAAGCGGGCAGCAGCGGTTGGAACAGGTTTCAGAGTGGGGTGAGCAAGCTTTGTCAGAGTGCTATCCCGCGCAAACAGCACCGCATCGCAGACGGAGAGATTGAGGGTAAATTATTGTACGCGCAGCGCGGGAAGAAAGGGAGAAAAATCGAGGAAGAAGTATTAGCTTGTCCGAATAAGACGACGACCTTATCGTCCACGTGCGTCGCGCGAGAGCAGCCTGCGGGCACTAGATGGGTGATAGCAGTTGCTACCCGCTGCTAACGGCTTAACAAATGACGTTCCTACGCTACTGGAGGGGGATTGAACGATGGACGGGATGAGGCGGTAGAACTGAGAATCTGATCTGAGAGCGCACCAGGGGTCGGGCATCGATCAACACCGGCGAGTTTCTTGGCGGTGAGCTGGACCTGACCGGCCGCGCTTGATGGCGCCATCCCCAGAGGGAGCTTGGGCCACATGGGGCGCGGGTAAACATGGCCTAGCTCTTCCACTGCAGCCCTCCACCAACCCTACCAACCCCAAACCCTGTCCATCTCCGCTGTGACGCCCTCTCAAAACGGCAAGAACACAACAAAGGCCCCTGAATCAAATCGAGATCTTGCGAAACGTCCGATTCTCATATGTCCATTCTGAGAGTCGAATTCATACTGTAACCGTTCTACGCGGCAAGTCGCCGATATCTGCAGACCAGATTCTGCATGCTCCCGAGACCGGACTTCCTCCTCGGCCACACTTCACTCAACCTAACAACTTGCGACATGACTTGTTGTTGTGATACCGAGGGCTCGAGACTCGGGGCCATTTTTACCGATTACCAAGTGTCCGGTTCATGATTCTAGTACGGGAAATTGGAAAGCATTTTTCCATGGCACAGGTTCACATATTTATCTACACCTTACATTAATCCCATTAGGTGACCGTATCATGTCTCAGCTTGAGTTTGAATACTAGTACAGATTGCTGTACTTTTACTTCCCTGACTGCTAAGGTCTATCTGGAGCTCTTATTCATACACTTACACATGCCACAGTGTGAAAACCCCATAGAGCCAACTGCCGTGATGCAGTTCCGTGGTGTTACTTTTCTACGCTACACGGCAATGCTGTCTTGCACCTCCACCAGATCTGTTGCTGGATCGGCATGTCGAGATCCGGATCAGAGGCCATGGCATGCACTGAAAATACTATCAGCAGGATCTCAAACACCTCCCAAACACATTGTTACAACTCAGACAATGGTATTTTTGGGTGATCTTCCAGTACCTGCCGTCTTTGTCCTCCTCCCGATGATACTCGGATCCCATGAATCATGAGAGTTTTCCGAAGGTCAAGAGACAAGATAGTCATCATTTGCTGTACCTCAGGCATATATATTGTCAAATCCTTTTGTTTAGAACAAGTTTCTTCCTGCTTGTTCCAACATATGGACTTCTGGAAGCCCCCAGCATTTGTTGAGTACTATGATGGAGCCAAGAACGCTACCCACTAGTCCCTTTCACATAGCCATTATCGGGGCTGGCATTGCTGGCCTCTCCACCGCCCTCTTCCTTCTACAGTTCTACTCCGGTGCTTACCCTTTGACAATTACGATTTATGAGCAATCTCATCAAAGCCGCCCCAACTCATTCCCAGGGACTGACACAACCCGCAGCTCTACACCAGACAGTTCCCACAGGAAAACAAATACTATCACAGCCTCCACAACCGGCGCAGGTCTCGGCCTTGGCGTCAATGCCACAAAACTATTACATCGGGTTGGCCTCGGGCAGGCTCTTATGGAGATTTCGACACACAGCTGTCGCGACGAAGTCTGGTTCTCTTTTCGGCGGTGGGACGATAGCACTGAAGTTGTCACCGTACGGTCACCAATCTTGAAAACCTACGGTCAGGGAGAAGCGAGGGGCATAGCCGTTGCCAGGGGTGAGCTGTTGAAAGTCTTATGGGCTGGTGTGGAAAGAGGGCTCGAGAGGATGACTCAATTGTTTGAGGGACAAATCCATGAAAAGATGGATTGGATGCTTACTGGAGGGAGAATTGAAGTTGGAAAGAGGGTCACTGGAGTTGAGGTAAAGCTTGACCAGAATGCCTGATTCGATCAAGAATCTTGAACTTGAGTAGCTGATATTGTCTCCAGGACCTCGTTGACACGGTACGGCTAAAGTTTGAAGATGACACAACAGCAACCGCAAATCTTGTTATCGCTTGTGATGGCATCCACTCCCCCATCAGAAGCCAGTTCGTCCACGACGTGCCAATATATAGTGGGAGGGTTGCCTACCGCGGCCTTATCCCATTGGAAAAGCTCCCTAGTCCATGGCCGTTTCCCACGTATTCAGTCTTGTGGGTTGGCCCTGGAAAACACATCGTCATCTATGCTATTAATAAAAACTTGTTGAACTTCGTTGGAGTTGTCAGCAAGGATGAGAATGAAACACGTGCCTTCAGGGAGAGCTGGAACATAACGTGCGACAGAAAAGAAGTCGAGACAGAGTTTTCCGATTTTGACAACGTGGTCCACAAGATTATTTCCCTCCTTCCCGAAAAGCCTTCCAAATGGCTTCTCAATGATCGTGACCCAATCACGGACTGGACATTCCTGGATGGCAAAGTTGTGCTTCTAGGCGATTCGGCCCATCCTGTGCTACCTCATCAAAGTGCTGGAGCTGGGCAGGCAATCGAGAGCGCATATATCATTGCAAAAGCTGTGACAGAATATCTTGACCGGCGAGCTCAGGGGAAAACATCCCCAAAATTACAAAGATGGACACGACTTTACCAGGATATCCGACAACCACGAACGCAATACATTCAAAAGAGCAGCCGAGAGACCGGTCTGTACTACCACTTGCAGGTACCGGAAATGGAAGGGAAGAGCATTGATCAGAGCCTGCAATTGGTCGCCAGGAGAATGGAAACCTGTCTGGAAAGGATCTGGTTAGAGGATATCGACGTCAGCTACGAAAATGCCAGGGAAAAGATGTTGATGGAAGGGGAAACAAAGCTGAAGTTTTGGAAAAGGAGAAAATTTTGCGGGTATTCACCGGATCTTTGTAGGATTCTTTGAAGACATGCAACTGCTCGCGAGTTTAGGGGGCTGTGTCTCCCAGAGTCTGTTCCTTATTCACTCAAAAGTATCTCTGTTATGCCGATTATGCCTGTTCTTCTGGGTCGCGTCCTGTTCCAACCCCTGAACATCATATCTATATGAATAAGCTCAATCAGCCCAGGTAGTACAAATCTGTAACAGTCGAAGGCTGTGCTATGTGCTGAAAGCATCATCTGGCAAAAGCAACAGATTTGCTGGCGTAGTTTTTCCCTCCTAATTCGTCCGATGTAGCAGCATCCTTTCGTTCAGACGTGAACGTCATTCATCCGACCTCGCGAGCCTTGAGAAGATGACTAAAACGGCAAACTTATGCTGTTAGCACCGTTCCCATATCCTTCATACCGACATACAATCTGACCCAAGATACATAATACAGACCATACATACTAGTAGTACGTCGGCCCGTGAACTCCGATTGGCATAGGTAAAGTCCCAAGCCACAATCATCTGGACCTCCAACTGGCCCAGCATCTCGCAGTACCAGGACTCCTCCCGCCACCAGTCGGCCTGAGTTGCAGAGACGCGCATGGCTACTCGGTTTTGAAACAGGCCCTGAGCCCGCTAAGTGGTTTCCAGCAGCGCCTGGAGCTGTTTCGCCCTCCAGGCCCGCACAGAGCCATATTCGGCCGATTCTCCCGCAACCGCCGCTGCCACCATAATCTCCTGCACATGTGGGGAGTTGCAGCCAGTGGACACTTTCTCAGCCAGATACAGCAGCGAGGTCAGGAGCTTTGAAAGCGGAAACAAAGATATTGAGTTACGAAATCGGTTCTTGTTGGGAAGTCAGTTGGTTCAGCGCGTTAAAACTAACTACCCTTAACCAAGTTGATTCCAATCTTCAATGAATCTCGAAGCTGTGAGAGGGCACACAAACTGGCAGTATGTTCACCGGTGATAGTGGTGATGTAGGTATGGTTCTTTGTGGGCTAGCTGGAAAGCTTGATGGCCATATGAGTGCAGTTAAGGAAAGGAACTTTATGAAACCTATCCAGAGAAACTGCTCCTGATCATCTTACCATAACGGTGTTAAACTTTGAAGGCAGTCATGGGAGTCTCTGCCCTTTTCTAATGCTAGAATGGGGCTCTATCTGATGCTGAGGATGGCTTTTCCCGAACCTGACGGAATGGTCCTCCCATCGCATCCTGAGACAAGGGAGGACCGGGAAATGCCCTAACACAGGCATTGGATGGGAAAGCTCTTCATCTTGTGGTAACAAGCACTGTTCTAAGTTTCATAGTCTGAACTTTGTTTTGTAATGGGAAGATGACACCTTGACAAAGGTGTAACTCTCAAATACGAGTTGACCATTTCATGGGATACAGCTCTCATAGAACAGGTTAATTGACATCTAATATATTCATATAAGCTTAGCTTCAGAGTTTCAATTATGCGACAACACAAGTAAGCTTGCAAATTTTGAGAATCTTCCAGAGTTGCGACACACCCATCTTGGCGGTTGATAATTCAGCTACACATATTGGTTTGAATGTTAATTCCACATCGAGAGAAAAGCAACAAAAAGCTTCAAAGGAGATACAAGCAGCCTGAGCATCATGAAAAAAAGTATGTTTCAATAAGACCAAGAGCTAGGTTGATGTCGAAGTACATAGTCGTGAGTTTTCCTATCAATCAAGGCGATGTACTACACAGGAAAGTGCAGAACCGTATGGCTGCTACCTTAAGTTGACAATCCAAAACATATGTTGTAAATCACAATCAAGCCTTTTCCTTGTTGGCCCTCTCAATCGTTATTGAAGCTGGCGAGACGTTATCTTTCGCCTGTGATTCCCCAAGTCCAGACTCATCTCCGCTAAAGGTATGCTTCTGGCTTCCTTGTTCTGGCTGGGATTGTTGCTCAATGTCGACTTGATGATCCTTCTTTCTCTTGGATAGCCACGACCAGCTAGGACGAGCTGCCATGCGAGCTGCCATTTGGGGGAACAAGATGCCAGGTGGAAAGCACGCGAGCAAGAGACACGCAATAAGAACCATGCTGTTGATAGCTTGTTAGCATGATCAGGGAAATACTGCAAAGGGGGAAGACACTTACAATCCCTCCAGACCAATGAATGATGGTTCGTCTTGCATGATTGGGTTACCCCAACCACCAGCCATTTCAACGATACTGCATGGTATGTCAGCTCTACCATGGTTCGCAATTGCGCATGGAGGTTATACACACCGATAAATACATCTGATAAGGATTCCGCTGTAGGCACCTGTAACAGCATACACAAACATCCTAAACTGCTTATCCTTCCAAAGCTCAAGGGCTTCGGGAAGAGCCTCGTCTGATTTGATCCTATAAGGATATTAGTCACAATCCATGATAATCTCGTGTTTTTGTCTAAATATAATATTACGGTCAGAATGATGAAAGTTTGATGCTTACCATCTCCTGACCCGAATGTAGTAATCCAATGCAGATAGCCCAAAGAACATCAACACAACCACCTGCAACACAATGCCTGCAATGATGCACCGGTTTCCATGCTGCACCATTTCATAGTTATTTAATGCAGCACTAGCTGCAAGGGCACCACCAATGGCCTGGATGAACAAGCAGGACACATCCAGAGGAACAAAGATAAAAGGGTAGCGATGAGGCCGAATGCGGGAGAGTGCTGGATTGAGAGAGAGACAGATGTGCTTGAGGGTTAGGTAGATGGAGATGCAGATGAGGGTTGGGCCAAGAATGATAGCAACAATTTGGGTTTCAAAAGCATGCTTGTTCCAGGGATTGTCCGTCAGTGGGATGCGAGCAGAATACCCTGGAAGGGGAACAAGATATTTGGTCAGTCTCTATATCTTAAGTGGGCTGTTGGTGGTCATTATCAATAATACTCACCTGCCATCTCCAACGCACTCCCAGCTGCAATGAATGCCATGTAACTCCATGTCTTCTTCTGGATACCAAAGAATAGTGTGACAATGGCGGCAATGGCATAACCTATCACAAAGAAGATATTAATCCCCCTGGTCGGATAGTAGCCCATCGTCGTTGCCTCGACGGGGCAGAGAGGCGTCACTTCATTGCATGAGTAGTAGAAGCTGGCAAGGTCGTTCGCGTCTATATCGTTAGGGACTTGAGAGGGATCAATCCCTGGAGGAAGCACTGAAGGGTCTAGCTGATCCATGCTGAGGAGCTAGGGAATCGAGAAGGCTTGATCGACTCGAGGGTCCGAGTTGACTGACAGATCAAATGTTGGGATTCTTTGAAACGGGCTACAGGTACGTGATAATGGTTAACCTCATCATATGACATCCGCTTGACCGGCAAGACAAACACGGGTCAAGAGATGCTTGAGTTGCTTTAGGCAGAGGCAAGCAGTCCACGATGAGGCGACAGGGAGTAGAAGGTCAAGTCAACTCCAACTCTTTAGCCTAACAAGGCTAGAGATCTCAACATGGAAAAGTCAAAAAAGCGAGCTCAAGTGCTCCCCCCATGGGGGCTTGCTCTTTGTATGCAAGTACATAATAAGTGCATGTGTGTACGGATATGGGGGCATCCATTGCCCAGGCCGCTGAGGTCCCATTGAAGCCAGAAGGCGAAAAGATAAGATGAGGTTAGCGTAGCAATGCTAAGAAATGACACCACTCCCGGGACCTAGTTGCCTTCCCCCCCTTCTCTTCCGGAACCATCACCGCAAACATGGCGGAGGGGCCATGCAGCGCTATGATATGGGCTAGCGGCAGGCGCGGGGTGGGCTTAAAGAAGTCGGTTAAGTTTGCGGTGACTCGTCGGTGAACTAACGGTTGGCACGCCAGACGGCTTGGTGCTGCAACATGCATCAACACGTGTAAGGCTGGGCAACTGTCAAAGTTCCTGGAGGATTTGGAGTTGAAAATGCCATGCCATCTCGCAATCCGTTGAAGACCAGGGATCCAATGGCCCGAAAGTTGGTGAGATGTGGGGTGGTGCCAGAACCCGATCCCGAATAGTGGCACACCAGGGGGTGTCACAAAATGTCGCGACCTGACCGGATTTTTGTCTGGCTTTGGCTCAGGACAACATCCAGAGAACTCTCCAACGGCGGACATCTGTTCCGTCGGATCAGAAAACCCGAAATGGCACATCTACAGATTTTCGTCAATAAGCAAATGTCCGCCCGTGACAACGCCTTGTTCTCTGTGATAAAATGGAATCTTTAAAAGAGTGGGGTCAGGAGTGACAGGGATGACAAAACCCCGAATTTCACTCTACTTTCCGCAAAATTTAACAAAGTAGGGCGGCCCCGGCAATCCGTGTCCCGCTTCCGCTGGCTCGCCTGATGCTGACACCCGCTGCGGTCTTCCACGAGCCGCATGAAATCGATCCGCAAGCCAATGACCCAGATCATCCTCACCAAAGGAAGCAGCAATATATCTAGGGACTCAATTGGTTGGATGACTTGATGTATAGTTGTCTCTTGTTGACACTATTTGTCCTACTCTTTGCCACCAAGCCACCGATAAATGACGGAAAAGTCACGGCCTTTACACCTCTCTTCGGATTCAGCAGCCTCATACACTTCAGAGGCTTTCTCAGCCAGAGGCAGCTTCGCGCCGGCTTCTTGGGCGGCAAGGATTGCCAACCTAAGATCCTTACGCATCAACCCAATGCCAAACCCACCCTTATAGTCCCTGTTCGCCGGAGCAGTTTCGACAACACCAGGGACGGGGTTATTCACTTCACTTGGCCAGCACTTTCCTGTGCTGACGTTGATAACGCTGGCCAACACCTTCGGATCCAGGCCCCACTTGACACCCAGATTCATAGCCTCTGCTGTCGCAATATTTTCAATCGCAAGCAGGTAGTTGTTGGCGAGCTTGGCAGAGAGGCCGGCTCCTTGAGGACCGCAATGGAGGACACGCTTGCCCATACGAAGAAGGATTGGCTCAACACGACTAACGAGGTCTGGGGGGGCACCCAACATGAAAGTCAGAGTGCCCGCCGTTGCGCCGACCACGCCACCAGACATGGGCGCATCGACAAATGTTCCTTGACCATTAGGGAGTGCCTCAGAGATGGCAGCAGCAACTTGCCGTGACGATGTAGGGTCGATAGTCGAGCAATCAATGAAGAGGCGTGGGCTCGACTTGGGAACCAGACCACCCTTGATGATGGCGTCGTAGGTGGCCTTTACGTGCTGTGGCTCGGGGAGACATGTAATAACAGTGTCCTATTAAACACCAAGGTTAGCCATGCTAACTCATTGAGATGCTTTCGTTGCTTATGCTGCTAACGAGTATAGCTTTGGGCAATTCAGAGGATTGGCTTAGTTGTATATGATAATCATTTAAAGAAAGAACCGGCAAGCCGGCCCAACTTAGAACCATCATAGATTGAACAAACTCATCACGGAGCCCATATGGGAGAACGATAACGAGCCTCGAGACTTACCGCATCCTTTGAAGCCTCAGCAGCACTAGAAGAAATCTCGGCAACAGCACCGCCCGCCTGAGCCTTCATCTCCTCAACCAGCTTCTCGGCTGCATCGCGATTGATGTCGAACAGACGAACCGTGTCGCTGGGAGCAAGCTTCGCCTGAAGGTTCCGAGCCATTTGGTAGCCCTACATCATAGACAAAAAGTCAGCCTCTAACTCTGACACAATGGGTACATGTCACTCAAGCTTACCATCTGACCGAGGCCAATAAAGGCGTAGTTGTCCAGCCGGCGTAGGGACGTGGAAAACAGGCGGCGTGGGGCCTGAACAACAGGCTTCCATGACCTTGTAGCCGGCCTCATCTTGGTCTGTTGCTTGACTTGACTCTCCCAAAGAGCAATGTCGATATTGCTACAACAACCTCGAGGTGGTTAGGGAGGTTGTCGATCCGGTCGAGCGGGTACGCCAACGGCGGGGGTTTTGGGAGAGCCGAGTCCAGAGCCGGCCATTGCCGGCCGTAGCCCGCTGCTCACCCTCGCAGCTCTTGCGTGGTCCTTGTCTTAACCTGAGAGGTCACGAGAACATGTCCCAAAGAGGGAAGGACAAAACGAAGGAAAAATGGAGCAAGCTGTAGCGCTCTAGGTCCCTGGGCCGAAATAGGGGTTCATATCGAGAAGACTATCACGGTTTGCACGGAGTCTTGCGAACGTTATGCAAGTGTGAAAGGGGAGAAAAGAAAGTTAAACTTCGAAAACAGAAAAAAAGCTTTTGTGCGATGGATCAACAGGGACTTGGTCCGAGCGTCCCCAAGCTGGCGTGCCCGAACCCTAACCCAGGTGCAACCAAGAACCACGACATCAGGACTCTGACGTGCCATCAATGAAGTCGGGTATCGAGGAGGATTGGAAAAAGCCATTACGCATTTGGGGTTATATCTGAACTCTGGACAAACGCCTTACACCAAAACACGCCCAAGGAAGACCTGCATCCCCTATCCCCTGTCCGCACGAGACGCCGGAGAGACCGTGGTCGGCAACAAACCGAGCAATCCTGCTCGAAAGACCAGCAACGGTTGAGGCCTCAATGCTCTCCGACTCGTGAGGATGTCAACCAATCCGATTGGGTCCAAACAACGGCCCAGTCCTACCAATCCCAGAACCCTAACGATTGTATTTCCTTCCGTCCCGCTTCCGACCACTCCGCCCCTTGAGACCAGGAAGCAGGTATATTCGTAGGGGTATGTGCAACCAGAAACAAAAACCGAAATTTCAAGACAGGTGCAAATCGAAGAGAACTAGTCGCCTCTTGCGTGCGAATAACTTGCGAGGAGCCTGGATTTTGGTGACCTGGCCTCGGTTATTAGGAACGAGCCCAGGTACCCTATATCGATCGCTGTTCGACCACGACGGGCGCTGTTTGGTCAATCATAATGGGAGCGAGAACGCCAAGATTTGACTATAGAGCATTCATAACATATGGTGTAAGGACGGGAATCAGAGCGCTGCAGTCTTGTGTTAGCACACGGTTGTGGGAAACGTTGCAATCAAGAGTCACTTACCCAAGCGCGCCAACAGCCACGGTCGCAGTGAGACCCAAGAAGGCCCGCTTTTTGATCTTCTCTTTCCGAATCTCCTCTTCTGTCTTGACTTTCTTCGCCTGAGGAGGTTCAACAGCGTCTTCCTCTGTCTCTTTATCCTCATTACCTTGGCTAATATCCTCAGCCTTACGCTTGCTCTTACTCTTGGTGCTTGCGGGGCCGTCGGCAGCGGCGACAGCCTCGCTGTCGGCCTTCACAGCAGCCTCAACCATTGCTTTGGCCTCGGCAACCATTTTGGCCGCATCCTCAGGAGACGGAATTTTGCCAAAGATGGGAACCTCCACCTCGACTGTGGTACGCTTCACTTCCTCGCCGTCGACATCAACCTTGACATCTTTGTCAACGTGAACCTTGATCTTCGGTTCCTCTTCTTTGGATTGGGCCTCCTTTTCAACTGACTCGACGGGCGCTTGGCTTTCGCTCGGCTCCTCAGTCTTGGAGCTTTTGAACTCAAATGACGCCTGGGACAGCTCGCCATTGACGAGCGTAGGTGACGACGACTCTGCCGTGCTAGCAATGGTAGCTTCTGTAAGGACTGACGACTGGGACGACGCGACCTTGCGTCTCCTGGGGGTAGCAATTGCGCGCTTGCTGGTAACTGACTTAGCCGGACTTGCCGAGCGACGAGTGCGACGAGTGGTGGTGCTAGGAGTCGGCGGGGCAAGTGACGAGTCATTGAAAAAGAACTTTGGAGGAGCCTGGATCTTCTTAGGCGGACCACCATCGGTGCTCGGGGTAGGCTGGATGTCGGCAGGGTCGAGAAGGGCGCGAATCCAGGGAGTGATCTGATACTCTTCGGCCAGCTGCAGCGCCTGCTCCGGGGGAATCCAGAGGTTTCCGGCCGTTTCCTCTGGGCTTGTCGTAGGGAGAGACTTGATGTATCTCCGCTCGGCCTCCTCTTCCTCATGCTCTGCGTATGGGAAAGTTGCCTTGAACATGCCGGTCGCAGAAACATAGCCATCCGCGCTACGGCGCATCAGGAAATAGCTCGGGGGTGACGATTTGAAGATGCCCGACACGATCCCCTTTGGCAGCGGAGCCCTCAGGTGCGCGTAATCAAACGCGCCGAGAGACGACTCGGGAACCTCGGCGCCAGGGACAGATGCCTGAACCATGCGCGAGGTCAGAATCGTCTGCCCGAGCCTGCGACGGGCAACAAGCTCGCTGTCTGTTGATATTCGGTAAGCGACGAGCTAGAAAAAGCGTCAGCTATTCTTGAGTACTTACGTGGCGGAATATTTTCGAGGAGCAGAGGGTTGCGCCGCTCCGGCAGCTTTCGAGTTCGCGCCATGGCTGTCAAGTTCTATGCCTTTGGGAAAGACTCGGAAAAGGAAAAAAAAAAGCCAGGGGTAGCGTAGCCTCAAGCAGACGTGTGTTGATAGAGTGCGCGGTTGAGTTGAAAGAGAATGGGCGAGAAGGATGAGGCGCGACGAGGGAAATCTTTGCGCGCAACGACACCTTGTGTGCGTTTGTGGGCGTTACCGCGGCGCGCGGGTCAATAGGAACAAAAAAGAACTGATTTAAAAGCTAATTGAATGAGAAAATATGCGTTTGAGGTCACTCCCTCCCACTGCCAACAGAGCCGGGATAGAACAAAGGTTGTGGTGAGACGCTTGATAAACAGGTTTTTGAGGATGAAGGGTGATCTGCAACCTCTTCGCGGAGTGACAGATTGGAAAGAAGGGAGTCTGGGGTTTACCCATCGAGCTCGCACGACCACGCGACTCGGCCCGGTGGGGAGGGTTGGGGACATGTTGGGGGCACGGGCCACCTTCATCATTCTGCGCTTGCCGATAGGGCAGCCCACTACTAGATTGGTTGACAAGTCCCCACACATGCAGAAGGCTCAGAGCTCCGGGGTGCCAACAAGGGTTGCGCAGGCCATGCGCCATCTTTCCGGGGAAGATCGCTCCGAACGATCGATGGCCGAGCAGCTTGCAGCCGTTGAATTACAACCGTGTCTTTCCATTGCTCGGCTTTGCTTCTTGATGCTGAAATTTGAGAATGAAAGATGTGGAAAGCAAGTATATCGAGGAGACTCAATATGACGCAATGCGTTCACAGCTAAGAGGTCCAAATCGAGGCGTACTCACCAGCAAATAAGATGGTGATCTTAGCTGCAATAAACGTTGATGAATTATTGGGCTTGCAGTTTGCTTGTCAAGATGCCCAATCCAGATCAAACAGGTGCCATCTGGCTTTTACTTGCAGTTCAAGCTTCAATATGAGATGAGACCTGGAGTTCATTTCCATCCCAAAGTGCACTCATCCAAACCTGCTCATCATGAGACCAATAGATAATCATTTTCAGCCATAATCGCTGGGAGACAGGAGAAAGAAGCCTATGGCGATAGCTGCATCGTCAAATGATGTTCTTAGCTCATGCAATTAGGTGTCTCTATATGAACTGAAGTTAAAGTCTGATGATGGTAAGTAGTATTATCAGGACACTGTCAAAGATGGCGAAACTGAAGCCAGAGCAGATGCTGGTCAGATCTTGGGCATCCAACACATGCACTGAGCTTGGAGAAACGTGTTGCTGCACAAGGGCCGCACGGGCAGAACGGCCCCAGAGCAACAAATGAGCGGTGAGAAGGTTCTTGGCTTCTAATGCGATGCCCTGTCAACTGCGACAAGTCCGTCTCACACTCGAAGCCCATTCACTATGAGTATCTTACAAAAATGGAATTCTATGGGTACTAAAAACATTTATCATTGTTGATGGGTTATGATTACCTAGACAGCAAGGACCACAAGCAGTGCGTTTCAGTGAACGCAACAGATGTCGATCGGTGCTTCTAGGCTCTTACAATACCTGTAACATAGAACTGACATGGTCTCTCCCTGGGCCTAAACTTGCTCAGCTAACACATTCCTAACAACCTCTGGGAATACTAACATTTGACTTTGTTAGCACCAGTATTCACCATTGCACAAGTGTTCAGGGGATCATCAATGATCACCTGTGTCTTCATGAGAAAGAGGTTCTTAAAAGAACAGCCAGATTACAACATTAAGTGTACCTACTGTCGTTTTTTCCTCCTTTGCGCACTTTACTCACTGATAGCATCGTGGACAACTCATCCACTGTTGCGTCTCCGCCTATCTCATGGGCAACCTTTGTTGTCCTTGCTGCACCTGGCAACGATGTCGATGAAGTTCCAGAAGTCAAAATCGCCCAATGATGAGCAGCATCAATGTGGGGCCGTTGACTGAGCCCCACTAAAGGGGGCACTGGCGGCAGTGGTTGGTCCATATCGGATTTGTCGGGGAGCCCCTCCACTTCATAGGACCAGGAAGCTGTTGGACCCCTCACCCCTCCATCAGCCCAAATAAATAAGCTTAGGACCGGGCATCATCGTGCTGCTCCAGTTGTCCGCCTCGATCAACATCAAAACACCCATCACACATCCCTTATCACCAAGCAACCTGGTGGGAACGGTATCTACTGTTTTCAGCATTGCCATCCTTCTCTGAGATTCTGAAAGCTCCAATTGCCCAACATGGCGTCGCACCAAGAAGACGACCTTCTGCCCGAGAACACCACGGGCTATAAGCTCACCCAGCCCAAGCACACGCTGGAAGAGTACAAGAAGATGGGTAAGTTGCAAAAGATTGTGATGAGATCTATATGTTCTACCTCTTCTCCCTCACTATGGGCCATGACAAAAGCCGGAGGAGCTGGTTGTAGCTCCTGAACTGGTGTGAGCGAGTGCTGCTAAGTTCAGGAGAGATCTGTGATCAGTATACCTCATCGTGATAGGTGCGAAGGCCGCTTGTGACTCAATTTTCGCCTGCGTGCGAGCAGTGAACTTGCTCTACCCGCCAGGGTGACTGATTCCAATGGGAACTTTGAGCTTGCTCGATTGACCCCTTGTCCTTGTGACTTCTGGTCATTCAGCGAGGAACCGGTCCTGTTATTGTAGTCTGATATTGTCCGGCCGACCGACTTCTCAACCTCATCGCAGCCTGAATCGCAGCCTGGCTCCGCGTTACGCGTTGTCTTTCCTCCTTACATTGCGAACTGCCAGCCTGCAATCATTCTCTACTGACTTTCAACCTTTCACCTTTGATGCTATCTGGGCTCTGCGAATCTCACCACAGCCCCCCCAATAACCCCTTATAACAACTTTCTCTGTTCCAGAGAGTTCAGTCATCGAGCAAAACACAAATATGAGCCCCGACCGCAAGATCCAGTTTGTGGTTCCGGAGCCGCGTGAGCCCCGTGGTTCGGAGGACCCTCCACGCGCCCCCATCAAGCCCCGTGGGGTTCAGGCCGCGGCAGCCGATACAGAGAACTGCGGGCGTTGCCCATCTCCTTATCCCAATAACATACCAGGTGTTAGCGACTCAGAGGGAATTGGCAAGACTCTTCGAAAACTCAGCAAAACAAGGCTATAATCGCCACATCGGTTGTCACGGCCATATGCATACTAACAGTTGCTTTTGTATAGATGAGAACGATGAGTCCCTCCAGCGCTACAAGGCTTCTCTCGGCTTGGGCAACGGCAAGGACCTGTCTGATCCCAATGACCCTCGCGTATGCATTATCCTTTCCCTGACGATGGAATCGCCCGGCC